>JAEIGA010006723.1_pt1 | contig 17502 bp, 11 predicted proteins | sample 9270691 | NCBI WGS metagenome assembly JAEIGA01 (sample SAMN17057246, study PRJNA624740) | gut metagenome | biome: biome; isolation source: fecal sample | host: Bos grunniens | place: China: Xizang | collected 2019 | reverse complement strand
GAAGGTTTGGTGAACATTATCGGTGGATGTTGCGGTACAACCGAGGCTTACATTGCCAAGTATGTTCCATTGGTGGAAGGGGCAAAGCCTCATATCCCGGCACAGGAAGCAGATACGTTTTGTTTGTCGGGCTTGGAGCTTTTGGAGCAGTCGGCAGAAGTGAAGTTCATCAATGTGGGTGAACGATGCAATGTGGCTGGTTCACGAAAATTCCTCCGACTAATCAATGAGAAGAATTACGAAGAAGCATTGGGCATTGCCCGGAAGCAGGTAGAAGATGGTGCCTTGGTCATCGATGTAAACATGGACGATGGTTTGCTGGATGCCCAGGAAGAAATGAAGACTTTCTTGAACCTGATTATGTCCGATCCGGATGTTGCTCGTGTACCTATTATGATAGACTCTTCCAAGTGGGAGGTTATCGAAGCGGGCTTGAAGTGCTTGCAGGGTAAGTCCATTGTCAATTCCATTTCCTTGAAGGAAGGGGAAGAAAAGTTCATCGAACGTGCCCGGATAATCAAGAAACTCGGAGCAGCCACAGTGGTAATGGCTTTCGATGAACAAGGACAGGCAGATACTTACGAACGGAAGATAGAGGTCTGTGGTCGGGCTTATCGTATATTGACCGAGCAGGTGGGTTTCAATTCGAACGATATCATCTTTGACCCGAATATTTTGTCGGTAGCTACGGGAATCGAGGAGCACAACAACTATGCTGTCGATTTCATCAAGGCTACAGGATGGATTAAGCAGAACTTGCCGGGAGCTCATGTCAGTGGTGGGGTGAGCAACTTGTCTTTCTCTTTCCGTGGAAACAATTACATTCGTGAAGCCATGCATGCTGTATTCCTCTATCATGCCATTCAGCAAGGTATGGATATGGCTATTGTCAATCCGGCTACTTCGGTCTTGTATAGCGATATTCCTGCCGATGTATTGGAACGTATCGAGGATGTGGTCTTGAACCGTCGTCCGGATGCCGCCGAACGGTTGATAGAAACGGCAGAAGCGTTAAAGGCAGCTTCATCGAATCTCTCGGCTCAGTCTTCCAGCCACCAGGCATGGCGGGAAACTACGGTGGAAGAGCGTTTGCAGCATGCCTTGGTGAAAGGTTTGGGTGAATATCTGGAAGCCGATTTGCAGGAAGCCATGACCCGATATCCAAAGGTAGTGGACATCATCGAAGGTCCGTTGATGGACGGTATGAACAAGGTGGGAGAACTTTTCGGTGCAGGAAAGATGTTCTTGCCTCAAGTGGTAAAGACGGCCCGTACCATGAAGAAAGCTGTTTCCATCCTCCAACCATACATCGAAGCCAGTCGGGAAGATGGTGCCCAAAAGGCTGGTAAGGTATTGCTTGCTACAGTCAAGGGCGATGTACACGATATTGGCAAGAACATTGTTTCAGTAGTCATGGCTTGTAATAACTATGAAATCATCGACCTTGGTGTCATGGTTCCTGCCGAAACCATTGTGCAGAAAGCCATCGAAGAAAAGGTGGACATGGTAGGATTAAGTGGTTTGATTACTCCTTCGCTCGAAGAGATGGTTCATGTGGCCATGGAAATGCAGCGTGCCGGTCTGCAAATACCAATCATGATTGGTGGAGCTACTACATCACCGCTGCATACAGCCTTGAAGATTGCTCCGGTATATGAAGGTCCGGTGGTTCACCTGAAGGATGCTTCACAGAATGCATTGGTAGCAGCCAAGCTGATGAATCCGGAACTCAAGGCAGAATACGTACGGGTTTTGCGACAGGAACAAGCTGAGCTTCGACAGAAGAATGAAGAGAAACAAGTGAAGTTGGTTTCGTTGGAAGAAGCTACTGCCAATAAACTGAATTTGTTTTGATTAACAGATAAATATCATCCTGAGTTTTGCTCAGGATGACAAAAATGAAATATTATGGTTTGGTTTCTAATCTTAACAGTATTGTTAATAGCATTTATCCTCCGCATCGTTGCTTGCATCAAGAAGAGCAAGCAAACGGGTGCGGAGTGGAACCTTACCGACAAGTATTCCGCTAATGAATTTGGCGAATGAATTCCTCTGCCTTGGATACTTACAAGGGGAGACAAGACATGTTCTTTCCTTCCAATCGGGCAATGCTCTTTCGAACTTCATTCATTAATGTAGCATCATCGCTCTCGATTTCCTTTAAAACAGAAACAATGCTTGCCTTGTTATAATACATGTTGTACCAACCTAAGACTTCGGCTACAATCAGACGTTGCTCTGTAGGGCGGGAGGTGTCTTTCAAGAAGCTGAGGAGCATTTCCAAAGGCTTTCCACCAACGGGATGGTTGCGGAATATGCGCAAGTCTCGACTCACATGGCTAGGTTTGCTATTCGGGTTGGTAATGGTTTGCAGGTCACGCTTCATACTTTGCTCGTTACGAGAAAGTTGATTGAGGATTGCATCCACATGAGAGCGGTCGTATAAAGTCCATTCCTTAGCTTGTCTTTCGATTTCGGTCTTTGTCTCTGCGTATGGGAAAGCATCGAGACCACTGGTCACCTTGAAGCGGAAACGTTTTTCGTGCGAGCGTTGCAGGTAGCCAGCTATCCATGCCGGAAGAAGCTCGGGAGAACCATTCTTTTCCACATATTCTGCTGCATATCGGCGGATGAGTTCGTAGCTATCGTTCAAGGCTGTTTTCATTACTTCTATCGATTGGACAGGGTGATTCAAAGCCAAGAGACGAAGAGCTTCCAGGCGTACCATGAACGAGGACGATTGGAAATAGCTTGCTTCCAACAATGGGACAATGTCCTTATAGTTGGCATCCGATAGGTGGCGAAGTGCAAGGGCTTGCATATCTGCCAATGGAGAGTTGAGTTGTTTCTTCCAAAAGCTGATGTCGTTTGCCTTCAAAATCAAGGCTTGGTTGATATCGAAGTCGATGTCTACGGTAGGAGTGAAGCGCAAGGTTGGGTCGCCAATGAGATGGTTTTCGAGGAAACAAGTCAGTCGGGTAAAGTGACCGATGCGCATGCCGGTAGCCAACAAACCTAAAAACTCATTCGGCCACTTGTCTTGTATGGAGTTCACTGAACAAGCCAAGGTTGCCAAAGTCTTGCCGGGGTTGAAGATGTAGGCTCCAGCTTGATAGTCATCCATATGGAATGAACCATTGAAGCATGCATCGAACATAATGAAGCGGGCATTGGGACGCAACTGGTGAATCTCCTCGATGTGGATGTCCATGCTATAATTGTAGATAGAATCCTGCTTCTGCTTCTCTGCATCGAAAGTTTCTTCACACCAACTTTCCGGCACATTGTATCTCTTTGCATATTCGGCAATGGCTTGTTCCTTACCTATCTTCTTGGCTCTGCCTGGAAGCTTGCTACGAAGAAAACGCTTGATGTTCTCGATGCTTGGTTCCACTCCACTTACATTCTCATAACCGTTGATGTATTGGGCTTGCGGACCTCCATGATGGTGGAAAAGCAATACATCGAGGTCTTCACGTTGAACCTCATTCAAATAAAGATTCTTGGTCGGGAACTGGAATACAAAATCGTAGAATTTCACGGTATTTCCCGGTAGAAACAGTTGAGGAAGTTGTTCACGAAGGGCTATTTGTTCGCCACTCCAAGCCAAGGGATCTTCCGAGTTATAGCCATGTCCGCGAGCCATGGTCAGTTGGTCAAGCGGATTGTTCTTCTGCTTCTCTGCTACTACTTTCTTCAAATAATCACGAAGCAACTGATATTTATCCATTCCTTCGGCACGAAGCGGACGGATACGCCCTGAATAAATGTCTGGCGAGAGGTATTGTGAACCATCGGCACGCAACGAAAGGTAATGATAATCAGGATTCAAACTGTCTTGTTTGATATAGTCGAACTTTAACCTGAAGTCATCATAATACCTGTCAGAAGGCACACTGGAGCGTTGCCAAGGCATGGTTTGGTTCATCTTGAAAGCTGAACAGAGGTGTTGTGCATCACGAATCATAGGAATAGGGATATCCCCTACGAACACACAACCTTCCAAAGGAGATTTCTTGTCTCCGTGAAGTTGGATGAGCAACTCACGGATGGGTTGAGGAGTCTTCCAATCGTCAATGAGGAGGTAGGTTCCTAATCCTTCTTGTTCAACACTGGTACGATAAGCGTCAATTTCTTCCTTGGCCTGCTCGTAGCTTTTCGAATCGGTCACGATAGCAAAGGTAGTCTTGGTCTTGACGGATGGCTTCACGATGGTTTGAGCCACGATTCCTTGCAGGAGGACAAATGCCAAACCTGCTGATGCGATGTATCTTTTCATTTTTCTTATTGTTTTGTTTCTGCTTTAAAAATAACAACCGGCACTTACGGAGAAGTGGTTGCGATGGTTAAACTCAAAATCCGATGTATCCACACGATTGAAAGTGGTTTTTATAAAGACATGGGTATTGCTTCCTTCCTTTATCCGTTGCGAGTAGGTGATTGATCCTTCCATACGATGATAATTGCTATTCAGATAATTAGCATCCGAAGTTTCCAAACCAGTCACGCTGATGTATTCTGGATGGTTTCCTCCATAACGATATTCCCCACTTAAATTGTAATTATAAGCTACATGAATACCTACTAAAAGACGATTGTTCATCCGATTTCCAATGATGAAGTTCTTCTTTCCTCCCAAGCTCATCAGTAAGTTTTCCGACTGCTTCACTGAGTGAGGCAACAGGTATTCATCTGATTGGTAGTTATAGGTAGCATTGGCCTCAAATTTCCAATTATACTCATTTCCGTGATTTCGGATGAGAGCATAGTGTAAAGAAGCTTTTCGGGTATCGTATGTGGAACGAATGCTTTTGTGCAAGACTTCCCAACCGTCCAATGATTCAGAATTGTCGTATTTTGATACAAACTGGATACCGTTCATTTGACGATAAATATAGTTTGCTTTCAGGTAGTGTGAATATTGTTCTCCTTGTCTATAGGCATTGGCCGAAAGTTGGAAAGTTCTGTCTTTCACCCCTGCATCTTTCTTAGGTGATGTAAAGCTTTGTTCCACGTGCTCGGCGCGTATATCGTAGCTACCTTCGAGCAATAGATTCCATGTCGGTGATTGGAAATGATATTGCAAAGCACCTCCCAACCGATCGCCATAATAATTGCTGGTACGTCCGCTACCGATACCTTGTACGGCAGTTCCCAAGCCATAAAGGAGGTAATAAGTCTGGTCGATGTCGCTATTTTCATTCTCCATGCGGGAATCTTCCTTGATGCTTTCATATCTTAATGACAAACCGACACGATGGGTATCATTTATGCGATAGCTGATGCCCGGTACAATTTTCAGCGTGTAGAAACGGGTATCCACACGAGGATCTCTTTGCTTGGCTGCAAGCGATGCTTGATAAATCCCTTCCACTCCCAATGCCCAACGGTTGTTTAACAAAGGAGTAGAGGCACGGAACCGCAAATCGTAATATTGGTTGCGCCAATTGCTTCGGTGTTCATCAATAATGTAATAGGGCATGCCTCTGAATGGATCGGTGATGGAGGCATTGTAGCCGGCATCTGTCATGTTCTGTTGCTGGAAAGCGAATGAGCCCCATACCAAGGCATTCTTCAAGTTCATGAATCCTTCGCTGGATACGCTTGTCGTGCTTTCCTTTTCTCCTTCTTGCGGGCGATGGAAGTTACCGTTTTGCAGGAGATGGTCGATGTAAAGATTCGAGAACGTAGTGGTATCATCGAATATCATACCCGATGCATTCTGGGAGTTCAGCCACGGACGTTGCATCTTGAGTTGTTCCATACTTGCCGGAGAAAAACCTTCGGCATGGGTTTGCATGCTTACCCACGTTAGCAGGCAAACGGCTATAGGTTTGATTCTAATGTTGCTCATTTTTTAGTTTTTTAGTGTATGGTTCCATTGAGGCATACCTGCATTGTTCCGTCGAAGCATTGGTACTACGCCTCGTTCAAAGTCGTTAGTGCTATTGTTGGTATCCTGATAGATGTAAGCTCCGTTTTCCCGTTGGATGGGAGTACCATTTTCATCAACGGATAGTTTGCGGGAAATACCTAAACCATTGTAGGTAGCACCTACCCAAGTGATACCGGCATCGAGCACTCCCGGCAGACGCTTGGAGCTGGTTTTCGATTCGTTGTCGATAGCTTCCACTGCATCGAGTACATAGCGGATGGGTATCTTGGCATAGAGAGTCGATTTTGTGGTACTCAAGTCGCGTGTTTGCATGTTTTGATCGTTTACAGGATCCCATGTTTCACCTTCCGGCACTTGGAATGCCACGTATGCTCCACCGAAAACGGTGGTAAGGTATTGCTTCAACGTTCCTTTTTCAGCTTTGCCATTGTAGAACACGTGCTCCATATCGGGAGCGGGAGCATTGCTATAATTGGCGTTGTCCATGTAAAACTCAAAATCGGCAGTGCTTTGGTCTACGGGTGAAGCTGGATTATAGATGTCCAACTGGTGGTTTACGGCAAATTCGGATATTACACATGATTCGCCAGGTTGGAGCGGGTAATCCGTACCATTGCCCGGAAACTTCCATACACGAAAGGCATAGACATAGTCGTCTCCGTCTTCTTCCGGCCAAAGGGGAAGATTGGTCGATGACTTGTCCGGATAGAGATTGGCAAAATAGATGCCGTCCAGATAGAGAGTGGATGAAGAGTTGTTGTACACTTCATAAAACTGGTCGTAGATATACGATTTGTTAAGTGGTGTTCGGCTACAAGCATAATAGATTTCCTTGAAAATCAGCGGACTGATTTTCAAACCTTTTATGGAGAGAGTGAGTGACGTACCTTTTTTGAAGATACCTTGATTCACGATACTTCCATTAAGGTAATATTCATTTCCTTCCGTATCGATGGCTGTACCGCTTACGTTGACCGTATAGATACCGGGTAGGATGCCTTCCATGCTTGTCTGGATTCCACTTATGTTTTTCTCATAATGCATGGCTTCCTCGTAATTGTCAAACTTGAGGGTCAGGTCTTTCATTTCAACTATATGGCCGATATTGAAATCAAGTGCCACGTCCACTGATATGGGAGCGATTTTTTCTACATCTTTCAGTTCGTTGAAAGAATTGCATGCCATAAGGGTTAGGCAAGTAGTCAATATGGTAATATATCTTTTCATATTCATAACGTTTTAGATTGTCATCGAAAGTTCCAGACCAAAGAAGAAACGGTTGTTCAGCGAGGTATAAGTACCCGGATTTCGTTTCGACTCCATGCGTGGATAGCTACGAAACATATTGTTGGCAAAGAATGAAATACGGAGCATGTCGCTGATTTCCTTCGTCACATTCATGTTGAAGCAGAAGTAAGGAGAATATGACTCCTTGATGGCATGAGAATGATTCGGATTCTGCAACATGTAATCATAACCGTCTGCTTTTATTTGCTCAATGCTGGTGTATTTTCCTTCCGGAAACATAGTTACTTCATTCTCCAAAGAGATATAACCTGCCGGGATGGTATCGTTGCCGAAGGTTTTCCAGTTGGCTTGGTTCCAGATAGCTTGTGCCGTGAGTGTTACTACAAAACCTATTTGGGGCAAGTTGTGTGTGGCCCGAAGCGTTGTCGCAAATTGTTGGCGATAGCTCTTGGTAGTGCCTGCTTCGTAGATGGCTACCGGTTTTCGTGAGGAAGCAGCTGTTCCACTATTGTCGTAAAAATCGTAGCCATTGTTCCAACTCTTGGTCCGCATCCATGCACCGTTCAGTTGAAAGGCGGTACGGATAGCTTCGATACGTCCTACATGGATGTCGAATTCCACTCCTTGTGTTTCTACATTCAAGTTGTTGGTTGGCGTATAATAGCTATTCAGCACCGGAAGGCTGCTTGCCAACACCAAATCTCCGTTTTCGTTTCGGGTATACTCATTGTAAGTAAAGGTGTGGAATGTATCGAACGTGTAATCCAACGAATAGCCGTTCTTCAATCGTTCCTGAAAAGCAGTAACCGATGCATTGACCTTCCCGGCATTCAAGCGGAGACCTATTTCTGCTTTATGGTTTTTGGCAACTTTCAGATTTTGGTTTTCCGTATCGTATACCTTGGTAGTGGTCATGAAAAGACGTTCGTTTTCCGGGATACTTTCATTGGCCAACTCATTGATATTCACATATTCAAAATATGCTTTTTCTGGAAAAAGATAGAGCAATGTAGGCATCTTGGCGGTAATGCCATATCCGCCACTTAAAGTCAAGGTACGAGGAATCAAGTCGAATGAGGCATTGAAACGGGGCGACCATACATTGCCCACCTTCGAAGCACGGTCGAATCGGATACCTGCTTGAATTTTCAAATCACGTTCACCCATACTCCATTGGAAGTTTTCTTCAGCAAAGAATCCCAGTTGGTGAATGAATGGAATATCCTTGTAGGGACGAGGACGGTAACTGCTATTTTTGTTCGATTGGTTACGAAGTGGAGGTGCAGTAGGGTCGAAGGTTTTTCCTTTTCCTACATTTCCATCGGTCTTGAAGTCAGCTCCCAAGAGGATTCGGTTGTTTACATTTCCAGTTTGCTTGAAGAGAGTAGCGGTAAGTTTGGCAAAGGCATTCACTTCCCGACTGTCGATTTCATAATGACCGATGTACGAACTTGGCAAGAATACTGCATAGTGCTTGGCATCTTCGTTTCCAAAATTAGTAATCTGATTGCCTTCCGCATCAAAGATATGTTGACCGGCAAAATTACTCAGAATGGTACCATCAGTGGTGGTCATAGAGTAGGGGGCCGAAGCTGATCCGTAAGCAGTTTCGTAAAAACTTAGCTTGTCGGTATAGTTGCCGGAAAGTACATAGCGGATATTCTGCAACCATCCTTTGTTGATGTTCCATGTACCGTTTGTATTCAGACGGAGCCCCATGTCACGGCCTTCTGAGGTAGTTTGTGTACTTTGGTCGTCAGGATTCCGGTCACGAGTATCTTTCCCGTATATGAAGTCGAAGCTGGTGTTGCTTCTCAACTTATGGTCGAAAAGGGCATTGGAGTACATCAGCTTGCCCGTAGCACGTTGATAGTGTTGATAAGTAGCTTTCGGGTCATTGGTGTTATAGGCATAGTCGGCACTGACATTCAATGCACCTTTGTCCTTGCCCAATTCATAGCCTGTTCCCATAGACACTTGATATACATTCGGATTGGCTTTTGCCTTCACTCGAAGCGGTTCACGTCCAGCCTTGGTATTCACGATTACGGCTCCTGAAATCAGGTCTCCATATTCTACCGAAGGAATTCCGCGGATGATTTCTACCGACTCTATGTTTTCGGTCGATATACTTCGTACATCCACGCCACCTGCAGGTGATGCTCCTCCACTCATGGCCGTAGCTCCTCCTGAAACTGTCGGGTTCATAGCGGATAGGTTGGAGTTATTGGAGATGGGTGCACCATCGCGGATAATAGCGGTTCCGAGTGCGTTCAAAGCCTCTTCGTTGGTACTGTTACTTGCTATTTGACGGATATTGATTTGTTGCGAATTGTTCAAGTCTGAATTTTGTGAAATGCCACCCGGCATCAAAGCTAAAAGGTCATTCAAACTGGTTGCTTGCAAATGGTCCATGGCCTGACGCGAAATGGTCGATGCAGTTGATTTACCGGCTTGGCTATTGGTGGCCGTTACAACTACTTCCTCTAATCTGAAATCTTCGTTCTTTAGTGTAAAGTTCAGTTGCATGTTCGGGTGGATGTTCACCAACGTGTCTACGGGTAACTTGCCGATATATTGCACCTGTAAACGGGCCTTTCCGGTTGGAATGTTGTCTAATGAAAATAGACCATTGTCACTTGTGGTTGTGCCCGTGCCATAATCGGGAAAATAAATGGTGGCAAATCCTAAAGGTATAGGCTTTCCTTTGGAGTCAAGTTCGTACACCATTCCGTTGATGTCGGTCTTTGATTGGTCTTGTGCGTTAATCTGCATACCCCAATACAAGAACAGGAGCAAGGTCATTATAAACCTTGTCCATCGGTTGTCTCTTTTTCTGTTCATTGATGTTGATTTAATTTCGGGGTGCAAAGTTATGCCGAAAGAAAAAGTGAATCCATCCCAAGAAGTGGGTATTCTTCAAGGGATGGATTTATGCATTAATCATCATTTATGGGGATGACTTAGTATCTTTTGTCCTGTGTTTCAATGAGTTTTTTCAAGTATCGCAAGTAACTCTTCAAATGATCCTAAAGATTTCGTCTCTTCAGAGCCTTTATAAATCAATTCTGTGGATGAAACCGCTTTCAAGTACGGTATGCCTTGTTGAGGCTCAGCGATACATTGGTATCCATGGCGGTTGAGTGCATTCAGGGTCCAATGAAGAAGAGTTTTGTTCTCACTCTCTACATATATTTTATGCTGACCGGTCACGGTAGGATAGTATACCCCATGATCGTAGTCGAAACGGATGTCCTTGTGGGGAAAGAGGCTATCCATGCGATGGCTCAAGATGATGTCCTCGGTCACACCACATTGCAATCCTTCTCCCTTGGTAAGAAGCCAAAGCTTGTCGGACAAGACTAAGGCTTGTTCGATGTCGTGAGTGGAAAGGAGGATGGCCTTGTTCTGTTCGATGGCGAGACGATGAAGCAGATGCATGATTTCGATACGGCTTACCACATCGAGGAAGGCCGTAGGCTCATCGAGGAGAATAAGCGGACACTCTTGTACCAATGCCTTGGCAATCATTACCTTCTGCCGTTCACCATCCGAAAGTTCGGCGGTATAGTTCCGTGCCTTGTGGGCAATGCCTACATTCTCCATGGCTTCTTCCACGATACGTTTGTCTTCCTTGGTGAGTCGTCCGAAGAAGCCCGTATGCGGTTGTCGCCCGAGGGCTACGAGTTCATAAACACTCAGTCCTCCTGCAAAGGTCTTGTCGGTCAATACCACACCAATGGTACGTGAGCGTTCTTTCTCTGTATATTCATTGATAGGCTTATCGAGTACCTTCAGTTCACCTCCAAGCGAAGGTTGGGAAGCGGACAAGGTACGGAGCAAGGTCGATTTTCCTGCCCCATTGGCTCCCAAGAGACAAGTCAGTTCTCCAGCATGAAGCTCAAAGTTCAGATGCTCGTGAACGATTTTTTCCTGCTTTCCGGTGCGATACCCGATGCAGAGGTCTTTTCCTTGGATGACTGCTTTCTTTTTCATCAGTTGAAGTATTGGATGCGACGTTGGTTGATGATGACATAGATGATAACGGGTGCTCCCAAAACAGGTGTAACTGCATTGAGTGGGATGATACCCGATTCTCCCGGTAAGATGCAAATCAAGTTGCAGAGCAAGGCTACGGCACTACCTGTAAGTAAGGTAACAGGAAGCAAGGAATTATGGTTTGATGTTCCTAAAAGCAAGCGTGCTATGTGAGGAACAGCCAATCCGATGAACGAAACGGGACCACAGAAAGCCGTAGTTACAGCAGTAAGAATCCCTGTGGAAATGAGTAGCAGATTGCGTGTTCGCTTGATGTTTATTCCCAAATTCTCGGCATATCTATTTCCCAATAAAAGGGCATTGAGAGGCTTTATCAAGAGGATGGCAAGCACCAATCCTGCCAAGGTAAAGGAGGCGAAATAAGGCATCTGTTCGAGCGACACGCCACTGAAATTCCCCATTCCCCAAATCATGTACGAATGTACTCCCTCGGCCGTAGCGAAGAAGTTCAGCAAGGAGATGGCCGATGAGGTAATATAACCTATCATGATTCCCGTAATCAATAGCATGATGTTGCTCTTGATGAGGGTGGAGAAGAATAAAATCAGTCCCATCACGATCATCGACCCGATGAAGGCTCCCACTACGATGGAGAAGAATCCCGAAAGGGTAATCCCTGCCGTAGTGATGGTTCCTCCTCCCAAGAGCATGACCATGGCCACGCCAAGGCTTGCTCCCGAATTGATGCCGAGGATGGAAGGTCCTGCCAATGGATTATTGAAGGCTGTTTGGAGCATTAGTCCCGAACCGGCCAAGGCTGCTCCGCATAGCAAGGCGGTAAGCGCTTGTGGCACACGGGATTCCCATACGATAAAGCTCCAGCTTTCCTTTTCCACCTCGCCTCCCAAGAAGATGTTAATGATGGCTTCGGCAGGTATGTCTACTGATCCGAAGAAAAGGTTTCCGGCCATCAACAGGAGAATGAGGACGGTCAGTGCAATGCTATATTTCGTTCCTTTGTTGTTCATTCCGCTAAATTACAAAAATATTTCAATTCATAGTCCGGCAAGAGATTCGGATGGAAGATTTTTATCAATTCCTTCAACACTCGGTCGGGATGGAATGGAAAATCCTCGTAATACTTCTTGTAAGCTGTATTGCATCCATATACCTGTTTCTTCTGATAAGCCTTGAAGTTGGCATAAGGAGCATAATCCTCACGGAGAGTGCTATATGTCTTGTCCGTGGGGTGATTATACTTCATCAGCCATATATCGGCATCCTGAGCTTTGTCGAATACGGTTTCAAAGCTTAGAGGTACGGCTCCGCTATTGGGATAGTGGGCGAAGAGATAATCGCCACCAGCATCCATATAAAGCTTGCCCGTAGTGCTCTTTCCTCCCGGTACATACCATGCCGAACCGCTTTTCGTCTCGCACATTACTTTGGGCTTAACGGCTTGCGAAGTGGCAAGGGTTTTCAGTTCATTGTAATTCTTCTCCACTTCGGTAAAGATGCTGTCTGCTATGGCTTCTTGTCCGAATAGCATCCCATAGAAACGAATCCATTCAGCACTCCCGAGGGCAGATGTTTCCATGTAGTCGGCACACTCTCTGATGGGGATTTTCAGCTTCTCCACTTGTCCATGGCCTCCGCTATTTTCATAAGGAGAGAGCAGGAGAGCATCCGGATGGAGGTCGATTATTTTCTCGATATCGGGATTCGTTCCTTCTCCAGCATTGACGATGGTTCCGTTCTTGCATCCTTCCACAATTTCCGGAACCTTGATGTATTGTATCTCGCAGATGCCTCCGATGCTCTTCACCGCACCCAGTTCATGGATGAGGTGGCAATGGGTAGCAGTATAGACCAAGGATTTCTGCAAAGGAGTCCGTATCAGGGTTCCTTCAGGCAGATGGGAGGGCACTTCGCTGTTTTTGTCCACGAGGATATAGGTTTGGAGCATTGCAGTGGTATCCCAAGGGTTTCGCAATCGGGCTTCGATGTAGCCATTGCCTTGCATCAAGGTGAGGTTTTCAGCATATTTCAGAGGGATGATTTCGCCTTCCGTATATGTCGAAGAAGTCTTGCTTCTTCCACCACAGGCAGAAAGAAGCAAGACCATCATTACTATTTGTGCAGATAGTAGGAGTTTCTTCATGATTAGTTAATAAAAATCATGGTACTTGGATTAATACCGCCCGAGTCGAATTGGCGGAGCATCTTGCCGTTCTTATCGAACTGATAGATGGTTCCACTATTGGTATAGTCGCTGGTAGCTACAAAGATATTTCCGGTTTCTTCATCCACTTCGAGCAAGTAGATGGCATCATTCTTGAACGATGCATCCTTCAGGAACGGAGTTTCAATCACTTCATCGGCTTTCGGATTGTAGATGAAGTATGAGTTTGTGAGTTGCCAGTTGGCATCGTAAGTGGCACGAATACCATAAATCAAGCCATCGTGTCCTTCGGTAATCTTGATTGCGTCGTTGATGATGGTTTTTGATATTCCGTTTTGGGTGCTGATGATTTGCAAGGCACCGGCTACAGATTTATAGTCTCCTTGCGAAATAAGGTAAATCTTATCATCCACTTCGTATAGCTTGGTCGGATTGTCAATTACAGGGATGGCCTTTTCTTGCTTCATGGTCTTGGCATCGATTACGAATACCTCCTTGCCATACACATAGTTACCCGAACCATCTGCTTTGTAGGAGTTGGCTACATAAAGCTTGCCATCCTTTTCTACAATGCCTTCCAAGTTGTATCCTCCCTTGAAAGTTCCGGCCAAGGTCATGTCCTTCACATTGAGTTTGGTCACTTGACCACCATATTGAGTTACGTAGACATAGTCGTCTTCCACATCGATGCAACGAGGTTCACCTTCACCTTCGGGGAAAGTATAGCGTGCTTCTTCCGTGCCATTCAAGCTCAATTTGGCTACATATTTCGAACCGTTCAGTACCACATAAATCTTGTTGTCTTCTTCCATCATGCCATTGGCCACATCGCCCATCTGCTTCTGGTTTCTTTTCAGATACAAATCGCCTTGGGCATGTATACTTTGATCGGTGCGGATTACAAATTCTGTAATATTGGCATTGTTGGCTCCCCAGAGTCCTTCATTCAGTACATAGATTCCGCGGGCTTTTGTTTCTTCTTCAGGATTTTGTCCGAATTCATTTTCATAATCGTCAAATTTGTCATCACATCCGGCAAATCCCATGCCCAATATCAGCGAGCAAAGGGTTGTCATTAAAATACTTCTTGTCTTCATGTTCGTATGGTTTTAAAAGTTAAATGTTCCTGTCAGTCTCCACGAGCGTCCTGGCATGGGGTAATACTTGATTACCTCATATTGCGCATCCGTCAAGTTGATGATTTCGGCTTGCAGGCGAAGCTTGCATTTCTTGATGGAGAATTCCCGCCAAAGGGTAGCTGTATGTTCGTTGTATCCTTCTATCTCGTTGGCCTCGATGTTCTGGGCCAAATAATATCGCTTGCCCACCATCGTTACCGTATAGCCCACATTCACCCATGGCATTTCGAAAGTAGCCGATACATTGCCATTGTGTTCGGGGGTATAGGGAATCTGATGCTTGTAGTTCTTTGCTTCCTTGCTGGTCACGTCCAGAGCCTTCTGCCACGAATAGTTGCCCGAAAGGTTCAGGTTTACCTTGTTGCCCAAAGGGATGGCTGTAGCTATTGTGGCATCGATGCCTGTAATGTGTACCTTGCCATAGTTCTGCATTTTCCACACATAGGTACTCGGAAAAGCAATGATCTTGTCGTCCACCTGATTGAAATACCCGTCTACGGTGATGGACACGAAGTCCGTGAAATCGAAAGGGGTTCCGCTCCATGTTACGCCTAAAGTGTATTCCATGGCCTTTTCGGGTTTCAGGTTAGTATTCCCTACACGCAGATAGTACAGGTCACTGAAGGTAGGTACACGGAAGGTGTTCTTGTACATGGCACGCACAAAGAGCTGTTCCTCCTCCCAGGGTTGCCAGGAGGCCGAGAGGGTGGGCGAGAGGCGCTTGCGGTCCTCGGGTGTGTTTCCTGCCTTCACTTCCTCGGTGATGTAGGTTCCTACCAATGGTCCCGATAGCTTGAGTCCGTTCCGTTGGTAACGGGCATTCAAGGCCGTGAGCGATGAATAGCGGATAGGTTCCGGCGAATTCGTTCCGTTAGTATGGAGCTTGTTGATGAATCCGTCTTGCGAGAGCGAGAAGCTCCATCCTTCGGCTGGCTGATAAAGTACCGATGCCGAGAGGTAATACTCCTTCTGTCGGTTGGTGTCTGTCTGCTTTCCACCGGTATATTGTGCCCCGAAGTCCTCGTACTTGTTCCACGAATAGTTGTACTTTCCTTGTGCCTGGAGTGTCCATTTCGGGCTGAATGTTTTCTTATAGCGGGCTTGGGCAAAGAAATTGTCGTCCCAAAGCCGTTCATCCGATTCCTTGTTATAAAGGATAATGGCTCCTGGCAACCCTCTCTCCGAATGGAAATAATAGGTCTTCACGTTCAGTTCGCTTTCGTCGCCGAAGGTATGGAAGAGGTTGGCTTCCCCTTGGTACGACTGGATGTCGGAGTTGATGCGTTTCTCTTCGGTGACGAGTTGTCCGTTCTTCAGTTCGAAAGGATATTCCCCGTCGGCATACTGATAGTTGGCATCCACCGATAGGCGTGTACGTTCGCCCAATTTCTGCCAATGGCGGAGAGCAGGCGTGAAGTATCCGAAAGAACCTCCCCGCATCTGGATTTGCGTAAAGCTATGTTGTCCGTCCTCGAATCGTGGCTTTTCCGTCTCGATGTTCAGCACCCCTGCCGATGCAAAGAGCCGTGCCGACTGGAGCATATTGTCATCGTGTCCGATGGCGAGCGAGAGAGCCGATACGTTGTCCAATGAGAATCTTCCCACGTCTATCTGTCCGGCTTGTGTATTGCTGATGGCCACCCCGTCATAGCTCACGGCAGTATGTGCCGCACCTAAGTTTCGTACCGATACGGTCTTCAATCCACCGATGCCTCCGTAGTCGCGCACATTGGTGCCGGCAAAGCGTTTCACCGCATCGCCCATGTTCTGCAGGCCAAGGTTCTTCAAGTCCTCCTTGCGGAACACCTGTACAGATGTGGCCGACGATATTTTGGCGGGCATACGTCGGGCTGTCACGGTCACGGCATCCAGTTCATGCACCTTTCCGTTGATAGAGTCCTTCTGCTCCTGTGCGTATGCCAACGACGAAGACAGAGCGACCATTACAAGCCGACATACCCATACACGAATGGCAGGGTTCAGTTTCTTCATAAACCAAAAATATAAAAGTATTCATCTTTGCACGTTCTTCACACTCTTTCCTCGAAAGCATGAAGCATGACTTCCGTCTTGCAGGTCTTCTGACTTACCTCGGTTTGCTTTTGCCTTCCCACCTTCGTTCATACTTGGGCAGTGGCTGGAGAATTAAAGCAAGCTCAATCCGTAGGGGATGAGGTTCACAGCAACGGGACTGTTCAGGAGTCTCACCTGATTCCCTTTTCATCCGTTCCCTCGCTTCGTTGGAGGTTTCGGAACAAGACTTTGCAAAGATAGAGAAAGTTTTTGGATATGCAAGGTAAAGGTAGAGAAATATCCTTGGATTTTACTTTACTTAGAATTCTATAGCATTTGCAAATTATCCGTCCTCTGCCCGGAGTACAGTCGTCCTCTGCCCAGAGGACGACTGTACTCCGGGCAGAGGACGGATAATTATTAGGGTGGTATACTTTATTAATGAGCAAAATCAAGAAGCTTGATTTCTCCTTTCTCTAATGATGTAGGAACATCGATGACCCGTTGGTTCCGGCTTCCACGGAAGTGTAGGGAAATGTCACGTTCTTCCATTAGGAAAGGCCCGTCTACCAAGACATCGCAAAGTTCAAGCAAGGCTTTACGGTGGGGGTGATGGAGGAGTTGCTCGAAGCGGTAGCCTGTGTAGCACCAGATGGTCTTGTTGGTATTTGTTTTGATGAGGCGAGCAAGGGCTGTGAAACCTTCTGGATGGAACATCGGGTCTCCTCCGGTAAAGGTCACATTCATGTCGGCATCGACGATGAGGCGGAACAATGCTTCTACAGACATGGGGGTACCGCCTTGGTCGTCCCATGACTGGGGATTGTGACATCCGGGGCAATGGTTTTCGCACCCCGCGCAATAGAGCGAGGTGCGAAGTCCGATGCCATCGACGGAGGTTCCGTACTTGATGTCGAGTATGCGGATGTTATTCGTGGACAATTCGGTCATTCAATTCTGCCAATTTAGCTCGGTTCCATCGTTCGGTAGTACCCACCAAATAACCGGTGATGCGCTGGAGCTTG
>JAEIGA010006722.1_pt1 | contig 17503 bp, 14 predicted proteins | sample 9270691 | NCBI WGS metagenome assembly JAEIGA01 (sample SAMN17057246, study PRJNA624740) | gut metagenome | biome: biome; isolation source: fecal sample | host: Bos grunniens | place: China: Xizang | collected 2019 | reverse complement strand
GAGGTTGAGCGCGTGCTCAACATGGCCGACGGATGTATTCTGCTTGTCGATGCCTTTGAGGGCCCGATGCCACAGACACGCTTTGTGTTGCAGAAGGCATTGCAGATTGGTTTGAAGCCCATTGTTGTAGTGAACAAGGTTGACAAGCCCAACTGCCGCCCCGAAGAGGTATATGAAATGGTATTCGACCTCATGTTCTCGCTCGATGCGACAGAGGAGCAGCTCGACTTCCCTGTGCTCTACGGTAGCGCAAAGAACAACTGGATGAGCACCGACTGGCGCAATGAGACAACAGACCTCACCGCACTGCTCGATGCAATCCTTGAGCACATCCCTGCACCCGAGAAGCTGGAGGGTACACCACAGATGCTCATCACCTCGCTCGACTACTCGCCCTACACAGGCCGTATCGCCGTGGGACGCGTACACCGCGGAACACTCACCGAGGGTGCGAACGTAACACTCGTAAACCGCAACGGCGAGCAGAGCAAGATGAAGATAAAGGAGCTGCACACCTTTGAGGGACTTGGCCGCCGCAAGACCGAGAGCGTATCATCGGGCGACATCTGCGCAATCGTGGGACTTGACAAGTTTGAGATTGGTGACACCATCTGCGACTTCGAGAACCCCGAGGCATTGCCACCCATCGCCATCGACGAGCCAACAATGAGTATGCTCTTCACAATCAACGACTCACCGTTCTTTGGCAAGGAGGGCAAGTTCGTGACATCGCGCCACATCCAGGATCGCCTTGACAAGGAACTCGACAAGAACCTCGCACTGCGCGTGAAGAAAGACCCCGATGAGGATGCCTGGACTGTGTTCGGCCGCGGCGTGCTCCACCTTTCGGTGCTCATTGAGACAATGCGCCGCGAGGGCTACGAACTGCAGGTTGGCCAGCCACAGGTTATCTACAAGGAGATTGACGGCGTGAAGCACGAACCAATCGAGGAGCTCACCATAAACGTCCCCACCGACTACTCAAGCAAGATTATCGACATGGTTACACGCCGCAAGGGCGAGATGCTCTCGATGGAGGCACAGGCCGAGCGTGTAAACATAGAGTTCAACATCCCCTCACGCGGTATCATAGGTCTGCGTACCAACGTTCTCACAGCATCGGCAGGCGAAGCCATCATGGCACACCGCTTCAAGGAGTACCAGCCGTTCAAGGGCGAGATTGAGCGCCGCACAAACGGCTCGTTGGTAGTAATGGAGAGCGGTACAGCCTTCGCATACGCCATTGACAAACTGCAGGAGCGCGGCAAGTTCTTCATCAGCCCGCAGGAGGATGTATATGCAGGCCAGGTTGTGGGCGAGCACATCCATGAGAACGACCTTGTCATCAATGTTACAAAGAGCAAGAAGCTCACCAACATGCGCGCAAGCGGTAGCGACGACAAGGCACGTATTGTTCCGCCAATCATCTTCTCGCTGGAGGAGGCATTGGAGTACATCAAGGAGGACGAGTACCTTGAGGTGACACCAAAGTCAATGCGCATGCGCAAGATTATCCTTGATGAGCTCGAGCGCAAGCGCGCCAACAAGCAATAAGCCATTGCACCAACGCGTATTATGAAAAAATTGCCGATATACACCCTGCTGTTGCTTCTTCTCTTTGCCTGCAAGGAGAAGGAGACAAACATATACACCATTAAAGGAGAAGGTGTAAAGGAGGGAACCGTATATCTCTTGAGCACCGAAGAGAGCCACAAGAACATACTCTCGACAAGCAGCAACGGCAGTTTCACAATGTCCATGGCACTGAATGACGAGAGCCTGCTGACACTCGTACTCCCCGACGGCAAAACCATTCCACTCTTTGCCGAACCGGGAATGACAGCCACACTGCAGCCCGACACAATCCTGAAAAGCGGATGGTACGTTGATGGTGGCAGCACACAGGCACTGCACGACAGCATATCACGCGTATTGGATTCTGCCGAGAGTTTCGACAAGCAGAAAAAAATCATTGAGGACTTCGCAAGCAAGAACCCATTGAGCGAAGTGAACGTGGAACTTTACAGGCGATACCTAATCAGTGTCCCCACCCCCGACAATGAGTATATACGCAAAGCCACATCCAAGCTCAGCGGCGCGTTGCAGGATCACCCATATTTCTTAATCACCGGCAAGCATCTTGAGAAAAAGACAGGCAATGTCATGCACAGGATGTTCCCCACCTTCAACTACACGACAGCCGATGGCCGCAAAGTGAGCCTTGGAACATATTCCGACAAATACCTGCTGGTAAACATCTGGGCCACCTGGAGCGGTGACAGCCACGAATGTGTCAAGAACCTGCGCGACATCAAGGAGAAGGTAGAGAGCGAGAATTTCGCAATCCTGAATATCTCCCTTGACAGCGACACCGCAATATGGAAAAGCGCAATCACTACCGACAGCATCATTGGCGACAACGTAATCGACATCAAAGGAATGAACAGTGAAATTCTGGAGACATTCAACATTACATCGCTGCCCTACTCGGTACTTGTGACACCATACAAGAGAATCGCTGAATATGAAGTAACCCTTGACAGCCTTGCAGCTGAAAGAATTGATTCCTTGACACACAGGCACGACACAAGAAACGAGAGAAACAAGAAAAAGAAATAACAAACACCCAACAATATGCTCGTAAAGGTTCTTGCAGCAGCCATACAAGGCATAAACGCGACACTCGTCACCATTGAGGTGAACGCATTGCGAGGTATAAAGTTCTATCTCGTAGGCCTCCCCGACAATGCCGTCAAGGAGAGCCAGCAGCGAATCAACTCGGCCTTCCATCACAACGGCCTGCGTTTCCCAAGCAAACAGATTATAGTCAACATGGCACCCGCCGACATAAAGAAGGAGGGCTCGGCCTATGACCTGCCTATTGCCATTGGCATACTCGCAGCCGACGAGGCTGTGTCAACCGCCAAGTTCGACCGCTACCTGATAATGGGCGAACTGGGACTTGACGGCAAACTGCTACCCATCAAGGGCGCGTTGCCAATCACTATAAAGGCCAAGGAACTTGGTTACGAAGGCATAATACTGCCTGCCGGCAATGCAGCCGAAGCGGCTGTTGTGAACGGCATAACCGTATATGGAGCCGACAACCTTGCCCAAGTGCTGCAGTTCCTTGACGGCAAGGAAGAGATTGCCCCTTACAAGGTTGACATAGAGAACGACTTCTATTCCAAGCAGAGCACCTTCCCATTCGACTTCAGCGAGGTACGCGGACAGGAAAGCGTAAAGCGCGCCTTTGAGGTAGCCGCAGCAGGTGGCCACAACCTTATCATGGTAGGCCCCCCGGGCAGTGGAAAATCTATGATGGCAAAACGTTTGCCATCTATCCTGCCCCCGCTCACACTCGAAGAGAGCCTTGAGACAACAAAGATACACTCGGTCAGCGGAATGATGCCCGACGGCATATCGCTCATAACACAGCGTCCCTTCCGCAGCCCCCACCACACCATCTCATCGGTAGCACTGTGCGGCGGCGGAGCAAACCCCAAACCGGGCGAGATTTCACTTGCCCACAACGGTGTGCTGTTCCTCGACGAGTTGCCCGAGTTCAACCGCGATGTACTCGAGGTAATGCGCCAGCCACTTGAGGACCGCAAGATTTGCGTTGCACGCGCCAACTACAAGGTGGAGTACCCCGCCGGAGTGATGTTCATTGCATCAATGAACCCATGCCCCTGCGGTTACTACAACCACCCCACCAAGGCCTGCACATGCAGCCCCGGCCAGGTGCAACGATACCTTAACAAGATAAGCGGCCCATTGCTCGACCGCATAGACATACAGTGTGAGATTGTACCAGTACCGTTCGAGAAGATATCCGATGCACGCCCAGGCGAACCAAGCGCTGCAATTCGCGAACGCGTTATTGCAGCCCGCAAGATACAGGAGGAACGCTTTAAAGACGAAGAGGGCATCTACTGCAATGCACAGATGACACCCAAGCTCATTGCAAAGTATGCAGTTCTCGACGAGACAAGCCTCGCAATGCTCAAGACAGCAATGACAAGGTTCGACCTTTCGGCACGTGCCTACGACCGCATACTCAAGGTTGCGCGTACCATTGCCGACCTTGCCGGCAGCGAAAAAGTGCAATCCATGCACATCGCCGAAGCCATCGGCTATAGAAACCTTGACCGCGGTGACTGGGCGGAGAGATGAATTAGATATTCCCGAGGGTACTCACATCATTCGGGAAAATGTTTAAGTAGTAGACAAATTAGAATCACAATATAATCAGGGTGTGGAGTTCTGTATGTTGGCTCTCTCGGCGTCACCCATTTGCTGGAAAAAGTGTAAGTATCTTCATTTATTCGCTGGAAAAAATGTAACTTTGCAAATAGACTAATATCTGATATCTGAAACAAATACGAATAATCTTAGAACCTATCAAACTAAATCTAATTATTTCTCTCCGTGTGTGCCCAATGCCCCTGCGCTCTTACCGCACACACTTAGTTCAAACCACAAAAATTTGATACGCTATGCCAACAATTGAAAATTTGAAATTCAAAATCACGGACCGTAAGAACAAATGGGTTGAGGTGGTCGGTGTAAAAAAAACCAATGTAGAAACTGTTATTATTCCCTCATCTATTACAACTGGTGGTAAGGAATATCAAGTAACCAACATTGGAAAGTCGGCATTTTATGATTGTGTAAGTCTGACCTCTATCACCATCCCCAGCAGTGTAACCAGCATTGAAGAGTCGGCATTTTCGTGTTGCGAGAGCTTGACCTCTATCACCATCCCCAGCAGTGTGACCAGCATCGGAGAGTGGGCATTTTGTGGGTGCGAGAGCCTGACCTCGATCACCATCCCCAGCAGTGTGACCAGCATTGGAAGGGAGGCATTTAGGGATTGCTCTAGCCTGACCTCAATCACCATCCCCAGCAGTGTAAATAGCATTGGATGGCATGCATTTGATGGTTGCTCTAGCCTGACCTCAATCACCATCCCTAACAGTGTGACCAGCATTGGAGACAGGGCATTTCATGATTGCAAGAGCCTGACCTCCATCACCATCCCCAGCAGTGTGACAAACATTGGAGAGTTGGCATTTTATGGGTGCGAGAGCCTGACTCAAATAAAAGTTGATTCTGGTAATCCCGTTTATGATTCTCGTGATAATTGTAATGCTATTATAGAAACTAAAAGTAATACATTGATTGCTGGGTGTGCATCTACAATTATCCCCAGCAGTGTGACAAGTATTGGAGACTTGGCATTTTCGGATTGTCAGAACTTGACTTCGATTACCATTCCCAGTAGTGTAACCAGCATTGGAAATGAGGCATTTTGTTGTTGCTCTAACCTGACCTCTATCACCATTCCCAATAGTGTGACAAGTATTGGAGAGTGGGCATTTTCGGAATGCGAGAGTCTGACCTCGATTACCATCCCCAGCAGTGTGACAAGTATTGGAGAGTGGGCATTTGGGGATTGCTCTAGTCTGACCTCTATCACTATCCCCAGCAGTGTGAATAGCATTGGAGAGAATGCATTTAGTCGTTGCGAGAATCTGACCTCAATCACCATCCCCAGCAGTGTGACCAGCATTGGAGAAAAGGCTTTTTTAGGCTGCAAAAGTCTTACCTCTATCACCCTGCCCGCTCACATCACGAATATAGATGAATTAGATATTCCCGAGGGTACTCGCATCATTTGGGAAAATGTTTAAGTAGTAGACAAATTAGAATTACACTATAATCAGGGTGTGGAGTTCTGTATGTTGGCAGGCTATGATTAGGCTCAACAATTGGGGTGAAATAGACATCAAACTTGCAATTGATACCCTCGTGGAAATGTTCTCTTGTAAGTCTTTATTATTCCTTCAGCACTCCTTCCGAACTTCCCTCCAAACATTCCTTCAAACCACCCTCTAAACTTCCTTCCAAACCTCAGAAAAAATAACAAATACGAATAATCTTAAACCTATTAAACAAATGAAATTTTTATCTCTCCTGCGCCGCACACTTCCTGCGGCACTGCTCGCTCTCTCGGCGTCGGCTATGGCTCAAACTGTGCTGTTTCACACGGGCGACGCTACTGGCTATCCCTATCGCATCCCTGCCATCACGACGACGGCACAGGGCAAGGTGGTGGCGCTGACTGACATCCGTCCCTGTGGCGGCGACATCGGTTATGGTCGTGTGGACATCCTGGGTCGTACAAGCCTTGACGGCGGCGCGACTTGGGGCAATGTGCAAAATGTATTGGTCGGTACGGGTTCGGGACCCGAGACCGGATATGGCGACGCTTGCCTGGTGGCTGATAGCAAGCGCGAAGAATTGCTATTGGTCTGCGTGTCGGGCGACGTGCCCTATTGGAATTCGCGCGTGGAAAAGAGTCAACGCTTCGTAGCCACTTGGGGTAAATGGAACAAGAAGACACAGCAGTGGGAATGGCAGAAGCCGGTGGACCAAACGGCGCATGTGTACAAGGAACTGCTGGGCGGACGCATCAACGGTTTGTTTATGGGCAGCGGACGCATCTGTCAGAGCACCAAGGTCAAGGTGGGCAAGTACTATCGCCTGTATGCTGCGCTCTGTACGCACCGCGGCAACTTCGTGCTCTATTCGGACAACTTCGGCCGCTCGTGGAATGTCCTGGGTAGCGCTACCGAATCGTGTGCGCCCAAGGGTGACGAACCTAAGTGCGAGGAATTGCCCGACGGCAGTGTGTTGCTCAGTTCACGTAAGCACGGCGGTCGCTACTTCAACGTGTTCCGCTTCACCAATGCTGAACGCGCCGAGGGTGTGTGGGGTCATCCCGTCGACTCGCGCCTGGCTCCCGGTGGCATCAAGAACGAAGGCACACCATGCAACGGCGAAATCATGATCGTCCGTGCCGTGGTTGATGGTAAGCGTGGCACCTACGCGCTGCAAAGTGTACCCGCAGGTCCTGGCCGCCGCGATGTTTCGATCTATTGGAAGAAGTTGGAAAAGCCCTGCGACTACAACACGCCCCTGCGCTTCGCCTCCAATTGGCAAGGCGTCTATCAGGTGAGCCACACCTCTTCGGCCTACTCCACAATGACCCTCCTCCCCGACGGCCGCATTGGTTTCTATTGGGAAGAAGGCGAGCGCCCAGGCGGCTACGACATGGCGTTCAAAGCCATCTCGGTGGAGGAAATCGTGAAGGGAAAGAAATGAGGCAAACAAAAAATCTCACATAAATCTGGGGAATCTATAAAATTTCTTCTAAAAAGGATTCTTAGATTCTATGGATTGGCGTGAGACCTATAAAATGCATTTGCAGAATATTCCGCAGAGGGAATAATACTAGCAAGACACTCCGCAAGGGAATTTGATAAGCAGGATAAACTGCAAGGGGAATAATACTAACATCACCCACATGGAATATTAATTTAGCAACAGAAACCGCATTGTCCCCTCTAGCAGGGGGACGAGCGACGAAGGAGCGGAGGGGGTAGAGCAAAACTTTCCCACAAGCATGGGGTAGAGCAAACAATCTGCAGGAATAGAGCAAAAAAGATACAACTATGGCTGACGAATTCAACCTAAAAAGCAAACTTGAACAGCGCAAAGACCTCCGCAACCATAGTACAAGTGCAGAGGCCGTGCTGTGGAAACGGTTGAAGAATCGACAGGTTTTGAACATGAAATTTCGTCGCCAGTTCAGTGTTGGCCCCTACATACTCGACTTCTACTGCCCAGAGGTGAAACTTGGCATTGAAATGGACGGTGCACACCATTTTACGATAGATGGGTGCGACCATGACTTCAAAAGGAAAGAATATCTGGAAAAACTGTTTGGTATCAAAATCCTTCGCTTTGAAAATAAAAATATATTTGACTATCCCGACTCTATTATTCGGACCATAAAAGAAGAAATACAATTACGAATACAGATAACTGATTAAGGCAGATATGTCACACATGGGCTCTCCCTTAATCCTCTACCCCCTCCCCGCCTGCGGCGGTACTCCCCCTGCTAGTGGGGAGAATGCGGATAGTGTTAGACTACTTATTCTTACCGCTTTGCAAACAATAAAATCTCACGCAAATCTTTTGAATCTATAAAAATTATTCTAAAAAAAGATTCTTAGATTCTATGGATTTGCGTGAGACCTTGAGATCCGCAGAAATCTCAGGGTCCTTTCGTTCGCAACGTTCTTTTCACTCTTCTCGTTAATCATAACTTTTTTGTATGGAAAAATATGTAGCATCTCCGTCAAGATATGCCGCCGAGGACTTCTATCAGCGCTGTGGCAAGAGTGGTATTCTGTTGCCCAAGGTGTCGCTGGGATTGTGGAAGAACTTTGGCGAAGCGGCCGATTTCGAAGAGAACCGATCGCTATTGCACTATGCCTTTGACCAGGGTATCACACACTTTGATTTAGCCAACAACTACGGCCCTCCTCCCGGCGCATCCGAGGAACGTTTCGGTCGCGTACTGGCCAGTTCGCTGGCGCCCTATCGCGACGAACTCTTCATCTCGACCAAGGCAGGCTATGAAATGTGGGACGGCCCCTACGGCAATTGGGGTTCGCGAAAATTGCTGATGTCAAGTCTGGATCAAAGTTTGCGACGGCTGCGCTTGGAATATGTAGACCTGTTCTACATCCACCGCTACGACCCCGTCACACCCCTCGACGAGACACTGCAGGCGCTGGTGGATATCGTTCGCGCAGGCAAGGCGCTGTATGTCGGCATCTCGCGCTGGCCCATCGAGGCGACACGCTACGGACTGCAATATCTGCGCGAGCGCGACGTGCCCTGCTTGTGTTTTCAGGGCCGCCTGAACCTGTTGGACCGCGAAGTAGCAGACAGCGGTTTGCTCGATATGGTGCACGCAGAGGGCATAGGTTTCGTCTCCTTCTCGCCCCTGGCACAAGGCTTGCTCACCGACAAATATTTGCACGGCATTCCCGCCGATTCACGCATGCGCCGCGAAGCCTCTCTGCCCGAATCCGTCCTCACACCCGAACTGCTGGCGCGCCTGCAAGGGTACAATGCTTTGGCACAAGAACGTGGCGAAACCCTTGCACAAATGGCCCTGCGCTGGGTGTTGCAACATCAGGGCGTCACCTCCGTCATCGTGGGGGCAAAGAATCAGGCACAGTTGGCAGACAGCCTGAAGTGTGTGCACGGCGCACCCCTGACGGATGAAGAATTGAAGCGCATAGACATCTAACCGCCCACAGCACATCCCGCACTTCATCAACAGGGTCAAACCTTGTGTAAAAAAAGTCTAACCGATTTCAAAAAAGGTCTTACCCTTTTCAAAAAACCTTAGACCTTTTTCAACCACGCGCGGTTGAGTGAGTGAATTAATTTATCAACTGATTACACTGATTACACAGATTTTTTGCGCATGATGCGGTTAAATCACAATCTACGTGTGATTTAAACAGAATTTAAACTGATTTCTCAGCATAATTAAACTGTGAAATCAGTGCCATCTGTTGTTTATAAAAAATACACGTGAAACGCGAGATACGTGGAGAATATAAAACAGTTTAATCAGTTGTTTATAAAAAAACACACGCGATACGCGGAGGCAAAAAAATCATTGGCGATTAAACCAAATTTATCCGTCGTGAACGGAGAGATCGGGTTTTATTGAGTATATTTGCTCTCGAATAGATTAACCTTATAATAATATCAACTGACGACTATGAATAATTTCGTATACGACATCCCCACCCGAGTGTATTTCGGCGAGGGACAAATCAAGCATTTGGGCGAAGAACTCAAGAAGTATGGACAACGGGTGCTGCTGACCTATGGCGGCGGTTCGATCAAGCGTAGTGGCCTGTATGATGCAGTGATGCAGCAGATGACCGAGGCTGGGCTCAAGGTGTACGAACTGGCTGACATCGCTCCCAATCCACGCATCGAGTCAGTGCGCCGCGGTGCTGAAATGTGCAAGGCACACCACATCGACGTCTTGCTGGCCGTAGGCGGCGGTTCGACACTCGACGCTACGAAGTTTATGGCTGCCGGCGCCCTGGTGGACCACGACCCCTGGGATTTCTTCAACGAACGCTGGGCGCCCATACACCGCGCTCTGCCCATCGTCACCGTGCTGACACTCTCGGCTACTGGGTCCGAGATGGACTGCGGCGGCGTGATCAGCAATCCTGATACGCAAGACAAGATTGGTCGCATGGCGCCTCCGCTCCTGCCCAAGGCTTCTTTCCTTGATCCCACTTATACTTATACCGTGAGCCAATATCAGACGGCGTGTGGCGCTGCCGATATGATATCGCACATCCTCGAGGTGTATTTCACCACCGAGCCCGACCTGTATATGCTGGACTGCTTCATGGAGGGTATGCTCAAGACGATCATCAAATATACCCCCGTGGCTATGGCAGAACCCGACAACTACGAGGCGCGTGCCAACCTGATGTGGACCTCGTCGTGGGCCATCAATGGTTTTGTCAACGGCGGTAAGCGTCATGCCTGGAGTTGCCACCCCATCGAGCACGAACTCTCTGCCATCTACGACATCACTCACGGACTGGGTTTGGCCATCGTCACTCCGCGCTGGATGAAGTATTGTCTGGACGAGACCAACGTCGGCAAGTACGTGCAGTTTGGCGTCAACGTCTTCGGCATAGACCCCTCGCTACCGGCTATGGATATCGCGCACGAAGCTATCGATCGCCTCGCCCACTTCCTGTTTGACACCTTGCAACTGGACAGCACCTTCCCCGCCGTGGGCATCGATCGCACCCACTTCGCCACAATGGCGCGCAAGGCATGCGGCGGCAAAGTCCTGCCAGGTTTCAAACCCTTGAAGCAAGAGGATATCGAACAAATATTCGAAATGTGTATGGCATAATTGACCTTACGCCAGGAGTGTTGTATGACTAGAGTATAACATTTTTCTCAAATAGAGTCAAGTCACTCAAAATGTATTTCGCACATATATAGAAACACTCCCGATGAAAATCAATCGGGAGTGTTGTTTTTTTGTTGCAATTTGCTTCATTTCATCTTATGCGAATCCATTCTGTCAGTTGCTAAAACGATTTGATAGTTCGTCTGCAATAGTGAGAATGATTTCTGCAAGTTCAAGTGTGTCCTCAATGTTTTTGCCTTCTGGGCAGAACATATTGAGGCTTTTTATATGCTCGTATCCATAAATAGCACCCATAATGTTGCCACAGACAGACCCGGTGGAGTCGCTATCGCCATCGTGATTGACAGCGGCAATGATGGCGTCTTCTATACTATCAATATGGCGGAGGGCACTATACAAAGCTATCGCCCAGGTCTCTTCTGCCACCCAGCCTTCTCCCAATTGAGAAATGGCATCAGCATCAGAGGTGTCGGAATGTGCCAAACTCACCGCCTTTTCGGTCAGCGACTTCAGATAAGCCTTGTCTTCCGCAAAAGTCTCTGGGTAGATGACCTCCAGGATGTCAAGTGTTTCAGATACGAGGCGATCTATGTCTTCGCGCACTTGCTGTGGTGTCAATGGCACAATCTTGTGGAGCAATACGGCAAATAGCGCCGAGGGCAGAAAACCGAGTGGATGCTTGTGAGTACATCTTGATGCCTCTGCCGCAAGTTGTGCAGTACGAGTGGTGTCATGCGAGTGGTGTGCACAAGCATGAAGCGCGATGGGAGCAACACGCATGATGCCACCGCATCCCTTGCTTTTGTTGTAGGGGTCAGCCCCACAGGCAATATCGCCAAGGGCAGTCATACAAGTGGTGCCTGGTGCTCTCAGGGAATAAAGCGCCTCAACGTCGCTCAACCAGCAACTTTTCGTTTTGTTTTTTATAGGAGTTTGGGTATAATACCAATCCAAATATGCTCGAACAATTGCATCTATAGGATCTATCTGCAAGCGATCAGCATTCAGCAGACCATTTGCGGTGAATAGTGTCATTTGTGTGTCGTCGCTGATCAAGGCTTTGCCCCAACGGTCAAGTTCAAATGTCGTGATGCCCCGTTCGCCGAAACGCGAGAGAATGGTGCGGCGGTTTATAAACTCTACCTCGTAACCCAAAGCATCGCCCGCAGCACCGGCCATCAGACAGCCACGCACCTTGTCTTTCAGCATATCTTGTGTCATATCAAACTTTTTTTACTTCTTATTCTTCGACCTTTTCTCTTTCGTCTTTGTACGCAGAGAACATTCTGATACATTCTTCGTCCACGCAATTATTATACATTTCGTCAAACTTCATTCTTGCCTTGATCGAACCGCGTGCGTTGGTGGCCGCTTCGACCAGTCGCGCCGTCTTGTGGCCGCTGGCAAAGGGCACGCTGATACCATTGGTCATCTGGGAAAGTTCCTTGTACCATTCAGCCTCTCTGATGGTCACGGTGTCGATTTTGATCTTCATCTCTGCCGCCTTTTGCGCTTCCTTGCGCCAGTCTATCTGATTGCCCACGACATAGTCCTTGTAGGTATAACCCAATGGATGAGGATCGGCATCCGAGATCAAGAGGATCACACGTGTAGAGCCCTCGCGCCAGGGTGTTTCTTCCACGATTTTCTTGATCACCAATTCGTAGAACTCGTCGCCATCGCCTCCGCTTGTATCCTTAGACTCTCGCACGAATTTGATGATGTCGTTTTCATTGTTTGTCGGCATCAAGCATTGATAAGCATCGCCAAAGTCCTGAGCATTGTTCATATCACAGTAGTCGCCAAATGCCACGATACCCAGTCGCAGGTCCTCGTTGTCCTTGAACAGATTGGGGATCAGTTCTGCCACCTCCTGGCGCACGGCGTCGATGTAGTCCGCCATCGAACCAGTCGTGTCGAATGCGATCACCATATCCAGCACCCCAATCTTCTCTGGAGCGATCTTTTCAAGCGCCTTTTGTTCTGTGTCATCTTTCACCACCTTTTCTTCTGTTGTAGTGGTGGTTTCAATCATAGTTTTTGTAACAATCGTTTTCTTTGTAAACAAATCTTTTAGTCCCATAGTTCTGTTATTTATTATTGTTGTTAAATCAAAAAAATTAAAAAGGCTCACCTCACTATTGCAATGAAGTGAGCCCCCGAGTGTTTAATCTTGTTCTTCGTTCATATCAATTTCTACGCTCGAATCGTAGGAATTAGTCGCCTTCAGGTTGATCACAGGGCGAATGAGGTATTCCACCTCCACTGTATCCTCGATCAAGCGCATGATTTCCTTTGGATCCTTGTAGGCCATCGGGCTTTCGTCGATAGTACCTGTGCCCACGGAAGTGGAGTAGATGCCTTGCATAGATTCCTTGAATTCATCCAGGTCGATGAGTGTCTTGGCATCTGCACGAGAGAGCAAGCGACCCGCACCGTGTGGTGCACTTTGGTTCCAATCTTCATTACCCTTGCCACGAGCAATGATCAATCCGTCTCGCATATTGAAGGGGATCACCAACTTTTTGCCAGCTGGAGCAGCCACCGCACCCTTGCGCAGCATCTTCATCGAGAAGTCGATATAGTTGTGCGTAGTGTAGATTTGCTCCACAATATGCGCATTGCATCCGCTACCTTTGACCAGAGCATCGAGCACCAAGCGGTCGATCACCATGTGGTTGAATTCAGCATAGGCTTGAGCTACGACCATATCGGTGATATATCCTCTCATCGCCTCGTCTACCAGGAATCCATTGGTCACACCAACCAGTTTGCCTGCTTGCATCTTCCAGTACTTCCACACCTTCTGACCCAGGTTGCGGCTACCGCAGTGCACGGTGAATGCATATTTGCCATCGGGTGTTTCGCCCACCTCTACGAAGTGATTGCCACCGCCCACTGTACCGATACTGTTGTAGAACATCGCTTCTTTCTGGTCGATACGCTTCAGCATAGCCGTGATGCCACGTTCTGACAGATCTATTGTGTTCACCATCTCGGGCCACTGTTTTTGGGCTTGCTGCCAGCGCATATTCAGGTGTTTGTAGAGTTCGGAATAAGGATAGACCGCCTTGGGATGAATCGTCATACCAAACTTGACGTTCTCGCGTATATTCTTCTCAATAGCGGCGTAATGCTCGGGGTTGACGGGCAAGTCTGTGATAGATGTTGACACCGAACAGCCGATATCTCCACCGACATGATCGGGGTTGACATGATCCGTGAATGGCACGGTAAATCCTACGACGATATCCTTGCCAGCATGCACATCCGGCATGATTCGGATCTTAGCGTCCTTGAACATAGGATTGTCCAGGAAGTGATACACCATCGAGAGTGCTTCTTGTTCTATATTGTCTGTGAAAATCTTGCAGTCCTTGCAGTATTTTCCTTTAAGTTCTAACATATCTTTTTCGCATTTTGACAGGCTCTTTTGCTATATTGAGCCACTGTCTGATTATATTCTTTTTTGTATTTTTATCTCTTGTCATGTCCTTTGTGACACGCCCTACATCTATACCTTCTGCTCGATGCGACATGACCTAATGTTGATTCTCTTTTGCGAAGGAAGGGAATATACCCGCGCCGACGTGTGTCTTCTTTCGCAGCCATGCGACTGCACGTGCCGTAGTCATTTTTCCCTCAATTGTCGATTATTACATGATTGCTGATGAGTCTGCTTACTCGTTCTGTCTTCTTGGGATTTCCTGTTTCCTTTTTACTGAAATAATGAGCAGAAATCCCACAAACTCATCATTCAGTTTCGATCACTTTTCTGATTTCAATCACGTTGTTAGAAATATTAGTTTGACATATATTTTTTCAATTTTTCAATCCTCTTACATCCCTTTATGCTATAATAGAGTCGGAAGTAACCCCCAATCTATCTTTTTTTTCTATTTTTTTTCAAATTTCTTCAAATAAGGGTTATTCCTTAATTATTATTATACCCAAAATCTCGAGTACCAAATTTACGCTTGTAAAGGGATTCTCGATCTATTGCCTGATCTGATAATATTTTAAGTGGCAATGTTTCAAGAATGCACCACTGAAAATACTTTTCTGCGTATTTAGCATCATCTGCAAGCAATTCTATTAGCGAAACATCATTGCCATGCCCTGTGTTTGCATATTCCTCCCATCTACCCCAAATGCCTTTACTGTTGTACGTAGAACCAACGTATTGCTTTCCGGTGTTTTTGTCCAAAATCAAGTAAATGCAGTTGCAACTTTCTAATTTTGCCTTCCATTCTTGATTGTTGGACTTAAATATGGATTGCAACTGGGAATAGTTTAATATAACATCCTCAAATCTGGTAAAGACTGGAATATTGTTTTCGGTCAGTCCACGGTCTATTCTTACCACATGCATTTCATTTTTATAGTGTTGCAACCAGCTTATAGGATTGTTCCATTCTATCACCACACGTTCTTTGAGTATTTCAAAACCATTCACCTCTTGCAAGTCGAAAAAGGCATGTGCTTTTCCATTGTGATCAGGCAGCATTTGCTTGATGCCACAATTCTTGTAGACTCCGACAAAACGTGAATCTTTGCCATCTTCACCAATAAAGGAAACAATGTAATCTACGTTTTTAAAGTTGTTCACCAATTGTTCGCTTTGATATCTCATGAATACGTCGTTTTCATGGAGATAGAGGTCGTAAAGAGAATTCTTATATTCTTTGCCATTTATTATTCTGGTGCTATTCTTCTTTTCCTTATGTCTTATGAGTCTTATTCGCTGTGGATTGGCCATTTCAAACTCTTCGTTTCTGTCTTTCAGGAGTACTTGAATCGTTGTGATAAAGTTTCTTGTTTCCATACGATGTGTTTATTATACAGATTTAAGTAATAATTATTACAAGGTTTATTTGAACCAAGGTTCTGCTCCGATGATTGTGAGCGCTTGATACTTCCACACTTCTTGATCAGTGTTGGGAGTATATGACGCCATGAGCAATTGTGTCTCTTTATCGATTTCGTCATTTCTGTTATTGTTGAACAGAAGCGTTCGGTAGTTGACTTCTTCTGATGCAGCATTTTCATCAATTTGATAAAAGACGGAGCCGATTCGAGTCACCGCGTTCTCTTCCATACAATCAGAGAGTCGCCATGAATGATTGTCCAACAGGAAACCATACCACCCATCATAACCTTTTGACGTAATAGCACCTACTGCCAAATACGAAGGATCGTATGAAGCATTGTGTACTCTGAGGACATCTCCCGTGTAAATATATTCACCATTTGAATCTTTGTATTTCGTCATCACGCCGGAAAAGATGCGTCTACAAGCATATCCCCTGTGGGTACATTCGCCATCGAACACTTCATCCACGACATCTTGATTGTGCTCCTCTTGGTATTCCTCTTCGTTTTTCCACACATACATATCATCCCCCAGGAAGAAGAATTCCCCAAATTTGGCATATCCAAACTCTCGTTTTTTGTTGACATACCTGATTGTGATTTGGGGCAACAGGTGGAACATGCCTTTCCCTATTTCATATCGGTGCGTATAGCACAATTTTTTCAGCACCTCAAAAGTAACAACTGTCGGTGTCATCTTTTTCATATATTTTGGGGTATCTATTCCTGGATATGCGCCAGGGTGCGTCGGCCTCGGCGACCATCGTAGAATTGGACCAGCACTTGTTCAAAGATATCGCCTGGCGCAACGGCATCAAACAAGGTCATACACGAGCGTACCTTCTTGGCGTCCAGTCCTCCGAAGATAGCTTTGGCTTCCTTGCCGCTGTGCGCAAGCAGTGCGTTGGTCACCTCACGGAGTCGTGCGCCGAGGATGGGATGATTCAAATAAGCCTTAGCCTCATCAAATCCAGTGATGCCGTAGTATTTTGAATTGTAACTGTGACCAAGTATTGCCAACTGCGGAAAGATGTACCATATCCAGTGCGAACACTTATAGCCATTCTTCACCTCCTGCAAGGCCTGTGTATACATGTGATTTTGGGCTTGGACAAATCTTTCCAAATCGTACCTGCCGCCACCTGTTGGTGTGTTTGTAATTGTTGTCATATCTAAATATAATTATTCTGTTTTTTTAAAAGTTCTCCTTCACTTCCATTCTGCCGACTCCCCTGCATCACTGCGCCATTTACTCGGTATACAGCACTCAGCATCTGCTGGTCGAGATGTGGCCTGGTAGCTGCGACCCAGTTCGAGCACGTTATTGCAGGCTCCGCTCAGTTCTTACTTTACATTCCTCAACCAATCTCGCACCTCCATCAAGGCACAGCCAAGCAGGTTTTCCCCTCTCCAGTCTTCAACACTACTGTGTAACGCTGTTTCGCGATCCAAGCCTATTCCCCAAATTTTGTCAAAAGGACTTGCTTCTACCAGAATGGCATTGTCCGTAGCAAGTAGGAATTCTTTCAAATCCGGATTCTGACCGAACTTTGCTTTATTGCCTTCAACAACAATGTCCAATTTCTTTTCATTCCAAATAGCTGCATCAAAACCTTTCACTTTTCTCCCAAGTTTTTTGTAATCAGCAGGTGAGTAGGCGCCCATGATTTCTTTCAATGTCTCTTCATCGCCAAATAATCTTGCTTTGCTTGCCATCATGTATTGTTCTGTAGTATGGTATGAAAGTCCATCCACCACAAAATATACGTCATACCACTG
>JAEIGA010006721.1_pt1 | contig 17503 bp, 17 predicted proteins | sample 9270691 | NCBI WGS metagenome assembly JAEIGA01 (sample SAMN17057246, study PRJNA624740) | gut metagenome | biome: biome; isolation source: fecal sample | host: Bos grunniens | place: China: Xizang | collected 2019 | reverse complement strand
GTACATATCCTGGGAATACCTTCTTCTTAACTACTTTCTTCTTACCATTTTTGAAATCAGTTTCTTCTTCTTCCGGAACAATGACACGGAAGATCTTATCTTGCATACCCATTGACTCTACACGTTTTTCTAAGTTCGCTTTAACTTTATTTTCATATCCGGAATACGTATGAACAACATACCAATTTTTCTCCATATTCTATTAGGACTAAACGTCCTTCCCTCCTTGCAAACAGTGATATTCAAATATATCTTGTCAGCTGTTATTTTTTAATTTTTGCGCAAATTTTAAATCCAGCAGATTCCTGCTAAGTATCGAATCTATTTTTTAGACAAATTAAAAAACCCGTTTCCGGGCTTTCAAGTCTTTTCTTATGCTAGTTTTCATTATACCATGTTTTGTGCTGTTTATTCACTATTTAAGAATGACACGAATAAGTTCGGATAACCCTAGATCAATAACCGCAAAAAACACTGCCATAATGATGACTGTTGATAAAACAGTTATCGTATAGGTTGTAAGCTCTTTTTTCTTAGGCCAGCTTACCTTTTTCATTTCTCGAGAAACGCCTCGGAAGAATTCTAGAATGCGTCGCATTAATTTGAAACCTCCAGCCAATACAGTTTTACAATCCAAATCATTAGATTGTTTGTTTATGAGGTGTGTGCGTATTACAAGTTTTACAAAATTTATTTAGCTCCAGTCGCACCTTTTCTTGGTTAGACTGGTTATGATTCGTTGAATAGTTCCTTGAACCGCATTTTGTACATGCGATGATAACTTTTTTATTCATAAAAATGCACCTTTATTTTAATTAACAAGTCCACTACAAATTTATCATGTAGGAAATTGTCTGTCAATAAGCGGGTTAAAGATATAACCCTATGAATATACTAAACTAGCGAACTTCTAGATACCGTTCCAATTTACGCTTTACTCTTTGCAATGCATTATCAATTGATTTAACATGTCTATCCAATTCCTCTGATATCTCTTGATAAGATTGTCCATCTAAGTACAGAGACAGGACTTTTCGTTCCAGATCACTTAGCAGCTCGCTCATTTTAAGCTCAATATAATCAAATTCTTCTTGATTAATAATTAATTCCTCTGGATCCATAACTTTAACACCTGTTATAACATCCATCAATGTGCGATCTGACTCTTCATCATAGATAGGCTTATCCAAAGAGACATAGGAATTGAGCGGTATATGTTTCTGCCTTGTCGCAGTTTTAATAGCAGTAATAATTTGCCTGGTAATACAGAGCTCAGCAAACGCTTTAAAGGATGTAAGCTTGTCCTCCTTATAATCTCGGATGGCCTTGAATAAACCAATCATACCTTCCTGAACAATATCTTCTTTATCTGCACCTATTAAAAAATAGGTTCTCGCTTTAGCCCTTACAAAGTTTCTGTATTTGTGGATCAAAAAATCCAGGGCCCCGCTGTCCCCTTGATGAACCCGGTCGACTAACAGTTCATCTTCCATATGACCATAATCATCATCCAGCATTACCCCGATAGAAATTGCCACACCGATCCCTCCGTAAGATACCAAAGATAGCAATATTATACAGTAAGCGTTTTTATAGCGTCAATGCCCTCACAGATTTCCTCTTCTCCATTTTTCGAACATTTCCGACACTTCTCGACTCAACGGGATCCTTGATACAGGTTGTTCATCCTTTGTTTGCACGACCTTTTTTTCAATCTCTTTTTCTACATATTCCATCTCCTGCAACAGTTCACGGGCAGATTTCCGATAAGCCCCCTGCGCAAAGATGGTTCGCTGCTCCGTGTAATCTGATGTCGCAACATACACACGAGTATTTATTTTTATTAATTTAGAAGCCAGCCTTTCGATACATTCATCAGCTGTTTCATTTTCCTTTGTAAAAATAACATCAACTTTTGAATTTCTATACTTTTTCTCCATTCCCTGTACGAAGTAAGCATCAAATACAATTATAACCCGGTGTCCGGAAAAACCTTGAAATTCAGCCATCATTTCAATTAAACGGTCTCTAGCGGCAGCAAGGTCCTGATCGCGCAGCTTGCGCAAATCAGGCCATGCACCTATGATATTATAGCCATCTACCACCAGTATGGTTTCCATCTTTATCCCTCTAACGGATATCGCTTTCGATATACTTCATACATTAGCAAGCTGGCTGCCACACTTGCATTGAGAGAGGTAACATGCCCCACCATTGGCAAGTGATATAAGAAATCGCATTTTTCCTTGATTACCCGGCTGATTCCTTTCCCTTCACTACCAATTACAATCCCAAGAGGCATCGTTCCATCCATCAACCGATAATCCTGGCTTCCCTTCGCATCTGTACCAGCAATCCATACACCGCGTTCCTTTAAATCTTCTATCGTGCGTGATAAATTCGTTACGCGTGCAACCGGGATATGCTCAATTGCCCCGGTCGATGATTTAGCAACAGTAGCTGTTAACCCAACCGCTCTCCGCTTAGGAATGATGATACCATGAACACCGGATGCATCAGCTGTCCTTAAGATAGAACCCAAATTGTGCGGATCCTCCAATTCATCAAGCAACAGAATGAATGGGTCTTCCTGTCTGGATTCCGCCAGCTTAAACATGTCGTCAATTTCTGCATATTGATAGGCCGCCACCTGAGCAATAACTCCCTGGTGATTCCCCTCAATCATTTGATCCAGTTTTTTCTTTGGTGCTGTTTGTATCATAATTTTATTTTCTTTTGCAACTGCGATTACCTGCTGAATCTGCCCTTTCGTAGCTCCTTCTGCAATCCAAATCTTATGGATATCGCGTTTCGATCGCAATGCCTCTAAGACGGTATTACGTCCCATAATTAAATCATCGCTCATCTCTGCACTTCACTCCTCTCTTTAAATTGAATCGCCAACTCTATAATTTCATCAAGACGTTCCTGTTTCTTGCTCCCATATAGATAACCAATTAATGCTTCAAAAGCTGTGCTGTATCTATATGTTTGCACATCTGTATTTTTTGGGATTGTGCCTGACTTAGCATTCCTCCCTCTGCGTATAACAGCTTCTTCCTCTTCAGTTAGAAGATGCTCATTTAATAAATAATGTACGACTGCACTCTGTGATTTAGCAGATACATACTTCGTTGCTTCTTTATGAAGCCTGTTTGGTTTTACTTGTCCAATAGATAGCAGATGATGGCGAATATATACTTCATATACCGCATCTCCAATATAGGCCAGAGCCAGACTTCCCAAAGCCGTTACATCTAATTCCTTTAAGTCCTCAAGCATTCTTTTTATCCCCGTTTCCAGCGTGTACCTTGGGCAGTATCTTCCAAAATAATATTCATTGCTTTTAGCTCATCTCTAATCTCGTCAGAGCGAGTAAAGTTGCGTTCTTTTCTTGCCCGATTACGTTCTTCAATTAATTTTTCTACCATAGCATCAAGCGATTGTTCAACCTCAAGCTTAATACCGAGTACATCAAATAAAATACGAAACTCATTTAAAAATGCTTCAATAACTGCATCGGAGGTCACTTTTTCTAACAGATAATAATTACCTTGCCTTGATAGTTCAAACAATACCGAAATAGCATTTGCGGTATTGAAATCATCATCCATTGCTTCTTCAAACATTGCATGTAATTCTCCGATTTTCTCGAACCATTCCGCATCGTTATGAGTAATATTGGTGCTTGCCGTTTGGCGGTGTTTTAAGTTTTCGTAAGTAGTTCGCAAGCGGTCCAATGAAATCTTCGTTGACTCTAATAACTCTTCACTGTAATTAATTGGATTTCTGTAATGAACGGACAGGATAAAGAATCTTAATACTGCCGGATCATGATGCTTAATAATATCATGTACCATTACAAAATTACCGAGAGATTTAGACATTTTTTCATTATCAATATTAATATAGCCATTATGCATCCAATAATTTGCGAATGGCTTTTCGGTTAAAGCTTCTGTCTGTGCAATTTCATTTTCATGGTGAGGGAATGCTAAATCCTGTCCTCCAGCATGAATATCAATCGTATCACCTAAGTATTCTTTAGCCATCGCAGAACATTCTATATGCCAACCCGGTCTTCCTTTGCCCCATGGGCTATCCCAAGAAATTTCACCATCTTTAGCCGCTTTCCACAAAGTGAAATCAAGTGCATCCTGTTTCCGCTCATCTACTTCTATTCTCGCGCCTACCCGCAGCTCATCAATGGACTGGTGCGAAAGCTTTCCATAATCTTTAAAATCTCTTGTACGGTAGTACACATCCCCACTGGATTCATAAGCCATTCCTTTATCTATTAGGGCCTGAATAAATTCAATGATTAAGTCCATATTTTCCATTACCCTTGGATGCACATCAGCTTTTTTGCATCCAAGTGCTCCAACATCCTCAAAATAAGCTTTAATGAACCGGTCAGCTGTAGCCGGTACATCTTCTCCCAGTTCACGAGCTGCTTTGATTAACTTGTCATCAACATCTGTAAAATTAGAAACAAACTTTACATCATAGCCTTTATATTGTAAGTAATTGCGGACCGTATCAAATACAATCGCCGGTCTCGCATTCCCTATATGAATATAGTTGTATACAGTCGGACCGCATACATACATCTTAACCTTTCCCTCTTCAATCGGCTGAAAGGTTTCCTTTTTTCTTGTCAGTGTATTATAAATTTGAACGCTCACGTTTATTTAACTCCTTTCGCAAATCCATTAACTCTTTTTTTAATATATCAATTTCCTGTTCCATTCGATTGCAATGATCTTCTACAGGGTCAGGAAGGTCCCGGTGATTTAAATCTTGTTTTAATCGTACGCCATCTTTGATAACTACCTTACCGGGAATGCCGACTACCGTTGAGTTGGCAGGGACATTTTTTAAAACCACTGAACCCGCTCCAACCTTCGAGTTTTCCCCTATGACGATGGAGCCGAGCACTTTAGCCCCCGTTGCAATCAATACATTATCCTCAATTGTAGGATGACGTTTGCCTGACTCTTTACCTGTACCTCCAAGTGTAACCCCCTGGTATACAGTCACATTATCACCAATCTCGCAAGTTTCTCCAATAACGACACCCATGCCATGATCAATAAAAAAGCGCCTGCCGATTGTCGCTCCCGGATGTATCTCTATACCGGTTAAAAATCGACTAAACTGGGAGATGACCCTAGCAATAAATTTGAAATTTCTCTTATAAAAAAAATGAGCAATTCGATGATTCCAGATAGCATGTAAACCTGAATACGTCAGGATGATTTCAATTGTCGACCTTGCTGCAGGATCCTGTTCAAATATAACATCTATATCTTCTTTTAACCGTTTCCACATGATGTTACCCCTCCTTAAACGCATAAAAGCAAAAACAAGCAGTACTTTTCTCTTCTCTAGAGATGTACTTTATGAAAGATGGAAACACGGTAACTTATCCTTCCTAAAGATCGTATAATAAACATCCTGTTTCTCCCATCACCAGCCATTTTTCTGCATAAAAAAAGCGCCCTGTCCAAAAGACAGAGACGCTTATAGGCGCGGTTCCACTCTGTTTGAGCTTAAGTATCGAGCTCCAACTTTCCCCTTTTTAACGACAGTGGGTATGCCGCCTTCCTCTACTGACCTAAATTACCAGGCGTTCAAAGAAGGGCTCAGGGGTGCATTCAGATTAAGAGAGGTTATAACCATTTCCAGCCAATGATGGTTATTCTCTAATAAACATCTTCTTTAATCCTACTTATCCCCATTCATCACTTTAAGTATGAATGTTTAATTATACTATATTATATTACGGTTAAAATGTTAACGTAAAAGTTCTTCTAATTGAGAAATCACTCGATCGCGGCCGAAAAGCTCGATTGCTTTTGGCAGATCAGGACCGTGAGCTTGTCCGGTTACCGCTACACGGATAGGCATAAATAATTTTTTTCCTTTATGGCCTGTTTCTTTTTGCACTCGTTTAATTGCTGCCTTAATCTCACTGTCAACAAATTCAGGCATACTCTTTACTTCATCAAGGAAGGCCTTCAATACCTCAGGAACCTGTTCTTCTCCCAGTATTTCCTTCGCTTCATCATTATAAACAATCTCTTTCTTAAAGAAGATGCTTGATAGGTCCACGATTTCTGCTCCGTAGCTCATTTGATCCTGATATAAAGCTATAAGCTTTTGTACCCAATGATGTTCTTCCTCAGACATTTCAGTTGGTACAAGACCTGCTTCCTGTAAATGAGGCAATGCCAATTCAAGCACTCGTTCCGTATCAACCTTTTTCATGTATTGATTATTCATCCATGTAAGCTTTTGTTTATCAAACAAAGCTGGTGATTTAGATAATCGGTCTGCATCAAAGATTGAGATAAATTCTTCCTTCGAGAAGATTTCTTCCTCACCGCTTGGAGACCATCCTAAAAGCGCAATAAAATTAAACAGGGCCTCAGGCAAATAGCCAAGTTCTTCATATTGCTCGATAAACTGAATAATGGATTCATCACGCTTACTTAATTTTTTACGGCTCTCATTGACAATCAATGTCATATGGCCAAAAACAGGAGGATCCCATTCAAAGGCTTCATAAACCATCAATTGCTTAGGCGTATTGGTGATATGGTCATCTCCGCGAAGTACATGAGATATTTCCATTAAATGATCATCAATTGCTACTGCAAAGTTATACGTAGGAATTCCATCTTTTTTAATAATGACAAAGTCTCCAATGCCATCAGATTCAAACGATACATCACCTTTAACCATATCATTGAATGTGTATACTTTACCTTTTGGAACAACAAAGCGAATGCTTGGCTTTCTGCCTTCCGCTTCGAGCCTTGCATGGTCTTCTTCTGTCAGATGGCGACATTTACCCGAATAAGCCGGAGTTTCATTACGTTCCATCTGTTCCGCACGTTCTTGTTCTAGTTCTTCTTCTGTGCAATAGCATTTATAAGCCATATCTCTTTTAATAAGATCACGATAATATTCCTCATAAATATGAGTACGTTCGGATTGGCGATAAGGTCCATATGCACCTGGTACATCGACACTTTCATCCCAATCCATGCCCAGCCATTTCAAATACTTTAATTGGCTTTCTTCTCCACCGGCAATATTTCTTTTTTGGTCTGTATCTTCAATCCTTATAACAAAGCTGCCACCCTGGCTGCGTGCAAATAAATAGTTAAATAAAGCTGTTCTGGCATTACCGATATGAAGATGTCCAGTCGGACTTGGAGCGTACCGAACACGTATACTGCTAGTCATTAATATTTCCTCCCAAATGATAAAGTACCTAAGTAGGATTCATTTTACCACTATTTTAATCTTGTTTAAAACCACCAGTTCTATTCTTTTATTAAAAGAACCGTAGCTTGAGCCGCTATGCCCTCACCTCTGCCTGGAAATCCAAGCTTTTCAGTTGTAGTAGCTTTTACGTTTACTTGTTCCATGTCACCTTCAAGTAGACCGGCTATCACTTCACGCATTTGATCGATATAAGGGCGCATTTTCGGCCGCTCTGCAATGATTGTGCAATCAATATTGCCTAGCTTATATCCCTTTTGCTTTACAAGTTTCCATACATGAGTTAAAAGCTTTTTAGAATCGGCATCTTTAAAAGCCGGGTCAGTATCCGGAAAATGCTTGCCGATATCTCCCTCTGCGACAGCACCCAGACATGCATCTGCTACAGTATGGAGCAGAACATCCGCATCAGAATGCCCAAGCAATCCTTTATCATTAGGAATAGTAATACCCCCAATAATCAATGGTCGTCCTTCTACTAATTGATGTACATCAAAACCTTGTCCTATTCTAAACATGACGGTCTCCTTTTAAGTTTTTCTCCAGAATCGCTTCAGCAAAATACAGATCCTCTGGTGTGGTAATTTTAATATTATCGTAATTTCCTTCTGTTATGGCTACTCTCTTCCCAATCTGCTCAACCAAACTCGCATCATCTGTTCCAAGGTAATTTGCGCTAACCGCTGCCTCATGTGCCTCTTTTAACAGAGACACACGAAAAGCTTGCGGGGTTTGAATTGCCCACAAGCTTGATCGATCGATTGTTTTCTCTACCATGGTATCTCTGACTTGTTTAATCGTATCCTTAACAGGTACAGCTAACACACTTGCACCGAACTCTTTTGCATCAGCAATTAAATTTCTTAACATAGAATGATTAATAAACGGTCTTGCTCCATCATGCACGAGGACGATTTCTGCCTCGTCACTTAAGGCTTTCAACCCATTACTGACACTATATTGCCGCTCGCTGCCGCCATTTATCAATACAATAGGAGTCGGTAGTGACAATGTTTTGATCAGCCTATTAAATTCTTCTTTTTCAGCAGGATTGATTGGCAAAATAATTTGTTTACAATGCTTATCCGTGCCAAACACAGACAAGGTATGTGCGATAATCGGGCTATTTTTCAGTTCAATCCAAAGCTTATTTTTACTTGCCTTCATTCTTTTCCCTTGCCCAGCTGCAGGGATAATCACTTCATAATCCATCTTCTACTCCTATATCATCGATAGCTATTTCTCTTATAATGCTTTTTCCAATAATTTTGGTTTCGCAAATATCATACGTCCAGCCGAAGTCTGTAAAACGGATGTAACAATGACCTCAATCTTCTTACCGATATAATTTCGGCCTTCTTCAACCACAATCATCGTTCCGTCATCCAAATACGCCACACCCTGATTTTGCTCTTTCCCATCCTTGATAACCTGGACGAGCATTTCTTCACCAGGAATAACCACCGGTTTAACTGCATTTGCTAAATCATTAATATTTAATACCTGGACATTTTGAAACTCACAGACTTTATTCAAATTGAAGTCATTTGTTACAACAATACCGTCCAATACTTTGGCTAATTTGACCAACTTACTATCTACTTCCTGTACGTCTTCAAAGTCACCTTCATACATCTCGACTTCAATTGGAAGCTCTTTTTGGATTTTATTCAGAATATCGAGCCCTCTTCTTCCCCTTGTTCTTTTCAATGCATCAGAAGAATCTGCAATATGCTGCAATTCACCAAGCACAAATTGCGGAATAACGATAGGTCCCTCCAAAAAGCCAGTTTTACAAATATCTGCAATACGTCCGTCGATAATTACACTTGTATCGAGAACTTTCCTTTTTATATTGGATGGAGCAGCTTCTGTATCGCCATCTTGCTCTGTACCTTTTTTCCTTGTTTTAACCGAGTTAGTCACAAGGTTGGTTAGCTCATCCCGTTTTTTAAAGCCCACCTGGAAGCCTAAATAACCAAATATTAAAGTCAAGAGAATTGGAGCGACTGTGTTGATGATCGGTAACTGAATTGAATTCAGCGGAAGACCAATAAGGAAGGCCAATAGAAGGCCAAGTAAAAGCCCCATACTTCCAAATATAATATCCGTGATGGGAGCAATAATTAATTGTTCTTCCACCCATTTAATGAAATGTACTACATGATCAACCATCCAGAAAGTAATGATATAAAAAATAATTGCACCTGCGAAACCAGTAAAAATAGGATTAGTAATAAATGAATTATCAGTAATTAATGAAAATAAATCTGGCAATACGATGATTCCTATGGCTCCTCCTACGATTAAGAAACACAGTTGTATAATTCTTTTTAACATTCCTTCACCTCCCATTAATAATTATAAACGAGGACTTTCCTGCTTTAATAGTTTTTACCCATTAATTAACTTGCTGTAAAGAAGATGTAATTACACTGTAACAAAAAGCACATATCAGCCTTTTTATGCATTATCTATTATTATAACCTGATTATACGTCAGACAGATGTCAGAACTTCCATATTTTATCTTATTCTTATAAGCTGTGCTGCCCAATTTCTGTTTTTATATGTCTCAGCCCATGGTGGATTTTTTTAGCTCTTACTTCTCCTATACCCTCTACGTCATCCAAATCCGCTACGCTTGCATTCAACAAATTAGATAGCTTGCCAAACCTCTTTACGAGATTATGGATGATACTAAAGGGCAGCCTTGGTATCTTATGAAGGGCCCGATACCCACAGGGTGAGACGATCTGTTCCATCGGTACAAACCCTGTATATCCAAGAGTTTTCATAATAGCTGTGTCCTCAACAGATTCTGAATAGGATAAATCAACAAATGCCTGAAAAACCTGTTCTGGCTTAAGGCCCTCCGAATCAATTGTGTAATCCTTTAAGACAAGCATTACCTCCTGTTCCACCACATGCAGCATTTCATGTAATTGCAAACGCAGCAGCCTTCCTTCAACACCTAATTCATTCATATAAATCAAAAGCTCGGTTTTAATTCTCATAACCATTATAAGCCTCTGCATTACATATAGAATATCCGCATATGTTACCATCTCTTCAAATTCCAGCTTACTTAAATTATGAATACTTTCCTGCAAAACAGAACGATATCGTTCAAGTGTTTGCATCGCTTGATTAGCCTTTGTTAGTATCACAGACAATTCCCTCAGCACGTATCGAAAGTTTCCTTGATAAAGAGTAATGATATTTCTTCGTTGAGAAATGGCTATTACCAATGCCTTCGTCTCTTTAGCAATTCTCTCGGCTGTTCGATGTCTCATTCCGGTTTCCATTGAAGGTATCGTTTTATCTGGTACAAGATGGGCATTCGCAAGCATAATGGTCTCTACTTTCTCATTAAGGATAATGGCTCCATCCATTTTAGCTAATTCATATAGATAACTGGGTGAAAAAGGGCAGCCGATTTTAAATCCTCCATCTACAAGGGATTTAACTTTATCGTTATATCCAACCACAATTAATCCACCCGTATTGGCACGCAAAACATTATCGAGGCCCTCTCTAAAGGGGGTACCTGGGGATACCAATTGAATGATTTGCGCCTTGGCTTTTTCTGCTGCCTTTTTATCCATTACCTTAACCCCCTAATGCATATTTTAAAGCTTCGCTTACCGAATTGACTCCAATCACTTTGATTTCTGACGGAGGTTTCCAGCCACCCAAATTATTGGCAGGCACGATAATACGCTCAAATCCAAGCTTCGCTGCTTCCTTTACTCTTTGTTCTATCCGCGATACCCTTCTAACTTCACCGGTTAATCCAACTTCACCAACAATACAATCCGTTGCTCTAGTAGGTACGTCTTTAAAGCCTGAAGCTATACTGACAATTACAGCCAAATCTACAGCAGGCTCACCCAACTTTACTCCACCGGTGACCTTTAAATATGCATCTTGGTTTTGAAGTAAGAGACCTACTCTTTTCTCCAGCACAGCCATTAACAACGAGACACGGTTATGGTCAATTCCTGTTGCCATCCTTCTTGGATTAGGGAAGATAGATGGAGAAATGAGGGCTTGTATTTCTACAAGTATGGGCCGTGTTCCTTCCATCGAAGCTACGACAGTTGAACCCGCTGCACCCTGAGAACGTTCTTCGAGGAATATCTCCGAAGGATTCAAAACTTCCTCTAATCCTTCTTCCTTCATTTCAAAAATACCCATTTCATTTGTAGAACCAAATCTGTTCTTGACTGCCCTTAGAATACGATAAGTATGATGACGTTCCCCTTCAAAATAGAGCACGGTATCCACCATATGTTCCAATAGTCTCGGTCCGGCAATATTACCCTCTTTTGTAACATGGCCAACAATAAATATTGCAATTCCCTTTGTCTTAGCCAGTCTCATTAATTCAGCTGTACATTCACGAACCTGTGATACACTGCCTGGAGCAGATGTTACATCAGGATGGAATACTGTTTGAATAGAGTCGATTATGACAAAATTAGGGTTCATTTCATTGATAGCTTGTTCAATCATCCCCATATCTGTTTCAGAATAAACATAGAGATGGTCTGAAGATACCCCCAGTCTAACAGCCCTCAGTTTTGTTTGCTTCACTGATTCTTCGCCAGATATGTACAAAACATCGTAATTATTATTCGCTAGCTGGGATGAAACCTGCAGTAATAAAGTAGATTTTCCAATTCCCGGATCTCCGCCTATCAATAACAAGGATCCAGGTACAATTCCTCCTCCAAGAACACGATTGAGTTCATTTGAATCTGTCAATACGCGAGGTTCCTGCTCCGTACCTATGGAACTAATCGATGTAGGCTTAGCCATTGCCTGATCCGAATGGGTAAAAGCTGTACGTCTCTGATTTTTATTAGCTGTTATTTCAATTTCCTCTGTCATGGTATTCCATTCATTACAGCCAGGGCATTTCCCCATCCATTTTGCTGATTCATATCCACAACTTTGGCAGATAAATTTCGTTTTCTTTTTTGCCATATTTCTTTAATCCTCTCCGGGGAATAAATTAACTAATTATGTGCTTCTCTTTTTATTTTACGGATTATATCGCTATTCTTATTCTTATTATTTGTCATTATAAAGTATTTATAGCTATCTGTAAGGAAAGGGCACAACCCTATGGCAGTGCCCTCAAACCAATATTTCTTACTTAGCAGCTATTACTTCATCCCCTGTTTTGGCAGTAAACTCACCATCAACCACATCGATAGTAATTTTTTTACCTTTTTCAATCTTTCCTTTCAACAGTTGTTCTGATAAGAAGTCTTCAACATGTTTTTGGATAGATCTTCTCAAAGGACGTGCTCCATAATCAGGATCATAGCCTTCTTCTACAATTTTTCCTTTTGCCGCTTCCGTCAATTCAAGATTAATATCCTGCTCAGCCAAGCGTTTAATCAGCTGGTCACCCAGCAACGTAACAATCGATTTCAAATGCTCTTTTTCCAGAGAGTGGAACACAATAATCTCATCAATTCGGTTTAGGAATTCTGGACGGAAAGCACGTTTTAATTCTTCCATAACCTGGCCTTTCATATCTTTATAATCCTGGCCTTGATCCTGCATATTGAACCCAACATAACGATTCTTTTTCAAACTGTGAGCTCCGACATTGGAAGTCATAATCAAAATTGTGTTACGAAAATCAACTGTCCTACCCTTTGAATCTGTCAGACGTCCATCTTCTAATACCTGTAACAGGATATTAAAGACATCCGGATGCGCTTTTTCAATTTCGTCAAGAAGCACAACGGAATATGGTTTACGACGAACCTTTTCTGTTAATTGTCCGCCTTCCTCATACCCAACATATCCTGGAGGTGACCCAACAAGGCGGGATGTTGAATGCTTTTCCATATACTCAGACATATCAATTCTAATCATTGCATCTTCATCGCCAAACATTGATTCGGCCAGTGCTCTCGCTAATTCTGTTTTACCAACCCCTGTAGGACCAAGGAAGATAAATGACCCGATTGGACGTTTAGGATCTTTCAGTCCAGCTCTTGCTCTACGCACAGCTTTAGAAATAGCTATAACTGCTTCTTCCTGACCAATCACACGGTTATGGAGAATCTCCTCCATATTCAGAAGTTTATCAGATTCAGTTTGTGCAAGCTTCGTAACCGGTATACCAGTCCAGCTCGATACAACGTGCGCAATATCTTCTACAGTAACTTCGCTGTTTTCTTTCCCTTGTTTCTCTTTCCATTCACGTTTTGTATTCTCAAGTTCTTCACGTAATTTTTGTTCGATATCACGCAATGATGCCGCTTTTTCAAATTCCTGACTTTGAACAGCCGCATCCTTCTCTTTTCGTGCCTCTTCCAGGCGAACTTCAAGTTCCTTTAAATTAGGCGGCGTAGTGTAGGAACGGAGTCTTACCTTGGAACCTGATTCATCAATCAGGTCAATTGCCTTATCTGGTAGGAACCGATCGGAGATATACCGATCAGATAGCTTAACTGCAGCATCGATTGCTTCATCTGTGATTGATACTCTGTGATGTGCCTCATAGCGATCGCGCAAGCCTTTAAGTATTTGGATAGATTCCTCAATTGTTGGCTCGTCAACCTGAATTGGCTGAAAGCGTCTTTCCAAAGCTGCATCTTTTTCAATATATTTTCTATATTCATCAAGTGTTGTGGCTCCGATACATTGCAATTCCCCTCTAGCCAATGAAGGTTTTAGAATATTGGAGGCATCAATTGCTCCTTCGGCTCCGCCTGCACCAATTAAGGTATGGAGTTCATCAATAAACAGAATAACATTACCTGCAGCACGAATTTCATCCATCACTTTTTTAAGGCGATCTTCAAATTCACCGCGATATTTCGTACCGGCAACAACTGTCCCCATATCGAGTGTCATAACTCTTTTATCTCGAAGGATCTCAGGAACTTCATTATTAATGATTTGTTGGGCGAGTCCTTCTGCAATTGCTGTTTTACCGACTCCCGGTTCACCAATAAGCACAGGATTATTTTTAGTACGACGACTTAATACCTCAATAACCCGTTGTATTTCTTTATTTCTTCCTATTACCGGATCCAGGCTGCCTTCTCTCGCAATCGCAGTCAAATCACGGGCAAGGCTATCCAAGGTAGGCGTGCTTGCTGCAGAAGATGATCCTCCCTGATGAATACCTGCTTCATTGCTGCCTAAGAGTTGTAATACCTGTTGTCTTGCTTTATTCAAACTTACACCCAGATTATTCAGAACACGGGCTGCTACACCTTCGCCTTCGCGAATTAACCCTAATAAGACATGTTCAGTACCTACATAAGAATGTCCCAGCTTTCTGGCTTCATCCATAGACAATTCAATGACTTTTTTAGCACGAGGAGTATAATGAATAGTTTGTACAGTCTCAGATCCCTTACCAATCAGGCTCTCAACCTCTTCCTGAATTTTTTCAGGACTTAACCCAAGAGCATAGAGCGCTTTAGCAGCTATTCCATCCCCTTCTCTCACTAAACCAAGCAAGATGTGTTCAGTGCCAATATTATTATGTCCAAGCCTAATTGCCTCTTCCTGGGCAAGTGCCAATACTTTTTGTGCTCTTTCTGTGAATCGACCAAACATCATTATGTTTTCCTCCTATTCATCTTGTGTTTTATCTTCCATCAATAATCGATCCCTGATTAAAGTAGCCCTTCGAATATCCCTGTTTTTTGAATTTAACTCCCCTCCTGCATATCGCTGAAGGAATCCAGGCTGAGTAACAATCATTAATTCATTTAATATATGTTTAGATATATTAGGAATGTAACCTAAATCAATACCTAATCTAACATCTGATAAACATTTTGCCGCTTCCTTGGATTCAATGATTCTGGCATGAGACAGTATACCAAGTGAACGGAAAACCCTATCTTCCAATTGTATGTTTGATGATTGTACTAATGTGTCCCTTGCTGCCTTTTCCTGCATAATAATCTGTTCCACTACACTGGTTAAATCATCAACGATGTCTCCCTCGGTCTTTCCGAGCGTCATTTGATTGGATATTTGAAATATATTTCCCAGTGCCTCACTGCCCTCACCATAGATACCGCGCACAACCAATCCTAATTGATTAATAGCAGATACCACTCTGTCTATCTGTCTTGTTAACACAATGCCCGGTAAATGAACCATGACAGATGCTCTTAATCCAGTTCCAACATTCGTTGGACAACTTGTTAGATATCCAATCTTTTCGTCAAATGCATAGTCCAATTCACTCTCTACCCAATCATCAATTCTGCTTGCTACTTCGAGAGCTTCAGAAATTTGCAGTCCAGGATATAGACATTGAATTCGGATATGATCTTCTTCATTAACCATTATGCTGACTTCTTCATTTTCTGAAATAAGGCAGGCACCTACATCTTTATGTTTTGCCAACATAGGGCTTATTAAATGTTTTTCTACCAGTACTTGCTTATCTAATGGATTTAGGTCTATCATTTTTACCATTTCCAAATGTCCTAATCCTGAAAGATACTGACCGCCAATACGATCTTCAACTTTTTTTAGTAATCTTTTGGCTTCTTCCTGTGAAAAAACAATCGGAAAGGCGATATTTTTTACGTTTCTGGCCAATCGGACTCTTGAACTCAATACAATATCCGATTCCGGCCCTTCCTGGTTCATCCATGAGCTGATGGCATTCTCCATAAAGTGTTCAATTGTCATTTTTGTTCGCCCCCTTCTTGAGAGGCTTCAATTTCCTTCTCTAATGAACGAATCTGATCCCTGACTTCTGCTGCCTTCTCAAATTCCTCTGCCTCAACATAATCATTGATTTGAGCCTTTAAATCATTTATTTGCTTTCTTATATGTAAAGTTCCGCCAGCACGTTTAGGAATTTTTCCGTTATGATGAACATTCCCTCCATGCAATTTTCTTAATATGGATTCCAAATATGGATTGAATGTCTTATAGCAATCCGAACATCCAAACCGACCGATATTAACAAATTCACGGTATGTTAATCCACAATGGGGACATATCAGTTGATCTTCATTACTAAAGGGCGATTTAGAGTTGGCTGATTTCATACCTAATCCCATATTTAATAAACCTGCTAACAGATTATTGAATGAAAAAAAATCGCCTTTTTCTTCAGCACAATATTCACAAAGGTTTACTTCCGTTTGTTTGCCGTTAACGATTTTTGTAACCTTCATCGTAGCGGGTCTTTCGTTACATTCCTGACAAAGCATTGTTTTCACCCTCTCCGTAGCAACTCATTTATACCTTAATGTCATAAACATCGCTTTTAAGATTCGCGCGCGCAATTCATCTCGTTCAGGTAAATCATAATGGAGTACAGAACGGTCCATTACACTCAACATGATTTTTGCTTCCCGTGAAGATATAACTTCTTCCTCAACTAATCTGCCAATTAAATCTTCAGAATTACTTTGAGAGATACGCTGTCCAACCAAATTACTGATTTGTTCAATTAAATGTGCTCTGTCATGGGACTGTACCCGCATTATACGAATATAACCCCCACCACCCCGTTTACTTTCTACCAGATAACCTCTTTCGATTGTAAAACGAGTATTGATCACATAATTAATTTGAGAGGGAACGCATTGGAACTTATCAGCAATTTCGCTTCTTTTTATCTCTACCAATTCTTTCTCGCTTATATCGAGAACGCTCTTCAAATAATTTTCAATAATATCGGATATATTTTTCATATAGGCTCCCCCTCTCACTGTTTTGACTTTGACTATATTTGACTATAATTATACAAAAGCATCCTCAATTTGGCAATCAATATACTTTACTCTAACTTATTATATGTATACTGCACAATTAACCTTTTTATATAAAACCAATACTTCAATTCTACCCAAATTTCCTTTTTTAAAACCCTGAAACCTTCCTGTAAAAAGGATCTTTTTTCCCTAAAATACAAAAAAACCAGTTCAATTTGAACTGGTTTTGGCTGCCCGGCAACGTCCTACTCTCACAGGGACTCGCGTCCCAACTACCATCGGCGCTGAAGAGCTTAACTTCCGTGTTCGGAATGGAAACGGGTGTGGCCTCTTCGCCATCATTACCGGACTATGGTGGAGCCTAGCGGGATCGAACCGCTGACCTCCTGCGTGCAAAGCAGGCGCTCTCCCAGCTGAGCTAAGGCCCCAAATTTTTAAAGTGGTCGGGAAGACAGGATTCGAACCTGCGACCCCTTGGTC
>JAEIGA010006720.1_pt1 | contig 17506 bp, 19 predicted proteins | sample 9270691 | NCBI WGS metagenome assembly JAEIGA01 (sample SAMN17057246, study PRJNA624740) | gut metagenome | biome: biome; isolation source: fecal sample | host: Bos grunniens | place: China: Xizang | collected 2019 | reverse complement strand
GTTGGGTCACTATGTTGAAATATGCGGTGTCGGTTATACCCTGGTAGATATAAAGACGGACTGGGAAGAAGGAGATTCCTATTTCGACCTTATAACCCTTGACCCACGCTGTACTTTCGTTGTCCGGTCGTCTTATTATGCTGATCATCGAATAATGATAGCCGGAACATGGCGTACAGATTCTGTGGGGCTTAGATATTATACAGTATTTTCCAAGGATAGAAGATATGAGATAAGCCAAGGCAAGGTTACTAATGGCAAACTCATAGAAGATGTGTGGCAATTTGGAATCCGCAATGGCGAACTTAATCCTATCCCTTATCCGATTACTGAGTACAGACGTTCGGTTGATATGATGGGCGTATTCGAGCGTGAAATTCCTGAAATGGAGCGCTTAAACCTTATCATAAGCGATATAGGAAATGATATTGATCAGGAAACACAGATGATATGGTGGACTAATGATGTTGAGTTCCCAGAGGTCATACGTGAAGATGGTACGACAGAAACGAAGAAGCCTGTTTCTAATGAGTGGGTACAGACCTACACATCGGCAGACGGTAAGAACCCTAACATCAAGCCTCTTGTAGCCGGGTACGACTATGCAGGTCTTCTGGCTAACTACAAGGCTGCCAGAACGCTTATCTTACAAAGAACCTATACTCCACAGCGTAACGATGATTCAGGCGGTTCTACGGGCGTAGCAATGAGCGATGCGACCGGTTGGAGTGCCGCTGAACAGGTTGCTGCATCACAGCAGCTTCTTACTGAATCTGCAAAGATGTGCGAGGTTAAGGCTGTATTGCAGGCCATTAAGAAAAACCCTCATATTGAGCCTGATAATCCGATGCTTGATCTCAAATATATGGACGTAAAGCCTAATATCATGCGCCAGAAGACGTATGAGATGACCGTAAAGACAACTGCTCTTGCAAATCTGTTATCGCATGGCATTTACGGCTTACACGCCCTTAAATCAATCAACTACTTTGATGATGTAGCACAGGTTTGGGAAGACTCTAAGGATCTTATAGAAGAATATCAGAAGACAACATTTGGTGAAAAAGAAGAGAACGACGTGCAAATGTCGTCAGACCTTCCTGAGTACCAGATAGGTAATAGTCCACTGATAGATGGTATGAGCGTACAGCAGGAAGATAAAGAGGCCGAGAACGTAAGTAAGGACAATAACTATGGCGGCAATGAAGATTGATGAGTTCGCTTCTAAGTGGTTTGAGGTGATGAACATCTCTAAGCAGCAAAAAAAGAAGCGCATGGAAATAGCGGAAGAACTTGCAGATATTGTCCTGTTTTTCCTGGAGGAATATCTTTATTCTACCGCACAGGATATCCCAACAACTTATCTTCTTACGTACCTTCAGGATGAAATCATCAAGGTCGTTGACAAGTATTCGGTAAACGATACTTATACAAACCTTTATATTGTAAAAGTAGTTCAGGATATATACGATGTTACGGTTGCGCACAAGGACGAAAAGTTCTTTACTTCACGGGAACGTGCATTCCTTATAGCGGTCAACGAAGCCAACAGTATAGCAAATTATACAGAGCTTACGGACGCTAAACAAAAAGGATACCTTTTCAAAACATGGTGTACCGAACAGGATGATCGTGTAAGACCTACACATGTTCCGATGGAAGGCGTGACCATTCCAATAGATGCGTACTTTGAATTCCCAACATGCCAGGGCCTGTTTCCACGCGACATTATCAACATGACAGCCGAGGAAACATGCAATTGCAGATGTTGGCTTGTATTTGAGAAAGGAAAAGACGATGACTCTCAAACAACTTCTGGAAACATTGAAAACGAATAATGTCAAAGTCATAGTTCAGGACTTACAGGGTAACGATGTATGCAAGATATATGCTGAAAGCGTAGATGCTCTTGACGATGCGCTAGAGTCAAGGACAGTCAATCGTTGGCAGATAACAAGTGCTTCTTCAATAGAAGTGGTTCTCAATGAGTAAATCCTTTTAGTCTCATTGCTCATTTTAAGTTTACACTCCGTTCTTGGGAGATTAGGTATCACAGCCTAATCTCCTTTTTCATGCTCAGAGAAGAGCCTAAAACGCACACCAAACCATATGCTCAGAGAAGAGCCTAAAACGCAGGAAGGAAAATTGAATATGAATAAATTACCCATGAAGTTGCAGTTCTTTGCAGAAGACACTGAGACCCCAGAGGCACCTGAAACACCCGAAGCACCTGAGACTCAGGAAAAAGATGAAAAGGACCTTGCAACACAGCTACGTGAAGCTAACGAGAAACTGCAAGCTGTAATGACTGACAACGTTAAGCTTAAAAGATCTAACGACAAGTTGTCACATGAGGCAGCCGAGAACAAGCGTAAATACCGCGAAACGCTCTCAGAACAGGAACAGGCTCAGATCACAAAGGCCGAGGAACAGGCAAAGCACGATGAAGAGTTTGCGGCAATGAAGCGTCAGCTCTCCATTCATGATCTTGCTGAGAACTTTATGGACCTGGGCTATTCAAAGGATCTTGCCAAAAAAGCTGCCGAAGCTCAGACCGATGGTGACACAGAAACACTGCTCTCCATTCAGAAGCAGTTTAACGAAAGCCTTAAAAAGTCATGGGAAACAGAGTTCCTTAAGAGCAGACCTGAGATAAATGTCGGCTCTGGAACAGGCGAAGTCTTAACTAAGGAGAAATTCAATGCTATGACAATAGCTGAGAAGTCAAAGCTCAAGCGTGAAAACGAATCTGAGTACAGGCGACTTATCGCATTGTGATATGTTAACCGGCTGCTTTTGAAGCAGTCGCTAACCTACTAAAAAATATAGGAGGAAATAAAAATGGCAGCAACATCAAACGCAACACTTTTAGCTGATCTTTTCGATCCAGAAGTTGTAGCAGATTACATCGACCAAAAACTGATCGACGCAATCCGTTTCGCTCCACTTGCTAGAATTGATGACACTCTCGTAGGAAGACCCGGCGACGAAGTTACTCTCCCTAGCTATTCATATGTGGGCGACTCTGTAGCAGTAAACGAAGGTCAGGACATCCCGATCGCAAAGCTTACACAGTCAACAGAGAAAGTAAAGGTTTCTAAGATCGGTAAGGCAGTAGAGTTCTCAGATGAGGCTCTTCTTTCTGCTTACAACAACGATATCGCAGAAGAGGCAGCAAAGCAGGTCGTTGAAGCAACAAACTCAAAACTTGAAGCTGATCTTATCACTTCAATGAAGAACACAGCAACACTTACAAGTACAATCGCAGCAGCCGGTGACCCTGCTGATGGAATCGCTGATGCACTTGTTAACTTTGGCGAAGAAGTTGACGAGCCTGGCGTACTTGTAATTCCACCTTCTTTCTATGCGCGCCTTAGAAAGTCAAAGAACTGGATTCCTAACACAGAACTTGGCGCTGATATCATTGTCAGAGGCAGAGTTGGTTCTGTACATGGGCTTCAGGTTGTAACAGCAAACCGTGTAGTTGATAAGACATATGTTCTTACATCTGACGTAGCTATTGATCCTACAAAGACATACTACACATACAATGGCTCTTATCTCCCAGTTAAGAACCCTGATGTAGCAGATATCGCTACATATTACGAGCTTGATACAACAACCAATTACGCTTATATCGTAAGACCGGGCGCTCTTGCTATCTTCATGAAGAGAAACACACTGGTTGAGTTCGACAGAGATATCCTCTCTGAAATGAACTACATCAAAGCTTCTAAGATATTTGCACCTTATGTTTACGATAAGGCAAAGGTGATCAAGCTCACACTTGCTTGATGAGGTGATTTTTTATGATGCTTCATAGAAACCTAAAGGCAAGGGCAGCCGAGAAAGCCGCCCTTGCCAAGGCACACGCACAGAAGCCTTTAGAACAACCCAAAAAGGATGAACCGAAGGCTTCTAAGAGCGCGAAATATACCAAAGACGAAATTGAGACATTCCCATTCTTGAAGCTCAAGTCCATAGCTGTAAAAGAAGGACTTGATGTTACTAATAAAAAGGCTTCGGAGATAAGGGAAGAATTGATCAAAGAAATGGGACTGTGATTATGGACGTTAACGAGATGCTTGAAGAGATATATGAGAGATTAAAATCGAATATAGCAAAAGACCCTGCACAGGAAGAGATTCTTAACGAAACTCTTCTCCGTTCTATGGTCGAGAGAGCATATCGTGATGTCAAGAAAGCAAGGCATTATCCCAAGTCTTATACTCAGGCCATGATCGAAAGTGATATGCTTGATTATGAATCAAACATAGAAGCGATTGCAGAGTATGACTATGAGAAGACAGGCGGTCACGCCATGACGCAGTATTCTGCCGATGGCACGTCTATCCACTATATAGACAGAAATAAACTGTTTGAAGGTGTATACAGAATATCTCGAATGTGAGGTGCAGCATGATAACACCAAGACAAGTAAAACAGAGAATGCAATACGCACTTCTTATAGGTCGTGAACCTATCTATGAGACTGACGCTGAAGGTAATATTGTCTATCGTATTATCGCCGGAGAGCAAGTTCCTAAAAAGACCGGGGACTTTAGGGATGTGTATAGCGATCCTATTGAATTTATCAATTCGATATCGGGAACGTTATCAGAGGATGAATTACAGGCTTTTGGCACATTGAACACAGCCAGTGCTAAAATGACTTATAAAAGAGGTCAGTACCCGTTTAAGACAGGTACACTTATTTGGAAAACATCAGAAGTCAAATATATGAAGGATGGAAAAGTTGATCCTGACAGCGCGGATTATCGTGTATTGGGCGTTATGACTGAGGGTCAGTATTTTTGGCGATGCATTCTGCAAGCGGTACCTAAGAATGAAACAAGTAAATCTTAGTCTTGATTCTAAGTCAATTGAACAAGCAATTAAGTATCTGTCGTACTACAAAGACAGTTTGCGTACCAAAAATGAACAATTCCTAAATGAGCTGTTGGATGTTGGCATAAGCGTTGCCTATAAAAACACTGGCAAGTATACCGGTTACATACGATTTGATAAACAGATCGATAACTATAAAAAACATTGTGTTGGTATACTGGTCGGAAGAGACAGCAAAGCCTATATCAGAGAATACTTTAGCGGTGGCGAAGAGGTCATACGTGAAGTGAGTGGCATTCTGATGGCTGAGTTTGGCTCCGGTTGGCTTGCTAATGTACTATGGGATGTTTCAGGGGTGGGTCAAGGTACATTCCCTGGACAAAAACACGCTTTTGAATCATCATGGGAGTGGATAGATACTAACCCAGAAGACAGCATATATCGCCTTCCTAACGGTATGTTCCTACATAAGAGCCGTGGTGAAGAGCCTACGTATCCTATGTATCGTGCAGAGATGGAGATGTTTTCGCAGATATACCAAATAGCTATGAAAGTATGGAGTAACGATTATGGCGGTAGCTGATACATGGTATTCCAAAATAGAATCAACGATTCTTACATATCTTGATTATGAGTTATCATCCAGAGTTGGCGCTCCATATCCTGACATGAACTGCACAACTTCAAGTCAAGCTGAGTCAATCCCTGATATTACAGTGTTCCCGACATTATACGTACACGACCTTGAACCTATTGAGATCGGCGGTGACTTAGAAGGCTATTCTGTTAATGCAATCAGAAGTTCGATTGAGATCCAGGTGTTCTCAAATGAGTCTGAAAACCATTGTAAAGAAATCATGACTAGCGCTATACAGGTCATGAAAGCCCTCAGATACCGCGTAACGATGTTCCCTAACCCAAGAACCAATAACAAAGTTTATTACGCTATAGCGCGATTTACGAGGGTTATAGGCAGTGGGGATTCGGACATCGTGCCACAAGAATAAATTACACGTAGTTTTACTCAATAAGAAGAGATGCGATTTGCATCTCTTTTTTTATTCAAAAAGGAGGTATTAACCATGGCACTTGCAGGTGTAAGTACACTTGGAATCAAGTTTGGCTATGCCCTTGAGACAACTGCCGGTGAGAAGCCCGCAGCATTTACACGTCTTACAAGAATCAATTCTATTGGCGGCATCAGCCTTGAGACAGAGCAAATTGATGCTTCTGCCCTTGAAGACTATGTTACAAGGTATATCGCAGGAAGACAGGACACAGGTGGATCATGGCCTGTTACAATCAACCCAACCGATGCAACAATCGGAGAGTGGGAAACACTTATCTCTGCATTCAACGCAAGAGGAACAGGACTTTCAATGTGGTTTGAGGTATGGAGTCCATACCTTACAAAGGCATTCTTCATTGTTGCAGAACCACCAAAGGAAATTCCAATGTCCGAAATGGCTCAGAATGAGCTTCAAACCATTGAGATGACACTTACAATCAATGAGTATAAGGGCATGGATACAGCGATTGAGCCGGTGGGGTAAATAGCTCGAACGGTGGTGGCAATTCGAGCAGTAACCCTATTGATACGTCCACTTATTTATCTTCAACTGACCTTGATGCTATGGATCTTGCGGATATCACAGCGCTTGCAACATCTCGTGGATATACCATCACGCAGACAGATAAAGCAGACGTTATCACAGAGTTCCTGGCAGAACAGGAGTTGAATTATCAGTTTACCGAGACAGAACTTAATGCATTGACAATATCTGAGATTGAGGATATAGCAGCAGCAAGAGGCTATACAATCACTCAGACGCTGAAAGCGGATATCATTGCAGAGTTCCTATCACAGCAAGTATGATAAAGGCAGGGGCGGCCTAGGCTGCCCCTTTCCCTATATCATAAATATAGTTCAAAGGGAAAGGATAAAAAACATATGAGAACTTTTACAATCAACGGTAAGGTGTATAACGCAAAGCCATTCACATATAACCTCGTATGTGATATGGAGCATGATGGTGTTTCAATGTCTAAGATGTCTGAAATGCCGATGGAAGTTCTAAGGGTTTACTTCATGAAATGTTCTAATCTGAATGCCGAGAAAGCCGGAACCGAGATTGAAGAACATATCATCGGTGGCGGCAATCTTGAAGAGATCATGACAGTCATGAGTTCTGAGATGTCAGAATCACGTTTTTTTCAATCTCTCACCAAGAGAGAGGCGAAGGAAGTTACACCGAATACAAAGGAAACAACAAAGAAGAAATAAAATATAGTTCGCTCCGGGAACAATTCGAAAAAGATTTATGTCCTAGGTGTATGGCTCTAGGAATGACATATCACGAATTTTGGGAGTCGAACCCTCGTATTGTATCGGTATACCTTGAATCTTATAAGCTTAAACGTGAGATTAAAGATGAAGAGATGTGGTACCTTGGCAAGTATTTTTCAGATGGTGTTTCAATTGCTCTTGGGAATGCCTTCAGGAAGAAAGGTGCGAAAGCAAAGGACTACTTTGAAGTTGTAAAAGAGCCGTATTTGAAGAAGATTGTAGAAGAGAGTGCTGTTGAGCTTTCCGAAAAGGAAAAGAGACAAAAGACAGAAATCTTCTTTAAAAATCTTGAAATTCAAATGGCAAACTTCAATATAAAGCATGGAAAGTGACGTGTCACAGCGTCATTTTCTTTTTACTGACTATCGATGGGAGATAGCCACTAACCTTATATAGATAGAGGTAGATTATTTATGAGCAGTCTTGACGAACTTCAAATAAAAATCATATCTGATTCGAGTGCAGCCGAGAAAGCCATTGATAGTCTAGTTAAGAAGCTTCAAACACTCAACAAACAGCTTGGATTTAGTGATGGCACTAAGTTTACTAAAGCTGTAGATTCTGTCACTCGAAGTGTATCTAAGCTTAATACAGCTTCTACATCCAAAGTTACAAGAGAATTAGATAACGTTGCTGCATCTGCAAGTAAAGCACAATCGGCTGTTGCTCAAATGCAAAAGACACTTGATGGTGCAAGCAATAACTCAAAGAACCTCTTTGGCTACGCCAATGGTTTTACAAGTGATGTTAAGGGCGTCAATGAAAAGGGATACCTTGATAGTGCGGGAAATGTTATAGATGGTAAGATGTTACCTGCGCTTCGTGTAGTCCAGGAAGAAACACAGAAAGTTGACGAAGGATTTAAAACATTTGCTCTTGCACTTAGCGAAGCGAGAGTTGAAGCAGATCGTCTTCCACCTGCTTTGAGGCAGACAGCAGAAGTATTTAATGATCCGTGGGCTAAAGACCCTATTATAGATGTTGATGCAGTTATCACAGATGCAGAAACGCTTGGTTCAAGGCTTAAATCTATTTTTGCAAGTACAGTGCAAAGCCTTAAAGACATGTTCGATAAGGGCGTGTCAGACAGTTTCCTTGAATCCTTAGAAGAAGTTGGTGGATGGGATCTCGAAGAGCCAAAGCAAGAATCGATTTCTTTTTCTGAGCATCTTCTAGCAATTGGTGATGCTCTCGAAGAATTCTCAGGCAAATGCGAAACAATAGCCGGAAAACTTGAAAGTGTATTTTCAATTGCTGTAATGCCTCTGAAACTTGCTATGGGCGAGTATGTAGAGTCTTTTGAAGGGCTTTTTACCTCTATCGGAAAATTTGTAGACGGTATTAAATCCCGCCTTACTAAGCTATCTGCGTTCTGGAAACGTATAATGCGTACATTTACCTTTATGGTTGTACGTAAAGCCATTACAGCGATATTAAAGAGCGTTAACGATGGTATCGAATCCCTTGCCAAGTTTTCCAATGCAATGGGTACGCAGTTCAATACCAGCATGTCTAATATTGTAGCTGATTTTAAGTGGCTTGCTTATTCGATTGTAGGCGCTTTTGAACCACTGCTTAACTATATTGCACCTATTATAGATGCGATTATTGCCAAGGTTGTAGCTCTCGTAAACGCTATTGGAATGCTGATCGCAACGCTTACAGGTGCATCATCATATACCAAGGCCGTAAGAAACGTTAATAACTACGCTGAATCTCTTGATAAGGCTAACAAAAAGTCTAAACAGCTCACGATGAGCATCGATGAACTTAATGTTCTTAATGATAAGAGCAGTTCATCTGGCAGTGGTGGCAATCCACTTGAGGAATGGGAAGAGGTCGAGATCCCTACTGAGATAGTTGAGATGGGAGAAAAGATCAAAAAGATTTTTGAGGATCTTTTTAAACCACTTAAACTTGCATGGGATGACGCGAAGAAATATGTCCTTGCAGGTCTCAAATATATGGGTTCTGAGTTTGGCAAGCTCTTTGCAGACATAGGACGTGACTTCCTAACCATGTGGAATGAAGAGAAGACCGTCAGGATGCTCTCTAACATGATCAAGATCGTGGGCGACCTTGCAATCACAGCCGGTAATCTTGCGCATAATTTTAGAGAGGCATGGAACTATAACCAGAATGGTCTTCATATCTTAGAAGATATAAGAGATATCCTCTACACGATTATACGTCATGTAAGAAACGTTACTCTTTATATGACCAGGTGGAGTGCAGGTATTAATTTTAAACCTTTGCTATCTTCACTTGATAATGTGCTAAAGAAGATCAATGACCTTACAGACTTCCTAGGTGGCGTATTTGAGGACGTCATGAAGAATGTAGTCCTTAAATACATTGAGTTCCTTATTGAAGAGGGATGGCCACACCTTATGAACACAATAGGTGAGGTCATTGATGCATTTGACTTTGATAAGATCAGGCAAGGCCTTGTGCCACTTGAAGAAGCTTTCGAATCGCTCCTTGAAAATATTGATATAGGTAAGACTGAAGCTATCGGCAATATCGGTAAGGCAGTAGCAGAATTCACAAGCTCAGATGAGTTTATTGAATTCCTTGAAACTTTAGCAGAGATCATGAATAAGATCAATGCAGCCGACGTTGAAAAGGTGCTTACAGGAATTGGCCTTGGAATTCTGGAAGTTGCAAAGGCCGTTGTTAATTTTGTTAACAGCGACACTTTCATGAACTTTATAGATTTTCTTGATAATTGGATTGCAGAGAAAACAACAGATGATATAGCCGGTACTATTAAGAATATTGCATTTGCGATTGCAGGGTTTAAATTCCTTGGATTTACATCAAGTAAGCTCTCAGGATTCTTTAAATTCATGGCTACAATATGGGCGTGGAGGAAAGCTAACTCTGTTATTTCAAACCTGAAAAGCGTCAATACTACATTGAATGATATGGCAAATAAAGAACAGAAGATGACACTTCTGCAAAAGGCTGTATCAGGCTTAAAAGACAAATTCGGAGAGCTATTCCCAAGCATATCATCTGGATCATTTACATTCAAAGGACTTATAAGTGATTTTACTACAATGCACTCTAAGCTTAGTCCTTTGACAAAAGCTTTAGGCGGTCTTGCGGTCGGATTCCTTGAGTTTACTACTGTTAGTGGCACATTTAAAGACATAGCTCTTGGTGCTGATAGTGTTGCTTCAAGCATTGTTCAGTTAGTTGCAGAAGTTGGAATTGCGAGTGTAGCATTCACAGCACTTTTGGGATTCCCAGCAGGTGTAATTGCCGCAGGATGTGTAGCTGCTGTAGGTGCAATTAAAGGTATCAATGATGCCGTTAAAGAAATACAACTTGAGGGTATCTACGATACCATTCTGACTGAGGGTGATCTGACAATCAACCAAGTCAGTGAGATGTACGATGAGGCAACATCGACAATCACTGAAAATGTTAACCGTTGGAAAGAAGAAAATGCAAGGCTTGCCGAAGATAAACAGCTCATAGAGGATTATTCATACTCTTTAAGTACAATGGCTGCTATCTTCTCAACATCAGCCGGACAAACAGCGGAAGTTGCAGGTGTCCTTCAGTCTCAATTTGAAGAGCTTAGTAAGGCTTGCGAAGACTATATTGATACATCAACAGAGTCAATGGTAGCCAACATCCTGGCTAATAAAGCATATTATGAAGCTCAAGGTGTTGATGTTGCACAACTCATCAGTAATATTGTAAGCGGAGCAGAAGAAGCCAAAACTGCATTGCATAACCAAACACAGGAAATGCAAGATGCTTACAATGAGATGATGAAATACGAGGAGGGAACAGAAGAATACAACAAAGCAGCAGAATACTACAATTCCCTTATACAAGCAGCCGTAGGCTATACTGACGCAGAGAAAGATGCTATTGCAGAGATTGAAGCAGAACAGGCGAAATATACTATAGGATCTCGTGAATGGTGTGCGCTTGAAGAGCAAAGGCAAAAGCTTATAGCAGATAGTATTACTCCAATTGAAGAATACGGGGTAGCTCTTAATAGCATAGAAACAAGTGAATCAGTAGAAGAGATTAAAGCGTTAGGTGACGCTGCTGCAACTCTTGACTTGTCCGATTTTGGTGCAGGTGAAGCAGGTTTTGAAACTGCAAAGCAACAAATATCAGATGGTATTGATGATATATATACCACCTACACTCAAAAGGTTGCTGATCTTGAAGCAGAAGTTGCAGAAAAGAAAAAACAGATTTCTTTAGCTCCAAACCTATCGGAAGAAGACAAACAGCTTCAAATAGATCAATTGAATGCCTATCTGGAAGAACAAGAAGCCATACTTGCAAGTGCAGCAGAGGACGCTCTTGATGTTTATGACCAGACCTTTACAACAAAGCTTGAAGAGGTAGCTAATGATGCTGCCGAAGCATGGGAAAACCAAGGATGGTGGACTAAGGCATTTGGCCCAGATAAAGAAGAGTATGTCAAACAAGCTATGCAGACATATGTTGATGAAACTCTTGGTGAGTCAGGTCTGCTTAAAGAGCTTAATGATGCATATGCGGCAATTCCGGATGGCGTAAATGAATCATCTTCGCAGGCAATGCAAGATATTGTCGATCAGATGTTGGATGAATATCAAACATCTATCGAATATAGTAGTGATGATCTGTCTGAATATACGCGCACGACATATCAAGATGTGCTTGATGCCGTAGCCGAAGAAGTTGATGTCGAAACACCGTCAGGTAATCTTGGAACCAGATTGTTTAGTGCTCTTGATGCAGTAATATCAGGTGCCAAGGATGCTCCTAATACAAGCTCAGCAAGTGCTTATGGCGCAGCGGTAGTTGAAGGATTCAACCAGGGTATTTCCGATAATATGGAAACAACCCAAGACACTGTAAATACATGGATGTCTGCAACAGATGATTATATCCATGACAGTGATATGAAATTTGGTTCACCGTCACAAACTGCGTTTGATTATGGTGTTGATACTGTATCGGGTTACAATGACGGTATTGATTCTGAGGTACAATCTGGCAAAACTGACAACATAATTAATGGGTGGATGTCCTCAATAGAGGAATCTATCAAGGCAGAATCTGAAACCATAAAAGAGGACATCAGTACAATATTCACAGATTCCTTTGAGGATGTTGACGTAGATGTTGACTTTACATCATTGGTTGACGGTCTTGCGACGGGATTATCTGATGCATTAACCGAGAACATTGACACAATCAGCACAACCGTAGATGAGGCAATTGAGGCCATCTGGACAGGAAGTGTTATATCGTGGTTTGATGCATCAAGATTCAAGGATGATATATTTACCCCAATAAGGAATGTCATTGATCAGGAAATTGAAGATTTTACTACATCGTGGGATACCACAATATCAGATTGGTGGGACAATCACTTACTGATATGGTTTACGGATACTAAATGGGATACAGATATTTTTACTCCACTTAGAAATCTTATCCAAGAGCATTTCACCAATTTCTTATCTTGGTGGGATACTTCAATGACAGATTGGTGGGAAAATCACGTAGTGCCATTTTTCGCTAAAGATAAGTGGGTTAAAGAGTTCAATCACGTATTTGACGCAGCAAGCGAGACTTTCGAGAGAGTCCGCCAGGTTATAAGCGACAAGATCAAGTCAGCCAAAAACGATGTGGTAAGTTCCTGTACCGAAATGGTCAATTCATTGAAAAATGTCGCGAGTGCTATCAATGGCATAACAAGTATGGGTGGCTTTTCAATTAAATTTGAGGCTAATGGTTATGCTACAGGTGGATTCCCGGCAGAAGGCAGTCTGTTCTTTGCTAATGAAGCAGGTCCGGAACTTGTTGGTACTATCGGTGGAAGAACTGCTGTTGCATCTAATGATGAGATCACAGGAATAAGGGATGCTGTCTATGCAAGTGGAAACGAACAGGCATCACTTCTTTCAAGGCTCATCACAATAGCATCAGAAATGCTCGAAAAAGAGCCGGTTGTTATTGGCGATAGAGAGATAGCAAGGATGGCTACCAGAGGCCAGTCACAACTTGGAATGAGTATTATTACATAGGGATAAGGGCGGTTATCTGTCACAGGATGACCGCCTGTTTTATTTGGAAAAGTGAGGTGTCGCTATGGCATTTCTTGAAGTTAACGGAGTCGAACTGCCTTGCCCTTCAGTTGGTTTGGAGATCATATTATCAGATGCAGTTAATAATGGTCGTAATGCTAATGGTGAGGTAATTGCAGAAAGAGTTGGGCGAACCAATATCAAATACAACAACCTTCAATGGACATGGCTTACGCCGGATGAATGGCATCTAATAACAAGCGTATTTAAGGAGTTCTTTGTTGTGGCGAAGGTATGGGACCCTGTATCTAATGACTTTGTGAATATCAAGATGTATCCGGGTGACCGTAATGCACAAGTGTACTGGCTTGATGAGACACATACAAAACCTAAGAACTTCTACAATTGTAAGGTCAACATCATCGATTGTGGAATTGTTAAGTAGAGGCAACCATGCAAAATCAAAGCGCAGCATATAAAGCAGAGCAAAAAGAATACTTAAGAGAGAAGTCGTATGTTTGGGTATATCTTGGCGTTATCTCAAGAACTGCGCAGAGAAGTGCTGTTGCAGAAGGTTACTTTGCTGATATATCCAAAGAACAGACGATATTTGGTTCAAGCGAGTTCGAAGCTTACTATGCATCACCAGAAGAGAACTTCACAAGAGTAGATGACACGATGTATTTTGTGCCAAAGGACAAAGGAGCCATTGCACTTAATCAAGGACTTGTAACTGCTAATTGTCTTGGATCAGTAACCTTTACTTTTGGTAAATATACAAATCTTGATATTAAGGGCCTTACGTTAGACTTTGGCGATTATTACCCGACAGAATTTACAGTAACTAACGGAACAAATACATATACTTATACGAATGATTCACCGGGAGAATGGGTTACAGAAGATGAGTTTACAGGAACGGATTATATAACTGTATCACCTATCACTATGGTAGGCGGCGCTCAGAGAATGAGAATCCATACAGTCCTTTTTGGTAAAGGCTTTCAGTTCGACAACAAAACTATTCTTTCAACGACGATGAAGGCTGCGGTTTCGCACCTTTCAGGCGAACTACCATCAAAGACTTTCACGTTTGTCGTAAGTAATATAGACCGCAAGTTTGCAGCGGATGATCCGCATTCGTTTGCAAGCTTTCTGGAACAAGAACAAGAAATCACATATGACTATGGGCGTGAGCTTGCAGATGGTTCGATATTCATTATTCCAGGCGGAGTAATGAAACTGCAAAGTTGGAGCAGTGACGACTTCAAAGCTCAGTTTGTAACCGTCGAGAGTATAGACTTCACGGAAGATACCTTTTATAAAGGCCAATACTATCCGGATGGTATAACCTTTTATGACCTTGCTGAGATAGTTTTGCAGGATGCAGGAATCACTAAGTACAAGCTTGATACGTACCTTAAAAAGCTTAAGACGCATAATCCATTACCGCCTAATCAAACGCATAAAGCATTACTACAGCTCATAGCTAACGCTACAATGAGCATTATCTATGAAGACAGAAAAGGTTATCTTACAATTCAGTCTTCCTTTGTGCCGGAGATGACAAGCCTTACGTGTAATGGGGCGATGCCATACTCAAACCTTGACAGTGTAATTGATTCATACGTGGTTACGCTTAACTCATATGCGTCTAATGAGAAGACTTACATAGCAGCAGATAGCCATCAGTATTTCATGCCGACGAATGGTCAGTACATCGACATTGGGTATGTGTCAAGCCTTATATCAGGAGCTGACGGAACGTTTACAACAAACCCACGAATAACACTTACATGGGAAGCTAAGTGGTCTTTTTATGATATCAAGATCATGTTTGCAGATGTAGTTCCAGATGAACTCGTTGTTTATTCTTATGCAGACGGAGTTTTGGTTGAAAGTTTTGTAGCAAGTGACCTTACAGATATAGATATCAATGCTACAACCATCATCAATCATGATTTTATGAACATTGATGAGATACAGATAGAGTTTACTAAAACAAAACCTTATCAACGCATACATATAGCAAGTATGAGGTCAGGCGGCAGGACAGAATACACCATTGATTACAAGGATATGAGTTCTTCTCCAACAGCATCGCTCAATCCTGTTATTAAGGACGTTATCGTTAACTACACAACCTTTGCTTATGGTGAAGAGATAAAAGACATATCGTCATATGATGCGCTGTCATCAGAAGACAACCTTGTTACATTTACAACACCTTATCATGGTTATCAGCTTGCTTATAAGGACGAAGAGACCGTAGGAACACTTACAATCCTTGAAAGCGGAGCTTACTACGTTAAATTCACATCAACAGTAGAAGCAGAAGTTCAGATCAAGGGAATACCTTTTGTTGTATCTGAGTCGAACATTACAGATAACATCCATATGAAGGGCGTTGATAAGACAAGCAATAACGTTCTGATTGACAACAGGGAACTTGCGGTAAGGCAAGTTGGCTGGCTTACAGAATATTATGACAACGATATCGAGTACATCATTAAGTATCGTGGTGAGCCGGCGATCGATCCTGATGATCTTATCTACACGGAAAACAAATACGTCAGCAAGAACCTTGTAAGAATAGAAGAGCAGACATTGACAACATCTCAAGGAATGAACATGACATGTCAGCTCAAAGGCCGCCGAGTATCCTACATTGAAACAGCTAAAGTCAATGTCGCTGTAGTCAACGAAAGTGAGGTAGTTGGAACATGAGTTATCAAGTTCATGTTTGGGTAGATAAAGAGATAATCAGAGACATATGGCTTAATCACTTGGAGAACGGCTTGTATGAAGAGTCGGTCAGAGCGGAAGAAGCTGAGACAACCTTATCAGGGCGTATCACAAGTGAAGTTAATCGTGCCACTGCCAAAGAGAGAACTATTGAATCCTCTTTATCTACGCTGCAATCTACCTTAGAAGCGGAGATAAGCAGTATTGTATCAAATCTTGATTGGAAAGAGTCTGTAGCGACATATGCTGATCTTGCAACAACTTATCCAACTCCGGAAGATGGATGGACCGTAAACGTAAAAGATACAAACTATACATATCGTTATGATGGTTCAGCTTGGGTTGTTATTTCTGCAAATGCCATTCCAATTGCAACACAATCAGTAGATGGTCTCATGTCATCCACTGACAAGACTAAACTTGATAGTCTTCATTCTGGAATAACAAATGAAGAATGGGCGACTATTGAAACATTGATATAAGAGGTGACACTATGGCATGGACAACGCCAAAAACGGATTGGAAAGCTCAATACGATGCAGCCGGAAGTTATTCAGGTGATTACTTTGATTATGAGGATTATAACCGTATCAAGAACAATCTGAAATGTATTTATGATCTCGCTCTTGATTTTGCCGGCGTACTTCCTTCGATAAATTTTGGACCTGATAAGCACATTCCTAACAACAATACGCCTGACTTTCAGAATGATAACTTTTTTGCCTCAGAGTTTAATGCTTTTGAAGAGGCTCTTGAGGCAGTTGCAACAGCTATGAACCGCAATTATGGAACAAGCCAGACGTTCTATGATAACGGTAAATTCATAGGATATGCAGAGCTTAACCGCATTGAAAGCGCAACACTTGACTTATATGACCTTTTAGTTGCTTCTATCCAGGGCAAGATGAGACTTGCTATCAGATTTGGTATGAGAGCGCATGACGTAAGGCCATAAGAAAGGGGAAACGATGAATCTTAGAACCGATTATGTCGATGATATGTTTTCTGGTAACAGAAAATATGAAATGATCGATAATGGCGATGGATCATATTCATTCAACGACGTCACAGAGTATTCACAGGTAGGTAGCACATATGGTGCAGCGCAGGTCAATGCGTGTAACGATGCAATCAACAAGTTATCATCATGCATGATTAAGACTTTAGTAGCCGGTGCGACTACACTTACATTCACCAATTCTGCGTTTCAGTCAAACACATTGTTTGAGTTCTACACGGATAAGTGGGCGGTTGACCCAAAGGAAAGCACACAGAATGGCACAAGTCTTACGTTGACGTTTGATGCACAGGATACCAATGTTACTGTTTGTGTTAGATATATGAATATACTATAGGAGGCAGATATGGCAATATATGGCGATCACATAATCAAAGGCGATATAAACGATATCTATTGTGATGGTACTTCCGATATTCCTAATCTTCCGGCATTTGCAGAAGAGTGGGAACTTAAGCCTGGATCATCCTGTTTGTGTGTAGATGAGTCAACAGT
>JAEIGA010006719.1_pt1 | contig 17506 bp, 33 predicted proteins | sample 9270691 | NCBI WGS metagenome assembly JAEIGA01 (sample SAMN17057246, study PRJNA624740) | gut metagenome | biome: biome; isolation source: fecal sample | host: Bos grunniens | place: China: Xizang | collected 2019 | reverse complement strand
TCCGCGTAAATAATAATTATATATATAATTTATATATAGTATTTAAATGGTGGTATTTTTTAGGGTATTTAAAACGGACCCGTTCTGACTACCCAAAAAATACCACCAAAATAAATGTCACTTTTCTTTTTATATTTTATATGAAAAGTGGTAGTTTAACACTTGACATTTTATAAAATTCATGATATAATAAAAACAAAGAAGAGGTGAAGAAAATGAGTTTAATTCCTTCGCGCCGCTAGTTCTTATCTGACGTAGTTACTGATTAGGATTTAGATAGATTACATCCCGGTGCTTTTAATATTCTTCGCGCGCCTCGTGGTTGGGGTAAGACGACTTTTATGTTCGATGACCGTATCCTAAAGCTTGCCCGCGATAAGAAAAATGTATGCTATTTAGTGCATACAAAACTATTGCGGGATAAGATATGCGCGGAACATCCTAAATATTGTCGTGCCTTTACGGATAAAGAAGCAGATGGCTGGCTTGCGCATCGTACTAAGTCTATGTGGACAGTAGAAGACGATGTATGTTATATCCGTGTGATGTGTTATCAAACTTTCGCGGCTCTTCTGCGTAAGGAAACAGAGTGGCTTTAGGACATTGACTTAGTCATCTGGGACGAGTTTGATGATATACAATAGTATTATAATTAGGAAATAAAGAAAATAAAAAAGAGCTTACCTAAGCTCTCAAATGAGCGGGCTGCCGCGATTCTGGAAGAAGGCTGTGACACTTCGGTAGTGTCGTTTGTTTATTAGATACACTAGTATATTTTAGATCCAGCTCGTATCATACTTATTGCTATTTCCGCGACCCCAGAGATTGCCGCACAGCTTTTCAGTGACCGTGTAAATTATATTTTAGAGGGCCGACTAGAAGAAATATTTGATGCGCGATTTACTTACTATATAAATAATATTGCTGAATACTTTAAAAAACAAATAGTTACACCGCGTGAGGATATGTGTCCGTGGATATATACGCCACGAATTACAGATGTATTACGTTTGGGTGAAATATGCCGCAACGCTGGATTTAATGTTTTAACTCTTTGGTCTGACGCTAATTATAATTGGAGTTAGTACATGACTTCAGAAATTAAGGCCGCGATGAAGTATATATCAGATACGAATATGGTGCCACCGCAATATAACTGCGTTATTACCAACCAAGTAATGGGACGTGGAATGGACATATATGATACGCGATTTCAAGATTGGTTCTGTGATTCCAATGAATATGCAGATATCGCGCAATTTATTCGCGCGCGATATCAACCAGAAAATAAGTATTTGCTATCTGGTACGCGCGGCTTAATTGAGTTTGTGCGGTCTGATACGCACTTCCCTGAAATATATTATTAGTGGCATTATAAGGATGAAATAACTGAGCTGTTAAAATCTTCTCCTATCTACGACAAGACTTATACAAAGCAGCTTACTACGTGGGCGTCTGTTGTAAAAGAATGGAGCGATACTATTAAATTTGAAGATAGAAGATATGGGAATAAACATTTAAAATAGTATCGGATTACTGGACTGTTAGTAGAAGGAGATGTAAGATAATGTATACAAAAAATGCTAAATATAAATAGGTTTTAAAATGTAGTCATTTGGAAGATGATATTCTAAAACAAATATGTCAAGATTTTTCTATCTGCGAGGGATATACTTAGCTTGTACGCGCTGACTTTTACTGGAATGAAATTTAGGGACTTATTGTTATTTTAGATACTCTGGAAAAAGGTAGTGTCTTACAGTGGTATAAAGGATATAAAAAATATAATAATAGCTTATCTTTAGGGGTATTAATTTGGAGCTGGAACTGACGTTCCAGCTTTCAGCTTATCTGCAAATTCATTTGTGTCCTGCGCGAATAAATAAATAAAATTAAATAAAATAAATTTAATAAAGTAAATTAAATTAAATTTAATTAATTTAAAAAAATTTATAATTATAATTATAAATTTTTAATTTTATTTAAATAAATTATATTATTTTAATTGTCAAGTGCTTAATGTTCCAGCTCGTAGTAATTATATACTCAGCTTGTCAAGTATTTGATATTTCGGCTTACAGCTCGTCGCATATCTATATTCCAGCTTCCAGTTCCTTTCCAGCTTATACCCAGCTTCCAGCTTGTCAAGTACTTGACGCGCCCGAAACGCGAGTCTTCTTCCTTCTTCTATAATAATTATACACCAAATTTAATTCCGAGTCAAATGGTAGGAGTTCACAATTTTGTAACAATTTCGTAACAAATTTGTAACATTTGAGTTAGTTAGTCATAACTAATTGCTTGACAAAAGTGAAAGTTAGATGTTAGACATCTAATTTTGTTGTTGACAAAATCTTAATTAATGATATAATATAATCATAGAAGACAAGGCCAGTCTATAAAACCAGAAAGGCGAAAAGAATGTTGTATGTGGTAATCCATCATTATCCTACATTTGATGATGAAGCGGACGCGAATGATTATTTAATTGGCGTATTCGATGATAAAGAGCGGGCGAAGCAAGCGAGAGAAGAATACTATGAAGATTTTCCGGACATTGGTGGGGGTATTCATTCGATTTCTATAACTCCGGTAGAAATGAATAGTTATAATACCGACCTTGAGTGCAATGTACCTTGGATGAATGTTAATGGGGAATGGGAGGAAGAGGAGATTTAATCCTCTTCCTCTTTTTTATTTTAGATTTAGATGTTAAACATCTAATAAATCGTGTTGACTTTTCTCTTCTTATATGTTATACTCTTATTATAAAAAACAAGGAGGGCTTGAAAGATGATGAATTACTATCGTGTGAAAAAAGAACTGTTTTTCAATGGCGAAAAGATTGGTGAACAGTATGGTTATACTATGAATGATGAAGATTGCTCCGATATTTCACTTTATTGCGGGAAAGAATTGTTACAGCGTATTACAGACTTTGGACGTTTGCCCAATAGTATTCAAGGTATTGCAAGTTGGGAAAAAAGAATTCTCCATCGCGGTTATGTATTGTATGGATGGGGTATGAATTTTGGTGGAATCCGTAAAGTTTTACACGAAGAAGATAAAATTGTTTATAACGTTAAATATGAAGAAATGATGCCTTCTATTCAAGAAGTAATGGAATATCCTAATGGTGAGAAGGCTATCCAATGGCTGAAAGACAGAGGAATCACGGCCTGCCCCATGATTAATCCGCAGTAATGCGGATTTGGGGTTTAGATGTTTAACATCTAAACAACATAAGCGCTTGCGCGCTTACTTAATCAAAGAATAATGAATCAAGATTACATTCTTCAAAGTCGATAAAAGTAGAATGTTCATTGTAATCATCATCAAAGTAGGAGAAGGAAAATTCATCTCCATCAAATTCCTCGCATCTTTTTCCTTCTTCCATAAGTTCTTGATAACGAGCGCGGGCATTTTCTTTTTTACGATACAATTCGATAGAGTTGTCGCCTTGATAGTTATTAAGGGTAATTTTGTAAATCTTCATATTAGATCCTTTCTGGTTTGGGTTGTTTTCCTTCAACTTTCATATAGAGTATACCATGAGTTTTATTTTTTGTCAAGGACTATTTTAGATGTTAAACATCTAAAACTAAAAGGGTGATTACTCACCCTTTTCTTTTGCCTTGGCTTCGCGGCGTGCCTTATCGGCTTCGGCCTTTTCCGCACGCTTCGCGGCCTTTTCGGCCTTCTCGGCCTGCTTGTCCTCGTAGGCCTTGATTTCACTTTCCATGAGTTCGCGGGCGGTCATATCCTCGCGTTCCTCGGCAACAATCGCGCCGATGCGAATATAGCGCTCGTGGCCATTCAAGTCCGTGATGATAACGCCCATCTGACGGTCATTAATCTTGGTGAAATTCTGAATTTCGTTGGTAAAAATCTGCTCAAATACGGCTTCGCGCAACTGCTTGTCAACAACGGTCTTGGTGTACTTCATACTTTAATTTCCTTTCTGGTTTATTTGGGGTTTCCTTCCCCTGATTACGTGATTAGTATATCATAAGGAAGGAAGAAAGTCAAGAATTTGTTTTAGATGTTAAACATCTAATGTGCTTGGGCGCGTTAGCAACGCACCCAACATTCAGAAGCACTGTATTGATCTTCATCTGCCATAAAATCAAAACCTTCATTTTCAATTTTTTGAATAAGCGCACGGACTTCTTCTGTGAGCGCTTCCGCGTACCGTTCGCGGGCTTCACTTCGGCGTGACATTTCATCAATAACAGTTGCTTTTAGAGTTTCAAACTGTTCATCACTAAGTTGAGAAATAGGGATACGCTGTTCAAGAGGATTAAGATAGAAAAAAGTTCCGTTCTCCATAGTAGATTTCTCCTTTCTTAATTTCATATATATTGTAACATAAAATTTGAAAAAAGTCAAATTTTAATTTAGATGTTTAACATCTAATAAAGAAAGAGTTAGATTACTCTAACTCTTCTTCTTCTTTCAAATCATAGAAGTCTACAAAATCATAACGTTCTGTCCATTTGAAGTTGCGGAAACAATTAGGGCAATGACCATTCCAATATTGATATACATGGTTGCCATCATTATATTCATCATTCATGTCATCATACCATAATTCTTTATTACAATAGCGGCAAGTAGGCATATTATTCATACTTCATCATACCTTTCTTTATGCTTTAGTTTCTTATTTCTCTTATCAGGAATTACTCTTGTAATGGGCGAAAATCCTTGCGGCCATTCGCGGCTTTGATTTTTCTTTTTCTTGCTCATAGCATAAACCTTTCTCCATAGCAATCTTGGATACAAAGAAGTTTAGTAATGTTATCAGACTTGCACAAAGTGTTCAGGGTATCAACCAAGTTTTCCGCAAGTACATTTACATACTGCATGCTGTTATCTTTTACATAATAGATCTTGAAAAACATTTTCTTTTCCCTCCTGACAGTAATAATATAACATAAATTTGAGAAAAAGTCAAATAAAATTTTAGATGTTTAACATCTAATCGTCGGAAAATGAAAATGCCCTTAGTGGGCATTTTCAATCATGTTTTCAATCGCGGCCAAGTGGTTAAGCATTTGCGTATAATACGCAGTTCCTTCTTTTGCGGCGTTATTTTCAAGATAGTTACTAATTGCTACGCGCACAACGGTTTTTTCTTCAATGGTTACAGTTTTGCGCTTGCAAAATTCAACAGTCGTTCCAAGATCGCGGAAAGGGAAAAACTTAATACCAAGAGAAACGGCATGACGAGCGGCAATTTTTGAGAGAATAAAGGTTTCAATTTCCGCATCATCAAGGGCGGTATGACTTTCGATAAAGTCATATTTATTACACAAATACTGATAGGAAGTTTCCGCGCTGGTTTTGAAATAAAGGCCGCTGGCGCTAATGTTATTGTGTTGCAGACACTCGCGCTTATAGGTCACATTGTCCAAAAGGTGAGTAGTAGCAAGGCCCCAAAGGTCAAACAGATTATAAGCGCGGCCACGAAAACGGAAAACATCTTCTTCAAAATCGGGGTTGCGGTCTTTGCGGGGTTTTTCGTTTACAATCTTCTGACAGAAAAACTTCTGGCCCTTCTCCCATTCCTGATAGTCCGCGCTGTATAATTTATTTACATACAGTTCAGTGAAGGGAATGGCTTTCTTAAAATCAAACATGGCATTAAACGCGCCCACGGCGTCAACTTGATCGAGGTCGGTCAAGAAAATTTCCATCACTTCATGCCAAGGCTTGACGAAGGTTTCACCATTGCGAAGCATTTCCAGATAGCGCGGACGCTTTTCCGCATAATATGCGGTGTTAAAAACGGCGGGGACACTAAAAGTTTCGGCAATCAGAAATTGCTTGCGGTCATAGATAACGCCCTGACGGTCGCAAATAGTCCAACCAATGTCATATACCAAAGGCTTTGCGATAGCAATTTTTTTCTTCTTCTCAGGGTTGCCATTCGCAATTTCATTTGCAAAGGGCAGGGTAGCAGTTTCGGTATCCAGTACCATGTAAAATTTCTTGTGGGCCATAGTGTTTCCTTTCCGGTTTACGGTGTTTTCCTTCACCTTTCGTAGATATTTTATCATATAATATTGTATAAATCAAGTGTTTATTTTAGATGTTTAACATCTAACTCACTGGTGTTTAACACAGAAAGAAAAGAAAGGGTCTAAGCCCTTTCTACATGATTGAGATACTCGTCCATTGAACAACACATGACGGTTGATTTATCAAAATGTGCCCAAGGAATAATAGAACCGTTTTTATCTTTTATCCAATAAGCGGGTTTAATTTTTTCTTCCACCCAGTCATAGACATAGCCATGAATATGAGGTCTAAATTTTGGAAGAACTCTTACTACATAAGTAAAATGAAGCCAAGATTTTAGGCCGAACCAGTCAGCAATATATTCTTTTCTTTCTTCACGTTCCATCTTGAAAAAATCAAACATTTTAGTTTCCTTTCTGGTTTTGTTAGTGTTTTCCTTCACTTCATGTATATAGTATATCACTTAATGTAAAGTTTGTCAATTTTTGCGATTAGATGTTAAACATCTAATATTTCGTAAAAAGAAAACCGCCCTCTTTGGGCGGTTTCATGGGTTAGGCCAGACGATAGGTGTTAGCCCTGCCCTTGGCTTCGGTCACGACCAGTTCAGGCCGCATCTCACGCAGAAGCACATTCTGTACCTTGTTGTGAGTGAAGTCAGCGGGCAGTTCGGCCTTGGCGGCTTCATACAGTTCCTTGGCGCTAACATCCGCGATCAGATACTTGCGCAGAACAGGGGCAACAGCGGCGACCAGTTCGGCACGGGCCGCGGCGGTCTTGGCCTTGCGCAGTTCGTTCTGCTTGGCCTTGGCTTCATCGGACATGGTACGGGTCTTGGACAAGCTGTCAACCATCTTACGCAGAATTTCGACAGCGGCGGCATCCACGGGTTCGTCAGAGGTTTCCAGAGCAGAGATAGCGATGGTCAGGGCGTTTTTCTTGGTCATAGTCATAATGTTTTTCCTTCCTGGTTTAGAGTTTTCCTTCTCTTTATCTTACATGCCTATTATAGCACATAATTTTGATTTTGTCAAGCATTTATTTTGTTAAGTTTTTGTTACAAGGGAGTTCGGAGATATGGCCATCTCTCTCCTTAGTTCCTCGTGCGTTCCGCTCATACGAGTACCGAAGCAGTTACTGTCTATTGCGACTTTCAACCGCCGCCCCACACAGAACCTGTGGCTCAGAGGTTTTCTCCCTTGGAACGATATTAGTATAACATAACCTTAGAGAAAAGTCAACAATTGAGTTTAGATGTTTAACATCTAAGCCAAGAAAGAAGGGCTATTCGCCCTTCTTTTCGTTGTAGTTCTGTACGGCCTTTTCCAAATTTTCCACGGCCTTTTTGACCTGCCGCGCTTCGCGCTTTGCTTCACGGAGTTTCGCGGCCTGTTCCTTCTTCGCGGCGCTTGCGGCCTTTTTCGCGGCCTTTTCTTCCTGTTCGGCCTTGTATTCTTCGGCGGCGGTGTGTCCATCATAAGGAATATACCCGCCAGTTCCGTTACGCTTACCGCGCGGAATACTTACCTTGATGATAGGATATTTTTCGTTTCCTTCAATGTCAACAAGGGGAATAGTAATTTCACTTGCGCTGACATCTTCAATCTGTTTAATGGGGTCAAGGTCAAAATGCTCAGACAGGGCGGCGCGGATGACTTCAATGATTTCTTTGCGCATGATGGTTTCCAGTTCGGCCTTGCTCTTGCTCATGGTGTAAATCCTTTCTGGTTTAGTGTTTTCCTTCACTTTCATTTTCCATAAATAATATACCATAAATTTCACTTTTTGTCAAGAAGAAATTTTATTCAGAATTTGAATGAATATTCAATCGACGTGGGGTTAGATGTTTAACATCTAAACTGTTGTAAAAGAAAAGGGCGATTACTCGCCCTTCACCTTGAAATTGGGTTTCTTACCTTCGATGCGCTCAACCTTACCCGCGCTCACAAGGAAAGCGAGCACCCGCGCCATCTTGGGAACACTTACGCCCATAGCGTCCGCGATGCCCTTACACTCAAACAGGAAGTCGGGACGCTTGCTCATTTCCTCGAAGGTCGCGTCAATCAGTTTGGCGTTTTCGGCCTGCGCGGCGATTTCCTTGGGAGTGGGCTTGCGCTCACGATTCTTGGCACTCTCAGCACGCTTTACGGTGCTGTCAAACATAGCAGTCAGACGCTCGATAACGGCGGCCTTTTCTTCGTCAGAAATCTGATTCAGACCCTGCGCGTCATTCAGAGTGGGAATACCGGACAGATTCTCGATAGCAATGGACAGGGCGACAGCATTAGTGATCTTGGTCATAGTGTTTGCCTTTCTGGTTTTAGGAGTTTTCCTTCTCTCTTTCTTACGGGATTAGTATATCACGAATTAGAATGAAAGTCAAGATTTTAATTTAGATGTTTAACATCTAAATACGTTTGGGGCATTACTGCCCCAGTTCGGTAAAACTATATATATCATTTCTTACATATTTTTTTGTATATACACCATTGTGAATAATTTCACCATTGATTTTAATTGTATAGGGAGTAAGTCGGGGTCGTGGAAGGATTTTTTTCACTTTATATTCTGTTTCTTGTTTTGCGCCATGCTCAAAACAAAATTGTAAAATTTCTGTTTCAATATCTACATCAAATGCACCCATGTGCGCTTCATTAAATTCTGTATCTTCTGTTATATACCGGTAAACAATTTCGGCGCTTGCTTTATAGTTTCCTGTATCGGTAAAATATTGATGGAGTTCGCAAAAATTTTGATATTCTTGTTTGTTAGTAATAAATTCACTTGCATAAGCCCAAATATCAAATATCGGAATATTTTCAAGAGGATTATTACATTTGAACCAATCACAATTAAAAGTAAAAACTTTATCGTCAAAATCAGAGTTATAAGCGTATACGGCGGTTACGCAATTTTGTTTAATGTCCCGCGCTATTGTCCGCATAATATATCCCCATTTGTCCATGATTGCTTTTTTGCTTCGCATAAGCTGAACGTAGAGCGGACGCTTTTCTTTGTAATATGCGGATTCAAACAACGGGAGATTATGCCAAACTTGTTCCACGATGAAATGCCGCCGTAGAATTTCGCCGCCGTCATTGGTTAGCACTTTATAACCAACATCATAGCAAAACGGTTTATCAAGTCCTGTTGTTTCAGTGTCAAATACGAGATAAGACATGCGGGTTCCTTTCTGGTTTGTCGTGGTTTTCCTTCCACTTTATAAGTATTATAACAGATGAAGTTGAAATTGTCAACGGGAGAAATTAGATGTTTAACATCTAAAATAAAATGCCCGCCGAAGCGGGCAGGTATTACGCCTTAGTGTAAGTGAAGGGATTCTTGCCATTGTCATGCTTGACAACCTCGGCGGCCCAGTAGTTGTTAAGGCCATACTGAACCTTGGACTTGCTGAAACCTTCGGGGAGTTCGCTCTTGCACGCCTCGTAAATTTCGGCGGCGGCCTGTTCCTTGTCGGACAGATGCGCCATTACGACGTCATGTGCAACCGCGTAAGCATCACGATTAGCCTGCGCCTTTTCCTCGTTCTTCGCCAGCTCGGCGGCCAACTCGGCGTACTCGGTAGCCAGCTCGGGGACGTTCTTGATGTAAGAGGCGATGGCGATCATGGTGTTCTTCTTCATAGTGTGTACCTTTCTGGTTTTTCGGACTTTTCCTTGTCCTTTTACATTTATATTCTACCACAATTTGTGGAGAATGTCAAGAGGAAAATTTGTTAAGTTTTTGTTACAAGTTCCTGTGTCCTCTCGGTATGGTTACGGCTTACATGATACCTTCTCAATCCTTGCGGATATGGAGGACACGGGAGGAGTTCTTGCTTGCCGTCCGCTTTCCTCTCTCCCTTGGAACAATTATATATTATCATAGATTAGAGAAAAAGTCAATAAATAGAATTAGATGTATAACATCTAATTTCAAAATGGGGATTTAATCCCCATTCAAAATTCTCTTCAAAATTTCAATAATGTCTGTGGGTTCGTATGCTTCGCCGTCCCACGTTTCGCGGTTCTGTTCTTCATCATCAAATAGAATATCGTCATCATTCATACAAAATTCATTCTTGCATACACCGTGGGAAACGATATTGATTTCGTCCCAGTGAACGGAGTGCAAATGCTGATTCAACCAAGCCAGCTTCGCGGCGGTAACAGCTTCGTCATATTCCGGCGTGGGCTCTTTTGATAGCCAGCTCACGATAACCAGCTCGTTTCCAGCAGCCTGCACACGATTCAGCAGTCGAGCCAGCAGCTGCATGTTCAGCATAACACCAGCTTCGGCGTAAGGTGTAGGGTCATAAGCGCGGAGCTTTTCAAGCCAATCGGGTACAGAATAGAGGTCACAGATACAGCCGTCTAAGTCAAAGCAAATCCTCATAAGGGTATCCTTTCCGGTTTGTAGGGTTTCCTTCCCTTTTGTGATTATATAGTATCATATAATTTTGAAATAGTCAAGACAAATAGTTAGATGTTAAACATCTAAAATTGTATTATTCTATGATATGCTCATCGTTATAACTTTTTCTTCTTCCCGTAAGTCGCCATTTTGGCTGTTTTACTTTATTACCAGTATGATTTTGGATTGTTACAGTATGTAGCCCCGAATATTGAGATGCTTCTTCATATCCCCAAAATTTTTTCCCGGTAGCAATTTCTTCTATTTCTACTAAAGCCCCGCCATTCTTTTTTATTTTAACGTTAGTATTTAAATTAGCCATATTTTCTTGATGCGATACCCAACGTAAATTATCTACGCGATTATTCGTTCCATTTGCATCTATATGGTCTACTTCTGTTAAGTTATTTGGATTAGGAATAAATGCTTGGGCGACTAATTGATGAACATATTTTTTATTCCCACGCCCCAAAGAAACATAATATCGTTGATGGCTTCCCCTTGTACATAAAGTTGGTTTTAACCAATGCCCATTTTGCAAAACGCTCCAGACGCGACCAAAAGAAGTTATATAATAATTAGGATAATTTTCGATTTGTTTTATTTCTTCGTTAGGTAACAATTCATAATTCATATTACCACCTCCATATTATATGTGTTGATGGATGGAACAATCTATTCTTTTTTCTTTTATTATATCAAAAATTTTATTATGTGCCAAGAAAAATTTTTAGATGTTTAACATCTAAAGTATCTATCGTGGATTACTCCACGATAGATACTTTCCACGGAGGAACAAAGAAAATTTTTACTTCTTCATCAAAAATGCCAAGACATCTTTTGAAAAGGTATTCAAAGTATACTTTCCAAGGAATTGCAGAGAGGTAAATTATATCGCCATCATGTACTTCAACTATTGCATTTTTGTAAAGAATTATTTTTTTCATTTTAATTCCTTCCTGGTTTGGGAGGTTTTCCTTCCTCTATCGTGATTACATTATAGCATAAGTTTGAAATTTAGTCAAGGGATGGGATTAGATGTATAACATCTAAATTCTAAAGAGTGGCCGCGCCACTCAATGGAATACGGGGTACGGATTTATTTTAATAGTTGCAAAAAATTTTTCTTCAAATGTTTCTTTGCTTGTGGCCCAAATGGTCATTTGACAAATGCCACCTGCGCTCCATTCCTTATGCTTCCAAAGATAAGAGTGATATGGAGGTTCCAATTTACGCCAAATGTCCTCTGCGACCTTGTGTGCAAGTTCATAGGAATCAAACACGCCTTCGATAAATTCATCATGGCCATATTCAAGTTTAGTCGTGACAATCCATACCTTATCCATTGCTTGGCTCTCCTTTCCTTCTTTCGTAAATATAATAGCATATAAAAAGAAAAATGTCAAGAAAATAATTTAGATGTTTAACATCTAAATAGTTACGATTGCCTTAGCAATCGTAATCGTATTCACCTGCAAATGGATTATATCCGGTTTCATCTACATTGTCGGGAATGTCATCCTCATCCAGCTCCATCCAATCATCCCAGCTGTCAAAGAACGCGGCCCAATCATCACATTCGGTCTGCGGGTCACTGATATGGCAGATACCAGCTTTGTCGCAGTAGGGACAGTCTCCAATAGCGTTTACAGTGCAGTAGGTGGGCTGATTAGCGTAAGTTCCGGCTTCGGCGTTTCTCCAATTCATCATAATGGCATCCCTCACTTTCAAGAATATTATATCATAAAATAGAGGAAAAATCAACTAATGTTTTTAGATGTTTAACATCTAATTTTAGAAAGGGGACTTATCGTCCCCAATTTCCCTGTGGCCTGCGCTCGTAAGCACTGATTTTTCTATATTCATAGTATTCAGCTTCGGTAATTTCTTTTCCAGCCAGTACGCCGCGGCTGTGTTTAACAGAAGGCATGCGGCGCGCGTTGTCAGTAGCTTCCAGCAAGTTAGCAGCCATCATAGCAAAGGAGATTTCAGAGGAGCGGCCCCGCCCGCAGTGTCCGCGAACGCAAGTAATCAGGTAATACTTCATGGTTTCGACTTCCTTTCCTTTTGATGGTATCAGTATAGCACATATAAAGAGGAAAGTCAATAGTAGAAATTAGATGTTTAACATCTAATTTTTTAAAGGCACCTTATGGTGCCGTATAGTCCAGTATACGTTTTTCATTATCATCAAAAACTTGGCAAGAAATGCAATCGTTATTGCTAACATAGATAGCGAACGCGCCAAATGCTTGCAGCCAGTTGTCGGTGCTTTCGGTTTTAAATTCGCGGCGGCCCAACCAGTCTTTGAATTCTACTTCAATCTTGAACATTGCTTCATTCCTCCTTCTTTGATGACATAAGTATAGCATAGTTTTAAAAGAAAGTCAATACATATTTTAGATGTTAAACATCTAAAAGTAATAGCGCGGGTTACATCCGCGCTATTTCTAATTCAATACCATACTGCTTGACAACGGGGTCTTCGCGCAGCTCGCGCAGCTGTTGCCGCGCCTCTTCAAGAGTTTCCACTACATCGCCCCAAGCAAAACCGAAAACATCAGAAACATACCACATAGTGCGCTCCTTTCGGGGTTCATCCCCTCTTTGATGATACAAGTATATCACAAGAGAAAGAAAAAGTCAATAGTAAAGTTTAGATGTTAAACATCTAAACTAAATGCGGGGTATTATCCCCGCGCGAGGACTTCTTCCTCGTCAAGTCCCAACAAAGAACACACGCAGTCGAAATGAAAAGTAAAGTAATCGTTAAATTCTGTTTGGCCGTGATATTCATCATCATCAAATATTGTATCTAACAATTCCCATTCTTCATCGGTCAGTTTATTTGCAAGTTCGCGGGCATATCCCCAAAACGGGAAATCCTTTACAGAAGTTTTGTAATAAACAGTCATTTTCGTTCCCTCCTTTAATTGATGTCTTATTATAGCATGACTTTCGGGATATGTCAATGATAAAATTTAGATGTTTAACATCTAACAAATGGAATTGAAATTCGGGAATAAATGTGTTATAATATAGTTACAAAAATGAAAGGGGAATGAAATTGAAATGTTGCATTTGCTTTGGCTGATTGGTATTGGGGTAATTTGGTTTTTGGTGTCTAATGGAATTGGTGCTATTTTTGATACGTTGGAAGATTGGTCACGCGGATAATTTATTCCGCGCGGATGGTTTAGATGTATAACATCTAAATTATTAGAAGGCATCAAATGATGCCTTCTTTCTTTGCTTGCGCGATTAACGCTTTACGCGTCATTTCAATTTCGGCCATTTCGCGGCGAAACGTGTCATAATTGTCGGCCATCGCGGCAATGAATTCCTGCTCGTTTAATTCGTCAAGTTTTGCGGTGTACTGTCCATAAGTCATTGTTAGGCACTTCCTTTCTTTATTTTCAATTATATTATATCATAGTAATTTGACCTTGTCAATAATTTTTTTAGATGTATAACATCTAAGAAACCTGGATTCACCAAGGGCAAATCCAACCGTTATAAGTTACATTTATAATCACATCATCATAGATATTTTCTGTCCCCATAGTGTCCATTACCATGCCCGCGATATCGCGGATAGTCCAATCTTCGCAACCATCAAAACACCAGACATTGCCATTGTAGTCTTCAACGTACACGATATTTTCGCGCGTATTAAGTTCAATAACTACACCGACAAGCGCGTAATACCGTTCTTCGCCGTGCGCGACCATGACACACATTACAAACATTATCGCGGCGAGCATCAGGACGATAATAACTTTCTTCATCTTCTTTTCTTCCTTTCTTGTCCCTTTGGACAATTATATATTATCATATTATTGTAAAGTTGTCAATAAAAAATTTTAGATGTTTAACATCTAAATATTTATAAACGGAAGGGTTTTGTCAACCCTTTTCCGCAATTTTTTTCAGCAACAGGTCAAACATCATTTTTTCGACCGGCGTGAAAGTGCCATCAGATGAATTGTCGTGTAGCCACTCCTGCAAAGTTTCCACGGCTTCTTCTTTGCCATCGGATGTGTCGTACTTGTGGAAAACGATTTTGTCATCTTCCGTGAAGATTTCCAGCTGGTCGCCGTCCTTGATGTGGAATCTCTCGCGGATTTCCCTCGGGATAACCACTCTACCCAATTCATCGATACGGCGCACGATTCCAGTTGACTTCATAAATCATTTCCTCCTTGCTTTTGATGTCTTATTCTAACATATCTTTATACAATTGTCAATATAAGTTTTTAGATGTTATACATCTAACAAATAAATGGTGTATTTTAGCAATACACCAAAGACATGTCGTACCATTTCAAAACGGAAATTTGATTGTGTTCGCGGCCAATTTCCATTGCTTCGTGCTTTGTTTTTACGCGGAAACTATAGTCAATATAATAAACTCCTTCATTGTACCATACGCCGCAATTGCCGCCCATCTTGGAAATAGCATTGAGCGCGCCTTTAATGGTCTTACGTTCTACGCCGTAGTCTGCCACTTGATAACCTGTTTTATAAGCGATCGCGCGGCCACTCTTCAAAGTCAATCCGTCATTGTTTTTAAGCGCCTTGAGCATTTCTTTCATTGTTTCCATCTCCTTTCTTATTACGCTATTATTATAATATATAAATAGATATTTGTCAACTATTATTTTAGATGTTTAACATCTAATTTTGTAGTAAAAAAGTTGGGTTATTCGCCCAACTCATACCAACCATTTTCTATATCTTCTTCTGTCTCACTCCATTTGAAGTGATGGCTGTTAAGAATTGCATCTGCCAGATGTACAACGGATTCAAAGCGATAACCGTTTTGGTTAGTCCACATTGCTGTATAGCTCATACGAACGGTAAAACTTGCGTCGGCTTCGTGCCAGCTTGCTAAGCGCTTGCCGCCATAAACATTGTACAGCTTGCGGAACGCGCGGTCAAAAGCTCTGGTCATTTTGTTTACAGCTTCGCAGCTGCCATGAAATTTGACGGTGTAGCTCGCAGCTCCCAGCTCGCCCGCGCGTGTATAGGCACTGAATACGGTGTTGGTGTTGAACATGGTTTCATCCTCCTTCGATCTGGTGATGTTGGATTTGGTGCCGGATTTGACAATAGCGGATTTGGTGGCCAGATTTGACATGTGCGTATTTATGCATCCATTGCATAAACTTTCGTAACATTTCTGTAACATTCCGGCCTTCCTCCTTTGCTTTTCTGCGTATATTATATCACAAAATGCCCAGTAAGTCACGACTAACGGCTTAGATGTATAACATCTAAACAATTTTGGTGTATATTTTGACCATATTATACATGCGTATTTATACATTGTTACAATTTTGTTACAAGTGAAATAAATATTATAATATCGATAATACAATATCGATATTATATAATTGATATTTATTTATCGATATTATATTATCGATATTATGCTATCGGTATCATGTTATCAATATAAATTTATCGATATAAATTTATCGATATTACATTATTGATATTACAGTATCGATATTATACAATTGATATTATGTTATCGATATTACAATATCAATATTATGTTATTGATATAAATTTATCGATATAAATTTATCGATATAATTCAATATAAATTTATCGATATCGTATTATCGATATTACGTTATCAATATTATACTATCGATATAAACTTATTGATACTATAATATCGATATTATGCTATCAATAATATAATATTGTGTTAGCACTCAATACTTGTGAGTGCTAACAATTCAATAATAGTGTATCGAATTAAATATCTAATATTTAATATTAGATACTATGTAATCTAATATTGCATATTAGATAACATAATATAAAAAATCGTCGATTGTTTTTCAATTGTATTTTGTGTTTTTCCCTATTGCAATTACATCTAATTATGATATAATAGAATTGTCCCAAGGGACAGGGAACCTTGACAAGTGAAAACGGAAAAGCAAAACAAGCAAGGCGAAGAACATTATAAACGGCGAAAACATGAAAAGCCTTGACATTAAAAAGAAAAGAGGAATAAAAAAATGGAGATCAAGAAAATCGACAAAAACATGGCCGTTCGTATTCTTTCCTATATGGAAAAGAAAAGTCTCAACTATGAACAAGCGCGCGCCTTTATTGACTTCCTTAACATTCAACCAAAAACCGCCGTCATGCGTGACGCCTTCCCCTACATCCCCCGCATTCTTGAATTTTTGTATAACCCGGCGGATTATGGCAAGAATGGAAAAATTGCAGAAGTGACAGAAAGGCTTGCAAGGTGGCAAGAAAGCAAGCGGCCCATGTGTTGTTGGTTCGAGTGTCACGCGAAAAAAAGCGGTAAAAGCGACTTGGACAGTAAACGACAGGAAGAGATGAAAACAGGCGCGGGCGATTGGCTTTACTCCACATTGAATTGCACAAGGGAAGAAATAGTTGCAGAATATCGAAAAAAGTCAAGCCTGATTTATTGGCAAACAGAATACTTCACTATTCGTTGTACTTGGAATGAATTGCTTTCATACATGGATACATACAATGAAAAAGGAGCGGAGCAATTTTTCAAAGTAAATGTTAAGTACAATTCCCAACTAACAAAAAGCATTTGCATGTTGCAGGAATGGAAAACAAGCAAAAAGAAAATCGCGTTTTTCGCGGCCTGTCCTTACAACATGGATTAAAAGCAAGGCGGGAAATCCCGCCTTGCCAATTCAACTAAAAAGAAAAGGGGATAAAGAAAATGAAAAAAGTTTATACTGTTTGGTATCATAGCGAGTTGACGCACAGTGCGCACCTTTGGGGCATTTACGAGACAGAAGAAAAAGCACAAAAAATGGTTGACGAATTGCGCGGGGACGATTGGCAATATAGCGCGTGGTTCAATGAAGAAGAAGTGTTATAAACGGGGCAGGCATTGCCCCGTTTATTTTTTTGCAAAATTCTAACTTTTTCGGAAAAATGCTTTTTTCTTAAATTTTCCAGCATTTCACGCTTTAATGTGTTAAAGACCTACCGGGGCGGTAGGTAATAGGATAATTCGATACTGCGTTATCGATTTAGGCGGGACCTGCCCATT
>JAEIGA010006718.1_pt1 | contig 17506 bp, 15 predicted proteins | sample 9270691 | NCBI WGS metagenome assembly JAEIGA01 (sample SAMN17057246, study PRJNA624740) | gut metagenome | biome: biome; isolation source: fecal sample | host: Bos grunniens | place: China: Xizang | collected 2019 | reverse complement strand
CTTAGGAGCGTTAGCCTCTGCTGCTGCCTTGTCTGATGTGTTACGAATCGCACGGATTGCGTTTCTTGTAGTCTTTGCATAATACTTATTATGCAATCTGCGCCTTTCGCTCTGGCGATAGCGCTTGTCTGCTGATGCGTGATTTGCCATTGTTTTTATTTTTTATATTTTTGGTAGTCGGTAGGGGAATCGAACCCCTCTTGCAAGAATGAAAATCTTGAGTCCTAACCGATAGACGAACCGACCAAACTGACCATTTTTTACAAATGGGAGTGCAAAGGTATGAATTAATTTGTAAAATACAAAATTATTTTATTCTTTTATTGCATCATTTTCACTTTTTACCCACTCAAATGAGTAAAGTATAGACTCTATCTGTCTGAGATACTGCCTTTTGTCATATTTTGGAGCATATACAAAAGCTAGTAGTACAATTATGTCTTTTCCATCTTCGCTGTAAAATGCGTGCGCTACGAACGGTCCTCCCATATAATCATTGTGCACATCCCAGAGTCCGCGGATCTCTGCAAAAGCATGACCCTTGTAATTCATATATTTTACCGAAGGATCGATTATTGATGCAATGGTCATATATGTGTTCTCGAACATTCCGGGAACATTCTTCTGAAGCATCGCCTTGATGTTATCTGTGAGTGAGGCGCGGCTCATCATATCTTCACCTTCAACTACCGGATACTTGAATGCAAGAATGCTCTGCTGGGTGCCCTGAGGTGCGTATGTGATCCAGAGGAAGTCGGATGTCTTGGCCTTGAGCTGATAGCCTGAAGGGAAGTGAAGCTCTCCACCTGTCACTTCTGTGATAGCAGGTAGAAGTGCCCTTTCTTCGAATCTCTTGGCATTGGCTATGACTCTGTCGCGCTCTGCCTGCTCCAGGGTAGTTATTATCTTCTGACTGTTTTCCTTTATGAGGGCAACGGCTGTTTCGGTATCTGCAGCGTTGATGTTGATCACGCACTGCGGCGCAGCCCATACGTCTTTTCTTATCACTACGCCCGGTTCTGTAACCGAACTGTTGATGTTTGCGAGAATGATGTTTCTATGAATCTGGAACATGTTGCCGAATCCGCTCGGTGCTACATCCACGAGGTTGTAGAGCGGTTCTCGCTGAGGAAGGTATGGACAGTCTGCGGTAAGTGTGTCGCGAAGTACTGTGCCGACAGCGCCTTCCCAGAGTCCCTTGTCGATCACGACGATTACTTCGCCGGCCTTGCCGCTGATGTTAGGGAGGAGGGCCTTCTTTCTTTTTGCCTCGCTGCAGGATGCTATGGTGAGGACTGCAGTCACAGCCAATACCATATATGTCAGGAATCTTTTCATAATATAATGTTTTATCTGAATAATCTGGTTATGTCGTTGCCGAATGCCAGTATCATAAGTCCGAATACCAATATCATTCCTATGATCTGCATTATGTACAGGAAACGGTCACTCGGCTTTCTGCCTGTCACCATTTCGTAGATTGTGAACGCTATGTGTCCGCCATCGAGAGCAGGAATAGGAAGGAGGTTCATCACTCCGAGCATAATCGAAAGAAGTGCTATGATGCTCAGGAAGCTGTACCAGTCCCAGCTTGATGGGAAAATCTGACCGATGGCGATGAAACTGCCTACCGATTTGTATGCTTCAGTGCTTGGTGTGGCTACGAGCTTAAGATCCTGGATGTATCCTCCGATGGTGCTGAATGTCTTTCTGACTCCTGCAGGGATTGAAGTAAGGAAGGTATATTCCCTCTTCTGTATTTCCGGCTGCATAAGGAGCACTCCGAGACGTCCGCTGGTGTCAACGGCCATGTCGAGAGTGATGGTGTCCACCTCTCTCAAAAATGTTACCGGTATTGATTGTCCCGCCAGGCTTTCGAGAACAGGCCAGGCTTGCTGGACGTAATCCACCTTAGTTCCGTCAATGTTTATGACCATATCCCCTTTTCTGATGTCCAGGCCGGCGTTTGGTGAGGAGTCTGCCACGGACTGCACCATGAATGGCATTGCAAGGTCGAACATTCCGGGCGTATTGAGCACCTGACCGATCATACTATGGTCTATATAAATATTGATTGTATCGCCATCTCTCAGAACGGTGGCTTTGCTGGCTGTTTTTCTTGCAAGATCAGCCTGAAGCATGCTGAAATTTTCCGGAACATAATCGTCGAAACTCAAGATTTCGTCTCCGGTGCGGAAGCCCATCTCGTATGCAAGGTCATTCACATATATCTTGTTGCCTTTGTTGGCGAGATAGCTTTCGCCCCAGATGTTCAGTATTGCCGAATACATCAGGATGGCGAAGATGAAATTGAAGAGCACGCCTCCTGCTATGACGAAAAGACGCTGCCAGGCTGGCTTTGCGCGGTACTCCCAAGGCTGAGGCTCGGACTTCAGGTGGTCCGTATCCATTGATTCGTCGATCATGCCGGCGATCTTGCAGTATCCGCCGAACGGAAGCCATCCGATTCCATATTCTGTCTCCCACTCTGCTGCCTTGGGGAAAAGTTTCACAAACCATCCGCTCTTGGTGCTGAACAGCTTTATGTCTGACACGTCGAAGAAAAGGAAGAATTTGTCAACCCTGATGCCGAACATTTTGGCAAATATGAAGTGTCCGAATTCGTGGACCACGATAAGTATAGCCAGGGCAAGGATTACCTGCAGTGTCTTTATCAATATTATCATCAGATTTCTGTTTAAAAGGATTTCCTGCCTGATATTCTGCCGATAAGTCCGGCCGCTCTGGCAAGAACGGTCTTGTTTGTTTCGAAAATGGTTTCAAGATCCGGATCAGCTGCAAAATCCGCACCATTCATACACTCTTCTACAATATCCGTGATGTCATAGAAACTGATCTTTTCATTGAGGAATGCGGCTACGGCAGCTTCGTTGGCAGCATTCATTATGCAGGCCATATTTCCGCCCTTTTCCAAGGCTGTGTATGCAAGTCTCAGGGCCGGGAACTTGTCCTGGTCGGGAGCGAAGAACGACATGCTTCCAAGCTCGGCAAAATTCAGCTTGCGGTTGTTCAGCGGCAGCCTGAAAGGGTAGCTGAAGGCGAACTGTATGGCTTCGCGCATATCCGGATGTCCCATCTGTGCGATGACGGAGCCGTCGGCATATTCTACCATGGAGTGGATTATCGATTCGGGATGGATCACGACCTGGATCTTTTCTCCAGGAGTGCCGAAGAGCCATCTTGCCTCGATGATCTCCAACCCCTTGTTCATCATTGTAGCTGAGTCGATGGTGATCTTGCTGCCCATACTCCAGTTGGGGTGATTCAATGCCTGTGCCTTGGTGGCCTTGGCTATGTCCTCGCGGTTCCAGGTGCGGAACGGGCCACCTGATGCTGTCAGATGGATCTTTTCTATAGCGGCTCCGGCCGATCCCATAAGACACTGGAATATGGCTGAGTGTTCTGAATCGACTGGAAGGATGTGCGCGCCGTGCTCCTGGGCGAGCTTCATCACTATGCTGCCGGCTGCGACCAGGGTCTCCTTGTTTGCCAGGGCAATGGTCTTTCCTGCCTTGACTGCTGCGACGGTTGAAGAGAGGCCGCTGAAGCCAACCATCGATGTCAGCACTATGTCTATGTTGTCCCCTGTGACAAGGTCACAGACGGACTGCATACCTGCAAATACCTTTATATAATGCGGATTGAGAGCGTCTGCTACCTCTTTGTATTTGTCCTCATTGCAGATCACCACGGCGTTTGCATCGAATTCGATGGCTTGCTGTATGAGAAGGTCGGAACTGTTGTTGGCGGTGAGGAGCTCCACTTCAAAAAGATCGCGATGCTGTCTGATGACGTCAAGTGCCTGTCTTCCGATCGAGCCTGTCGATCCCAATATGGCTATATGCCTTTTTTCCATAATCTGGCTGTCAGCTGTTTTAGAAGTTGATGTATCTTGCCGGATCGACGGCTTCTCCCTTGTACCAGAGTTCGAAGTGAAGGTGCTCGCCGGTCGAAAGTGTGCCGGTATTGCCTACCAGGGCAATCGGAGAGCCGGCTGTCACCTTGTCGCCGGTCTTCTTCAGAAGCTTTTCATTATGCTTGTAGATCGAGATGATGTCGCCTTCGTGCTGGATCTGGATTGTATATCCGGCTTCTTCGCTCCATCCGTCGCTGATTACTGTGCCGTCGAGGGTCGCCTTTACGACCGATCCTGCCTGAGCTGTGATGTCGATGTACGGATGTATTGCCGGGTCATATCCCTGTGATACAACTCCCTTCAGCGGGGTGAAGAAATGAAGACCCTCGATCGGAAGGTTTCTCTTGTCTCTGTCGGATATGCCGAACTGCTCTTCTTCCTTGACCTGTTGTCTCAGCATCGAGTCTCTGAGGGCGAGTGTAGCCTCGTCTGCTGCAATGCCCGTGTTCCTGCGGCTTGCGTTGATGATGCTGTCTATCTTGAGGGGCTCTTCACCTTCCACGACCCTTCTTAGATTTTCGGAATATAGCTCCCAGCGGTATATCACATTCTCTAGCGAGTCTATCCTGATGGCGTTCTGGATGGCCGCTCTCTTGGAATGGGCGTCAGGATAGCCTGGGATGAATGTCCTGATCGGAGTGTATGCGATGGCCGAATAAATGATAGCTGTGAGCACCACTATGATGCTGATGACCGCCACAAAGAATTGCGTCTTTGTGAAGTGGATGTTGAAGAGGTGCTGGTGCGTCTTGTCGTCAATCAGGGCCAGACGGAACTTGCTGGGTCTGTTGTCTTTATTGGCTTTGCTCATAATTTTTCTTAACTTTGCCCCCGAATGGACAGAATAATCGGTATAGACTATGGAAGAAAGCGAGTGGGTGTAGCTGTAAGCGACCCGCTCGGCATATTCGCATCTGCCCTGGAGACGGTACAATCTGCAAAGATAATAGAATATCTCAAAAAATACTCTGAAAATGAGAATGTAGTGCGTTTCGTCGTGGGCTATCCGGTGAATATGGATGGGGCTCCCTCTGAGGCGGCCAAGGATGTGGATGTGTTCCTGAAACAGCTTGCAAAGGCTTTCCCTGATGTGCCTGTCACGCTTGAGGATGAAAGGTTCACTTCGGTGCTGGCCCACAGGGCTATGATTGACGGAGGTATGAAGGCCAAGGATCGCAGGGACAAGGAATCGGTCGATAAGATCAGTGCCGCGATCATTCTCCAGGGCTATATGGATAGGTCATCCGGTGGCGTGAAATTTGCAGCAGATCCACTTCTTGTACCAGATTCAATGTCTTCAAAAGTAACGAGAAAGAAACGAAGATAAGATATGATTTTACCTATTTATTTATATGGTTCCGAGAAGCTCCGCAATGAGAATATTGATGCGGATCTTCAGGATAAGGAAGGCTTGGCCAAGCTTATTGCCGATATGGAGGAGACTCTTAAGGCTGCTGACGGATGCGGACTTGCCGCTCCACAGGTGGGTGTGAATCTGAGGGTCGTGATCGTCGATGGAAGGGACCTTTCTGAGACTTACGATTATCTCAGTGATTTCTACAGGGTTATGATCAATCCTGTGGTTCTTGAGGAAAGTGAAGAGACTTGCGATTATTCCGAGGGATGTCTCAGCGTGCCTGGTATCTATGCCGAGGTCACAAGACCATCGAAGATCAAGGTGGAGTATTACAATGAGAATTTTGAGAAGGTGGTTGAGGAGTTCGATCGTTTCGGTTGCCGTATGGTACAGCACGAGCTGTCACACCTTGAGGGTAATCTGTTCGTGGATAATGTGTCGCCGATCCGCCGCAAGATGATCGCCCGTAAGCTTCAGGCCATTTCAAAGGGAACAGTTCAGACACGATATAAATCAAAGAAATAATGGGAGCATTTCACGCATACGATATAAGGGGAGTCTATAATGTGGACTTCGATAAGGAGACCGCCTACAAGGTAGGGTTCTTCCTTCCTGAGCTTCTTTCTGCCGACAAGGTGCTGGTGGGAAGGGATGCGAGAGTTTCGTCTGACGAGATACACGAATATCTTCTCAAGGGACTGACAGATGCGGGCGCTGATGTGTATGATATCGGGCTCAGCACCACTCCTATGGTGTATTTCGGTACCGCCAACTATGGATTTAAGGCCTCTGTGCAGATCACTGCATCGCACAATCCTGCCGAGTACAACGGAATGAAGGTTTCGCGCGAGAATGCTCTTCCGGTAGGCCTTGATACTGGCCTGGGGCAGATCAAGGAATGGGTCGAGAGCGGTCGTCCTTGCACTCCGGCAGGGGTCAAGGGACAGGTGCATCAGATGGATATAAAGGCCGACTATCTGGCTTTCCTTCTTAAATATAAGGAGGATTGGTCGTCATTGAAGATAGCGATGGATGTGTCGAATGGAATGGCTTCGCTTTTTGTTCGTGACATTTTCGGAGATCAGCCTGCATATATCTATGAGCAGATGGACGGAAGGTTCCCTAATCACGAGCCTAATCCGCTTGTGCAGAAGAATGTGGAGGACTTGAAGACTCTTGTTGCTCAGACGAAGGCTGATATAGGAGTCATCTTTGACGGTGATGCAGACCGCGTTATGTTCGTCGATGAGAACAGCCGCTTCATTTCTCCGGACCTTATGATCGCTGTCCTCGGACATTATTTCCTTGAGGAAAGGGGAGAAAAGGGATATATTCATCAGGATATCAGAAGCTCTAAGGCTGTCGGAGAGTATCTTGCTCCGATGGGCGGAGTGATGAACACCTGGAGAGTGGGCCGTGCTTATGCAGCCCTGAAGCTTCGCGAGATCGACGGAGTGTATGGCGGTGAGCTTGCCGGACATTATTATTTCCGCGATTTCTTCTATTCGGACAGCGGACTTCTGGCCGCAATCCTTATTCTCAATGTGGTCGCAAAGATGAAGGTGCAGGGCGTTTCGCTCAGCCAGCTCATAGCGCGTATCGAGAAATATAAGAATTCGGGTGAGATCAATTTCCGTCTTGAGGATAAGCTCGGTGCAATGAATGCGGTGCGTGATTACTTTATGGGTACGGAGCAGTCCACTGCATATATGGACTTCGACGGTTACCGTGTCGAGTTCCCTCAGTGGTGGTTCAATATAAGACCTTCAAATACAGAGCCTTATCTCAGATTCCTCTGTGAGGCTACAACTCAGGAGCTTCTTGACGAGAAGGTCGGAATGGTCAGAAGGATTCTTACAGAGCAGTTCGGAGCAGAATGATGAGGATGTATATCAGACGATTCGCAACCGCATTGATTGCGCTTGCTGCAATGAGCTTTTCCGCTGAGGCGGTACGCCCAGTAAGGATAGACACTGTAAGGGCTCATCTTGTGATACCGCGTCCGGCATTGGAGCCGATCAAGTCTCTGGTGACTTCTACATCTGACCCGATCGACACCCTTGATACGGCCAACGAGCATATCAAAGTGATTCTTCATGCAGACAATACATGGAGTTATTATAAGACCCCGGGTTTCCAGCAGGTGACCGGAGTATATGACAATCATTGGAACGAGACCCAGACCAATCCATATGGCATAGAGCAGAAGGATCTTCCTGACCAGTGGTCCATCTGGCTTGTCGATAGCCTTGACCAGTACCACTGTCCTTATCAGGCAGCCGTATATCATAGGGGTAAATTCGGAATCCGCCGCGGACGACGCCATCAGGGAGTGGATATACCGCTCAAGACCGGAGAGCCGATATATGCGACCTTCACAGGAAAGGTGCGTATGTCGAAGTATTTCGGTGCGTATGGCAATGTGGTGGTAATACGTCACGTCAACGGTATAGAGACATTCTACGCCCATCTGTCAAAGAGGATGGTAGAGGCTGGAGACTGGGTCAATGCCGGTGATGTGATCGGACTTGGAGGGTCGACTGGACGCTCGACAGGTCCACACCTCCATTTCGAAACCCGTTATAACGGCTTTGCATTTGACCCTCAGTGGCTTATCGACTTCGAAAAGGGAATTCTGCGCCATCGCCTCTTCGTGTTGAAGAAGAAATATTTCAATATCTACAGCAACTACGAGCAGGACTTCGATGACGAGATGAAGAATGAAGAGGACGACAAGAAGGAAGATGCCGAAAGAGAAGCAATGCGCTGGTACACCATCAAGTCCGGCGACACTCTCGGACGCATTGCCATCAATAACGGCACTACTGTAAGCGCCCTCTGCCGTCTCAACGGCATCAAGCCTACCACTACCCTCAAGATCGGCCGTAAGATCAGAGTGAGATAATTTGACACCTCGGACGCGTTTGATGTAAAAACTGTCCGAGGTGTATCTGAAACCATCGCAAATGGCCAATAAAGAGAACACCTTGGACGTTTTCGTAATGAATTTCGTCCAAGGTGTTTTCCTATATGAAATCCTTTGCTGATGCTCAGGATGACAATGTCATATCTTTATTCCCACTCGATTGTTGCTGACGGCTTCGGCGAGAGGTCGTAGCATACACGGTTCACGTTAGGGACTTCGGCGAGGATGCGGTCTGTGATCTTGAGGAGGATCGGCCAGTCGATCTGCTCGATTGTAGCGGTCATCGCGTCGATTGTGTTCACGGCACGGATGATCACAGGCCAGTCGTAAGAACGTGCGTTGTTGCGTACGCCTACTGACTTGAAGTCAGGAACGACTGTGAAGTACTGCCATACTGTTTTGTCGAGACCTGCTGCAGCGAACTCCTCGCGAAGGATTGCGTCAGCCTCGCGGAGTGAATGGAGACGGTCGCGTGTGATGGCTCCGAGGCAGCGTACACCGAGACCTGGTCCTGGGAACGGCTGACGGTAAACCATCTCATGTGGAAGACCGAGCTCTACTCCGCAGGCACGTACCTCGTCCTTGAAGAGCTGCTTCAGAGGCTCTACGAGCTCGAACTGAAGGTCTTCAGGGAGACCACCTACATTGTGGTGTGACTTCACCATCTTGGCAGTCTTTGTGCCGCTCTCTACGATGTCAGGATAAATTGTACCCTGGCCAAGGAAGTCAATGCCGTCAAGCTTGCGTGCCTCTTCCTCGAATACACGGATGAACTCACCGCCGATGATCTTTCTCTTCTGCTCCGGATCTGCAACTCCTTCGAGGAGACCAAGGAAACGGTCTGTAGCATCTACATAGATAAGGTTTGCACAGAGCTGGTTGCGGAACACTTCCACAACATTCTCGGACTCGCCCTTGCGCATAAGGCCGTGGTTCACGTGAACGCATACGAGATTGTCGCCGATTGCCTTGAGAAGGAGGGCAGCCACTACTGAACTGTCCACTCCGCCTGAGAGTGCGAGGAGTACCTTGCGGTCACCTACCTGCTTGCGTACAAGCTCCACCTGGTCAGCAACGAAATTCTTCATGTTCCAGTTGGCTTCCGCCTTGCAGGTGTCGAATACGAAATCCTTGATTGCATTCTTGATGAACTCCTCGTCATTACCGAATTCAGGAAGCTTCACCTCGCAGAGAGCCTTGTCGTGACCAGCTGCCATGACAGGGTAGCCTGCTTTATATATTTCAGGGAGGACATCGATCGCAACACCGTCGATCACATTGTTAGGGCCGCCGTTGATGATGATACCTTTTACGTTAGGCAGCGCCTTGAGTTCTGCTGCTGTGATGTCGTGAGGGTATATTTCACTATATACTCCCAATGCGCGGATAGCTCTGGCTACCACTGTGTTTTCGTGGCTTCCAAGATCCAAAATTACGATCATATCCTGTTTCATAGTTCCAATAATTATTTTCGGGCGCAAAAATAAAAAAAGTGTTTCAATTATTATATAAAATTCTCTAATTTTGCAAATCTTTTTCGAACGGCATTCCGGTCGTGGTTATTTGTGCTGTCAGGTGACGCGGAATCTGTTGCGGACAGGATTAATTATTAGTAGATTATGCAGGAAATAAGAAATATTGCGATCATCGCACACGTTGACCACGGTAAGACTACCTTGGTGGACAGGATGATCTATCAGGCGCGTCAGGCACGCGAGCAGGAGAAGCTGGGAGAGCTGATCCTTGACAATAACGATCTTGAAAGAGAACGAGGCATTACTATTCTTGCCAAGAATGTTTCGGTGATATATAAGGGAGTGAAGATCAATGTGATCGATACCCCAGGCCATAGTGACTTCGGTGGTGAGGTGGAGCGCGTCCTCAATATGGCGGACGGAGTGATCCTTCTCGTTGATGCATTCGAGGGCTGTATGCCGCAGACCCGTTTCGTCCTTCAGAAGGCGATCGAGATGGGCAAGAAGCCGGTGCTTGTCATCAATAAGGTAGATAAGCTGAACTGTCGCCCGGATGAGGTGCAGGAGGAAGTCTTTGACCTTATGTTCTCTCTCGGAGCTACAGAGGATCAGCTGGATTTCCGCACTATCTATGGAAGTGCAAAGCAGGGGTGGATGTCGTATGACTGGAAGGAACAGACCAATGACATAACCCCTCTTCTTGATACTATCCTTGAGGTCATTCCTGCTCCGGAAGTAGTTGAGGGAACACCTCAGATGCTGATCTCGTCACTTGAGTACTCTCCGTATGTGGGCCGTATCGCTGTGGGCCGTGTGACTCGTGGTACTCTCGACGCCGGAATGAACATAACTCTCTGCAAGAGATATGACATGATGCAGAAGCAGAAGATAAAGGAAATCATGGTGTTTGACGGACTTGGAAAAGCTAAGGTCGAATCTGTCGGATGTGGAGACATCTGCGCGGTGGTCGGCCTGGAAGGCTTTGAGATCGGTGATACCATAGCTGACTTCGAGAATCCGGAAGCCCTTCCGCCTATCGAGGTGGATGAGCCTACAATGAGCATGCTCTTCTGCATCAACAACTCTCCGTTCTTTGGAAAGGAAGGCAAGTTCGTGACTTCAAGACATTTGAAGGAACGTCTTGAGAAGGAACTCGAGAAGAATCTCGCCCTTCGCGTCAAGCCGGGTCCGAATGCAGATTCGTTCGTTGTTTATGGCCGTGGAGTCCTTCATCTTTCCGTTCTTATCGAGACTATGCGTCGTGAGGGCTTTGAACTTCAGGTCGGTCAGCCTAAGGTGCTTGACAAGGTCATCGGCGGACAGCGCTGCGAGCCTATCGAGATGCTCACCATAGATGTTCCGGAGGAATTCGTAGGAAGATCCATCGAGATGGTCACAAGAAGAAAGGGTGCCCTGATCCAGATGGAAGGAAGGGGAGACCGTACGCACCTGGAATTCGATATCCCGTCACGCGGACTTATGGGACTCAGGAGCAACCTTCTCACCGCTACGCAGGGTGAGGCGGTAGTGGCTCACCGTCTCAAGGGATATGAGCCTTACAAGGGTGATATCGAGCGCCGTACAAACGGTTCGCTTGTCTCTCTCGAGACTGGTCTTTCGGTGGCATATTCGATGGACAAGCTTCAGGATAGGGGACGATTCTTCATCGAACCTGGTGTGGAGATATATGAAGGTCAGGTGGTAGGAGAGCATACCCGTGACCGTGATCTCACCATCAATGTATGCAAGACAAAGAAGCTGACCAATATGAGAGCATCCGGCAGTGATGATAAGGTGATGCTTCCGCCTCCTATAGTGTTCTCGCTTGAGGAAGCCCTTGAGTATATCCAGGAGGATGAGCTTGTGGAAGTTACCCCTAAGTCTATGAGGCTCAGGAAGATAATTCTGAACGAAATTGAGCGTAAGAGAAAAAGTTCAGATATAAATTGCTAATAATAAAAGTTTTTGTTACCTTTGCGGGCTCAAATCTATTTATGGGTCGATATGAACGATAATTTTGTAATACCTTTAAATGGATTGGCTGCCGGAGAAAACCGTTTCTCGTGGCACGCCGGCAGGGAGTTCTTCGAAGCTTTTGAGAATGCTGAAATCCTTGATGCTGACCTTGATGTATCGGTCGTTGTGGAGAAGTCCGGACGATATGTGGGAGTTGATTGTGAGATAGATGGAGCTGTGACTGTTGCCTGTGACAGATGTCTTGAGGATTTGAGGATGTCCGTTTCGACCGATGTGATGCTGAGTGTCAAGTTCGGTGACGAGGAGTCTTCTGAAGAACATCAGGAAGGCGAGAGGGAGATTGTCTTTGTTCCTGAGGGAGATGCGGAAATGGATATGAGCCAGATCATATACGACTATGTGTGTCTCGCTCTTCCGATGCAGCGTCATCATGATGAGGGAGATTGCAATCCGGAAGCTGTGAGGTATCTCGGCGGCGGTGAGCCGGTCAAGGTCGAGGAGGATACGAACAATCCTTTCGCCGCATTGAAGGAACTGATGAAATAAGGATGTCATCCCGAGCTTGCCGAGGGATCTCATATAAAGAAAAACAAATAATTAAAATATAGAACAATGGCACATCCAAAACACAAAGTCTCTAAGCAGAGACGTGACAAGAGAAGAACACACGACGTTGCTGTAGTACCTACACTCGCAACTTGTTCAAACTGCGGTGCTACTATCATGTACCACAGAGTATGTCCTGAGTGCGGCTACTACAGAGGCCGTCAGATCATCGAGAAGAAGGCTGAGTAATCCAGCCTTCTGTTTTATGGCCCTGTAGTTCAACGGATAGAATGGAGGTTTCCTAAACCTTAGATAGCAGTTCGATTCTGCTCGGGGCTACAAACGAGGATGCACAGAAATGTGTGTCCTCGTTTGTTGTACAGCACACCTTGACAAAAAATTCTGCAATTCTTTGTCAAGGTGTCTTAGTTTTGAATTGTTTTGATGCTGGATTTTTAGGGGACTTTGACGAAAAAGCGACCATTTCTTTGTCAAGGTGAGCTGAAGTGTGATGGATGCGAGAGACACATAGCAGACAGAATAGCCTTTGGACTGAGGTGCGGCGCCTACTTTGAGCCGAGCCGTAGCGCTTGATCTGTAGTCCGAATATCCTACTTTTTCCCAGGGTGACCTACTGTATTTTATTCCTACTCGAATCAGTGTTTAAAAGTATATTCAATTATTTTTTGTTCGTTACTATAAAATACATTTGTATTGATGAATTTAAATCAATCTGATTTATTTGACCATAGAGTTCATAAACAATACCATTAATAGTGATTGTTTTTTCGCCATTATATTTGATACCAATAAGATTTGCGCCAGTAACATCATAGAATGCATGATTTCCCTGAAGTGAGTTCCAACAGTAAGCCTTCATATTACTATCTTGTGGTAATAATACTACTAACCCCATTGGACCTCCTGATTCTCCAAATGATGTGGGTTTATCCACATAATCTGTATAATTTACTTTGAATATCGAACCTGAAGCAACACAATCGTTTATAGTAGTAGCAGTCATATTATCGAAGAAATTATTTGCCTTTACTATACCATCAGACACACACTTATCCGTTGGAATAATACCCCAATACATTGGTGATGCTGCCGGCTTAATTTTATAATATACTTCTGCTTCATCTTTGATGAGAGTATATTTAGCTCGTTCACCAAATACTAAATAAGTTTCACCACCAATCTTCATGGTATTTTCACCATTCGAACATGGGTTAACAGTGAATGGTACTTCTTTTTCAATTACATTCCATTTCTTTGCTGTCAATCCACTAGATTGAGGAAGAATAATAACTGTAAATGCATTCTCAGGAACATCACCAAATCCTGTATAGTCTGCGGTTATTGGTTGAGCATCCATAGATTTTATTTCACCCTTAGAAACACCCTCATTAATGATATTTTCAGTCAAATTACCATAGCCAGTAGTATTGTATAAATCATTCGCAACTAATGTTTCATATGGTATATATCCAATATACATTGGAAGAGGTCCAGGGTTTTCCGGGGTGATGCTTTCAAATGTCACAGTCTTCTCCGGCATTTTAAGAATACCTGATCGTTGTACATTGTTCGCTTTAGAGGTTGACATCTGCTCAGTGTTACCATTAATGTCTGTTATGGTAACAGTAAAACCTTTGGTAAAGTTAACTGCTGGAAGTGAGATTATGAAATTAGTCGTCTCAGATGATTTGAGAGACACTCCGCCTGTTCCACAGTTCAAAATGACTTCTTTCAAAAGAGAGGTAAACTCCAATACTGGAAATGAAGATGAAGATACTGTAAGTTCAGCAGTTCCGGCAAGGGATTCATTGTTGTTTCCTTTAATGGAGATATTCTTGATTGTCCCCGTACCTTTAAGCTGAAGTTTCAGTGCTCCACCTATATTCTTGAATCTAAGCTTGTGATCTGACAGTGACGTAGTTACGGCTGCCATCAAGAAGGACTCATCTGCGAAGCTGTTTTCAGAATACATCTGCTCAGATGGGAAATTCATTCCAGAGACTGTATATGAAACATCATCTCCATCTATATTCTTTGTGATAATATAGTCATCGTTATATGGATAAATAGCGATATTGGCTGGGAGTTCTGTACCGGATGAGAAATCACTACCATTCAATCCCTCTCCTATCAAATGAAAATCTCCATAAGGCTTGCCCACATATTTATCATCGATCTGATATTTATCACTAATATAGCATCCTCTGAAAATTGTCAATAAATCCCCCTCAGACCATAAAACATCCAAGCTTTGATCCAAAGATGTCTTAGTTTCATCATTGTCAAATGCCTCCATTTCGGCAGTGAAGATGTTTTTGGAATCACTTACCTCTGTTATTATTTCAGTTATCTGACATCCGATTAGGAAGATACCAGCCAGAATCGAAATTATACTCTTCTTCATATTGAATGTTATTAAATCGTGACACCTTGATTACCACTCTCCCTCATATTCTTCCAACAACTCATTGCCACTTAAGCTGCTGCAAAGAATTCCCTCATTCTCAAAATAGTTGACGGAAATTGACGGAGTAATGTACTCCAGATTAAGCTTTGTCTTTTTCATATGTAAAGTTCAATACCCTCTTAAAGTGTGGAGCTGACATCCGTTTATCTAAATGGAGGTAGTGGTAAGGCTCATACTAAAAAATAACACAATACACGCGCCGTAAGTAGATGTGGGATATCAAGGTGCAGAATGCGCCTATTCTCATGAATCCACACGAAGTAAGTGTTAATCTCTGTCGTGCCTTGGGATAGAAAACTACCACATTTTTATTTAAGGACGAAAATCTCTTCCACAAATATGTTACACAAACGATTTCAACTGAATGATTTGTCAAAGTTAGTAAACTTTTCCCAAAAAAAACTACAGTGTAACTGAAATACATTCTGGCAATCGGTTCCGAGTGATTCCCGAATTCTCCCCAGTGCACAGTAAAGCAATGTTTGGAGAATTTGCTCGTTGTACGGAATAGGATGAAACCATCTTCTTGTCGATGATGTTGAACTTGTGTCAAGCTGTTAAGGAGATACTCATCTGCTACATAACATAGCTTAACTTCGTTTTTGGCTATCTTTCCAATGTTACATAGTGCCATAAGGGTAGAAAGTTTTCACTTTGTTATTCGGTTCCCTGTATGCAGGACTTTGGTAAAGGACAATTTCCATAATACATTTACTTTTTATTAGTTATTATTATTTATAGGTACTATACATTTCGGTAAGTATATTATCAATGCTAAGTATCACTAGTGTCCAATAAAATTTAAAACTTAAACTCAAATTGAAGTTGAACAGTCACATCATCCGTATCCTCGATAGTTTCGGAGCCTTTGAAAAGGTCTCTGATGGAGGTCTTGTCGGTCAGGACTCTGCTCAGTACTCGGAGGACATTGAACGTTGTTCTTCCAAGCTGACAGTCGTGCTCTCCGATGGCCAGTTATGACTGCAACATATATCTGTATTCTCACAGCGTTCTCGCTGGTACCCCAAAAGGAGAGCACACGAAGATGCTTTTTTATCCACCTGAAGAACAGTTCCACCTGCCATCTCTGCTTATAGAGCATTGCAATATCCTTAGCCTTGATCGTAAAGTCATTCGTAAGGAATGTGAACGTTCTCTTCTGTTCAGGAGCATAGTAAACTATCCTCCTCAGCTCAGATGGGTACTTCTTCTTGGTCAGTGGGCCCTTAAGCCTTATAGTCTGGTCAAGCAGAACGTTATCATCCCCATCCAGCAGTTCATCTCCAGATACGATTTCATACTTGAGATGCTCCTTCGCTCGGATGATGAACATAGAACCGATGCTTTGGATTCTATACAATCTGGCAAGGTCATAGTAGCCTTTGTCAAAGATATAGAAGGCATTAGGCTCATAAGGTATCTCATCCATTGTCTTCATATCGTGAAGTCTAGCTTCCGTAATGTGAATGTATGTGGGAATCTGAGTGACTACATCAAACAGTGTATGCACCTTGATTCCGCTCTTGGTCTTTCTAAAGTAAGCCCACTCGAACAGACTCATACAAAGGTCTATCGTCGTCGAATCAAACGCATAGAACTTTCCATTGAGTTCAAACGGTCTTGTGATTCTCTTGCTCTGGGCAAGATTAATCATATAGTAGGCAAACTCCTCAAAGATCTTGTAGTCTCGGTTGGCGTTAGCATAAGACAAATTGCTCAGCTTTATGTCTCCGCTACTGAAACCGAGATGGCAGCTCTTACTCTTGATGGCATCAATGATCGCAACGACTTCTCTGAGGCTGTCACAGCCAGCGAGTTGTCCGAACATCATGACAAGAAGCTGATTCCAACAGGTGAAGTGCTTCACCCACTTGTCTCCTTCATGTCGCTTTACAATGCCGTCAAAGACTCTTTTAGGAAGAAAACTGACGAGTTGACTGAATATGTATTTGCCTGCATTCATGCTTGTCCGATTCTAATATCGGTAGCAAATATGCGAAATCAATTCAAATCGATACGCGATCTTTTCTGCTATATTTAACTATATATTAATAAGTTACAAAGGTTTGTCAAAAAATCTTTCGGACACTAGTGACTAAGTATAATAAGTCTGAAAAGTAAAGGGTTACTTCAAAGGCAATACACCGTTCTGTTCCCAATACTCAATGAATTTCATTTTGCCGATCATGTGGCATATCGTGACGAATATATGTCGCAGGCCTGAATCACTAAGGGTATATCTTGGCGAAAAATCTTGCAACTTTTTGCTAAGGTGTGCTGGTTTTGCTGGTTTTCGTTTGATTTTTCAGGGGGCTTGACGAAAAAGCAGATATTATTTAGTTAAGGTATGCGGATGCCACATTCGTCGAAGAACGTGTATTCCAGCGACGATGACAGTCTCAATGATGAATGCTTGTGCCATTCTGCCTTTCATAATATTGCCAAGCATCTGCGAATTTGCGCAATGTTGATGTGACGTGTGTTGTAAAGGTGATTGGCGATGTGTGTCTTTTCTTCGGATGATAGCTGGTATACAGATGTCTTCCCATATTTTGGAAGAATATTTTTGTCGATTTCTGTGCAAAGGTTGATGTCGGAAAGTCTTCTGTAATCAACTTTACCATTTTCAAATAAAAGGAGTTTTTCAACAGACTCTGTGTTTACTCCACGCTCAATACTTTGAATGTTGATCAGCGGAGAATTGTTCTGATCCTTGCTTTGTTCAGCCTCCCACTCCTCCGAAGATTTCCTGCTCATATAGAAGTTGAACATTCTTGGCGTAACGAAGAGATTTTCCACT
>JAEIGA010006717.1_pt1 | contig 17506 bp, 11 predicted proteins | sample 9270691 | NCBI WGS metagenome assembly JAEIGA01 (sample SAMN17057246, study PRJNA624740) | gut metagenome | biome: biome; isolation source: fecal sample | host: Bos grunniens | place: China: Xizang | collected 2019 | reverse complement strand
GTCAAACCGAAACTTTCAGAGAAACCGACGTTAAAATTAAGACACAGGGCTTGACTCGGGTATGGGTCAAGCCTTTTTAGTTTGCTGGTGATAGTTTTTTTATATTTTACAATACACCCCATAAGGGCGTAATATCCACGAATAGCGCAGGCTGTTATAAGTTTATAATTTTGATATATAAATCAAAGGAGTACAAGCAACTAGCTTGTACTCCTTTTTGGTTGTTTGAGGGCTAAAAAGTGTGAAAATGTCAACCTTTGTTTGTATTCATACCCTTTCTCGTGAGAGAAATGCGGCATTTCTTAGTATCAACGTCCTTAATTCTGACCTCGATAACGTCACCCGTTTTAAAGAGGTCGGAGGGGTGCTTAATGTATCTGTCGCTCATCTCGGAGATGTGAAGAAGTCCGTCATGGTGAACTCCGATATCAACGAAGCAGCCAAAGTCTACGACGTTTCTGACAGTACCCTTAAGCTGCATATCGGGCTTGAGGTCGTTTATATCAAGTACGTCTGTTGAAAGCACGGGTGCGGGTGCATCGTCGCGGATATCGCGGCCGGGCTTCTCAAGCTCGGAAATGATATCCTCAAGAGTAGGCTCACCGCATCCAAGCTCGCGTGCAAGCTTTGCTATACCGTACTGTGTAGCCTTGAAGCGAAGAAGTGCCAGATTGTTGTTTCTCACGTCCTCTGTAGTAAAGCCGAAGCGTTTGAGAAGATCCTCTGCAACAGCGTAGGATTCGGGGTGTACACCGGTAGAATCAAACACCTGTCTTCCGTCGTGAATACGAAGGAAGCCTGCACACTGAGTAAACGCCTTGTCACCGAGTTTCGGAACCTTGAGAATCTGCGCGCGGGATTTGAACTCACCGTACTCTTCTCTGTACTTAACTATATTCTTTGCAACGGTAGTATTGATACCCGAAACGTAGGAAAGAAGCGAGTAGGAGGCAGTATTAACGTCTACACCGACACCGTTAACACAGTCCTCAACAACGCCGCCGAGTGCCTCGGTAAGACGCGCCTGCTTCATATCGTGCTGATACTGACCGACGCCTATTGCCTTCGGCTCAATTTTGACAAGCTCGGCAAGAGGGTCCTGAAGTCGTCTTGCAATAGAGATTGCGGAACGCTGCATAACGTCGTAGTCCGGGAACTCCTCGGTTGCAACCTTTGATGCAGAGTAAACCGATGCTCCCGCCTCGGAAACTATCGTATACTTAACGCCCTTAGGACAGGTGGGATCACGGAGAACGTGGGTTGCGATAAACTGCTCAGACTCACGCGATGCCGTGCCGTTTCCTATCGAAATAACGTCTACGTTATATTTGTTTATAAGGCGAAGAACTACAGCCTTGGAGCGCTCTATATCCTTTCTCGGCTCTACGGGGTAGATAACTGCAGTGTCAAGAACCTTTCCCGTCTTGTTGACTACCGCGAGCTTACAGCCGTGTGCATAACCGGGGTCATAGCCAAGCACGGTTTTGCCCTTAAGAGGTGAGCCAAGAAGCAGATTACGAAGGTTCTCGGAGAACACCTTGAGTGCGCCCTCGCAAGCATCGTCAAAAAGAGTTGTACGCACTTCTCTCTCTATAGCCGGGAAAAGAAGACGGTTATAAGCGTCGGTTATGGTTGCCATAAGGTAGGAAAGCGCGGGAGATTTCTTATTCGTAATAACTCTCGATACGATCTCTGCGATTCCGTCGTTTTCGGGAAGAGTTACCGACACCTTAAGGAACTCCTCGTTTTCTCCGCGGTTGATAGCAAGAACTCTATGTCCCTTGAGCTTTTTGATAGGCTCGGAGAAATCGTAATAGTTTTCGTAAACCGACGTTTCCTCAGTCGTTCCCTTGGTGGTAAGAGAGCCGTTCTTCATAGTAAACTCACGAAGAGCCTTTCTGATTTCGGCATTATTGGAAATATCCTCGGCTATAATGTCGGATGCTCCCTGAAGAGCTGCCGCCACATCGGGTACTGCCTTATCCTTTTCGTCGCTTATAACGATAAACTGCTCAGCGTATACGTCAATTGCCGTATCGTACGCATCGCGCTGCTCCATAATATAATTTGCAAGCGGCTCAAGTCCCTTGTCGCGTGCAACGGATGCGCGAGTCTTTCTCTTCGGTCTGTAGGGAAGATATATATCCTCAAGCTCTACGAGAGTTTTAGCGTTGTTAAGAGCAAATGTAATCTCATCCGTAAGCTTGCCCTGTGCGTCTATAAGAGAGGAAATCTCCGCGCGGCGCTCGTCCATTTTTCTAAGATAATTAAGCCTGTCGTTGAGGTCACGGAGAGTTGCATCGTCAAGTCCTCCGGTAACTTCCTTACGGTAACGGGAAATAAAGGGGATAGTGTTTCCCTCGTCGATAAGAGCGACGGTTTCCTTAACCTGCTCCTCTTTAATTCCGAATTCCTCTGCCAAAGTCTTTAAAATATCCATTGTTTCTCCTTATATAATGCACAAGCCCCGGGGCGTGTGCAAAAATTACTGTATTATGCGAGAGATTCAAGATGAGAAATCTCTCTGTCGGTGAGATAACGCCACTCTCCGCGGGCAAGGGTTTCATCAAGCGGAATAGAGGCGAAGCTTCTTCTTTCAAGCGTCACCACGCGGTTGTCGTTTGCGGCGATCATTCGCTTTATCTGATGATATTTTCCCTCCGTCAAGGTGATAATTCCCGAAAGCCTGTCCTCTGCCAGATTTATCTCAGCGCTCTTGCACTCATATCCGTCAGCGAGAACTACGCCCTCTCGGAATCTATCCTCAACACCGGCGCAAAGCGGCTCTGCCGCAGTAAAATAATACTCCTTTGTGACGTGCCGCTTGGGTGAAAGAAGAGCGTGAGCAAGCGGACCGTTGTTTGTAAGTATCATAAGACCTACAGTGTCCTTGTCAAGTCTGCCAACCGGAAAAAGCTCCATTTTGCGAAGCTCTGACGGTAGCAGGTCGGTAACCGGCGGAAAACGCGTATCCTCGGTTGCGCTGACGTAACCCTCAGGCTTGTTCAGCATAACGTAGGTATACTTGCGGTAGCACAGCTCCCTGCCTAAAAACGTAACCCTTGCGCTCTCGGGATCTATATGCTTTGATAAATCGCGAACAGCTACACCGTCAACCGTAACACCGCCCGATTTTGCGGCTTTTGCGGCGTCGCGTCTCGATGCCACTCCGCACTCGGAAATGAATTTATCTATACGCATAAAACCCTCCCGAAACGTGTGATTAGGCTTGGTGATACTGAAATTGGCATGTTTCCGTTTATAGCCATCATACATTATAGCATATCAAAAGCCTTTTGTAAAGAGAAAACATAAAATCCATTATATTTATATGTTATTTAAAATATTTTGAGTTCTAATACGCTCTGCGCTCACTGCACGAGCGAGGCGGTTTTGTATTTTTGCGGCGTTATGTCTAACGATCAAATTACAAAACAACGGATTAAATCAAAAAATCGCCCTTGAGGGTCTAAAATACATTTTTGCAAATTATAAAGCCGCTCACCATTGCTGCATTTGCAGAATAATATCACCCTAATCCACCGAGAAGCGATATAAAATGCAAAAGGACAGCACACCGTTAACCCGTAGTGATATGCTGTCCTTTTATTATATATTACTGTATAGGTTCCCAGATGGCGTAAAGCTTAAGATCCGAGTTAACGGGAGTAAGGTCGGTAAACGAGCTCATTACGACCTTGTTTTCCATAACGTAGTCGTAGTCAGAGCTTGTGTACCAGCCCATAAACTTATATCCGTCTCTCCTTGGCACAGACACAAGCTTTCCAACAGATGCGAAGTAGTAGCCGTTTTGTATATTCTCGGTTTTCATCGGCATATCGTTTGCGCCCTCGCTGCCGTCGTTTTTGTAAAAGTAAACGTTGTATCTTGTGGTTTTGTCAGCGAATGTCATCATAGGCTTCCAATACTCGCGGCGGAATTCGCCCTCGCCCTCGGACACCTTTGCATATATTGCATTCTCGTTTTCAACATAGCAGAAATCCCCGACCTTTCCGGACAGGTTACCCGGTACGGTTTCGTACGTTGACCAGGTATTAGGATCCTCGGGCTTGTTAAACGGAATCTTTTCGGGTTCTCGTCCATCGGTATAATATACGTATATAACGTACTTTCCGTTCTCCTCCTTGCCCTCTACGTCAGCAATGCCCACGGGCGGTTTGATTACTCCCTCAATGTCCTCCCAGACGTCGCCCTCGGTAAGTGTATAATCCGCCTGAAGCTTATATCCTTTGGTCTCGTCATTAGGGTCAATCGGAACCAGCTGCATTTTGTTTACGCCGTTAAAATCGGGCATCGGGAGAGTAAGAGTTCCGCCAAGTCCGCTGTTAAAGGTGAAAATTACTACGTTCTCGCCGTTCTCCTCGCCTGTGGTTATGTCGGTTATAGTTTTACCGTCCGGAATGTCGAATTTTTTCTTTTCGATAGTTACGTTGCCCTTCTCATCTGTGTTTTCAAGGGTAATTGTAACGGTGGTAAAACCATCGTTGGCATCTTCATCGTCCTCCTTGTCAATGCCGATTACGCTATTACCCTTATATCCCTGCTTTCCTGCGGGTATAATAAATTTTTCAGGCTTGTAATATGGGTCGGTGTAGTACACCGTTATCTCCGAATTGCCGTCCTTATCCTCGCCGGTCTTTTCTATTTTGCTTATCATCTTTCCCGTTTCTTCATCAAAGAAGCCGCAGCCCGTGAAGCTGAGCATTGATGCCAAGATACAAACAAGGCAGATGAGAGAGAGTATTTTTTTCATAATATTTACATTTCCTTTCGCCAAGGCGCACAAAAAACTTAACACGGGTGCGTCTTTAGTTGAAATTTATTCTGTTATCGAGCATTATTAACAAGCTCGGACACGTTGGGAGTTTCACCAAAAAGATATCCGTTCTTTATAAAATGGAATGCAAACGGCTCATATCCCGTAACCGAAACAACAGTTTTAAGCATCAGTCCTTTGAGATCTGCTAACTGTCCTGAGCCGGACTGACTTAGGTTAAGATAGGAATCGAGCAGATCCACGTCTATTTTTACTGTAGACTCGGGGACTTGTATATCGACCTTCGATAAATTAAGTCCTCCGCCGTAATAAGCAATCGGAATATTGTAGTAGCTCTTTCCTTCCGAGCTGTAAATAGAGTTTACACCCGATGCACGCGTCTTTATCATAGACTGCAATGGGAATATTTGATCAATGCTTACCGCGGCTCCCCCGCCTACTCCGAGAGAGCTTGCTATTTCCGAAATGTTTTCCTCTATAAGACCGTCAAGCTCTATTTTGCCGACTTCCTTATAATCGTAAAAACGCACTCCCTCTTCCACTGTAAGCAGAACGGGGTATGCAACTCCCGAAATATTCTGTGCAGTGTACGGCACAAGAGATTTGCCCTCGGACTGAACCATAGCAAAGACATCGGTTATCATTGAAGGAGATTTACCGGTTTCGAGGAAGGCGCTATTAAAGAGCGCTTCCATACAAATAGCGGAAATACCGCTTCTGTAAAAATAAGTATCGCGCACAACGGTGCTACCCTTATAATTTGTTGAAATATCCTTTATAGGCTCAAGAGATTTCTGAATAGCAAGAAGAGCCTCCTTCATACCGGCGCGCTCTTTTGGAGCGAAAGAAGTCTTCAAAAACGAATTTATAATCTTATCACCCTCGGCATCCTTCTCAAGATACTCACCGACCGTTGTGGTTACGGTATTGCCTAAAGGAGTAGTATAGCTGAACTTTCTGTTCAAATCTACGGGCTCGTATTCGTTAGCACCTGTAACAAAAAGGAAATTACGGGCGTTAGAAAGAAGCGAATTGTCAAGAAGAAAATTCATAGACGAAAAGCTTCTGAGAACGTTTTTACCGTTTGAAATTTTCGAGTTCTTAACCGTAATATTATCACCGCGAATCTCCATTACGGTACCCACCGTGTCGAGATTTGCCATTCTGTCACCGAAATCACAGTTCTTTAAGTTGACGTCGTTTACGGTTATGCCGTCTCCATTTACGTACATACCTATATTGTCCTGACCGTACAGTGACACAAGGGGTACGTTATTGGGATCTCCGAGCGAATAAAGCTTCAGAGGTCCTCTATACAGGTTCGCCGAGGTTAAGGTGGGAATACGCACCTCGTTGCCGCTGTCGTTAGTCATAAGACTGTATGCGTAAGGATAAGTCAGGTTATGCAGATTCAGCGTGTATCCGTTTCCGTAGAAGTCACGCTGAACGTGAAGTCCCGCGTAAACCTTGTCGGTTATAGGCTTGTACTCGCTGTTCTCTTGTGCAAATTTGTTCCACTGCTCAATAAAGTTTTTGTTATATGTTGTTTCAAAGGAATAGATCTCGTCGGAAAAACTGAACGTTTTTGTCTTAGCATCATAATAGCCAAAGCACTCAACGTTGTTTACACCCGGCTTTTTAACAGGTATACCGCCCGAAAGCATAAGAGAATTACCGTTCATTACGTAAGTGTTCTCAAGCGACTCAAAATGCTTTCTAAGAACGGCTATGTGCCCACCCGTGCTACGATTTGTGCAGTAAAGCAGGTCCTCATAGGTGTATACGTTAACGCCCTCGTCAACTACCGTAAAGCCGTAGATTACGGGTGTTGCGTTTCCGTCCTTAGACGACGCACGAATGAATGCATCGCCCGGTCCGAGAATTTCTATAGTGCTTGTTTCAAGATCGTATCTTATGTTTTCGCTATGCTCTATTGCTATTTTATTTTTCGGCAAGGTATTCATAGTATTCAGCGTCATACTGATTTTTGCTGCGTTTCCGACAGTATGGTCGTACTCACCGTAGTATACCGTAGAGTCAATGTTAGCACCGGATGCGCTGATTGTCGGATAGAGCATAATAACCGCTGTTTCATATATGATAGCCGGAAGTCTGCGCTGTACGTTGCCCTTAGCATTCGAGCAGGTGATAATTATTTCACCGGGTTTCAAGGCGCGAATGTAATAGTTGCCGCCCTGCACCACGATTTCCGCACACGGCTCCGGATCAAGAGCGTCCTTGTTTTCAACGCTCCACTCGAGTGCGTTGCCGTCAGAAACCGCATAATTGCGCTGGTTTACCCCCTCCGCCCGAAGAGGATATAAAGCAGGACTTTCGGGATCGGCTGAGAGCTTAAAGCCCTCCATATCGTCGTAATCCCAATCAATATGAGATATGTCGACGTCCACCATATTGTAGGTGGTGTTTACTGTTATAATACAAAATACGGAAATCAGAAAGGGTATTACCAAGAGGATTATCAAGTTTTTCTTTTTCATCAGTTGATAGCCTCCAGTTCAAGAAACCAATCTCCCATTTTGCGATTAACTACTATAAAGCAGGGTATTCCAATCATAAGAAGAATCAGTATTCCGGACACATAAAGAAGCGAAATATCAAATCCGGAATAGGAAAGAAGCATACTGACCACAACGTAAATGAATGGCAAAATATAAGAGGTTGCAGCAGACAAAAATACCGAACGGGGCTTGGCGTGTCTGATTTTAAGCTCCTCACTGAGCGAAACAAGGTCGAAAACAAGCAAGAGAGCCTCAGATATAAGAAACGCAAAAAACGCCGTCATTATAGAAAACGTACCGCTTATAAAAAGCACCGCTACCGATACGAAAAGCGAAATAGATGAGAGCGTAAACGGTATCAGGAGCTTAATATAAATCTGCTTTTTGTAGCCAACGGGCATGGTTTTGAGATTTTTTATGGTTTTCTCTTCCATTGATATATACTGATTAGCTCCGCCGCTGATAATAACCGTAAACATCATAACGAGAAATACGTCTATTATCGTAACGAAGTTAGGAAAGAGCGAGGTATAATAGAGAAAAGTGCCTGAAGAGAATATAGTATTCATTGCCATAACTATCAGATAAAGAAGAAGCGGCTGCACAACAAGAAGACCTGAATAAGAATAAACGTAGTCGGGATTTCTCGTTATAAGCGCAAGCTCTTTTTTCACAAGAGCTGAGGTTACGGAATGAGTCTTATGCACCTTCTTTGCCGCTGCAGGCTTAATGTCAACAGACACGTTCTTTACGCGGTTAAAGGTGATTATAGTCACAGTAAGTCCAAGAACGAAAACGCCGCCCGCTATTGCTAAATACGTTGTAAGAGCCGAGCGCGCGCCGCTGATGAATATATCGGCAAGAATGTTAATGGGTACGAGGTAGCGTTCAAAATCAATTATCGAAGAAATAGATTCTGCGGAAAAGAGGGTTGAAAGCTCGTTGTTTGAAACGAGACCGACGAACACCGTAAGAACCTCGGAATAAACCCACGAAAGCAAAAGAAGAAGCACTACGGCGAGTGTGAACTCGAAAATAACGTGCTTTTTGAGGTACTGAAGAAGATACCAGACAGGATACACGAAAACCAGAGCAAGTCCTACCTCGAAAACAAATGATGCCGCAGGATAAAAAAGCGCCACATAATAGAACATAATCATCTTTTCAAGCATCAGTCCGTACGCCAAAAACAACGGATAGACGAAAAGAAACGACGTTGCGTAATGGACGAGGAAAAGAAAGACGAGCTTTGAAAGCACTTGGGTGCTGTTTGAGATGGGGTGAATTGAAAGCTGCTTTATATCGCTCTCGTCGAAGAACAGCTTTTTAGCCTTGAAAACAGCGCTAACGGTCATAAAAACCGACACGGCAAGCAAAAACAGCACCATAAATGCACGCGGTGCGCCCTTGTAGTCGCTGATTTTATCAAGTATCGCTGTGAAAAGGAAGGTTTCTGTTGCAACAAGCGCGGCGGTGAAAATAATCTTTATTATAATTCCGAGCGCTCGCTTGGCGGCACTTCCCCGCCCGCCAAACATTAACTTGAAGTCCTTTATAATTAAATTGAGCATCACTGGACCCCCGCCTTGTAAAGATCCATAAATATCTTTGAGAGCTGAATTCGGCGGTTAGGCTCGCGATTGAGGTCGTAGAGCTTCTCAATTTTACCGTTGTTTACGATAGCAACCCTGTCGCAAAGCTTGGCAACGAGTTCAATATTGTGCGAGGTGATAAACACGGTGTTGCCGTGGTTTGCATACTCGCGCATCATCTTCTTAAGCTCCTCAACCGCCATTATATCAAGTCCGACAGTAGGCTCGTCGAGTATCCAAATTTTAGGATTGTGAAGAAGACTCGCCACAAGACAAAGCTTCTGCTTCATACCGTGTGAATAATTCGACGTGGGGTTTAGAAGCTCTTTTTCGTCAAGAGCAAGTCTTGAGCAAAGATACCTGAAGTTACGAACGAAATCTCCCTCGGAAATTTTGTATATGCTGGCTATAAACTCAAGATAGTCGTATCCCGTCATAACGTCATAGCAGTTAGGCTCGCTGGCTACGTAACCGAAAGAAAATTTTGCTTCAATCGGGTTATGGACTATATCATAGCCGTCAATGGTAATCTTGCCGGCTTCAAATTTCTTAGAGCCTATTACACAGTCTATAGTAGTGGATTTACCTATACCGTTTCTGCCAAGGAAGCCGAAAAGTTCACCCTCGTATACCTCAAGATCAAGCCCTTTAAGAACCTGCTTTTTGCCGTATGACTTATGCAGATTTTTTATGGAGATTGTAGGCGACTTTTTCTTGATTTCAGCCGCCGGTGCGGCCTCCTCTTCCGATGAAACCGCTTGGGGATTATACAGTTCGTAATTATCGTATGAAGACATTTATGTCACCTTTTTCCACAAAAATTGTTATTTGCCCCGGGGGCGTGTGCAGTTTTGCGCGAGCCGTGCCTGCTTTTATACACCTCTGTTTAAGGGAAAAAGCAAACGCCTTCCTCACCTTAAAAGTTCTCCGTACGGTTCATAGCCAAAGCGCGCAACACAGCTAGCCGAAGCGCACAGCGCAAGGCACTGCTACAGCACATAGCGTAATCGAGGTGCGTAACACAGCTTGCCGAAGCGCACAGCGCAAGGTACTGCTACAGCACTCAGCGTAGCTCGTAAAATTTATTTTCCCCTTGGAATACCGATAGAAAGGAACCACGCCATATCGCGCGAGCCAATCTTTGCAAAAGTGTATTCCGAGCCGCAAGAGTGGCAGCGGCGCATATTTTCCACCGCCTCGATATCACGGGCGCGGCAGATAGGACAGTATCTTTCATAAATATTTCTGTCAACGAATGTCGCCGAGGTTTTGCTCTCAAGCCAATGGCTGATTAGAGCCGCCTCCGGTATGGACTCTGCTATTATCTCACCGCGAGACGCTGTAAGCTCCCAAAGCGAAATAAAATCGACAGTATTGTAATCTTTATACTTGTTTTCTATCTCATCGGGCGAGAGACGCTCATCGCCGCCGGGAGAGAACACGAGAAGGTGGCGGGTTTTAGAGACAGACTTATCCTTACGCCACATTACCGTCATTTCTATATTTTCGTTTGTGGTCGGAAGTATTTCGATGTAGAAATTAAGTCCCTCAAAAAGAAGCCGGTTCTCGTCCTCAGCCTTTTCTGAGGGGGTGAGATAATAGCCGTGCTTTTTAATCTCCTGAAGCAGATGAATGAAATAGTATATACGCAAATCACGCTTTGCATCCGAGATATCCTCGTAGCGCACGAATTTGCGGTAGAAGCGGTAACAGAAGCAGTACAGCCTATCCTTAACAAGAATATTTGTCGGCTGTATTTTCCTTGAAATAGGCTTTCCGCGCGTTACCTCTTTATAGAACTGCGTGTTCATCAAAAATTGGCTCTTTCGGCGCAGGCGATCTATCTCGCCTATTATCTCTCCGACAGACGGATCGTCAAGCGATACCTCAAGGGAGGCGAGCGTCGGGAGCTTTGAAAGATAGAACGTAGAGAACTTTGCAAGCTCCTTATCGATTATGGATATAAGAAGACCGATAAAGCGGTTCTCGTAAATTCTTATCTCATCTATATGCTGATAATGGTAAACCTCCTCCGGCACCATTTTCGCCCCGTGCTTTTTCCAAAGTCTGCTGTCCGCCATTATCTGACTGAACGCTTCCTCCTCTACGTGCTGAGCCTTCTCAACACGGATAACGACCTCTTCGCGCTTGTTGGTTATATGCGGATGAGCAATTATGGAAATTATGACGTTGAGAACTGAGGAAAGCTCTTTTAAAAACTCCCTGTCGCCCTCTATAGAAAAGCCTTGGAGAGATGCCGTTGTGAGATTTTCTATTTTTGAATAAACCGAACGCAAAGAGTCGTTAGCGAAAATCTCGTCAACCGACTCAATATATTCGTTCAGCTTCTGCGTTTCAATAAATCTCATGGCTACCTCGAAATTACAGCGTCTTTATTATATTCTTAGCAGTCTTTTCGGTAAGCTTAAGCACGCCTGTGCCGTATGTTCTGGATATGAGATCGAGAAGTCCTCTGAGAGCTTCCTTGATATACTCCTCAAAGCGTCCCTCAATCTTTGCCACGAGCTTCTTTGAAATCATATAGTCAATAGCCGTTTCCTTAGTACCGCCGCACGCGACGAATACGGGAACGATATTTGTAATCTGGTTAATAATACGGTTACCTATAGCAATACCGAACTGCTCGTATACGTAGTCGCAGATTGTATTAAGCTTTACGAAATCCGCCTGCTGCATAACAGCGTTGGGGCTTGACATAGCGGCACGGTAGAGCTTATCGAGATGAGAGGCGGAAAGACGTATCTTCTTCACGTCCTCAAGCACTGCAAACGGTGCGTTCTTGTCGGTAAACTCCATAGTAATGGCACGGTCGTAAACCTTGTCGGTAATCGTAAACGTAGAGTCGTCCTTGTTTGCCGTTCCTACGAAGTAGGAGTTCGGAGGTATTGTAACCTTACCGTCCTCAAGCTTAACGGGAGGAATGAAATCGTAAGGAACGTTCATCACCTTGAGCTTCCACTGATCTTGAGGATATTCAAGAACTGAAAGGAGGTCTGCAAAGTAGTACTCTACACGGGATATGTTCATCTCGTCGAGAACGAAGAACTGAAGTCTGTCGGGATTGTAATTTGCGCGGTAAAGCGCCGCAAGGAACTCGGTTTCGTTATAGGTCTTCGAGAACTCGTTAAAGAAGCCGAGAATATTGGTTTTGTCTCTCCAGGTTGCCTGAACGGGCATAAAGAGAACGTCTGCATCCGCATACTTTGCAAAATATCTCGGAAGCGACGATTTACCCGTACCCGAAAGTCCCTCAAGAATTTCAAGGTGAGATGCTGCAAAGCCGGAAATGAAAAATCTGATAGTATCAATATCAAAGTAGAGCTTTTCTACCTTAGCAAGATAATTTCTGAATCCCGTACAAAGCTCCTTGAGCGTTACGTTGTCGGATTCGACGGTTTCGTTTATAAAGCCCTCGTACTCGTTGTCGATTCGGCAAAGAGTTGGGAAGACCTTTTCTCTGTCCCCAAGGGGCTCTGTGCTCTTGACCACAGTCTCGCCGTCCCCAAGACCTGCACCCACGCCGTTACCGGCACCGACACCGCTGCCGCCGGGACCGAATCCGGGCATAGCGTTCTCCTCGTCGCTTGGATCAAACGAACCCTTGACGTCGGAGTCCGCGTCAATGTCATCGTCGTCGAATATAGGCTGATTGTTCTCGTCGAACATTTTAAAGGGCTTGTCGATGTTCTTGAAATTGATAATAAACATCATAACAGCGCCTACAACGAGAGCGAGCGCTACGAAAACAAAGAATGAGAGCGACATCGACTGACCGATAAAGGTAAGAACTTTACCGAGGTTTTCTATATCTGTAGGATCGTTGATGAGAATACCGAGACCGAGCGAAAGAAGCAGGCATACGCCAAACGTTCCTGCGTATACACCTATCATCTTACCGGACTTCGGGTTAATATTGTTAACGACAGCATATCTGTGCTCGTATGTAAACGCGGTAACAAACACCACAATATAAAACGCTACGAGTATCAGAGCGATAAAGCCCATAGTTTCGGGAGTTATAATGTGAAATCCTATTCCCTGTGCTATTTTGGTTATAGGGTTATTGTGGCTCATCATAGTGTATGAGCCGTCAAGACACGCGCCCGTAAACACTACCATTATCGCATAAAATGCAGATATGGATATCGCAATTAAATTCTTTCTTGTTAAAATTGAAGTAAGCATGACTTATTTATCTCCGTTGTCCTGTGTTTTTGATAAAACGGGAGTTTTGCTGACGAAGCCTTCTTCGTCAAAAATGTATTCGTAATCCTTGAACCTGACCGTTTCCACAAATTTTGTGGCCAAGGATTCGTCAAAGGTTGTCTCTCTGACAAAGTCAATAGAGGACTGTAGCGTGCCGAGGCGCGCTTTTTGTGTTTTGTAGATTTTTTCGCTGACGTACTCTATCATAATAAGACAGTAAATTACGGCAGCAAGGGTAAGTATACCCGAATAGGACTGCAAAAACATAACGAAAACTCCAACCCAAGGTACACGCGCTCCGGTGTATCTGCCGATGACATCGTCGAAGCTTGGCTTGTATATGTCGTTTGCGTTATTCGCATCACCCGAGGTGATGTATTTTACGTTTTCTCCAATTCCCTCTTTACCGACAATACGGTGAATAATATTAACACCCTCATCGTTTGTAAAGGCTATAACGTCGTACGTTTTCAGCTCATTTGGCGAATTTATCTGTTCAAGAACTATAAGATCGTACGTCCGGAATTGGTTGTTGTGTGGTGAAAGTGCCGAAATGTTAGGGTTTTTTGGGTTCTTTTCACTCATAGAGCCGGAAGCGACCACGATAACTCCCCGCCCTCCGATCATCGCTACTCCGGTAGAGAGCTTGGTGAATAAAGACAATACGAGAAAGGGTATAAGAATAGCGATAGCGACGTAAAAGAACGCCTGCTTTAATTTTCTCGCTACAAGTCTATACTTACTCGCGCTTTTAATATTATCGTAAATCGTTTCCTCAATCAACTCTACGTCTCTTTTACCTGCTCTGTACTCCGCAACGGAGGAGTTGGCGTAGGACAGATACAATATAGTGAATATTGTAGCAAAGCTGACTACGCCAACCGCCGTAACGATTAGAGCAATGATCTCAAACGATTGCATTGTTCTAACTCTTCTTTTTTAGTTATTTTTGTTTGTTTTGTAAATAAACGTTTACTTTTTTAGAAATTACTGACCCTGTTCTGTTGAAAGGCTAGCGTGTACGGTAAGAGTAAACGTGCCGATTTCCGTAGGATCTTCAGGATTAGCCTGTGCGTTAGTGAAGAGAACGCTTCTGAACGCCTGAAGCTCATCGTTAACCTGATAACCGTACTTCTCGCCACCGTAAGTTCCGTTGTCATCATTCGCCTTATCATAGAAGATCGAAGGGTTCATTCCGCCGAAGAATTCGCCCCAGCCGAACTTAATGGTATAGGTGAAGTTGTAAGCATCGTCCTCGCCCTCGATTTTCTCAAGAGTCCAATAACCGTCCTGACCTGCAGTGCCGCCGCTGGTCTTCGTGGTGTCAATCTTGATAGCCTGATCGGAAGAAGCACACACGGGAAGCGTGATGTAATTCTTTGCGCCGGTTTCCGCATTGGTTTGTGCAGCAGCCTTCTTTACGCCTTCGGGAACGTCAAGCTTAACGGTAAGCTCACCTATGTGCTTGAAGCCTGTGATTTTTGCTTCAAAAACGATCTCAAGGCTCTCGGAAGTGTCATTGTCAGAATAAACTCTGCCGCCAAGACCGTTGTTTTTGCCTACGTTGTCTTCAAGCTTTTCAGCGCCTGCTACGTCATTCGCTGCCGGCTCAAATGCTATAACGTTTACGTTGATGAATTTGCCGCTGTTTTTATCAAGAGGCTCAATGGTGATAGATTTGTCGGTTATAACGCCGACCTCTACGTTACCGTCTGGTGCTGCGGTTGCATCGGATGAAATAATCCAGGAAGCAAAACCTGTTGCGAACATTGCGAGTGCTGAGAAAATGGATATACCAAGAGTAATAATCTTTCTCTTATAGGAACGTCTGGTAAGACGCTCTGCGGTTTTAATTACGCCCATTTTGTTTCTCCTTTATATAATTTTATTTTTTACTGAAGGTCTGGAAGAAGCGTTCCGCTGATTGTGAGACCGTAGTTTTGACCGTTAAGTCCGTATACGGTATCAAGCACGCCCTTTGCTTCTGTGCCGAGAGGATCGGTGTATGCCTGAGCGTTGTAATATGTGAAGGGGTTTGCACCGCCGGTCTTAGCGCCCCAAGCAAACGATATGTTCAGGGTTACGTCGATAGAGGTTACGTCTACATTCTCAAGATCAATATCAAGAGTTACGGTGCCATCAGTAAGAGTATTTGCGGTTCCGGTCTGCTCTGTGCCACCCGTGGGAGTATAGCTATAAGTGAGTGTGGGAGCGCCAAGCACGCTGGGAGTTGCCGCAGCGGCAGTCTTGTAAGCCTCGGGGACTGTAAGCACAACCGTGAGCTTATCAAGAACCTCGTTGAGATTAAGCGCGCTCGTTTCCTGTCCGTCCTTAGAGGCAAGGGTGAAAGTAAAGCTTGAGTTAAGATCCTCCTCACCAATGGAGGGAGCCTTGAGCCAACCGTGGTCGGTTACACCTACACCCGAAGGAGCTGCGCCCTTACCAAACACCACGGTGTTGTCGGTAGCGGTAATCTGTGAAATCGTTGCGCTCTTCATCTCAACCGTCTCTACGGTAAAGGAGCCGGTAGTAAACTGCTGGTCCTGAGGCGCGCTTACAATAAGCCAAGATGCAAAACCTACGGAGAGGATTGCTACTGCTGAAAGAATGCTGGCTATCTTAATGCCAAGGGAAAAATTTCTTTTTGTTTTCATTTTGTTTTCCTAACCTTTCATAGTGATTTTCTGAAAAGATATAGTGGGAAGTTCCCTGCTTCCCTTTGGGGTAGTATGCGCGGGGCTCGGCATGCCCTACGCTATCTATGTACACATTAGTAAGAGTGTTATCCACTAACTAGAAAACCCTTAAACTCGTAGCTACTGATTAAATATTTTAATGATAAAGTTATTTAATAATTATGTTAAAATTACATTGAAATATTTAAAATATCTACTCTTACTATTGTATCATAAGGAAGTTAATTTTGCAACACTTTGGGACTTTTTTCGCCCCGAAGCGTGCAATTTCGATTGTTTTTTGCGTGATTTTTGCTTTTTTTGTTGTTTTTAATCTGTAAGTGGGGCAGATTTGCTATGGGTTGCCCCACTTTTGAATTAAGCTACTCAAAATACTTGCTGTATCTTTCTATCATGTAGATAAGCTCCTCTTCTGTGAGATTGCCCTTACCGATAGAAATCTTGAGGTATGCACCGCCCGCAGCCTCGAACATTTCTCTTGACAGGGGCGCAAGTGCGTTAAGCTCCTCGTACGTATACAGACCGTACTTTTCGATATCCCTCACCATTGCCTCGTAGTCGTAGGTCATAGTCTCGCTATCAACGTCAAATATGTTAAAGAGACCTCCTACGCCACCGGGCATAGAGAGCATTCCGTTAACAAAGTAACAGAGATGTCCGACTGTTACAGGGCTCCATGCGGTAGTAAGCTTGGTTTCTATAACAACGTCAACGAGCTGTACTCTCTCAAGAGTGTCGCCGTTTTGCTTTGCAAAGCTGTGTCCGATGTAATCTGCCGCGTTGCCGTCTAGATATACGTACTTATTCAGGTCGTAATCCCAGAAGCCGTGCTCGTAAATTACATCTACTGTCGTTCCGTCGGAGAATATCAGTCTTACAACCTCAAACTCCTCAAGTGCTTCGCTGTCAACGAACATTATCGGAGCGAAATCAAGCATACCTGTTTCAAGGTTCCAAACGAGCAACAGCTCGTCACCCGTGAGCGAATCAACTCGTACCAGGGTTCCGTCAGCAAGAGTTATCAGCGTATCGGGTGTTACGCAACCACCACCACTCGGTTTTGTACTAGTGGCATTAATGGTTACATTCTGTGCCGGCATATTGAACGGCGAAGTGTAATTTGTTCCGTCTGTTCCTTTAATAGTAGTCGATTGGTCGTTGTTCTCACTATAAGTCACCTCAACTGTAACCATTGCGCCGTACTGTATCGAAACGGTTCCGTTATTGTTTACTATAGTGCCGTTTACTTTTACGTTTGCATTATTCGTAGTTACCGTGATGGTGTAGCTGTTAATCTGCCACTGTGCGTAAAGCGTCATAGAACCGGACGGAGTATAGGTTGCTCCTGCATCACCTATCTTTTCGCCACCGCTTGCCGCTGTGTACCAACCGCTAAACGTATATCCTGTACGTGAAGGAGTTGGCAACGTCAGTGCTGATCCTGCATAGGTTTGCGACGCAGTGCTGCAACTACCACCATTGGCATTATAAATAATGGTGCATCCAGTCCACTGTGCGTAAAGAATAACATTGTCAGTAGGCGTATAGGTTGCTCCTGCATCACCTATCTTTTCGCCGCCGCTTTCCGATGTATACCAGCCGTTAAAGTCATAACCGATTCTAGTGGGCTTTGGTAACGTCATCGCCACATTAGGCCTATAATATTCGACTCCT
>JAEIGA010006716.1_pt1 | contig 17506 bp, 16 predicted proteins | sample 9270691 | NCBI WGS metagenome assembly JAEIGA01 (sample SAMN17057246, study PRJNA624740) | gut metagenome | biome: biome; isolation source: fecal sample | host: Bos grunniens | place: China: Xizang | collected 2019 | reverse complement strand
TCAATAGAACAGGAGAATGACAAACATGATCAATAAAGTAACTGATTCTGTCATCTATGTCGGCGCTAATGACCATGACATTGATTTGTTTGAGGGGCATTATATTGTACCGAACGGTATGGCTTACAACTCATATGTGATTATGGATGAGAAGATTGCCGTTATGGATACCATAGATCAGAGAAAGACAGATGAATGGCTTGCCAATCTGGCTGAGGCCCTCGGTGGGAAAAAGCCGGATTATCTGGTTGTCCAGCATATGGAGCCGGATCATTCAGCATCCATCCAGGCTTTTTGTGAGGCTTATCCGGATGCAACAGTGATCGGTAACAAGAAGACATTTACGATGATTCATCAGTTTTTCCCCACTCTTGAGATGAAAAATGTTCAGGAAGTAGAAAACGGGGAGTCTCTTGAACTCGGCACCCATAAGCTCACTTTTGTCTTTGCTCCTATGGTGCATTGGCCTGAGGTAATGATGACCTACGATTCCGCTGATAAGATTCTCTTTTCAGCTGACGGTTTCGGAAAATTCGGCGCACTTGATGTCGAAGAAGAGTGGGCCTGCGAAGCCAGACGTTATTACTTTGGTATTGTCGGTAAATACGGCGCTCAGGTGCAGAATGTCTTAAAGAAAGCAGCCGGTCTGGATATTCAGATAATCTGCCCGCTGCACGGTCCGGTGCTCGATGAAGATCTCGGCTACTATATCGGTCTCTATGACACGTGGTCAAGTTATCTGCCGGAGAGCGACGGCATCTGCATCTGCTACACATCTGTCTATGGCCATACAAAAAAGGCTGTGGAGATGCTTGCGGCAGAGCTTGAGAAGCGCGGTGTGCCGAAAGTCGCAGTCAATGACCTGGCACGCGAGGATATGGCCGAATGCGTTGAAGACGCTTTCCGCTACGACAAGATCGTTCTTGCGACGACGACGTTTAACTCCGAGATTTTCCCGTTTATGCGCGAGTTTATTGACTCACTCGTTGAACGCAATTTCCAGAAAAAGACTGTTGCCTTTATCGAGAACGGTTCCTGGGCTCCGACCGCAATGCGGGTGATGAAGAAGAAGCTGGAAGGCCTGAAGGACATCACTTATACAAAGAACAATGTCACGATTCTGTCGGCGCTTAATGATGAGAGTACCGAACAGCTGATGGCGATGGCTGAAGAACTGGCCAAGAGCTACAACAAGGTTGAAATTGAAGAAGAGGATAAGATCGACAAGAAAGCCCTCTACAAGATCGGTTACGGCCTTTATGTGGCGACCTGTCACGATGGTAAGAAAGCGAACGGTCAGATCGTCAACACGGTCTCTCAGGTCGCCAGTGACCCGGCTAAGATTGCCGTCAATCTCGTCAAGAGCAATTACACGGCAGAGGTCGTCCGCAAGACCGGCGTGCTGAATGTCTGCGTTCTGAATGAAGAGTGCCCGTTCCAGATCTTTAAGCATTTCGGATTCCAGTCAGGGCGTGACGTGGATAAATTCGCAGACTATGATCATTATGACACAGCTTCCAATGGAGTGCCTTTCCTGACCAAATATGCCAACGGTTACATGTGCCTGAAAGTGTTTGATACGGTTGATATGGGATCGCACTGGATGTTCCTCTGCGATATCACAGAGGCAGCCGTCATCAACAACGTGGAGACGATGACATACAGCTTCTATCAGAAAAATGTGAAACCGAAGCCGCAGGAAGAAGTCAAAGGCTGGGTCTGCGAGATCTGCGGATATGTCTATGAGGGCGATGATCTTCCGGAAGACTTTATCTGCCCGCTGTGTAAGCATCCGGCATCTGATTTTAAGAAGATGGGTTAATACGTAAAGAACTCACAAATAAAGAAGACACATATTCCGGCAGGAGCATTTGTATTCCAAGCCTCAATATGTGTCTTTTTATTTGTGCGATCTTAAAAGAGTAAATCGGCAAAGCTATATTGAATCCGGGAACATGTCGTGACGTTTCTTATCGCGGGAGAAACCGCCGCCCCGGTTGTTTTTGACTGCCATCATTTCAGCGACGATGCTGATAGCGATCTCATTCAATGATTCGCCGCCGATATCGAGTCCGATCGGAGCATAGATCTCCATCAGCTGTTCATCAGTGTAACCTTTAGTACGCAGATGGTTAAAGATCGGAACGAACTTGTGTTTGGCCCCCAGCATGCCGATGTAGGCGGCATGAAGATCCATGACGCCCTCGAGTGCTTCACTGTCTGTCGCGTGGGAGGATGTGCAGACAATAAAATAGCTGCCTTCAGCCGGATGTGCCGGGGAGATGTCCGAGAAACTGTCTACATGAATGATTTCATCCGCATCTCTCAATGCATCAGTGAATCCGCTTACATCTCTGGTATCGATGACAGTTACATAGAATCCGGCCTGTTTGGCCAGCGGCAGGACAGCTTGTGCGACATGACCGGAACCCAGAAGATAGAGATTCGTTGAATATCCCAAAGGTTCGATAAAAATGTCCATGGTCTTGACGCAGTCCGGCTCAAGATCGTGTTCTGCGATCACTTGAGGACTGTAGCGCTTGAGAAGAGTCTGACCGGATCTCATACAGGCGCGTGCATCTTTGATGACAAGCTGCTCCGCCAGACCTCCACCGACAGTCCCCTCAACTGCTCCGTCGGAGTAGACGAGCATTTTTGTGCCGGCGGAACGCGGCGCGCATCCGACCGTATTGACGACTGTAGCAAGTGCACAGCAACGACCTTCTTTTTCAGCTTTCAGGATAGATTCATAGAGTGACATAAAAAAACCTTTCTTCTGTATTTGTATTCAACAGATTACAGCATTTCATAGATCCGCTGTGCGAGAGCCTCCCAAGTCAGAGAGGACAGATCGATTTCAGTTGTACAGCGGGTTATCCCAGCCTGATCCATGATCGTATCGGCCAGATTATTCGACAGTTGATCAGTATCCCGACCTACCGGGACATAACTGATCGGAGCATCTTTGATATGTGCTTTAAGCCAGGGACGTATGCCAGGCAGGTCAGTCATGATGACACGCAGTCCGCATGCAAGCGCCTCGATCACACAGAGAGGCAGCCCTTCGTTCAAAGAGGGAAGGATAAAACAGTCATGAGCGCGATAGAGATCGGCCAGCTTCTGACCGTATACAGGCCCGGTGAAAGTGACTGGGTAAGAACATACGTCTGCAAGAGTTTTTATCTCAGCATACTCATCAGGACTTCCGGTTCCCCCTGCCAGTGTCAGGGATATTTCCAACTCCGGTTTTTGAGAAGAAACGGTCTGCAGAGCTCGAAGAAGATAGGGAACACCCTTGGCTCTTGATAGTTTTCCTGCAAAGATTATACGAAAGACGGGATCAGTCTGACGACATACCTGTTCAGTCTGGCGGATATGAAAGATATCGGCATCATATCCGGCACCAACGACATGAATGATGCTTTCAGGAATGCCAAACACCTTGGCAATCCGGCTTTTCTGCTCATCATGGAGAGAAAAGATGCCGTCAAGTGCCGGAATCTGTGACAGGATCAGATCATGTGCCAGGTCATGCGCCTGAAACTGTGTCAGATCAGTGTTATGACAGAAACCAAAGACAGGGATCTCGGGGAAGTTTTGTCTGATCAAAGCGGTGAGAAGGTACAGATGATGACAAATGATCACATCAGGGTTGAGATCCTGTACTGCCTTGTCGGCAAAGAAGAGAAACGCATCTGTAAAGGCCTCATATTGTTCCGGTGTCATGGATTTGTATTGACTGCTGGGGTAGGGCATCACATCAGACATGCCGAAAATGTGAAAAGGCAGATCGGGTGAATCAAAGACAACCGGATATAAAGTGGCAGGATACAGTGACTTCTTTAATTCTGAAATATCGTATGAATAAACACCTGCCAACACACCCTGTCGGTCAATACTCTGAAGCGAGAACAGCCCTTCAGCTAATTTAGTCAGATAGACCCCGCTGCCCGTCGAACCGGGCTTCTGCGCTATGATATGCAGGATATTCATGATTGCGGATTCTCCTGACTGTTAGCCAATTGTGTGATCTCTCTGATCTGCGCCATATATTGATTCAGGTGAGTACGGTACTCTTTGATATAGTCGGGATCATTGCTATGGTGAAGATCGTGGATAAAATCATGTTCCTGTCCGTGAATATCATCGTCATACCGGCCGAGCAGCCCTACTGCCATATCCGAACACATATCCGAGATCCGTTCCAGATTCTGCAATACGTTTTGGAAATGGATGCCGCTGAGAATTGCACACTGTCGGTGCACCATACGACTGATGTGATTCTCCTGAAGAATGCCGATCACATCATCGATTGCTTCCTCCATAGCCTCGATCCGGATCGATTCATCGGGATTATTATATTTGAAAGCAGTTCTGGTCTGTTCCAGGATTTTATCTATTGCGCTGAATACGACATCGAGCTCCGCCATGGCCTGTGTGGAGAAAGATAGTGAATTCTCCTGCAGAGCGGTAGCGGCCGTGCCTATATTGTTAGCGTAATCGCCGATGCGTTCAAAACAGTTCAGGGCTCTGAACTGAAAACTTTGCTTACGTGTATCGGAATCAAGCGTAATATTGGGAGAAAGATCGATAATATATTTATTGGCAGCGTCGGCCATGCGGTCCAGCAGCAGTTCACGCTCCATGATACGCTTGGCGCGTTTTTGGTCGTAAGTTCTGAACTGGGCTTTTGCAGACTGATAATTGTGTATCGCTACATCGATCATATGCCCGATCAGGTGAGCCGACTCAGCCAGCGCGATAGACGGGTTATCAACCAAATGCGCATCGAGATCCCGAAGATTGTTTTCGATCTCAAAATCTTCTTCATCAACAGGATCATCCGGCTTGATCTTCTCAACTAAATCAGCAATTCTATTGATAAACGGCAATAGGATAACCGCCGGGATCAGACGGAAAAGGCTGTGCATATTGGCGACGCCTCCGGCATTCAGGGATGCATTCCACAGGCTGTCTGAGATGATACCTGTTCCGCGCAAAATCGCAATTGTCGAAAAGATCATGGTTGCTTCGATGACCGTGTAGATAATATGCACAAGACAGGTGCGGATCTGATTTGGCTTGGCTCCGATCCGGCAGACCAGATAAGTAGTCAGACAATCGCCGATATTGACACCGACAATGACCGCGAAGACACCGTAAAAATGTACACCGACCGTACTGGCCAATGTCTGCAGAATACCGATGACAGCCGAAGAACTTTGAATAATACCGGTAACTAACACACCGGAGAAGAACTGCAAGATATAGTTGTGCTCAAATGCTGTCAGAAGATTGGAAAGACTGTCGCCCAGAGAAGCGACCGCTGCGCTCATGTTCATCAGTCCGACAAATAGCACGCCGAAACCGATAAAGATCGTTCCTACTGCGGAAGTGGAGGTGCCACGGACAAACATGATCAGAATGATACCGACGATCAGTGCCATCGGCGCCAGATTGTCTGATTTAAAGAAATACAGGATGCTTCCTGTCCCCGCGCTCAGATCCATCAGGCGGATGATCTGTGCGGTAATTGTCGTACCGACTTCAGCGCCGAGTACCACGCCTACAGACTGCCGGAAAGTCAGAAATCCTGCACCGACCAGACCGACAGTCAACACAATGCAGGCGGTCGAGCTCTGGATCACACAGGTGATCAGCAAACCAAGGATGAATCCCTTGATGGGTCTGTCGGTCACCTTCTTCAGTGCGATGCGCATCGCATTGCCGGAACAGTTCTTGAGACCATCTCCCATAGTGCGCATACCATAGAGGAAGAGGGCAAGCCCGCCGAGCAGCGATACGATTCTATAAAACATGTCCACGGATGCAATTCTCCTGACTAAAATATTTTAGGTCCGATTTTTTCCTTTTATATCATAAAGCAAATTTAAATCTTTTCACAAGAGTATTTGTGGTTTTTCTTGACTTTTTTATATGTGCAAGTTACGTTTTTTATAAGTGTTTTGATCAGCATTTCGGAAGGAGACGTGATATGCAGGAATTAAAGGATCGGATAGTAAATGAGGGCAAAGTGCTTCCGGGTAATATCATCAAGCTTGATGGATTTTTGAATCACAGGATCGACTGTGATTTTATGGGCAGAGTAGCCGATGCGTTTGCGGAAGTCTTTGACTTATCTAAGGTTGATATGCTCCTGACCGCTGAGGCGAGCGGGATTGCGATCACAGCAATCTGTGCTTCAAAATGGGGAATCCCCATGATCTATGCCAAAAAGGCTAAGAGTGATAATATCGAGGGCGGTCTGTATCAGAGCGAGATCTACTCCTACACATATAAGAAGACAGTTACACAGATCCTGTCAAAAGAATGGCTGCGCGAAGGACAGCATATTCTGATCCTCGATGATTTTATGGCAAACGGAGAGGCGATCAGAGGATTATGCGATATCGTCGGTCAGGCAGGTGCCGTTTTGGAGGGGATCGGTATCGTTGTAGAGAAGGGCTTCCAGGGAGGCGGTGACAGGCTCAGGGATGCGGGGTACAATTACCATGCACTCGCTGTCATAGAAAAAGCAGAGCCCGGGCATATTGAATTCAGAGAATAAAAAAATCCGCCGGCAGCAGCCGGCGGGTTTTTTATTGTTATTTATGTGATCGATGAGAGTCTTTATAGGACAGCCTCATCAGACTGTCTATCAGATAGACGTTCTCGACAACGATGTCATCAGGCACTTCCAATTCGCAGTGTGCAAAATTCCAGATCGCTTTGACCCCGGCTTCTATGACCAGATCAGCCAGTGTTGCAGCAGCATCCTTCGGGACTGTCAGCACAGCGATATCAACAGGATCTTCCTTGAGCGCTGTGATCAAATCGGCAGCATCCTGTACGGTGATACCGGAGATCTCGCGTCCGATCACGGACGGATCAGAATCAAACATGGATTTGACATAGAAATCATTCGAAGCAAAATCTTTGTTGCGGGCAAGCGCTTTCCCGAAGTTGCCAATTCCGATAATGGCCATGCTGTGCCCTTTGTCAAGACCGAGGACTTTACCGATCTCAGAGTGCAGATATTTGACATTATAACCATAACCTTGCTGGCCGAAACCGCCGAAATGATTCAGATCCTGTCTGATCTGGGAAGCTGTTACATTCATCCTGTGGCTGAGCTCGGCTGAAGAGATACGGTCGGTGCCTTCTTCAATAAGAATATTCAGATATCGATAGTAACGCGGAAGACGCCTGATTACCGCGATGGAAATCTTTTGATCTGTCATAGTGTTCACCTGTCGATCCTGTCTTGTCATGTATCTTGCATATTATACCGCACGAACAAGTGCATTTCAAGAAAAATATTCACGGAACAAGACCGATAAGATCACGGATTTCACCGGCGAGATAAAGAGAACCGAAAACTATAACCGGAAGTGAGCCGGCTTCTTCTTGAGCCCGATAAAGACCTTCTGATGTTGCGCTGTAAGCTTGGGCACGGGCACCGGCTTGCCGCAGGCAGGCAGCGAGATCCTCTGCGGGCAGCCCCCGCGAATCCGGCGGAGTGACACAGTAAAAACGGTCGGCTTTGGGTATCAGAATACTGACGGTCTCCTGATAGTTTTTATCTTTCATAAACCCGGTCAGAAAGACAACTTTCTGATTGGGGAAATAATCATCAAGTGTCTCGATGAGAGCCCGTGCACACTGCGGGTTGTGACCGCCGTCCAGGATCAGCAGAGGATCTCGGGAGAGTACCTCGAAACGGGCTGGCCAGCGAACAGTCTGAAAACCGGTGATCACCGCCTTGTTCGGGATGAGCCATCCGCGCTCTCGCAGTGCATCGACTGCCGTCAGGGCTAGTGCGGCGTTATTGATCTGGAAGGATCCGAGAAGAGCCATCTTGTAGATGATGCCGTTTCGCTCAATCAACTGTCCGTCAAGAAGATCAGCGCCCGGGCGGGCTGATGCTTTAGTAACTGAAGAAAAGTCAGCAACACGCAGGGGGACCTGGCTGTTTTCACATGCTTTGCGGATGACAGCCATCACTTCAGGATCCTGGTCATAGGCTGCGCAGATCGTTCCGGGTTTGATGATACCGGCTTTATCATGTGCGATCTGCGTGACGGTTGATCCCAGAAGTTCCGTATGCTCAAGGCCGATGTTTGTCACGACAGTCAGTTCCGGAGTATCGATCGCGTTAGTTGAATCATAAGTTCCGCCGATTCCGGTTTCCAGTATGACGAAATCACAATGCTGCTGTTTAAAATAGCCGATGGCAAGTGCCGTCAGAAAACAGAAGTAACCGGGTCTGTCAGTCATTTTCTCGGCTGCGGGCGTAAGCAGGGCTGAGAGAGTGCCATAATCTTCCCGCGAGATCATTTTTCCGTTCACTTTGATGCGCTCGCGTTCGTCCTGCAGATGAGGAGACGTAAAGAGACCGACGCGGTATCCGGCAGCCCTCAAAACTGAGTCGAGGAGCGCGCAGACACTGCCTTTCCCGTTGCTTCCGCAGACATGGATAAAATGGAGATCCTTTTGCGGCGAGCCGATCGAAGATAACAGTCGTTTTGTACGTTCCGGATTATTCATGATGTCATCATAGCAATTCTCTTTTTTCTTTTCAATGATTCTAAAACCATGTATAATCAAAACATGATTATTACAGTCGATTCTAAAGGAGAAAAACGATATCACTGGCTTCTTGAAGCAGTACTGGGATGTCATGAAGATGAACTGAAAAAGAGCATTGACACCCGGGCGCCGATTATCAGTCTGGTCGGGGGCGGAGGCAAGACAACCTGCGTTAACGCTATGGCAAGTGAGTGCCGGCAAAAGGGGATCAGGGCTGTTGTGGCGACGACGACACATATGCAGATGCCCTATGATGATTTCATTCTTAATACTGAGGATATGCAGGCTTTCTCTGATCTGATGGAACGTGAAGGCCAGGTCTGGCTCGGGAAGCGTCTGGATCCATTGTGTGAGGATCCCGGGATGGTCAAATACAAAAGTCGTTCGCTTGGAACAGAGTTCGTAAGGCGTGTCTGTAATGAGAGTGCTTTTCCGGTCTTTATCGAAGCCGATGGAGCCAGATGTCTGCCCTGCAAAGTGCCGGCTGATCATGAGCCGGTGATCGTTCCGGAGACGACACTTGTCCTGAATGTTTATGGTATGGATGTGCTGGGCAAACCTTTTGCGGAGTCGGTTTTCAGGCCGGAACCGGCTTGCACTATAGCCGGGAAATCGCTGTCTGATCCTGTTGAGAAGGAAGATATCCTGCGCCTTGCGCTGGATGCCCGGGGAGGCAGGAAAGGTGTTTTACCGAATATGCAGTACCAGGTCATACTAAACAAAGCGGATACAGCGCCTCAGGTGGAAGAAGCGCTGGATATTGCGCGCGGCATGGTTGAAGCCGGGATTTCCTGCGTCCATGTCACGTCAGGTTTAAATGAGTTGATAATGTGAGAGGAGCGTATACGAAAGGCTGAAAAAATGAGCGACTATGAAGGTATGAAAATCTCAGTAAAGGTCGTAGCGGGAAGAAACGAAGCTGAGTTCGGACCCGGAACCAGCCGTCTTCTCGCGCTGATTGATGAGTGTGGTTCCGTCAGGCACGCCGCTGATGCGATGGAAATATCCTACGGCAAGACCTGGAAGATCATCCGGGAGGTGGAAGAAGCCCTCGGCGAAGAGGTCGTCTCCAGGCAGCAGGGCGGCCCGAAGGGCGGCAGCGCCTATGTGACGGATGCTGGCCACGAGTTGATGAACCGTTATAACCAGGTGACCGCAGACATCCAAAAATATGCAGAGAAAAGATTCAGAGAGGTATTTAGATAAGATGCGTATCAGTCTGATTCAAATGAATATGAAGCAGGCAGCTCCGGATGAGAATTATCCTCATGCTGTCCGGTTGATTGAAGAGACAATTAAGCAGGATCATCCGGATGTGCTGGTGCTTCCCGAGACGTGGAACACGGGTTTTTTCCCGAAAGAGAATCTGTCACTGCTGGCTGATGATGACGGTGCCCGTACGATTGAAGAAATCGGTGCACTGGCAAAGCAATATGCCGTTAATATTGTGGCTGGCAGCGTAGCCAACAGACGGGACGATGATGTCTACAATACGGCTTATATCTTTAACAGTGCAGGAGAAGTCGTCGCTTCGTATGATAAAACGCATTTGTTCTCACCGATGGGCGAACATGAGTATTTTGAAGCGGGAGATCATCTTTGCCGATTCGAATTGAATGGCATCTCCTGCGGTATGATTATTTGTTATGACATCCGTTTTCCGGAGCTGGTCAGAAGCCTGACTCTTGAAGGGGTTGTTGTGTTCTTTGTCGTTTCACAGTGGCCGGATGTACGTGCTGATCACCTGCGCACACTGGCGCGGGCGAGAGCGATCGAGAATCAGATGTTTGTCGCTGTCTGCAATTCGTGCGGCAGATATGATGAGACACAGTATGGCGGCGGATCAGTCATAATAGATCCCTGGGGCAAGGTGGTGGCAGAGGCCGGCATTGAGGAAGAGATTATAACGGGCGATCTCGATCTTTCGGTTGTAGAAGGCATTCGTTCTTCTATTAATGTCTTCCGTGACAGGAGAGAAGATCTATACTGATTATGATCATGGTTAGCCCCTATATATAGTGTTTTCATAATTGACAACAGTCACCATGACACTCTATAATGTAATGGACAATAAAACGTTCCCCGTGACTGACGGGTAATCGCAGATCACTGCGGAGGATCGGGGAAGCGAAGTGATTTACGCCGACCGTCTGGGCACACTTATTTTGACAGAATAAGTGTGCCCTTGTTCTTTTTCAGGAGGATGATATGAAAAAAGTAGCAATCATTATGGGCAGTGATTCTGACCTGCCCATTGTTCAAAAAGCAGCGGATCAGCTGAAAGAGTTAGCTATCCCGTATGAAATGCATATCTATTCCGCCCACCGCACACCGGATGAGGCGCGTGATTTTGCGCGTGCTGCCCGGGAGAAAGGGTTTGGCGTGATCATAGCGGCGGCCGGTATGGCAGCCCATCTTGCCGGTGCCATTGCGGCCAACACAACACTTCCTGTGATCGGTATTCCTTGTGCATCAGGCGGGTTGGGCGGTATGGATGCGCTGCTTTCAACTGTGCAGATGCCGTCAGGTATACCGGTTGCAACTGTCGCTGTAGGAGGCGCAAAGAACGCAGCGCTTTTGGCAGCTCAGATACTGGCTCTTTCTGAGCCCGAACTCACTGACAAACTGGATAAAAAAAGGATATCAGAAGCGGACATTATCCGGGCAAAAGACGCGAAGCTTAATGAGAGGTGAAAACAATGAATGATCTCAGATTCCTGAATCTTCTTTCGGAAAAATATCCGAATGTATGGGCAGCGGCAGCAGAGATTATCAATTTGCGTTCCATATCTGCACTTCCGAAAGGAACCGAATACTTTCTGAGCGATCTGCACGGAGAGCATGAAGCTTTCGTGCACATGATCAAGAGCGCTTCCGGCAATATTAAATACAAGATCGATAATCATTTTGAAGGTGTTTTGTCTGAGGAGGAGAGAGATGCTCTGGCGGCTTTGATCTACGATGCAGACAGCGAACTGAAACGCCGGAAAAAGTCGGAAGAAGATTTTGACAAATGGTGTTCGCAGGTGATTTATCATCTGATCGATGTGTGCTGGCTTGTCTCCAGCAAGTATACAAGGAAGAAAGTCAGAAAACGTATGCCCCCGTATCTCGGAGATGCGATGGATGAGCTGCTCCACTCTAAGGACGAAGAGAATAAGGCCCACTACTATGATGCGATCATCAGTTCCGTTCTGGAATGCGGTGTTGCGGAGACGTTTATCAAGGATTTGGCCGAAGTTATCTACAAGCTGGCTGTTGATCATCTGCATATCATAGGAGACATATTTGACAGAGGAGCCCATCCGGACCGTATTATGGATTACCTGATGACTCTGCAGGATGTGGACTTCCAGTGGGGCAATCATGATGTTTTATGGATGGGTGCAGCGTGCGGGAACTGGGCATGCATTGCCAATCTTCTGCGCAACAATATCAATTATAACAACTTTGATATGCTCGAGATCGGTTACGGCATTAACTTAAGACCGCTCACATCTCTTGCCGACTCAGTATACTGGGAAGATCCCTGTACAGAGTTCAAGCCCCATGTCTATGATGAGAATCAATTCGATCCTGTCAGTCTCCGGATGGCTTCAAGAATGAACAAAGCCATCACGGTTATCATGCTCAAAGTCGAGGGACAGCGTATTCTGGCACACCCCGAATATGAAATGGATCACCGCCTGCTTCTGGACAAGATCGACTGGGAGAAAAAGACAGTGATGATAGAGGGACGCGAATGGCCGATCAAGGATGTCAGCTTCCCGACAATGGATCCTGAGAATCCTTATGAATTGACAAGGGAAGAGAAGTTCGTGATGACCACACTGGAGGCGTCATTCAAGAACTCTGAAAAGCTGCAGAAGCATATCCGGTATCTGTTTAATCACGGCTCTCTTTTTAAGATCGTGAACGGTAATCTTCTTTATCACGGATGCATTCCGATGACAGAGGACGGTGAGTTTATCGAGGTGAAGCTCGCAGGGAAGCCGCATCACGGAAGAGCGCTTCTGGAGTATCTGGATGATCAGGTAAGAAAGCATTATTTCTCTCCGCTGCATGCGACGGAGGGCGGTATTCCGGGAGATCTCATGTGGTATCTGTGGGAGGGAAGCAAATCACCTCTGTTCGGAAAAGACAAGATGACCACAATGGAGAGGATGTTTATTGCCGATAAAGCTTCCCACAAAGAGACAAAAGGCCCATACTACACGCTGATCAACGAAAGAGAGCCCGTTGAGAGAATTTTACGTGAATTCGGCCTTGATCCCGCTGTCTCCAGAATCATCAACGGACATGTACCGGTCAAGATCAAAGACGGAGAGAATCCGAAAAAAGCGGACGGATTACTTTATATCATTGACGGCGGCATGTCTAAAGCGTACCAGAAGACAACCGGTATAGCCGGATATACGCTGGTCTCCAGTTCACATTATCTGGCGCTGGTTGAGCATAAGCCATACAGTCCGCTTCAGGAGGACGGTACGCAGGAATTCCACACACCCAAATATCATCTTGTGGAAGTGCGCGAAAAGAGGCAGCTGGTTGCTGACACTGAACAGGGCAAAGAACTTGCAAAACGCATTGAGAGCCTCAAGGCGCTCATTACGGCATACAGAGAAGGCGATATTAAAGAACAGTATTAAGGAGTTTTTATGGGAGGTTTTTTCGGAGCAGTTAAGAAGACAAACGCAATGGTCGAAGTGTTCTTCGGAACTGATTATCATTCGCATTTAGGTACGCGCAGCGGCGGACTTGCCTGTTATGATCCTGAAGAGGGGTTTTCAAGAAAGATTCACGGAATAGGCAATTCGCCGTTCCGTACTAAATTCGACGGTATTCTTTCAAAAATGCATGGTACGGCCGGTATCGGCTGTATCAATGACACGAATCCGCAGCCGTTAGTTGTCTGCTCTCAGCTTGGCATTTACGCGGTGTGTTTTACGGGTGTCATCCGTAACAAAAGGGAGCTGGTTGAGAAGTATATTACCCGGGAGGGAAGCCAGCTCTCCGTCATGTCAGACGGCCATGTCAACACAACCGAACTGATCGCTGCGCTGATCAACCGTTTTCCGTCATTTGAGGAGGGCATCAGCCGGGCGCAGGATATGATCGACGGAACAGCTCTGATCCTGCTGCTCACAGACCGGGGACCCGTGATTGCGGCGCGCGACAGAGACGGCAGGCTCCCGGTCCACATCGGCAGAAATGAAGAGGGGCATTGTGTCTCCTTTGAGCAGTTTGCCTATGAGAAACTGGGTTACGAGAGCGCACACGAGCTCGGACCCGGCGAGATCGTGGAGATCTATGCGGACCATTATGAGGTGTTGAAACCGGAAAACCGCCATATGCAGGTGTGCTCTTTCCTCTGGACATATTATGGTTTCCCGACATCAGAGTATGAAGATATGAATGTCGAACTGATGCGGTACCGCAATGGAGAGATTATGGCACAGAACGATATCGAAGCCGGAATACTTCCTGATGTCGATTATGTCGCGGGCGTTCCTGATTCGGGCACACCGCACGCGATCGGGTATGCGAACCGGTCACATATTCCGTTCTCAAGACCGTTTATTAAGTATACGCCGACATGGCCGCGGTCATTTATGCCACCGAACCAGAAAGAGCGTAATGAAATTGCGAAAATGAAACAGATTCCCGTCAGGGATCTGATCGAGGGTAAGAATCTTCTTTTTGTCGATGATTCGATCGTGCGCGGGACACAGCTGCGAGAAACGGTTGACTTCCTCTATGAAAACGGAGCGAAGGCTGTGCATATCCGCTCTGCCTGCCCACCGATCATGTATGCGTGCAAATTCCTTAATTTCTCACGTGAGACAAGTGATATGGAACTGATCACACGCCGTACCATTTTAAAACTTGAAGGGGAAAAGGGCTTTCATTATCTGGATGAGTACACTGACGGCTCGACAAAACGTGGACGTGAACTCAGAGACGATATTTGCAGTCAGCTTCATATAGCCTCTGTTGAGTTTCAGACGATCGAAGGCCTCACAAAGGCGATCGGACTTGAGACAAATAAGCTGTGTACTTATTGCTGGAACGGAAGGGACTGATGATGGAGAAGAAATCTGAATCAGCTGCCTATGCGGCAGCAGGTGTCAATATCAATGCCGGTTATGAAGCTGTTGAGCGTATGAAAAAGCATATCGCCCGCACCAAAACACCGGGCGTGTATTCAGATATCGGCGGATTCGGCGGCCTCTTTGCGCCGGATCTTTCCGGAATGAAGAAACCGCTTCTTGTGAGCGGCACGGACGGAGTCGGAACAAAGCTGCGTCTGGCCTTTTTAGTGGGGAAGCATGACACGATCGGGATCGACTGTGTAGCCATGTGTGTCAATGATGTCATCTGCTGCGGAGCAAAGCCCTTGTTTTTCCTGGATTATATTGCCTGCGGCAAAAACCATCCCGAAGTGATCGAACAGATCGTATCCGGTGTGGCTGAGGGCTGCGTGCAGTCCGGCGCTGCGCTGATCGGCGGTGAGACAGCTGAGATGCCCGGTTTTTATCCGGAAGATGAATATGATCTGGCAGGATACTGTACCGGTCTGGTCGATGCAGAGCGCATGATCGATCCGCAGCGTGTTAAAGAGGGAGATATCATCATCGCACTGCCTTCGAGCGGCGTTCATTCAAACGGTTTCTCGTTGGTGCGCAAAGTTTTTTACGTGGATGAAACAGATCTTCATCAGACCTGTTTGCAATGGCTGCATGCCAGCGGCCTGAATGAAGATGCCCCTGCGATGAGTGAACGTACCCTTGGCGAGTCTGCAATGGCGTTGGGAGATCAGACTCTCGGAGAGGTGCTTCTGACACCGACCCGCATTTATGTCAAATCAATTACCGCCTTAATGGATCAGGTAGATGTCAGAGGGGTTTCGCATATTACGGGCGGCGGATTTTATGAAAATATTCCGCGTGCGGTTCCTGACGGGCTTTGTGCGTTCGTTGACCGGAAGAGTGTGCGCATCCTGCCGGTCTTCGATCTGATTGCGGTCAAGGCGGATTTGTCTGAAAAGGAAATGTTCTCAACCTTTAACTGCGGCGTCGGCATGACAGTCACAGTGCCGGAGGATCAGGCTGACCTGGCTTTGCAGATTCTTCGCAGACAGGGGGAGGAAGCCTATGTGATCGGCAGGATCGGGCTGGCAGATGACGCTCATAAAATCGTAATCGGATGACAGACGGAAGGAGCCGCATAAAAGATGCAGAAAAAGCAAAGCAAAAAACCTGTGAATATTGCAGTATTCGTCTCGGGAGGCGGGACGAATCTGCAGGCGCTGATCGATGCGCAGGAAAGCGGGATCATTAAAAGCGGCCGTATACGGCTTGTGATAGCCAGCAGATCCGATGCTTACGCAATCCGGCGCGCGGAAAGCGCCGGGATCGATGCTGTCGCAATATCAAAGAAAATGTACGGCAGCCAGGAGGCGGCTGAGAGGGAAATCGAAAAGAAACTGGCGGAATATGAGATTGATCTTATTGCACTTGCAGGTTATCTAAGCATACTCAGCGCGGATTTTACAAGGAGATGGGATCACCGGATCATCAATATACATCCGGCGTTGATCCCTTCATTTTGCGGTAAGGGATTCTACGGATTAAAAGTCCATGAGGAAGCTCTCAGATATGGCGTCAAAGTGACCGGTGCGACGACTCATTTTGTCAATGAGATACCGGACGGAGGCGAGATCATCATGCAAAAAGCTGTTAGTGTTGAGCCGGGCGACACACCCGAAGTGCTGCAGCGGCGGGTGATGGAACAGGCAGAGTGGATCATCCTGCCTTTGTCAGTTGAAAAGACAGCGGCCAACATCATAGCAGAAAGGGATTCTCAATGAATGTTTATGAAACCAAAACAATAGCTGAGCGTATTGTCGGTAATCCTTATGTCGGGCGCGGTATCGTGATCGGTAAGAGTGCGGATGGAGCGAAAGCCTGTACGGCTTATTTTATCATGGGGCGCAGCGCCAACAGCCGCAACCGGGTTTTCTCCAAGGAAGACGGTGTCCTCTACACGAAGCCGTTTGACGCATCAAAAGTGGAAGACCCTTCGCTGATCATCTATGCGGCGGTAAGAGAATACAATAACCGCCTGATCGTCACAAATGGTGATCAGACAGATACGATCTATGAAGGGCTGAAAGCGGGAAAAAGCTTTACTGACTCGCTTGCGACGCGCTGTTTTGAGCCTGACGCGCCGAATTACACACCCAGAATCAGCGGGATGCTCACATTTGACGCAGGTGATTTCAGCTATAAGATGAGCATCTTAAAGTCAGCGGATGAGAAAGGGACGGCGTGCAACCGGTATACTTTCTTCTATGAACCGCTGGCAGGGACCGGCCATTTTATTCATACGTATGTGACAGACGGCGATCCGCTTCCGACATTTACGGGCGAGCCGGAAAGGGTTTCCGTCCCTGACGACATTGATGCCTTTGCTGCGCAGTTGTGGGAAGCGCTTGATGCGGATAACAAGATCTCACTCTATGTCCGTTATACAGATCTGGCTGACGGGCAGATTCAGGAGAGAGTTTTCAATAAACATAAAGGAGACTGAAGGATGAAAGAATTCGAACTGAAATACGGGTGCAATCCAAATCAAAAGCCCTCAAAAATATTCATGGCTGACGGGTCCGATTTACCGATTGAAGTTGTTAACGGACGCCCGGGATACATTAATTTTCTTGACGCTTTCAATTCCTGGCAGCTTGTCAGGGAGCTGAAGGAGGCGCTGTCCCTTCCGGCGGCCGCATCCTTTAAACACGTCTCTCCGACCTGCGGGGCAGTCGGCATCAGGCTCTCAGAAAGACAGAAAAGAGCTTACTTCGTCGATGACGTCAAAGGTCTGGATGAATCGCCTCTTGCCTGCGCCTATGCGCGCG
>JAEIGA010006715.1_pt1 | contig 17508 bp, 26 predicted proteins | sample 9270691 | NCBI WGS metagenome assembly JAEIGA01 (sample SAMN17057246, study PRJNA624740) | gut metagenome | biome: biome; isolation source: fecal sample | host: Bos grunniens | place: China: Xizang | collected 2019 | reverse complement strand
GCCCAGGAGCTCCCCAGAGTTCTTAAAGGCCTTGGTATTGCAATTGTATCAACATCAAAGGGTATCATGACAGACAAAAAGGCAAGAGCCGAGAAAATCGGCGGCGAAGTGCTTGCATTTGTTTGGTAATAATTTTTAAATTTAGGTGGTGAAAAAATGTCAAGAATAGGTAGAATGCCTATCACCGTTCCCGCCGGCGTAACCGTTACAGTTGCAGAAGATAACTTTGTTACTGTAAAAGGACCCAAGGGTGAGCTTAAAAAGCAGCTCCACGGTGATATGATTATAAAGCAGGAAAACGGCGTTATCGAAGTTGTACGCCCCAGCGAAATCAAAATGCATAAGGCTCTTCACGGCCTCACAAGAACACTTTTAAACAATATGATTGTTGGTGTTACAGACGGTTTCAAGAAGGAACTTGAAATCAACGGTGTAGGTTACAGAGCACAGATGCAGGGTAAGACATTGGTTATGAACCTTGGCTATTCTCACAATGTTGAAATGAATGCACCCGAGGGTGTAACCATTGAGGTTCCCAATCCTAACTCAATCATTATTTCAGGCGCAGACAACCAGGTTGTTGGTCAGTTTGCAGCTGAAGTAAGAGAAAAGCGTCCGCCGGAGCCGTATAAGGGCAAAGGTATCAAATACATTGACGAGCGTATCATCCGCAAGGAAGGTAAAGCCGGCAAGAAGTAAGAGAGGAGATAAAGCGTTATGGTTAGCAAGACTAACAGTAATAAGGCAAGACTTAAGAGACACGGCCGCATCCGTAATTACATCAGCGGAACAGCAGAGCGTCCCCGTCTTAATGTTTTCAGAAGCCTTAACAATATTTACGCACAGATCATTGATGATGAGAAGGGCGTAACACTCGTATCCGCTTCAAGTCTCGAGCTTAAAGATACTTACGGCGGAAACAAAGAGGCAGCAAAAGAAGTTGGTAAATTAGTAGCTCAGAAAGCTATCGAGGCAGGTATCAGCGAAGTGGTTTTTGACCGCGGTGGTTATATCTATCACGGTAGAGTTGCAGAGCTTGCAGCAGGCGCCCGTGAAGGCGGCCTCAAATTCTAACAGAAGGAGGGAAACTTATGTCAGAGCGTATTGACGCATCAACACTTGATATTAAAGAAAAGGTTGTTCATATCAGCCGTGTAGCAAAGGTTGTTAAGGGTGGTCGTACTTTCCGTTTCAGTGCTCTTGTTGTTGTAGGTGACGAAAATGGCAAGGTAGGTTACGGTCTTGGTAAGGCAGCCGAAGTTCCCGATGCTATAAGAAAGGGTATTGAAGACGCTAAGAAGAACATGGTTTCTGTTCCTTTGGCAGGTTCAACAATTCCCCACGAAATTATCGGCGAGTTCGGCGCAGGAAGAGTTCTTCTTATGCCGGCTAAGGAAGGTACAGGCGTTATCGCAGGCGGTGCTGCTCGTGCAGTAGTAGAGCTTGCAGGTATCAAGGATATCAGAACAAAGTGCCTTCGCTCAAACAATCCCAGAAATGTAGTAAGAGCTACAATCGAAGGTCTTGCATCTCTTAAGAGCGCAACTGAGGTTGCACGTCTCAGAGGTAAGGCTGTAGAAGAACTGTAAGGGGGAGAGAATAGTGGCTAATCTTAAAGTAACTCTTGTTAAAAGCGTTATCGGTTCCAAGAAGGACCAGATCGCTACAGTTGAGGCTCTCGGTCTGAAGAAAATTCGTGACACGAAAGAGCACGCAGATAATCCCCAGATCAGAGGGATGGTTAACAAGGTAAAACATCTTGTTAAAGTTGAAGAAATCTAACATTTAAGGAGGTGCCGAGATGAAACTCAATGAGCTTAGTCCTGCACCGGGCAGCAAAACCGAAGCTAAAAGAAAAGGCAGAGGCGCTGGTACCGGTAATGGAAAAACAGCAGGTCGTGGTCACAAAGGTCAGAACGCTCGTAGCGGCGGTGGCGTAAGACCCGGCTTTGAAGGCGGTCAGATGCCTATTTACAGACGTCTGCCCAAGAGAGGTTTCACAAATATTTTCGCTAAGAAATATACAGAAATTAATGTAGCTGACCTCAACAAGTTTGAGGATGGTACAGTAGTTGACGCAGCTCTTCTTAAGGAAAGCGGCGTTATCTCAAAAATCCTTGACGGTGTTGTTGTTTTAGGTCGCGGTGAAATTGAAAAGAAGATTACCGTTAAAGCAGCTCGTGTAACAAAGGGTGCTGCACAGAAGATCGAGGCCGCAGGCGGCAAGGTGGAGGTGATCTAAAATGCTACAGACTTTACGTAATGCATGGAAGATCCCGGATTTAAGAAGAAAAATTTTATACACCATATTTCTCCTGATAGTATTCCGCTTTGGTAGTGTTATCCCCGTTCCGTGGATTGATAAGACTGCTATCCAGACTTGGCTCAGCGGAAGTCAGGGAAGTACACTTTTTGATTTGCTTGATACTTTTTCAGGCGGATCATTCTCACAGGCAACTATCTTTGCAATGTCTATTTCACCCTACATCAACAGCTCCATTATTATGCAGCTTTTGTGTGTAGCAATCCCTGCTCTTGAAAGAATGAGCAAGGAGGGTGAGGAAGGAAGAAAGAAGATTACAAAGCTTACACGTTATCTTACAGTAGCTCTTGCAGCTATTCAGGCTTATGGACTTTATGTAACACTTTATAACCAGGGTGCTATAAGCATAGTAAGCGGTGTGCCTTCTTTCCTTGTTGGACTTACAATTATCGTTGCGTTTACAGCAGGTACAGCATTTTTAATGTGGCTTGGTGAAGAGATTACAGGTAAGGGAATTGGTAACGGCATTTCAATGCTTATCTTTGCAGGTATCGTAAGCCGTGTTCCCGTAATGATACAGACAGCATGGAAGGGCTTTATTCCTACAGGCCGTTGGTACGTCCTTATTCTCCTTGCTATTTACTCAATAGCATCAATTATGTTTGTTATCCTTGTAAATCAGGCAGAACGCAGAATTCCTGTTCAGTACGCAAAGCGTGTTGTAGGAAGAAAGATGTATGGCGGTCAGAGCTCCAATATTCCGATTAAGGTTGCAATGGCGGGCGTTATCCCGATTATCTTTGCAATGAGTATTATGTCCTTTCCCGGAACACTTGCTCAGCTTTTCGGAAAGCAGGATGGGATCTTGGTTAAAATAACACAGTTTGTTACAACAGGTGCTATTTACCCCATTCTCTACTTCCTCTTGATTGTAGGATTTACGTATTTCTATACGTCAATTACTTTCAATCCTATCGAAGTATCAAACAATATCAAGAAGAACAACGGTATGGTCCCTGGTATTCGTCCCGGAAGACCTACAACAGAGTATATTGCTAAGGTTCTTGGCAGAATTACTTTTATCGGTGCGCTTTTCCTTGGTATTATAGCGGTACTTCCCATTGTATTGACACAGGTGTTTGCAAACTACCTTACAGCAGACCTTTCAGCTCTTTCACTTACAGGAACAAGTCTTCTCATCGTAGTTGGTGTTGCTCTTGAAACAGTTAAGGAAATGGAAAGTCAGATGATAATGCGTCATTACAAGGGCTTCCTTGAATAATTGCGCAGAGGTAAATGTTTGTATCCTGAAAGAAGGGAAATTATGAAAATCACGATAATGGGTCCTCCAGGAGGCGGAAAGGGTACTCAGGCTGAAAAGCTTTGTCAGATACTTTCTATGCCGCATATATCCACGGGGGCGATAATCAGAAATGCCATCAGAGAGAAAACCCCTTTCGGACTTACTGCAGAAGAATATATTAAAGAGGGACAGCTTGTTCCCGACGAACTTGTAATTGATATGGTTTCTGACAGACTTAAGGAAAAGGATTGCGAAAACGGTTATATACTTGACGGTTTCCCAAGAACTCTTCCGCAGGCCCGTGCAATGGATGAAATTGGTATAGACCTTGACTGTGCGCTTAACCTTGATGTCAGCGATGACGTAATTGTTGTACGTCTTAGCGGCAGACGTGAGTGTAAGACATGTGCGGCTCCATACCATGTGCAGTTCAATCCACCTAAGAAAGAGGGCGTATGTGATAAGTGTGGCGGTGAGCTGATTCTTCGTGCAGATGATGTACCCGAGACAATCCGTGAAAGACTCCGCGTTTATCATGAGCAGACAGAGCCGCTTATCGGTTTCTATAAAGAAAAGGGACTTCTGGTAAATGTTATCGGACGTGACACTATAGAAGAAACTACTCAGGCAGTTCTGGAGGCGTTGGGAGTTAAAGGTTAATGATTATTTTAAAATCATCAAACGAAATTCAAAAAATAAGGGATGCAGGAAAAATTGTTGCCGAAGCTCTTGCGTTTGCCGGTGAAATAATTAAGCCGGGGATGACTACTTTAGAGCTTAACAGTGCGATAGAGAAAATCATCACAAAGCATAACGCAACTCCTTCGTTCAAGAATTATAACGGGTTTCCTGCAGCAAGCTGTATTTCACCAAACTGTGTTGTCGTTCACGGAATTCCTTCCAAAAAGGTAATTCTTAATGACGGCGACATAGTGAGTGTGGATGTAGGCGCCTTTTATAACGGTTATCACGCAGATGCGGCGAGAACCTACCCGGTTGGAAATATTTCATCGCAAGCTGCTCGGCTTATTGATGTGACAAAGGAATGTTTCTTCAGAGGTGCGGCTGTGGCAATGCCCGGCAATCGTGTCGGCGACATAGGCTTTGCAGTGCAAAGCTATGCTGAGGAAAACGGTTACGGTGTTGTACGTGAGCTTGTCGGACACGGAGTAGGAAAAAACCTTCACGAAGAGCCTGATGTTCCAAACTTTGGAAATTGTGGCAGAGGCGTAAGATTATCAAAGGGAATGGTAATTGCCATTGAGCCGATGATTAACGCCGGTACAGAGAAGGTTGAGTTTTCCGAGGAGGACGGCTGGACGGTGACAACAAAAGACAAATCGCTTTCTGCGCATTACGAAAATACAATTGCAATTACGGATAACGGTCCGCAAATTCTGACAATGTAGGTAAAGAGTATGCAAAGAGGAAGTGTAGTGTTATCTTTGGCAGGTCACGATAAGGATAAGCTTTATGTAGTGCTTAAGGAAGAAGGCACATATGCGCTTCTTGCTGACGGCAAAACGAAAACGCTTAAAGAGCCGAAGAAGAAAAATCTTAAGCATCTTAAAGAAACGGAAATGTATGTAGAGCTTTCAAAATACAATCCGCTTTACGATGCACATATCCAAAAAGAGCTGAAAGGCTTATTAAAATAGGAGGTTGTTACCTTGGCTAAGGAAGATGTATTAGAACTTGAAGGTACCGTGCTTGAGGCACTTCCCAACGCAATGTTTCAGGTTGAGCTTGAGAACGGACATCAGATACTGGCACACATATCCGGCAAGTTAAGGATGAACTTTATAAGGATTTTGCCCGGCGACAAGGTTACTGTGGAGCTTTCTCCATACGACCTCACTCGCGGAAGAATCACTTGGCGAGCAAAATAATTGAAGCATACGGAAGTTAACCCCAATATGGTTTTAAAATGATAATTTCGGCTTACTCTGCACAAAATCCCTTGAAAATACAAAAAAAGTATTCTCTGCGGTATTTTGTTTGATTAATCTCAAAATTCTCTATTTTAAAACTCTTCGACCTTATACGCATTGAAATTTGATATAATTTTGATGCGAAGGACGAAGATAGGCTGGCGCCTTTCGAGGACGACAAATCAGAAGTATGCAAATTTAAAAAGTATAAGGCATATTGGGATTGACTCCCGTATGCTTAAGAGGAGGTATTTCAAAATGAAGGTAAGACCCTCAGTAAAACCTATATGCGAAAAATGTAAAATCATAAAGAGAAAAGGCAAAATAATGGTGATTTGCGAAAATCCCAAGCATAAGCAGAAACAGGGCTGATTTTTTAGTCCGTTAAGGGCGCGGCTGAAATCATCTTGAATGATTGCCCAAAACGCATAATCAATTACCCCTAATCCAATAAACGATAGTTTCATTTAATTTTTTGGAGGTGTATTAACAGATGGCGAGAATAGCCGGTGTTGACCTGCCCCGTGAAAAGAGAGTTGAGATTGGTCTCACATATGTTTACGGTATTGGCAGAAACAGTGCAATGAAAATCCTTGAAGCAACAGGTATTAATCCTGACACAAGAGTTAAGGATCTTACAGAGGATGAAATTGCAAAAATCAGAGAAGCAATAGATCATAACTATACGGTAGAGGGTGACCTTCGCCGTGAAGTTGCGCTTAACATCAAGCGTCTTACAGAAATCGGTTCTTACAGAGGTATCCGTCACAGAAGAGGTCTTCCTGTAAGAGGTCAGAGAACAAAGACAAATGCAAGAACCCGTAAGGGTCCGAAGCGTACAATCGCTAATAAGAAGAAGTAAGGAGGAGAGAGCATGGCTAAAACAGTTAAAAAAGTAACTCGTAAGAGAAAAGAGCGTAAGAATATCGAACGCGGTGCAGCGCATATCCGCAGCACATTTAACAACACAATTGTTACCATGACCGATGTAAACGGTAATGCTCTTTCCTGGGCAAGTGCCGGCGGACTTGGTTTCCGTGGTTCTAAGAAGAGCACTCCCTTTGCTGCACAGATGGCAGCAGAGACTGCTGCAAAGGCAGCTATGGAGCATGGTCTGAAAACTGTAGAAGTTTTCGTTAAAGGACCGGGTGCAGGCCGTGAGGCTGCAATCCGTGCCCTTCAGGCAGCAGGTTTGGAAGTAAGTATGATTAAGGACGTTACTCCCATTCCTCACAATGGCTGCCGTCCGCCCAAAAGAAGAAGAGTGTGATGGAGGTGCAGAAGTAATATGGCAAGATATACAGGTGCGGTGTGCAGACTTTGCCGCCGTGAAGGACAGAAGCTCTTTTTAAAGGGCGACAGATGTTATTCTGATAAGTGTGCGATCGCAAGAAGAGAGTACGCTCCCGGACAGCACGGTCAGGGCAGAAAGAAAATCTCCGATTACGGTCTTCAGCTTCGTGAAAAGCAGAAAGTTAAGAGATACTATGGTGTTCTTGAAAGCCAGTTTGCTCATTACTTTGAGCTTGCTTCCAAGAAGAGTGGTATTGTCGGTGAAAACCTTCTTATCATCTGCGAAAGCCGTCTTGACAACGTGTGTTACAGAGCAGGCTTTGCAATGAGCCGTGCTGAGGCTCGTCAGCTTGTAAGACACGGTCATTTTACAGTAAACGGCAAAAAGGTAAACATTCCTTCATATATTATCAAGGAAGGCGATGTTATCGCTCTTACTGATAAGAGTAAGGATCTTCCCAAAGTAAAAGCTGTTCTTGAGTCTAACGAAGGAAAAGTAGTTCCTGCTTGGCTCTCTCTCGATGCTAATGCTCACAGTGTAAAGGTTGAACGTCTTGCACAGCGTGAGGACATCGAATACGAGATCAACGAAACTCTTATCGTTGAGTTGTACTCTAAGTAATAGCTGATGTACCCTCGGGTATTTTATCAAAAATAAACAAGCGTTTTTATGTATCAGCTCCTAGCCCCCAATCTTGGGGGCAGGAAGGTACGCTTGTTTGAAACAAGCGAAATTACTCACAATGCCAGTAATTTCCTATGTTATAAAAAAGAGGGAGGGTTTATATAATGACTGATTTAAGATTTGAAAAGCCTCGTGTAGAGAGAGTAGAACTCAGCGAGGACGGTTCTTACGGTAAGTACACTGTAGCTCCGCTTCAGCGCGGATATGGTACAACCCTTGGAAATTCACTTCGCAGAATGATGCTTTCATCTTTGGAAGGTGCAGCAGTATCTTCAATAAAGATTGAAAATGTTCAGCATGAATTCTCCACAATCCCCGGAGTAAAGGAAGATGTCAGCGAGATTGTTCTCAATATGAAGCAGATTATCATAAAGCTTTATTCAGACGGTCCCAAGACTGTTTATATTGAAGCTGAGGGCGCAGGCGAGCTTTGCGCACGTGATATTAAAACTGACAGCGATGTTGAGATAATTAACGGTGACCTTCATATAGCAACCTTGAATGAGGATGCAAAGCTGTATATGGAAATCACAATTAATAAGGGCAGAGGTTATGTTTCTGCTGAAAAGAATAAGGCAATGCTTCAGCCCCTTATCGGACTTATTCCTGTGGATTCCATCTATACACCTGTGGAAAAGGTTAACTACTACGTGGAAAACACCCGTGTAGGACAGAATACTGACTTCGACAAGCTCACTGTGGAAGTATGGACAAACGGCACAAAGACTGCTGATGAGGCTATCAGCCTTTCTGCAAAGATTATAAACGATCATATGATGCTCTTTATCCAGCTTACTGATGAGGCTATGAATGTTGAAACAATGGTTGAAAAGGAAGAAACCAAGAAAGAAAAGATTCTTGATATGACTATCGAGGAGCTTGACCTTTCAGTTCGTTCCTACAACTGCCTCAAGCGTGCAGGTATCAACACTGTTGAGGACCTTACGCTTCGCAGGGAAGAAGAAATGATGAAGGTAAGAAATTTGGGACGTAAATCTCTTGATGAGGTTGTGGGTAAGCTTAAATCCCTCAAGCTCTCATTTGCGCCTGACGAAGATTAATTACCTTTGATTTATCAGAAGTTTTGAAGGAGGAAACCTAAAATGGCAGGAACAAGAAAACTCGGTCGTCCTACTGACCAGAGAATTGCTATGCTTCGCGGTATGGTAACTGCTCTTTTGGAAAATGGCAAAATCGAAACTACTGTTACTCGTGCAAAAGAGGTTCGTTCACTCGCTGAGAATATGATTACTCTTGGTAAGAGAAATGACCTTCATGCAAGAAGACAGGCTCTTAGCTTCATCACAAAGGAAGATGTTGTTAAGAAGGTATTCGAAGAACTTGCCCCCAAATATGCAGAGCGTAACGGTGGCTATACACAGATTATTAAGACAGGCGTTCGTCGTGGTGACAATGCACCTATGGCTATAATAAAGCTTGTTGACTAATAATTAAAACTGAAAAAGGCATCTATGACAAAGCACAGCTTTGCCATAGATGCCTTTTTTGATTGAATTCAAAGAAAAAACGCAGAATTTTGTTTTTTTTCTTGTAAGATGTATTTTTTTGTGCTATACTGAAAATAAGAAAAGTCTTATTGGAGGGATAGATATGGAACTGAACAATTACAGGAGTGTTACTCCGCTTAAAAAGAAGAGAAAGAAGATTACTGCATCGGCAGCACTTATTTTGTGTTTGCTTTGCCTTCTTATCGGTGTTTTATGCGGAAGGGCGGTTTCTTCCAATAAGCAGGCGCAGGAGGCGCAGAAGCAGATTGAATTGATGCAGCACGATATGGAGATGGAAAGCTCACGCTATGCTGCTGAAATCAGTACATATAAGGACGAAATCAATCGTCTGAAGACAGAGCTTGCCCAGACGAAAAAAACCCTTAAAGAGGTGCAGGAGGCTCCGCAGGAGGTAGTTCCCGCAGAGGATGATGCACAGCTTGATAAGGATACAGAGGGTGAAAATACCGCAGTAGCAGATGATGAAGTTGAGGATGTTCCCAAAACATCAGGCGGATTTTTAAGAAAGCTTATCATTGGTTGCCTTATCGTGATTATTATTGTTTGTATTCTCTTTGCTCTTTCAATCTTCCTTAAAAAGGGTGATGATGAGGACGAAGATGACGATGAAGATTATGACGAAGAATACGATGAATACGACGAGTATGAGGAAGATGAAGCAGAAGAGGACGAAGAGTCTGAAGAAATTTAACCGAATTAAAAACCGTTCAAAGCTTATGCTTTGAACGGTTTTTTTGTTTAATCAATTTTTAGAAAACTTAAAAATTGTTTGTGTATAATACTTTTCACCTTTTCTTAAGATTATACTGGGAAAATGCGTGTGTTTCATTGCGTTTGGAAAAGCCTGAGTTTCAAAGCATATTCCGCTATGATTTATGTAATGTGCGCCGTCTTTACACGTGCGGGAGGCATCAGAGCTATTATTTGAATAAATCTGAACACCGGGACGATCAGTGTATGTATCCATTTTAATTCCCGTTTTATCACCGCAGAAGCTTGCCGCAAGGCGCATCCCTCTGCCGTTTATTATAAAGTTATGGTCAAGTCCTTTAAACATCTTTGACTGAATAAAATCATCTGTAAATGCTTTTCCAATGCGGTCAGGGGTTAAGAAGTCAAACGGAGTTCCCTCTACACTGTGTATTTCACCCGTTGGCATACATTCTTCGTTGTTTGGAGTATAGAACGGGCAGTTCAAGAAAAGTGTATGGTTTTCGGCACTTCCGCTATCGTGTCCGTTAAGGTTAAAGTAGGAGTGGTTTGTCATATTGAGGATAGTGTCGTTGTCGCTTACCCCTTCATATGTAATGGAAAGAGAGCCATCATCCGTAATGGTGTATGTGACATTTACCTTTACCTCACCGGGGAAGCCCTCGTCGCCGTCAGGACTTATAAGGGAGAGGGTAAGTGTGTTTTCACCCTTTTCCTCTACATCCCACACTTTTTTATCCCAACCCTTTATACCGCCGTGCAGATTGTTTCTGCCGTTGTTGGGGTTAAGCTTATAAAGCTTTCCGTTAAGTGTGAATTCAGAGCTTTCAAGCCTGTTTGAATTTCTGCCTACAATAACACCAAAACAACCGTTGTTTTGAAGATATTCCGACATACTGTCACGGCCTAAAACTACATCAACACCGCTATATATAAGTGTGCGTATAATACCGCCGTAATTGAGAACACTCATAGTAAGATTTTTATTTGAAATTGTGTATTCGTAAATAGTCTGACCTTCAAGATTACCAAATTCTTTTTTTGTTATACTCATATAATCGCCTCCGTATTTTTAATATAATCAAAAAAGCAAGCGTCAAAGACTGCTTGGGGATAGGGAAATTTTGTATTATTATATGGATTCTACCCGTTTGCGGTGCCCGCCATCTATCTTCAGGGAGTAAATCCCCTCGCTATATGTCGACCGCTGCACAACTCTGCGCTTTCCCTTAGTCCGCCACAGGCGGCGGTCAGGCTCGATTCCCCCTTGCCGGTACCCGGCACTCGTGCTCAAATCCTTAGCTTCCCTTTACCATCAAAAAAGCAAGTGTCAAGGACTTCTTGGTGATAAGGAAATTTTGTGCAACAATATGGATTCTACCCGTTTGCGGTTCCCGACATCTATCATCGGGGAATAAATCCCCTCAGAATCTGTCGACCGCTGCACAACTCTGCGCCTTCCCTTATTCCGCCACAGGCGGCGGTCAGGCTCGATTCCCTCTTGCCGGTACCCGGCGCTCGCACTTAAATCCATAGCCTTCCTTTACCATCAAAAAAGCAAGTGTCAAGGATGACACTTGCTTTTTTGATGGCGGAGAAGGAGGGATTCGAACCCTCGCGCCGGTTTCCCGACCTACGCCCTTAGCAGGGGCGCCTCTTCGACCTGCTTGAGTACTTCTCCAAATGCAGTAAAGCTACCAACCAAGGAATAATCCTTGCATGTTATTATAAAAAAATGGCGGAGAGGGTGGGATTCGAACCCACGCGCCCTTTCGGACAAACGGTTTTCAAGACCGCCTCGTTATGACCACTTCGATACCTCTCCAATCAAATTCGACCTTGTTAGTATACCAAAACATAAGCAAAATGTCAATGGTTTTTTTGTAAAAACTTTAAAAATCAACTTAATTTATTAAGCGCATCTTCTGCGGCAGATTGCTGAGCTTGCTTTTTGCTGTATGCACTGCCACTGCCTAAAACCCTTCCGTCTGCAATAACCTGCATATTAAAAAGGCAATGGTGTACAGGACCTTCTGATGATACAAGATTATAGATAATGTTGCACGGACCATTTTCCTGTAGTTTTTCCTGAAGTCTCGTTTTATAATCAATTATTTTTCCGCTTTTTACTGCCTCGTTAATTTTATCTCTGTAAACACTGAGCAGATAATCACGTGTGTTATCAATACCTGCATCAAGATACATTGCAGCAATATGAGCCTCAAACATATCAGCAAGGATAGAAGGACGCTTGCGCTCGCCTGATTGCTCCGCTCCGTTGCCAAGCAACATACACTCGTCTATCTTAAGCTCAAGTGCAATGGAAGAAAGCGCACTCTCACACACAAGCAAGGCACGCAGACGACTCATCATACCTTCATCAAGCTCACAAAAATTCATAAATAAGTATTCGCCGACAAGAAAATCGACAATTGCATCACCTAAAAACTCAAGCCTTTCATAGCTTGAAACATTATTCTCATTCGCATATGATGTATGTGTAAAAGCCGTCTGTAAAAGCTGCGGATTTTTAAAATAATAACCAATATTTTTTTGAAACTTATTTATATCCACAAGATTATGCCCCTTATAAGTTAGATTAACTCTTCAATTCTTTGTGCAACATCGCCGACAGTTTCAATGCCCTCAAGTTGCTCATCCTCAATTTCGATGTTAAATTCATCTTCAATTTCACAAATGATTGTTGCAATATCAACACTGTCTGCGTGAAGGTCTGCAATAAACTCTGTGTCCCCTGAAATGTCATTTGTATCTATCTTGAGTCTTGCACCCATAGCATCAGCAATAATTGCTTTAAGCTTGTCAATAACCATAATCTCAACTCCTTTCTGTGATATTAAGAATATCATAATATAATTTATGTTTCACGTCAAGAGTAAAAGATTACTTTTTACCTGATTTGCTAAAATATGTAGCAAAAAACTTATTTTTCAAAATAATAGTCATAAGAGGCACTACAGCAATAAGATTTACAATGCCCTGCATAGTGTTTCCCAGAACGCTTGCTAAAGCACCGCCAAAGCCGTAAAGGAAACATTCAAATATGAAGTACCCTGAAGTCATAATAATTTCAGCACAAAGCGATGCGCAAAGAACTGCAAAAATTTTTGAACGCTTACTTACAAGTGTGTATATAAGTGTTACAGAAACCGCCATAAGCGCCTTTATAATAAAGGTTGCAGGTACATAGACCTGATATCCCAGCATCATATCTGCAAGGGCTGCACCAATAGCTGATGCTGCTGCACCGTAGTTGGCACCCATAAGGCAGGCAGCAATAATTATAAAGCAGTCACCGAGGTTTGCATAACCGTTTGGAAGCTTCACTGTAAAAAACAGTGTTGAAATAAAGATTAATGCTGCAAATAATGATGATATTACAATTTTTTGTGTTTTGCTCATAAAAAACAACCCCTTTTGTGTATAATATAGCACAAAAAGGGGCCTTTTACAAGTTTTTTCTAGAAGATATACGCTATGCTTAATACAAGAAGTATGATTTCGCAAAAGATTGTATTTACAGCAGAAATATATTCGTGCTGCTTAAAGTCGTAAACTGTCACTGAAACTGTATATATGATACCCCACAGGGCAGCAAGCAAAAAGAAAAACTTGAAAATATTCATAAATAACTCCTTAGTTCGTTTCTTCAAAATCAGCATAAGTGACTCTGAAGGAAACATTTATCTTTGCATCAGAATACTTTTCTTCCCAGTTAAATTTTTTCCACTGTGAAAGATTTGAAAAATGCTTTTTGAGGGAGTCGCCAAGTCCTAAAAAATCACAGTCATACATTGTCTGAAAATCATAGATAAGCTTTTTTGTAGATGCATCAAGTCGCATTTTTAAATAATTGCAAAAATCCCTGGACTTTTTAGAGTCGTTTTCTATTTCTCCTGCATCAACATATTCAATAAAAATCGGGACATCAATAGTAATGTGTGCGTTATCGTTTTTAATTTCAGATTTGATATTAACCTTTTCCTGCTGAATTATGCGTACAGTGACAAAATCTGAAACCTCGGGGTAAAAGATGCTGTAATTTTTAGGGTAAAATTCATTGCCGATAAGCCTTGCAAGGTCTGTCTGAAAGCTTCCAAGGGTAGTAATCAGTTTGTCGTTACGGAAAACCCCGCATCCAAGGATTTCAGCCTTATTTGAGGAATCACGCAAAAGCTCGCCTGCACGTGCTTCGTAGGAAAAATCATCACTGTGAGGGTGGAGCGATTGTGCAGGGCCGGTAAGCTTGTTTTTACTAAGTCCTACAAGAGGGACAATACTTGAGCTGTAGGTGTCGGTGAGGTTAAAATAAAGGTAGTAAAGATAGGATTCGTTTACTTTATCAGAAGCAACCTTCTGCATTATATGGTCGTAATATTTTTCAAGATATTTTTCCTGAGAAGGCTTTACACTGTTAAAGTATTCCTGTGCGCTTGTGCTTGTAATGCATACATAGGTGTTTGGACGGAAATCCCTTGATGATGCAAAACCGTTAACGTATCTTTTTATTCCTTCCTTTGCTACATCGGTTGAAAATACAACGAGCTTTGTGTGGGTAAGGTTTATTTTTTTGCTCTTTATTGCATCAAGCTTTCTTGCAGCGGAAAAGGTAGTGGGTGCCTCGATTGTGACAATGTCGGGACCCGAAGAAGAGGATTTGCTTTCACCGCCTCCATCGCTGCCACCGCTACCACCGCCGCCACCGCTTTCACCCCCGCCCTCACTGCCGCCGCCACCGCTTCCTGAACCTGACGGATTGGCAAAAACAAAGGTTACACGCAGGGGGAAGCTTTCGCCCTTGTCAATTCCTACTGCAATTACGAAGGATTGTTCATCTACATCCTTTCCGTATGAGCAACCGCCAAGGAGGAGGCAGATTAGTGTGATTATACATATAAGATTTTTGTTCATATAGTGCGATTCCTCCTTTGACGTATTCTTGCAATAACAAGAACGATTACGGGAATTGTCGGGAAAAGAAGTGTGCTGGCACTTAAAAGCTTTTCATAAATATAAAAAGCTGCGGTTTCACTTTTGGGCAGCATAGCAAGGAAAAAGGTTATCAGTGTTACTGCGGGAACAAAGGATTTTTCCTTATATTCCTCTTTGGAATGGGAAAGAAGCTTTGCTGCCGCTGATATGAGTACACTCATACTGCACATAATAAAGCTTGTCCATACAAACACGGAAATAGGCTCAAGACGCTGCAGGAACGCTCCTGATTTAATCATACGTGTCATTTGATAAAACGGCAGGAAAAAGCTTTCTGACGCAGGATAAGGCACTGTAAGACAGTAGGCTGCCGTAAAAGCGACGGTAAATATTGTTATGATTATATATGTTATAATGCCCGTTCTTTTAATGTCTTTGTAGCTGCCAAGTGCAGGGGCAAGGAAAAAGAGAAGGGCGGTTTCTGAAAACCCAAAATGCTTGACAAAAATTCCGTGCAGGAGCTTTTTCTCACTTATTCCAAAAATGGGCATAATATTGTCTGTTCGGTAATGCGGGATAAGGGCAATACACACTGTTATAAGGGTAAGAACAACGAGAGGGAAGATAATACAGCTTAAATTCGTGGTTGCCTTGATACCACTGTAGGCGGCAACAAAAACTGCAGCTAAAATAAAAAGTGCAAAAAACTCATCGGGGGCAATAGTTGCCATAACCGTGCTTAATGCCTCTATTAAAAGGCGGAGAAGAAAAGCATTAAAAAGAGTAAAAAGTACTATATAAATATAGCTGAAAATAACACCGCCTGCTTTCCCGCAGGCAATGCACAAAACCTCCGAAAAGGATTGAGGTGCAAACGGCTTATAAAGAATTAGTACAATTGTAAGGGAAATACTTGCAATAATGCATTTTGCCGCTGCATCAATCCAGGCGGAGTTGCCCACGTATTTGACCATATATTCGGGAAGAATTATAAGATATTTTGACAGTATTGCACACGAGAAAAGAATTGCCATACTGATGCTGCCTGTTTTTTTATTCATAATAATCTCCTATCAATGCTTAAGCCACTTTCTTGAAAGAGGTGCCTGACGGAATTTCCGCGTTGGGTTTATATAATCGTCACGGTGTTCCTGCTGCCATATCGGCGGGACAAAGAGCGATGCAGGAATACCTTTTTTGGTAATTGGTGCAAAGGGAGAGGACATTGGCACACCCATAGATTTTGTATCTGTCCATAAAAGTGTCTGTATAAAAAGCCCTGCCGTAATACCGAGAAAGCCTGCAGCGGCACCGAGAAAGATATATACAAACCTTAAAAGACGTGCAGAAAGACCAAGATAATAGTTGGGCGTTGCAAACGAACCGATTGCCGTAATGGAAACTACAATTATTAAAATGGGGCTTACAATTCCTGCCGCAACTGCCGCCTGACCGAGTATAAGTGCGCCTACAATGCTTAGCGTACTGCCTGAAGCCTCGGGAACACGTATACCCGCTTCACGTATGATTTCAAGCGAAATTTCCATAATTATAATTTCTACTATAGAGGGGAATGGAACAGGCTCACGACTTGAGATAATAGACATTAATATGCCTGTCGGCAGAAGTTCTGCGTGAAATGAAACTATGGCAATATAAAGGCCGGGAAGAAGCAGAGAAAGCAGAAACGCAAGACTGCGGACAAGCTTTATCATATTGACGTAGGGGAAACGCAGGTAGTTGTCCTCTGCTGATTCGTTAAGCTCAAAAACAGTAGTTGGAAGTATCAGCACAAAGGGAGAGCCATCAACTATAATTACTATTCGCCCGTCGAGCAGTGCACGTGATGCTCTGTCGGGTCTTTCTGTAGAAAGAAACTGGGGGAGTGTGGTGATGGATTTTTCCTCAATAAGCTGTTCAAGCTCTGCGGCGGCAAAGATGTAGTCTACATCAATGTTTTCAATGCGTCTTAGGGTTTCCTCAACAAGTGACGGGTTTACAATGTTTTCAATATACATTACTGAAACGGGGGTCTGGCTTACTGTGCCGAGCTTATATTCCTTGCTGATAAGGCTCTTGTTGCGTACAAGGTGGCGGATGAGAGCTGTATTTTCACGCAATTGCTCTGAAAAAGCATCGTTGGGACCACGGATTACACGCTCTGTCTGCGGGCTTTCCACACCACGGTGCTGCCAGCCCTTTACATCAAGGGAAAATGCGGTTTTAGCACCGTCTACAAGCATAATCACACTGCCGAAATTTATGTCAAAGGTTAATTCTCCAATAAGGTTTGTTTCCTTAAACTCGCTTTGAGGCAGAAGAACTTCTCCGATTGCACGAAAGCTTGAAATTTCAATTTCACGGCTTGTAAGCATTAATGGCTTTAAAATAAAGTCATTTATAATTTGCTTATTTACAAGACCATCTGTAAAAAGAATTGTGGCATCTACGTCACGCTTGCTGATGCGTATGGTGAACTGACGCATTTTTATATCACCGTTTGTACCTTGCGAAAGCTCCTCTTTAAGTGCTTTTAAATCCTTTTTATAATTTCCTGAAAGAGAGGGACCGCCCTCATTCATCTGCGGAGAATAGGCGGCGGGACGTGCACTTTTAATTGTAAAGCTGTTTCTGGGAGAATGCTTGTATAAAAATAAATCCTTAAACGTCATAGTAACACCTGCAAAAATATAGTATGTTTATAAGATGCCCAAAATAAGGAAAAGTATACAAGGAAGCATTTGTTTTGAAAGAATGGATAAAAATAGTGCAGAACGAACAAACTGAGCCACACAAAGCCCTAAAAGGACTTTGTGTGGGTTACCCGAAGGCGTACGTGG
>JAEIGA010006714.1_pt1 | contig 17509 bp, 16 predicted proteins | sample 9270691 | NCBI WGS metagenome assembly JAEIGA01 (sample SAMN17057246, study PRJNA624740) | gut metagenome | biome: biome; isolation source: fecal sample | host: Bos grunniens | place: China: Xizang | collected 2019 | reverse complement strand
CTGAAGGTGTACGCACAGCACCGTATTCAAGAGGAAAACGATATTGCTTTTCACTGGCACAAAAATGGCTTGATGTCACCGCCAGCACCTTTTTGCCATAGCCTGCATCCACCATAACAGAGCCCAAGCCCATGGATTCTGCCATTGTGGAGCAAGCGCCATACAGACCATAGTAGGGTATGCCCATATTTTTTAGCCCAAAGGAGCTTGCTGTGCATTGGTTGAGTAAATCCCCCGAAAATACATAGTCAATATCCTCCGTTGTTAGTCCGGCTTCGGCAAAGGCACCTGTTACAGTGTGCCTCAGAATGTTGTTTTCCGCCTGTTCCCAGCTTTTTGCTTCGATGTATTCGTCTGTGTATATCACATCAAAACAGCTTCCTAAAGGACCTTCGCTTTCGGTTTTGCCCGCCGAGGAATAGAAGCTTTGAATATACACACTGTTGTCAAAGGTAATAGTCTGTTTACCTTTTTTTACGCCCACTCAAAACCCTCCCATCAGTTTGTAGATAAATGCATATATTACCGATGCGGATATTCCGTATACTATTACGGGTCCGGCTATGGTAAACATTTTTGTGCCCACACCCGGCACAAGCCCTTCCGTTTTGTATTCCATGGCAGGAGATACAATAGAGTTTGCAAAGCCGGTTATGGGCACCAGGGTGCCGGCTTTGCCTATGCCTGCTATTTTGTCGTATACACCAAAGCCCGTTAGCAGTGCACCTATCAATATGAGGGTGGCGCTTGTAAGGGCAGAGGCTTCTTCCTTCTTTATGTCAAGAGCCAGGTAACCTTCGGTTATAAGCTGACCTATAACACATATTACGCCACCCACCACAAAGGCTTTTATGCAGTTTGGCAAAAGCTGAGAGTTGGGAGTTGCTTTTTTGACCATGCGGTCATATTCTTTGTTTGATATATTCATAGACCATTCTCCTTTTTGTTTTAGTATTCAGTATGTATACGAAATTTATTACAAAAAAGGGGAATGTAAATTAATTCGGAGTTAATTTACATTCCCTATGATACAGTTATTTGTTTACTGCTTTACAATTACAATGTCTACTACTTCGTCTTTGTATATTCTTACAAAAACTCTTTCGGGGTTAGATTCGTCATACTTCTGAATATCGGATGCATCTCCAATGGTTATCTTGTTGGAGCTTTTGGAGTTGTCTACGATATATATTTTGGCATTACCTGCAGAATAGTTATTTTCGGAACCGTCATTTACCTGAAGGTTGAAGGAATTTGAAAATTTCTTTGTAACCTTGCCGTATTCTATGGTGAGGTTTTCGGACATTTCTGTGGTAAATTCGTTTTCTGATTTATCGGAATCAAAAAGCAGGGTTATGGCTTTGGCATTGCCCTTTGAATCAGCTTTAATCTGGATTATATCGCCGCTTTCAAGCTTGGATGGGCCTTTTACAAAAATATCATTATCAGATACAAAGGATACTTTTTCGCCATTTTGGAAACCGTAGAGCTTTACCACGGTGTTACCGTCTTCGTCTTTGGTAGAGGAGAGTCTGTCAACAACTACAACGCTGCTTTCTTCGCTTGCTTTGTTTTCGCTGCTTGTCACCACAACAGCACCTGCCACAAGGTCTTCGGAAACATCATATACTACAATATCGTAGTTGTCGCCGTCTGCAAAGAAGCTCTTGTCTGTTACGGAATAGTCATCGGCATCCTTGGAGGTTGCCGGAATATCAAATACTACTGTATTTGCATCTATGGTTACCTTCATTGCGTTTGCAAGAAGTTTCGAGTTTTTGGAAGAGTATTTTACATTGTTTTCTGCAAAGTTGAGGGTAAATTTGTTTTCGTTGATATCTTCACTCTCAATGCTTCTTTTTATTTCGGTAATTTCTTCGTTGGAATTTGTTTTAAAAGTTATAAGCTGTCCCTTTGCACCTATTGCTTTTAGTGCCTCGGAGGGAGTGCTGTAGGTTTTGCCGTCTACTTTGATTTTAGAGGCGGCTTTCAGGGTGGTGAGCTTGCCGGAAGCGTTTAGCACCTCAAGCTTAAGCTCGGAGCTCAGCCCGGAGGTAGTACCTATATTTACAAGGTAAGCATAGTCCTTACTTACGGTGTTGGCTTCTTTAAATGCTGCAATTTTTCCCTCGTTGTCAAGGTAGAATATACCTTCGTCTTTGAGCTTTATTTCGTTGGGATAGTTTGCGGCAATTTTGTATTCTTTGCCGGAAATTGTCACAGTATCGCTGTCTTTTTCTTCTACATTACCTTCAACTGTGCTGTTGGTAACTGTTCCGTATACAAGGCTTTTGTTCTTGCTTTGTGTCACAGTTAACACATCCCACTCATTAAGCTCGGTAGGCTTAATAACCTTTGAATCTTTTTCTATTATAAATGTGGTGTCATCATCCTCTTCGTCAAGCACAAGGGGAGCTTTTCCGTATTTGTCAATAACCTTGCCGGAGCTTGCAATAACCTCGTCTACAACATAGTTTTCTGTTTCGTTTATAAATACAATCTTTTTGTTTTTGTCATTTTCCACTATGGTAATATAACCGGATTCAATCATTTTAAGATCATCCATATCGGTTGCCATGCCGTTGTATACCACATAAGAGCCGGAAGGAATTTGTATTTTCAATTTTTTGTTGCCGCTTACATAGGTTATAAGGCTTTCTGTTACACTGTCAAGGTCGTCGGCCTTGATAGTTGTAATGGCGTTTTTGTTTTCGCCGGGAACAATGGCAATTACTGTATCTTTGGTTTTGGATGCTGTGCTGATATATGCATCTACATTGAGGCCAAGCACGTTTCTTATGTCGGCGTTGCCAATGCTGTAGATTTTGTTGTTAATCATTATTTCATCTTTGCCTACACCCTCGCCTTCAAGAGCAGAGCTGCCTACGGCGGTTACTTTGCCGGTGATGAGCTCAGCATCATGCTTGGAGGTAAGAAGGGTTTCGTCGGTTACTTCATATTTTTCGTTGCTTCCAAAGCCTGTCTGCTCCATTAGATTGATGTTAAGGGAGTTGTATGCAAGCTTTGCCACTTCTCCGCGGGTTATGGTATTGCCACTTCTTGCAGCTGCTACATTGACGCCGCTTGTAAGACCTGTGGAGTTACCTGCTACAAGATATCCTGTGGGGTATCCGCCTTTGGATTGTGCCTGAGGCTCGTAGCCTACAGCTCTTACAAGGATTGTTACCGCTTCGGCATAGGAAATGAGGTCATCGGGGCGGAAGTTGCCCAAATCGTCACCTACAACTAATTTTTCGGAGGTTCCCACATTTATATAACCCTTTGCCCAGTGATTTTCTCTTACATCGGGGTACTTGGTTTGTGTGGAACTTGCTGCGGCACCATTGAGGCCCTTGAGCGCAACGGCAATCTTTGTTACCTCGCTTCTGGTTATGGGGTCGTTGGGTCTGAATAGTCCCGTACCGCCATCACCTACCATAACTTCAAATGCGCTGAGTACTTTTGCTGCTTCCTCGTAGTCGGTACCTATAACGTCGGTAGAAAGTGCTGCATGGGAGTTGATGCCTATTCCCGATGCAAGAATTGCTGCAGTCGCCACAGATGATACAAATCTTTTGAAATTAGACACGCATAAGTCCTCCTTTGTGATTATTGTTTACATAATTAATTTAATTCTCTTTTGCAAAATACCGTTAAATGCTACCCTATACGGCGTTTTGTTGAGGAGATAAAACAATTATGTCAACCAACGAAATTAATCTTACTACAAAAAAGAACTTTTTTCAACAATCAAAATTTGGTAATAAAAAAAGGCTGTGCGTTTTACACAGCCTTTGCCTGTACATAGGTATAAATATAATTTATTGCTTATTCTGCTTTTCGAGTAAATCTCTGATTTCTGTAAGAAGCTCTTCGGTGGAAGGTCCTTTGGGGGCTTCAACTTCAGCTTCTTCTTTCTTTTTCTTGAATGCATTCATAACCTTAACCACAGCAAATATGGAAGCAGCTATTATAAAGAAGTCCACAATTGTCTGGATAAAGTTACCGTACGCAAGCACGTTTTCGCCACGGAGCTTTAACACAAGGTCGCTGAATTGCTGCTTTATAAAGCAGGTGGTAAGAGGCATAATGATGTCGTTTACCAAAGAGGTAACTATTTTACCGAAAGCAGTACCTATAACAACACCGACTGCCATATCAACCACATTACCCTTAATGGCAAACTCTTTGAATTCTTTTAAAATTGACATTTTTAAACATCCTTTCGACATTTTTCTTTAAGTTTATATCATCGAAAGAAATTTGTCAATATCTTGAAGTCTATTTATATCATATCTGCTTCCTGCTGAATTACAGTGGATTGATATTTTTCCAAAATTGCCGAGGATAGCTCTTCTCGCATATCTGGGTTTATGGGGTGGGCTATGTCTTTGAATTCGTTGTCCGGGGTTTTTCTGCTTGGCATTGCAATAAACATCCTGTCGGTTCCTTCTATTATCTTTATGTCGTGCACTACAAAGGCATTGTCAAAGGTTACAGATACCACAGCCTTCATTTTTGCTTCGGTAGTCATTTGTCTTATGCGGATGTCGGTTATTTCCATATTGAATTTGTCCTTTCCAATGATTTTAAGGGTATTTTGGGCTTAAAATTAAAAAAATATTCCTGTATATGAAAATAATTGTTTATTTTTTCTGCTTTTAGGTGTATAATTTAACTATCACAGAACATTGGAGTGTTTACTTTGAATAAATTTGTTCATTTCATAGGCATAGGCGGTATCAGCATGAGCGGTATTGCCAAGATACTGATTAACAATGGTATAAAGGTGTCCGGTTCCGATATATCCGAGTCCGATTCCGTGGCAGAGTTAAGAAGCCTGGGTGCCGATGTCAAAATAGGTCATTTTGCAGCGAACATCACCAATCAGGATATGGTTGTGTACACTTCTGCTGTACACGACGACAACCCCGAGATTGTTGCTGCCAAGGAAAAGGGCATAGAGCTTATAGACCGTGCCACAATGCTTGGTATGATAATGAAAGACTACAAAAACGCCATAAGTGTAGCAGGTACTCACGGCAAGACTACAGCCACATCTATGTTTACCTACATACTTTTAAAGGCAAACACAGACCCCACAGTTATGGTGGGCGGCAAGCTTGATGGTATTGACGGTAACTTAAGAATAGGCGACAGCGACTACTTTATTACCGAAACCTGCGAATATATGCGCAACTTCCTTAAGTTCTTCCCCAAGGTTGCAGTTATATTAAACGTTGAGGAAGATCACCTTGACTATTACAAGGACATAGACGACATCGTAGATGCATTTACAGCCTTTTGCAATCTTGTTCCCGAGGATGGCATTGTTGTGGTAAATAAGGAAAACCCCAACTCCGTTAAATCTGCACTTTCTGCCAAGTCCAAGGTGTATACCTTTGGCTTTGAAGATGCCGACTATTGTGCAAAAAATATTACCTATTCCGAGTTTGGCTATCCCTCTTTCGATGTGTACGAAGGCGATGAACTTAAGTGTCACTTGGATTTAAGTGTGGTGGGCATTCACAATGTGCTTAACGCCACAGCCTGTGCTCTTGCCGCAAGCAAGATGGGCATTGGCTTTGATGCAATAAAGCAGGGTCTTGAGGCATTTACCGGAACCAAACGCCGTTTTGAAAAGAAGGGCTTTGTAAACGGAGCTTTGGTGATAGATGACTATGCACATCATCCCACAGAAATATCCGCTACAATAAAAGCACTTAAAAATGTAAATCACAAAAGTGAGTGGTGCATATTCCAGCCCCACACCTATACCAGAACCATCAGCCTTTTGGATGACTTTGCCAAGGCACTCTCTCAGGTGGAAAATGTTATAATAACCGACATCTTTGCCGCCAGAGAAAAAGACACCGGCATAGTCCATGCCAAGGATTTGGCAGATAAAATACCCGGTGCTGTGTATATAAAGGAATTTGAAGATATTGCAGACTACATCAAGAAAAACGCCAAGGAAGGTGACGTTGTGCTTACCATGGGCGCAGGAAATGTGTGCGATATAGCAAAGCTTTTATAATTAACAGATATATATAGTCGAAATAAAAAAAGTCCCCGATGGGGACTTTTTTATTTCGCTTTAACTGTATATTTACCTCTTATGAGTACTATACCATTGGTAGTAAACTTAATACCTCTGGAGTCATTTCTTGGTGAAAGCAAAAGGTGGTTAAGGGGTGCCTCTGTGCCGTCGGGAAGGTCAAGACCTACAGTGAGGTCTGCAAGACCGCCGTTTGCAGTGGCTACAATTACACCGGAGCCGGAACGTACCACAAATTCTGTACCTTCGCCGCCTATAATCTTCTGATTTTTCTTTACATTAACCAGAATGTAGCCATCGGAAGCTTCTCCACCGCTTGAAGGGGTATGGTTTTCCAGGGCTTCGTCAACCTTCTGGGCAACTCTTTTGTCCACACGGGCATCTATCTCGGGGATAAGGGTGTCTGTAATGTAGGAAAGAGTTACAAGAGGGTCATTGCTGTCGCCGGGTGCCGCAAAGGCAACAATGGCAGAGGCGGCAACAAAAATTACAATGGCTATAAGTAATGCTTTAATTCTTCCCGGTATTTTCATAATAATACCACCTTTCTTTAGTAGCTATAGGCCAAAGCTTATCCTGAGAGCTTCATTTACGCAATAGGTAAGACTCTGGTCCAGATGTCCTATACGTTCTTTCAAACGCCTTTTATCTATGGTACGAATTTGTTCGGCAAGAATAACCGAATCTTTGGTGAGGCCGTGCTTATCTCCTTCAATCTCAATGTGAGTAGGCATTTTTGCCTTGTTGATTTTGGAGGTAATGGCTGCCACAATGACCGTTGGACTGTATTTGTTGCCCACGTCATTTTGCACCACAAGCACAGGACGGATTCCGCCTTGTTCGGAACCTACCACGGGACTTAAGTCCGCGTAGTAAATATCTCCTCGTTTTACCATATAATTCATTCACACTCCGCTAATTTTTCTTCGTAGCTTTGCTGTTGAATGTTGTCTGCCTCAAGGGATAGCTCGGCGATTTCTATGTTTATGTCGCCCATGGCTATATAGCCTTCCTTAAGGCTTTTTTCCGTGGAAGCACGTTTTTGTTTGTCCATGTAGCTTTTTGTAGCTTCCCGTATCAGTTCGCTTCTGTCAATCTTTCGGCTTGTTGCAAGGTTGTCAACATCGGTAAGTAGTGCATCGGGTAAACTAATGAGTATCTTCTTTTGCCGTGACAAAACAATCATGCCCCCAATCCGCTATACAATTGATATACAACAATTATATTATTTTTGAATCTCAAAGTCAAATGTATATTCTGCCAAGTAATATAATTGTTAATATTCAAGACGGTTTTGGATGGCGACAATTTTGTTATTCTGTATGTAAGCACGGGGAACTCTTCTTGCAACCGAGCATACAACCTCATAGTTTATCGTGCCGATAAGAAGCGCAACAGAATCTACGCTGATTGTATTATTGCCATCGGAACCGAAAATTATAACTTCGTCATATATATTTATATCATCAAAATCAGTAATGTCTATCATGCATTGGTCCATGCATATGTTGCCCACAACCGGGGCATAATGACCCTTTACCAAAAATTTTATTTTGCCGGAAAGCACTCTGGAAAGTCCATCGGCATAACCTATGGCAACGGTGGCTATTTTAGAACCTTTTTTGGCAACGAAATTTCCGCCGTAGCTTATGGGAAGGTCTTCTTCAACTGTTTTTATATGGGTAATTTTGGATTTTAAAGTCATTACAGGCTTTAGTTTGATGTGTTCTTCGCCCACATCCTCCGAGGGCTTAAGACCATAGGTTACAATACCGCTCCGCACCATATCCAGATGGGTGTGGGGCAAAGTGGCAATGGAAGCACTGTTTGCAAGGTGCTTAATGGGCAAAGCCACGCCTTTATTTTCAAGGGCACAGCACATGGCAGTGAATTTTTCAAACTGACCGTTGGCGTAGGTTTTGTTCGCTTCGTCTGCTTTGGACATATGGGAGAAAATACCTTGCAACTCAATATATTTCATTTTGGAAATTTGGCATATTTCCTCTACGGATTTTTCGTTTGGAGCAAAGCCAAGTCTGCCCATACCGGTGTCCAGCTTTATGTGAACCATAGCATTTTTTCCAAGAGCCTTAGCCACTTCCTGCACTGCCTTTGCATCGGCAAGGCTTGTTACAGCAAAGGAAACATCTCTTTCTATTATGCTATGATATTCTTCGGGAAATATTACACCAAGTATAAGTATAGGTATGGTATAACCCAGGTTTCTAAGCTCTATGGCTTCATCGGAGGTAGCCACGCCAAACCAGGCCGCATCTTCCTTAAGCAAGGTGTCGGCAACCATATTTACGCCGTGACCGTAGGCATCGGCTTTTATAATGGCCATTACCGGTGCGCTTGTTTTGGATTTTACCTCTTTAAAATTGTATCTCAATGCATCAAGATCTATTTCTGCCCAGGTTCGCATGGTATTTACATCTCCTTAATTTTTTATTGCAAAGGCAAGGTTGTCTATAATGTCCGATGGTGTAAGGGAGTACTCTCCCAAGAAGTATGCCCCAAGGTCTGCCGCATAGGAATGGATGTACACTCCCAAAAGAGCAGCCTCCAAGGGGGATTTACCCTGTGCCCCAAAGGATGCCACAGCACCTGCAAGCACGTCGCCTGTTCCTCCGGTTGCCATGCCGGGATTTCCAAGGATGTTTATATATACCTCTCCCTCGGGGGAAGCAACAACTGTTTGATGGGATTTAAGTACAACAGTTACATTGTGCTTTTTTGCAAATTCCAAGGCGTGTTTCTGAGTGTCCTTAAGTATTTCTTCTGCAGAAAGCCCGGTAAGTCTTGCAAATTCTCCTATGTGAGGAGTTATGGTAATTGGCATCTTGTGATTTTCAAGCATGGTTACTTCCTCACTTACGGCGTTAAGACCGTCTGCATCAATTACCAGCGGGATGCTTATGTCCGAGGTAATAAGGGTTTTAACTATATGTGTCAAGTCTTTGCTTCTGCCAAGCCCCGGTCCTATAAGGCACACATTGGCATTTCGGGCATCTGCAATTATTTTTTCAAGGTCATCTTTGCATATTAGCCCATCTTTACTTTGAAGGGGCTTTGTCATAACTTCCCTAAGTGATATTTCAAATATGTTGTTAAGCTCTTTGGCACAGCCAAGGCTTATAAGCCCTGCACCGCACTTTAGGGCAGATGTACACGCCATAATGGCCGCCCCGGTAAGGCCTATGGAGCCTGCAAGCACATAGAGCCTGCCGTAGTCACCCTTGTGGGTGGAGGACTCTCTTGGGGGTAGCAGATTTTTGACAACTTCGGCGGTAATTGCGTTTTGGGGTGCGTCTTCAAGCTTTTTTGCAATCTTAATGTGAGCGCTTGCAAGCTTGTCGGCACAAGACATGGCAACCGCTATGGCATATTCGCCATCGTGAGATATGCTTATTTCCCAATGGGTAAAGCCGTTGTCATTACTGTAGGCTTTTGCCTTGCCAAGAAGCGAAAGGTAGGGTGCACCGCTTTCTTTGTGAAGGATTTCCACTTCATTTAAAGGAAGGGTAATTCCTGTGCCAAAAGCTTTAAGCACAGCCTCTTTTGCGGCAAATATGCCGGCAGAGGACTGTGCTTTGTTGTTTTTTGTATTGATGTATGCTATTTCGTTTTCGGTAAATATCTTTTTGGGGATTTTAGGAGATATAACTCTTTCCATCCTCGATATTTTAACAATATCTGTACCCAAAGGCATAGGAAAACACCTCTTTATTCAAAGAATTTTCCGGGTATTTTGGACTTGAGCTGTTCCAGCATCTTTTCGGAAGGTTCAAAGTATATAATAGGGTTTATGCTGCTTGAGGAAATCTTCATAACATACACCGCTTCGGGGTTGTAGCCGGAGGTTACATCTGTTACGGGAAGATTGGGGTCAATTTCTTTGGCCTTGTCGCTTGATGTGTGTGCCACAAACTCAATTTCTCTTCTTCTAACGGAAAAAAGTCTCTTTCTGGAGGACTTTGCTATTACCATGTCAACATCCAGATCGCCACCGGTCAAGAGATATTCGTACTCTTTGTTTTGTCTTTTGATTAACTTGAAGCCACCCCATATAATACCAACCCAAACTGCAGGTGCAAGGAAGGTTACCGAGGGGAATACCAAAAGCAAAACTGAGTAACGCAAAAGGATAAGTGCTGCAAAAATAACAACAGCAGCTATTATGTTATCTTTTAAGGTTCTTTTCTTTTTAAACAAGCATTCGCAATATGTATCCATCAATATTCTCCTTTGATAGTGTAATTACGGATATTCTACCACAAAAACTATATTTTAGCAACATTTAAAGCAAAAAAACACCTTCATACAGTGTAATTTTAAAAATTTATTTACATATTGAGCTTTTTGTGATAAAATGTTATGAACATATTGTGCCATATTTCTGTATAATGGTATGGGGTGATATGTGTGTCCTACAAAAAGAAGAAACCTACAAAATTAAAAAGATTTGCAGTTTTGTTGGTTGTGTTCTTTGTTTTGTACGGTGGGCTTGGAGCATATCGAACAATGATTCGCACAGTTCGCTCTGTGGCACAATCCCAAATGGAGGATGTGGCAAATACTGCCATACACACTGCAATAGAAAATGCATCTCGCAATGTGGATTGCAGTAATCTTGTAAGTATAAACCGGGGTGAGGATGGAAGCATAGATTCCCTCACCTTAAATGCAGATCTGGCAAACAAACTGAAATCGGAAATTGCCCTAAACGTGCTAGAGTATATGAACAAGAGCGAAAACTACACCATATCTGTGCCAATAGGCAATTTTTGCGGTTCGGAGTTTTTGTCGGGCATGGGGCCGGAGATAAAGTTCAAGATTATTCCTTGCAACATAGCCCATATAGATTTTGACAGCAATTTCAAGCCTGCAGGCATCAATCAGGTGCTTCATACCCTTTCTGTAAGGGTGGATATAGATATAGGCGCACTTTTGCCGGGATTTAAGGAGATATCAAACCTTTCATCTTCGGCAATAGTATCCGAAACGGTTATTATGGGCGATGTGCCCGAAACTTATCTCAATATACAAAAGTAGAGAGGTATCATTAAATGACAGACAATATAAACTATCAGTATATAGTGGACTACATTGTAAATACCATTCCTCAAAGCACAGGCTTTTTAAAGGAGCTGGAGGATTATGCAGACGAGCGCTTCATACCCATCATTCAGCGTGAGGTAAAGGGATTTTTGGCAACACTTTTGGAGTACAAAAGACCCAAGCGCATCCTTGAAGTTGGTTCTGCCATTGGGTATTCGTCCATATTCTTTTCGCAGTTTCTTAAAGACGGCGGAGAGATAATCACCCTGGAAAAGGACGAAAAATACGCCGCCATTGCCAGAGAAAACATAAAGAAGGCAGGCAAGGACGATGTAATCCACCTTATAGAAGGCTCTGCCGAGGAAACCATAACTACCGTTGAGGGCGAGCTTGACATGGTGTTCTTAGATGCCAATAAATCGCAATACAGACACTATTTTGATGTGATATACCCCAATCTCACCCCCGGTGGCATCATCATCTGCGACAACATTCTTTACAAGGGTATGACCGCAAATGACGAGCTTTTGCCCCGTAAGCACTATGCAATAGTAAACAACATAAGAGATTTTCTTGATTTTCTCTGTAAGCACGAGGGGCTTACCACTTCAATAATTCCCATAGGTGACGGCATGAGCCTGTCTGTGAAAAAATAACATTGTAGGGAAGGGCTTTATCCCTTCCGTCTGAAAGGAAAATTACCTATGAATAAACCCGAAATACTTGCTCCTGCAGGGAGCCTTGCAAAACTTAAATATGCCATAATGTACGGTGCAGATGCGGTGTATATAGGCGGAGAAGCATTCTCCCTTCGTGTTGCCGCAAAGAACTTTACCCTGGATGAAATAAGGGAAGGTATAGACTTTGCCCACGAAAGAGGAAAGAAGGTGTACATCACCGCCAATATCATTCCTCACAACTCCGACCTTGACTACTTCCCACAGTTTGTAAAGGAAGTTGATGCCCTCGGTGCCGATGCTATCATAGTTTCCGACCTGGGTACATTTTCCATTGTCCGTGAGGTTGCACCAAATCTTGATATACATGTTAGCACACAGGCAAACAACACCAACTACGCTTCTGCCAATATGTGGTACAAGCTTGGTGCCAAGAGAGTAATCCTTGCCCGTGACCTTTCCTTTGAGGAAATAGAGGAAATCCGTGAGAAAACACCTGCCGATATGGAAATAGAGTGCTTTGTGCATGGTGCCATGTGCGTTTCCTACTCCGGCAGATGTCTCTTAAGTAACTATCTTACCATGAGAGACTCCAACCGCGGTGCCTGCTCTCATCCTTGCAGATGGAAGTACTACCTTATGGAAGAAAAACGTCCCGGTGAATATATGCCTGTTTTTGAAAACGAAAGAGGCACATTTATATTCAACTCCAAAGACCTTTGCATGATAGAACACATTCCTCAGCTTATTAAGGCAGGGGTTACAAGCTTCAAGATAGAGGGCAGAGTAAAGAACGAGCTCTATGTTGCTACTGTGGTAAAGGCATATCGCGATGCGGTGGATGCCTACTTTGAAAAGGGCGACGGCAAGGTGGACGAGGATATATTAACTGAGCTTACCAAGGTAAGCCACAGAGAGTACACCAACGGCTTCTACTTTGGCAAGCCAACGGAAAAGCATCAGCTCTACACAAGCAACACATACATTCAGGAGTACACCATTGCCGCCGTGGTTAAAAGCTATGACGAAGCCACAGGCGAAGCAATACTGGAGCAGAGAAACAAGTTTGAAAAAGGCGATGTTTTGGAAGTCCTCAATCCCGACGGCGAAAACTTCAGCTTTACCGCAGGCGAAATGTTCGACGAGTGGGGTAACCTCATTGAAAGCGCACCTCACGCCCAGATGACAGTTAAGCTTAAGCTCCCCCGGAAGGTTGCGGATTTTGCAATATTGAGAACTCTTAATAAGAACTATAAGCCGGAATAAAATTATAAAAGGACACGAAAGTGTCCTTTTTGTATTATTCCGCTAAATAGCAAAATATTATTCCGAAACTATTGATATTGTTCCGATAATGTGATATAATAACCAGCGAAAGGAGGGTTATTCAATGTTTATTACAGTAAAACAAGCTGCTGAAAAATGGAATATTTCTGACAGAAGAATACGAGTGCTGTGTGCCGAGGGTAAAATTCCCGGAGCATATCAGGAAGGACGAGGTTGGAAGATTCCGTTGGATGCATCTAAGCCCATAGATGGACGATTCCGTTCAAAAGAGAGTATCCTTTCGAGAATAGACCAAAAGAAAAAAGAGCTGGATGGCAAGAGACCTTTGACAGAAGGCGAGGTAGAAAGGCTTAACGAAGAATTTGTTGTGGAGTATACCTATAATTCCAATGCTATCGAAGGAAATACATTGACACTTCGCGAAACGGATTTGGTGCTTCGCGGACTTACCATAGACCAAAAGCCCCTAAAAGATCACATGGAGGCAGTAGGGCACAAAGAAGCAGTTGAGTTTGTAAGTGAATTGGTTAAAGATAAGGTGCCTGTAAGTGAAAGCATCATAAAGCAAATTCATTTTCTTGTGCTTGCCGACAAAAAAGACGACCGCGGTGTATATCGCAGAGTACCTGTGCGTATAATGGGAGCACACCATGACCCGGTTCAGCCATATCTCATTGCTCCAAAGATGGAGCAGCTCCTTTGGGACTTCAAAGAGAGCACAGAACACATAGTTACCAAGCTGGCAAAGTTTCATATTGAGTTTGAGGGCATTCATCCCTTTATAGACGGAAACGGAAGGACCGGAAGGCTTCTTGTTAATCTGGAGCTTATGAAGGCAGGGTATCCTCCGATTGACATAAAATTTACAGACCGCATGACTTATTATAATGCCTTTGATGAATATTATGTAAACCATAATCTTTCGGTAATGGAAAATCTGTTTGCAGGTTACATTGAAGAAAGATTGGATAAATATTTGAAAATGCTGACATTTGAATAACTAAAAACGCCGGACGCATCTGCGCCCGGCATTTTGCTTTTTATATCTTAAATTTATCCCTCAAATGTATACACACCAGAACCCACGTTGTGAACACTTCCGTCGGGAAGTACAACCTCTGCGGTGGTGTTGCAGGGAACTTCCACGGTGTAGATTGTCTTGCCGTCTTTGTGTTCCCACTTGGAGCCTACAAAGCCGTAGGGTGTAGCAAATCTTGCTTCCATATAGCCCAAAGCATCCGAGGGTATGGGAGCTATTTTTATCTTTTTGTAGCCGGGTTCAAGGGGTGTCACGCCCATTGCCTCGGAGTAAATCCAGTCTGCCACAGAGCCGTAAGCATAGTGGTTAAAGGAGTTCATGGCGGTAGACCACATTGTGCCGTCTTCCCTTATGCCGTCCCAATGCTCCCATATGGTGGTAGCACCCTGCTTTACGGAGAATAGCCAGGAAGGATATCCTCTTTGCAGAAGAAGTCCGTAGGCAGTATCTGCGTGACCGTAACGGGAAAGGGCATAGCAAAGGTAAGGTGTACCTATAAATCCTGTCTGAAGCTTTGTGCCGTTGGCAAGAATCATGCTGTTTAATGCATCGGCATTTTTCTGCATGTCTTCAAAGAGATTCATATAGAGGCCAAGCACATAAGCTGTCTGTGTTTTGCACTTGGGCTCACCGTCTTCGCCTACATATTCCTTTCGGAAAGCATCTACAATGTTTTTGTAAAGCTCCTCAAGGTATTTCACATCATCTTCGTAGCCAAGCACCTCTGCCATTTTGCCCGTAAGGTAGGTGGAGTATGCAAAGAATACTGTTGCAATGTATGTCTTGTCGGTGGAACCTTCGTAGCTTCCGGGTTTGGCATCAAGACCAAGCCAGTCGCCGTATTGGAAGCCTGTGTTCCAAAGGTAAGGATTTTCGCCCTGCGCCTTTATGTATTCAACCCATTTTTTGCTCATGGGGTAGGTGGTTGCAAGAAACTTCTTGTTGCCGTAGGCTTTGTAGAGTTCCCAAGGACAAACAACACCTGCATCTCCCCAACCGGAAGATGTTTTAAGGCAGGTCATAAGGGGTATGTAGTTACCAACCATGCCGTCTTTCTTTTGGTCTGCCATCATGTCAAGGAGCCACTTTGTAAAGAATGCGGAGCAGTCTGCGTTCTTTAATGCGGTGGATATAAAAACCTGTGCATCACCTGTCCAGCCGAGTCTTTCGTCACGCTGGGGGCAATCGGTGGGTATGTCTACAAAGTTATCTCTTTGGCTCCACAAAATGTTGGAGAAGAGCTTGTTTACCATTTCATCGGAACATTCTATGTGTCCGTTTACATTTGTGTCGGAGGATATTGCCTCTGCCATAAAGTTGTCTATAGTTACATTGGGTGTACATTCGTCAAGGCGTACATAGCGGAATCCCTGGAAGGTAAAGTGGGGACGATAGGTCTCCACGCCATCACCTTTGAAGGTGTAGAAAATTTCGTTTTTGGCACTACGCATATTGTCTGCGTAGAAGTTACCTTCTGAATCCAGCACCTCGGCGTGGGTGTATTTAATTACATCGCCTTCGTTGCCTTTTATGTTGAATTTAACCCATCCGGCAATGTTCTGTCCAAAGTCCAAAACTGTTTCGCCTTTGGGAGTTGTAAACATGGAAAGAGGCTTTAAGGTCTTTATAACCTTTACAGGTACGCTTCTGGAGCTTACAAGGTTTGCAAAGCCTATGTTGTACTCAACTGCGGGAAATTCCTTTTCGTATTTGCCTTCAAGTCGTGCATCGTAGGTTTCGCCGTCGTATATTTCCGACATAATAACAGGGCTTTGATAGGTAAGCCAGGTGTCATCGGTGGCAACAATTGTTTTGCCGTCGGCAATAAGCTCGCAGAAAACACAGTTTGGCATTTCGCCAAAGGGGCTTGGAACTGTGGGGAAGGATGGAAATCTTCCCTTGCACCAGCCTTTGCCTATGTATATTTCAATTTTGTTTGTGCCTTTTGTAAGGTAATCCTTAACATCGAACATTCTGTACTGTATTCTCTTGAGGTAAGAGGTAAAACCGGGGTTGAGGAATGTGTCGGTAATAGCCTTTCCGTTTATGAGTATTTCAAAAAGGCCGTAGCAAGATGCTGTAATGTAGGCATCTTCACCGTCAAATTCAAATTCCTTTACAAATACCGGGCGCACATCGCCGGGGCGGGCAATCCACTTTGCATTGGGTTCTTTGCCCATGTAGCCGGTTACAAAGTAGCCTTCGGCACAGCTTACTTCGCCGTGGTTATCCCACACGGTTACACAGTAGTTGTATTTTGTCTTGGCTCTCAGCGCAGGGCCGGTGTATTCTATATTGATGCTGTCACCGCAAGCTTCGTTTACCGTGAAGTTACCTACAGTAAGCTCGTAGCGGGTCTGAACAGTGTTTTCTTTGTCACTTTCCAGCTTCCATGAAAAAATGGGGTTTTTCTCGTCCATACCTATAGGATTGGTAAGGTTTTCGCATTTTAAATCAATAATGTTAAGCATAGTGCACCTCTTTAACTTAAAATAACTATGCCTTTATGATAACATAACATCCATTTGTTGTAAAGGTTCTGTTTTGTATTATTTGTATTAAAAAGTGTCTTTTGTTGCAAAAACAGCCATAATTCCAATGAGGGGATTATGACTGTTTTGATGATTATTGTATGTGCTTTTCAAAATCTTCTCTTATTGCATTTTCTCTTTCTTTTGTATCTTCTTTTGTTTTGCCGCAAACGGAAATATATGCTTTAAGCTTGGGCTCGGTTCCCGAAGGGCGGATTATTATGGAATTGCCGCTGCAAAATTCATATTTTATAACGTCGGAAGCCGGAAGAGAATCAACACCCTTACTGTAATCGACTACTCTGTTTATTTCCTCGTTTTCAAAACGCACATCTCCGCAACGGAATTTTCTCATTATTGCTTGCATTTTCTCAAAACCGGATATTCCTTCAAAAGAGAAAGTATGTAATGTATTCAGGTAATATCCGTATTTTTCATAGAGTTCATTTAGCTTTTGTATAAGTGTTTTTCCTGTAGATTTTAAGTATGCGTACATTTCACATATCAGAAGAACAGCATTAACTCCGTCTTTATCTCTTACATAACCACCGCTTAAGTATCCGTAGCTTTCCTCAAATCCAAATAAATAAGAGTTTTCGTTTTTTGCAATTTGTTCACCTATGTATTTGAAACCTGTGAGAACATTTATCATACTTACACCGTAATTTGTTGCAACTTTTTCTGCCATATCGGTGGTAACTATTGTTTTTACTGCTACAGGATTTTGAGGCATAGTCTTGTTTTGTATTCTTTGTGAGCATATATAATCCAAGAGGAGGACACCAACTTCGTTGCCTGTCAAAAGGGTGTAGCACTCTGTATCTTTTACGGCAATTCCCACTCTGTCGCAGTCGGG
>JAEIGA010006713.1_pt1 | contig 17511 bp, 16 predicted proteins | sample 9270691 | NCBI WGS metagenome assembly JAEIGA01 (sample SAMN17057246, study PRJNA624740) | gut metagenome | biome: biome; isolation source: fecal sample | host: Bos grunniens | place: China: Xizang | collected 2019 | reverse complement strand
TCGGTTTTTAACTTTTTTTAATATATGGATCATTAAATTAAAAAATGATAATTGAATATCTTATCAATTTATATACTATTGAAAATAAAATAATTTTACATGGAACTTAAAGATTTAGCATTTATAATTATAGCAATATTGATTGGTGTTTTAGTATTTAAACTATTCATGTGGTTATTGCCAGTTATTGTTGTTTTATTAATAGCATTTTTCGTTTATATTTATTTATCTGAAAGATATAACTAAAAAAAATTTTTGATGTTGAGTATTGTTATTTTCTCAACATTCCACTTGTTTTTTGATTAAAAAAAGAATTTATTGGGGATTAAATCATCATTTTTGTTAGATTTTAGAATCCCTAATCTAAAATTGCTGAAATAACTATGTTTGCAACTTGTATGTAATCCCCGCTAAAAGTTAATTAAATTAATTACTCTTTAACGATAAATGTCACAGCAGCACCGTCATAATACCATTTATCATCGGCTTCAGATGTCACTGTAAAGGAATGTTGTCCCGGAGATAAATCAACGCCCCTGATTGTAATATAAAATTGCCCAGTATCTGAGGTAACCGTGGTTTCATAACAATCGTCAAGTTTTACATGTATAGGACCGCGATACTCTGGATTCCAGGTAACATGAAAGCGAAAATCGTCTCCTACATGAAAAGTAGTATTTGATTCTATCTTGAACATGGGATATCTTTTTCCATAACCATTTGGATCGGATAAATTAATACCATTATCATCAGTCAAATTAGTATTGTTTCCAGTACCATTCACTTCTGCTGAAACAACTGGATACAAGCAACAGAAAAAAATTATTATGGATAAACTAATTATTTTTATATATTTCATTCCATCATCCTAATAAATTTCATTAAAACTTATTTATTAGTTATGTAAATCGTTTAATATAATGTTTATCGCACGTATGCACTTACTTGCAATGTATATCAGGAATAAAGGTTAAAAAAATAATAATTTCACTTTTAATAGAAAAATATTTCTTCAGTTTAAATTTTGTAAAAAAAGAGATAATATGAGGTGTTTAATTCGCACTTTTAAACACCTTGTAGTTGGAAAATTGTGTGGCAGTTAAATTTTCCGTTTTAATTAAATTAGCAAATTGTGAAAAACTAATTTAATATTTGAAAAGTTTTATGGACAATAATGTTTTTGAGCAATGTGTTTTTAGGTCTTCCTAAATTTCATCGCTATTATTATGTTGATTATTGTAGTATTTAAAACTTTCTATTTTTTTAGGTTTTCCTAAATTTTTATAATTTTAAATATTTTGATTTTTAAAACTCTTATCAATAGGTGTTATCATGGTTGAGGTAGATTGGAAAGAAGATAGGATTATTTTAACTCCAATAAATTTGTATATGGAATATATGTTGTTAAGTTATAACAATTATTTGAAAGATAAGTTAGACGATGTTTCTATTACTCATGGTGAACTCACATATATCTATAACATTAAATATTATCCATTAATATCTCAAAGGGAGCTTGCAGAAACTTTATTTGTATCTGAAGCAAATGTTGCTAAAATGGTTAAAAAGCTTGTCAAAAAGGGTTTGGTTAAAAAGCAGAAAGATGAAAACAATAAAAGCCGTAATGTTTTATCATTGACTGATAAGGGTGAAGAGCTTTTTGTAAAGATTAATGTTTTAACATGTGGATGGGAACGTAAAATTACTAAATCCCTTTCTAATGAAGATTTGTTCGATTTAAAAGAAAAACTATATTTGTTAACCCAAGAGTCAGTAGACTTGTAAATGGTTAAATTTATATAAGGAATTATTTAATATAATAGTAAATCTTAACTTAGTTAAGTCATTAAATTAATGGAGATAAAACTATGTCTATTTATGATTTTGAAGTAAAAGACGGTGAAGGAAACAAGGTTTCCTTAAAAGAATATGAAGGTAAAGTATTGTTAATTGTTAATTCAGCAACAAAATGTGGTTTTACTCCACAATACACAGAATTAAATGAAATTTATGCTGAATTCAATGAACAAGGTTTTGAAATATTAGACTTCCCATGCAATCAGTTTGGTAAACAAGCTCCAGGATCAACTGAAGAAATTGCTGAAGTTTGCCGCAATAAATGGCTAGTGCCTTATCAAATATTTGATAAAATAGATGTGAATGGTGAAAATGCAGATCCATTATTTGAATACCTTAAAAATGAACAGCCATTTACAGACATTACTGGAAAAGGTGCAACAAAACTTAAATTAGTTTTAAAAGCAGTCGACAGACATTATAAAGATAATAACGATATTAAATGGAATTTCACCAAATTTTTAGTTGACCGTGAAGGCAATGTTGTTAGAAGATTTGAACCGACTGAAGATTTGGGCGATGTAAAAGCTGCTATTAAAGACTTATTATAGTCTTTAATTTTTTTTTATTGGGTTTTGTTACTATGGAAGAATATGATATAATAATTGTCGGAGCAGGACCTGGAGGTCTTACAGCCGGAATTTATGCTGGCCGTCAGGGAACTAAAAATTTGATTCTTGATAGGGGTCTTGCAGGAGGAATAGGTCGTGAAGTTCCTGAAATGGAGAATTATCCTGGTTTTGATAATATTTCCGGTTTGGAATTAATTGAAAAGATGAAAGCTCAGGCTATTAAAAATTGCGACCTTCATGAAAATGAAAATGTTTTAGAAATTACTAAAAATAAGGATGATTTTACAGTTAAAACAGATAAAGATTCTTACTTAAGCAAATCAATTATTTTAGCGACTGGAAGCTCCCATAGGCAACTTAATGCTAAAGGTGAAGAAGAATTTAAAGGAAAAGGCGTTAGCTACTGTGCAACCTGTGATGGATTTTTCTTCCAGGGCAGAGATATTATAATGGTAGGTGGAGGAAACAGTGCTCTGCAGGAGGCTTTGTATCTGAATAATTTGGGTGCAAATGTTACTTTAGTTCACAGAAGAGATGAATTCAGAGCTCAAAAACACCTGCAGAATCAAATAGAAGAAAATGGCATTAATGTTATTTACAATGCTGTTGTTGAAGAAATAAAAGGTGACATGCTTGTTGAATCTGTTGTTTTAAAAGACACACAAACCGGTGAATTGACCGATCTTCCAATAAGTGGCATATTTATAAGTGTAGGTTATATTCCACACACTGAACTTGCAGAACAATTGGGAGTTAATTTAGATGAATCCGGTCATATTATAATTGACACCGAACAAAAAACCAATATTGAGCATGTTTATGCAATCGGTGATGTTTGTGTCGGATTAAAACAGTGGGTTGTAGCATGCGGGGAAGGTGCTGTTGCAGCAACCTCTGCGTATCATGATTTGAATGGTTCCAACTAATTTTTTTCGATTCTATTCGAAAATTTTATTTTTTTTAAAAAAACATTAAGTTTTGATAATAAGTTTATTTATAATTAAACATAACTTATTATATATGTTGAACAATAAAAATAAGGATTTTTTAGGAAAATTTTTCTTTATATTGAGCATTATATTTTTAATTTATCTGTTAATTTCTCCTTTAAATCATCTTATTTGTCAAATTGATGAATATTTTACTAGAACAGTACTATTGCTTCCAGTTAAGGATATTATAACTGTAACAAGTACTGATGTTCACCCTCCTTTGTATTATCTGATGGGAAAAGTTGTGGCTGAACTGAGTAGAATTTTCAATGCTGATTTGTTATACAGTTTAAAATTGCTTTCAATTGTACCATATATCTTGATTTTATTTATTTCTTTAACTAAAATAAGAAAAGAGTATGGATGGCTTGCAGCAGGAGTATTTGCTTTTGCTCTTGGGGTAATGAGCGAATTTTCCAGATATTATTTGATTGCAAGGATGTACAGTTGGGCGGTTTTATTTATTTTACTTGCGTTCTTGTCTTTTAAAAATATTATTTATGGTGAATCAAATAAGAAATCTTGGATTTTACTAACTTTATTTTCACTTTTAGGAGCATATACACATTATTTTGCTGCTATATCTGCATTCTGCATATATCTGATTTTATTGTTTTATATTCTTAAATTTAAAAAAGATGAACTTAAAAATTGGCTGATATCTGTTGTCGTGGCTATTGTTTTATATCTGCCTTGGATTCCTTCTTTAATGGGTCAGTTAATTCATATCAATAAGGGTTATTGGATTACGCAGGTAACACTAGAAAAGGCCATAGTGTTTTTTGGATATTATGCATATACTGGGGAAGTGCTGCTAGGCATTATTGCAATATTGTTTTTAGCAGTGATTTTAATTATATATTCAAGAGAATCAAAAAATATCGAAAAAAAGGATCAGTTTTTTATTTTAAGCGGTATTGGAGTTTATTTGGGAACAATTACCTTAGGAATTGCTATTTCACTTTTATTCAAGCCGATTATGGATGATAGATATTTAATGCCTGCCGCTGCATTATTGTGGTTAGTGATATCAATTATTTTAAGTAAATTAAAAGATAAAAGGTTGTTTTTGATTTTTCTGGTGTTAATAGTTATACTTTTGATTTCAGGTGTTGCAAATACAATAAACACATATGATGCAAATTATCATAATGGAACTGCACAAAAAGAAATATTGGATAATATCACTCAAGACAATAATTCCATGCTTATTATAGCTAGAGCTAATGATACATTCTATTATATAAGTTATGATTCGGTGGATTTGTATTGTTTGAATGAAACACAAATATTTGGGATTGGTATGGATAGGTTGCATCAGTTTTTTGACTTTAAAAATGTGGATGAAGCAAAAATGGATGAATTGATAGCTAATAACAGTGATAAGAACATTTATCTTGTTTGCTGGCAAGAACCAAGAATACATTCACAATATGAAGTATTGCATCAGGAACTTTTCATGTTCTATGTAAAAATTAATTGTACAAGTCTAAACTCGACCAATGAAACATCTCAATATTAAAAATCAGGATTATTGATTGGTTTTCATCAATCAAAATCTAATTCGATTTTTTCATATTCTTTTTTTCCATTAAATATGTCCAGATCAATGGATTTATTTTTAAATGAAACAATTATTGTACAGATTGCATCTCCGGTTACGTTTACTGCGGATCTAATCATATCTAAAATACGGTCTATTCCCATAATCATACCGATTGCCTCTATAGGCAAACCAATTGAATTGAATACCATGGTTAGTGTAACGAGTCCAACTGATGGAACACCTGCAGTTCCAATTGAAGCCATCACTGCGGTAAAAATAACGGTTATTAATGCAGAAAGTCCCAAATCAACACCGAAAGCCTGAGCCGTAAACATAACGGCACAACCCTGCATTATTGAAGTTCCATCCATATTAATAGTAGCACCTAAAGGTATTGTAAATGATGATACTTCCCGTGAAACTCCAAGTTCGGATAATTTTTCTAAATTTAAAGGTATTGTTGCATTTGAAGTTGATGATGAAAATGCAAAAAACATAACTGGAACGAATTTTCTAAAGAATCGAATAGGGTTTAATCTTGTAAATATAACCAGTAATGCAGGATAAACAACAAATAGTTGTATTGCTAGGGCTATAATGACACATACAAAATATTTACCTAATGGAATCAGACCCTCGAAACCTAAGCTACCGAATGTTTTAGCCATTAAACAGAAAACACCTATTGGAGCAAATTTCATCACAAGGGAGGTCATTTCCATCATGACGGTATTTGATTGCTGGAAAAATTCATTAACTAACTTTGTTTCATCTTTTAATTTGGCTAAAATTAGACCAATAATCAGTCCAAATATGATTACTGGTAACATATCTCCGTTAGCAAGAGAATTAATTGGATTATCTGGTATTATATTTAAAAGCGTATCTGCTGTTGATTGATTAAGGCCAACATTTGATGTTAATGTAGAATTAGTCGCCATATTTAAACCAGTACCTGGTTGAATCAGGCTGCCTATAAAAAGTGCGATAGTGACAGCCAATGCGGTTGTTAAGATATAAATTAGTATTACTCTTCCGCCAATTGTACCGATTTTCCTAATATCTGAAAGCGATGCGGCTCCAACTATAATCGAAAAGAAAACAAGCGGCACAACTAACATTTTCATTAATCGAATAAATCCGTTTCCACCCAAGTAGAAAACATTATTGATTAATACTATATTTTTAATAAATGGATCACTCACATAGAAATTTAGAAATAAACCAACAATAAGACCTAAAACCATGGAAATCATTATCCATCCACTTAAATCTATTTTTTTTAATTTATTTCTCATTTCAACTCATCCAATTTATTATTTATAAAAAAATGGAATTTAGGAAGGATGTTCCTAAATTAATTTTTGAATTTCTTCACGGACAATTTTATTAACCAAACCGCCGTCTGCTTTACCTTTAAGCTGTTTCATACACATTCCCATTAAAGGTCCCATAGCTCCCATTTGACGTTCTTTAACCATTCCTTCATTTTGAGCTACAATGTCTGCAATGATTTTAGCAACATCATCTTCGCTCATCATGGTTAAATTGTTTTTCTCAGCTATTTCGGGAATATCTGTATCAGGGGTTTTGATTGTTTCAACTGCTAATTTACGAACGCTGTCTTTTGCAATTTTACCTTCAGCTAAAAGAGTAAATATTCCTTTGAAGTGGTCTAAAGTTAATACATTAACATCATAACCTTCTCTTTTGATTTCACGTAAATCATATGCAAGAAGTGATGCTACAGGTGTTGCATCTACATCAACATCTGCTAAAATAGCTTCAAACATCTCCGCTTCTTGTCTTTTAACAAGCTGTGTTGCTAAATCTTCACTTAGCTTATACTCTTTGATAATTCTTGCCTGTTTTACATCAGGTAATTCAGGTAAGTTATTTGCAATAGGTTCAATTCTATCTTCAGTAATTTTAAATAATGGAATATCGGTTTCAAGATACATCCTATTTGCTGTTGGAAGAGGTCTCATGTATTCGGTGTTACCGTCATCTAGGGCTTTACGGGTTTCTTCTACAACACCTTCCAAACCTAAGGCAGCTCTTCTTTTAACTTCTTCTAATGCAGATATTGCAATATCTTCATCATGAGCTACAATAATGAATGCATCATTCTCACCAATATTTAAGAATTCTGTGACTTTATCAACTTCATCCTGGGTAATTCCGTATGCAGGCAATTCATCAGAGTGGAAAATACCTGAAACTCCACGTTTTTTAGCATAACTGGCAATTTCAGTACCAAATCTTCTGCCTGGCTGTACTTCACGACCAATCAAACTGTCATATCCTTTCAATACAACTGCTTTAATGGTTTCAGCTGATTTTAAAATTTTGGATTCAGTATCTGCAAATAATTCATCTAAAGTATGGATCTCTTCTAAAACTTCAGCATTTCTTTTTTCAAGTTCTTCTTTAATGTCAATTAATACTAACTGTCTTTGAACTTCCCTTTCAACGATTTCTGACATTAAATCCAAATCCTGAACACCCTTAATTTCAACACGAGCACCTTTTGCAATGGAAATGTTTAAATCTTGTCTGATTGTTCCAAGTCCTCTTTTAACAGTAGTGCTTCTTAAGATTTGTCCAAGCATATATGCAACTTCACGAACTTGGGCAGGGTCATGCATGGAAGGATCTGTTGTAATTTCAGCTAGAGGAATACCTAATCTGTCTAATCTGAATTCGGTAAATCCGTCTTTTGTTTCTATCCTTCTTGCAGCATCTTCTTCTAATCCTAAACTTTCAATAACAACTCTTCCGTATGGTGTGTCCAGATATCCGTCAGTTGCAACCATACCGGTTCTTTGAAATCCACCAGTGTTACTTCCATCAATAACCTGTTTTCTCATCGTATGGAATTCATCTACAATATGCATATTCATAAGACATGCAATTGTAATACAGATGTCTAGAGCTTCTTCATTTAAGCTGTGTGGTGGTTCGTCATCGTTTTCAACAAGACAAGTATGTTTTTCAAAGTTTTCATATTTGAAATTAAGACCTCTTAAAGATTCCTGCAGTGCTGCTCTGTCGATTTCTCCAAGTTCTGATTGTGTCGGTCTTAATTTTCTCTGAATTAATTCATTATAATCATCATCAACAAGTTCTGTTTTACATGGACAGAATAATTTATGCTCACTGTTTAATTGTTGGTGAATTTCAAGTCCCATTTTTAATCCTAATTCATTGTAATCCATATTATCACCCTAATTTAAGAAATCTTTAATTGATGATTTAACACTAAATTCACCTGCAATATTAGTTTGCATAATCTCTTTTACTTTATTGTAATCATCACTTTGACCTAATGCCCAGCATAATTTTACATATGCAGTTTCCGGAGTCATGTCCTGAGCAGAAATTAATCCTGCATCAATCAATTCACGTCCTGATGAGTAAACATTCATATTTATCCTGCCGTAAAGACATTGTGAAGTCATAATTACAGGAATATTCTCATCCCTTGCTCTTTTAAATGAATCAAGCAATTCATTCGGGGCATGTCCAAGACCAGTACCTTCGATAACAAGTCCTTTATATCCTTTATCAATATGATATTCAATAAAATCCTTTGAAATTCCAGGAAAACTTTTTATTAATCCGACTTTTTCCTCAATAGCTGTATTTACTTCCAATTCATTTTCTCCACGTTTGGTATATGCATACTCTGGATTAATGTTAATTTTTTTATTTTCGATTTTAGCTATTGGCTGAGCATTAATGCTTCTAAAGGTATCCCTTCTTGAAGTGTGCATTTTTCTAACCTTTGTTCCATTGTGCAGGTAAGTGAAGTTATCATTTAAGCTTCCATGCATACAGACACATACTTCTGCAATATCTCCTTTAGCAGCAATAACTGAATCAATTAAGTTGATGTTGGCATCACTTGAAGGTCTGTCTGAACTTCTTTGAGCTCCTGTTATAATAATAGGTACTGGGGTTTTTAGCATAAAGCTTAATGCTGCTGATGTGTAGTGCATTGTATCAGTACCGTGAGCTATTACAATACCGTCAGCCCCTTCACTGATGTCATTAGCTATTTCTTCAGCCGCTTTAACCCAATATTCAGTTTTCATGTCTTCACTAAATATATTATATAATGCTTTTACATTGTAATTGGCATAATCCAATAACTCTGGGTTTGCTTTAACTAAATCTGATGCAGTAAACTTCGGATATACAGCTCCAGTTCTATAATCAATGACTGATGATACTGTACCTCCGGTTGATATGACTGAAATGTTTTCTTTGGATGGGTCTTTTGGAATTTCACTTTCATCATAACCGATTTTAGGTTTATCTCCTTTTTCTACAAGTTCTGCTGTAGTGTTGTCAATAGCTACACCGATATTGTAACCGCTTGATAATTTTAAAACTAAAAATCCATCTTCAGCATCTTCCGGACGATCTAATAATATTCCGGTATAGGAAATATCTTCTTTATGTACCTTAATTGTATCTCCTATACTTAAATCGTAATTTTCAATGTATTTTTTACTATTTTCTTTATATGTCATTAAATCACACTATGAATTGTTCCTGATCCATTCTGCTCCCGCATGTAAAACATCAATGTTAACATCCACTACTTTAGGTTTGGATGCAAACATTTCTCTAATTGCATTTTCATAGGATTCTGTATTTAAGACATCACCTAATTCAGTTAATGCACCTAAAAGAGCAGTATTTGCGGTTCTGGCATTTCCATGTTCTTCTGCAATGTCTACACAAGGCATTGCAATAACTTTTACATCTTTATCGGTTGTAAATTCACCGATATTTGCATCGTAGAGAATAACTCCACCATCTTTTACATCTTGTGAGAATTGGTCTAATGATGGTTTGTTTAAAGCAATAAGAATGTCAATATCATCAACAACAGGAGTACCTATGGTTTCATTGGATATTACAATAGAACAATTGGATTTTCCTCCCCTTTGTTCCGGTCCGTAACTCGGATACCATGATACGTGTTTTCCTTCAGCACAGGCTGCCTGAGCGATAGTAAGTCCTGCACTTAAAACTCCCTGACCACCAAATCCGGAAACTTTAATTCTCAATGGATTAATATCCTCATCAACATAACCTGAATCGTCACTTCTGTTCACATTAAATATTTTATCCAGGGATTCGGTTGAAAAGTCACTTGCAGGTCTTTCAATAGGTTCTCTTTTATATAAATCATTTCTGAAGTTTTTAACCGGGAACTCTTTTTCCATTTGTTCTTCAATAAATTTTTGTGCACTGGCCACGTCCTGTTTTAAGTTGGTAGGACAAGGGGATAATATTTCGACAAATGAATATCCTTTTCCTTCTTTTTGAACAGTCAATGCCTGTTTGATTGCAAATTTGGCAAGTCTGATTTTTAAGGGATTAGCAAGAGATACTCTTTCAATGTATACTGGTGCTTTTAAGGTATTGATTAACTCACACATGTGGGTAGGGTGTCCGGTATAGTTAGGATCTCTTCCGGTTTGGCAGGTAACTGCTTTTTCTCCAATCAATGTTGTTGGGGCCATTTGTCCACCAGTCATTCCGTAAACAGTATTGTTAACGAAAAATACTGCAATTTTCTCTCCTCTGTTTGCTGCTTGTAATGTTTCATTCAATCCAATTGATGCTAAATCTCCATCTCCCTGATAACTCATTACAATTGCATTATCTTCAGCTCTTGAAATACCTGTTGCTACTGCAGGTGCTCTTCCGTGAGCAGTCTGGAAGTTTCCACAGTTAAAGTAGAAATATGCATATACTGAGCATCCAACAGGGGATATCATAACACATCTTTCTTGAATTCCAAGTTCATCCATACATTCAGCAATTAATTTGTGTATGATTCCATGTCCACAACCAGCACAATAATGGGTTGATTGAATATTAGTTCCTTTTCTAGTATATTCTTCTAAAAGGGATTGTGGATTTCTACGTATTTGTAATTCATAATCTTTATTGTTGTTTTCTTGTTCGCTCATTTTTCCACATCCTTAATCAATTATATTTGGGCTAGCTTTTTCTTCACTTCTTTTTGAAGCATCTATGCTTTCATCTTCAATGCCAGCTATTTCATAGATTTTGGCAAGCACATGTTTTAGCTCAATTAAATTTCCTCCCATCCTGTTAACTAAATGGGTATCTTCTTTTCTTAAAGCTGCAAATTGAACATCAGCTAATAATTGACCATTACTCATTTCAATAGATATGAAACTAACTCCTTTATCGGACAATTCTTTAATTCTATCAACTGGGAAAGGTGATAATGTAATCGGCCTTAAAAGTCCAACTTTTAAACCTTTTTCACGGCTTTTATCAACAGCGGTTCTTGCAATACGGCTGCTAATACCATAGGATACTAAAACAATTTCCGCATCTTCAGTTTGATATTCTTCTACAATAACCTCTTCAGCTTCAATTTTTGCATATTTTTCCTGGAGTTTGTAGTTGAAATCTTCTAATTCATTAAAATCATTGTAAATGGAAGTGATAAGATTTTCCATTGTATCTTTAGTACCTTTTACTGTCCAATCTTTATCGTTTTTAGGTTCAATCGCTTTTTCAGGAAATACTAATGGCTCTGCCATTTGACCTAAAGTACCATCAGCAAGAACAATTACAGGATTTCTCCATTTATCTGCCAGTTCAAATGCTTTCATTGTTAAATCACACATTTCTTGAACGCTATTAGGAGCCAATACTATGTTTTTGTAGTTTCCATGCCCTCCACCTTTAACAATTTGATTGTAATCACCTTGTTCCGGTCCGATATTTCCAAGTCCAGGACCTGCTCTCATAATGTCAACAATAACTGCAGGTAATTCGGCTCCGGCAAGGAAAGTAAATCCTTCTTGCATTAAACTAATACCTGGGCCTGAAGATGATGTCATTACTCTGTGGCCGGTTCCTGATGCACCATAAACCATGTTTATTGATGCTTCTTCACTTTCTGCTTGAACAAAGTTTCTGCCAACCATTGGGAAGTATTTTGATGCTTCATGTAGGATTTCACTTGCAGGAGTAATTGGGTATCCAAAGAAACAATCACAACCAGCATACATTGCACCAATGACAACAGCCGTGTTTCCTTTTACCATTTGATTACCCATTTAACTTCCTCCTTTATTAGCTACTTTAGCTTTTATCATTCTTCCAATTTCGTCATTAACAATTTTTTTGTATTGATGTACTTCTAAAGTTAGTGGTTCAGGACATGTGAAATAACAGTCTTTACATCCTGTACATCCATTTCCACTATAATATGCATATTGATATCCTGCATCATTCATCTCATCTGAAAGTAAAATTGCATTTTGTGGGCATCCAACAATGCATCTTTTGCATCCTTTACATAATTCAGAATTAATTACAGGAAATGATATTTCTTCGTCAACCATAGTAATCTCCTATTAATTTTTGTCGTTTTCTCTAATTTCTACTCTTCTTATTTTACCGCTTATGGTTTCTGGAATTTCATCCACATATTCGACCATTCTAGGGTATTTATAAGGAGCTGTAACACGTTTAACATGATTTTGTATATCTTTTGTAAGTTCGTCAGATGGTTCATAGCCTGGCTGTAATATAATAGTTGCTTTTACGATTTGACCTCTAACTTCATCTGGAAAAGCAGTAATTGCACAGTTTGAAACAGCTTCATGTGATAAAACTGCACTTTCTACTTCATAAGGTCCAATACGATAACCTGATGATTTAATTATGTCATCATTTCTTCCGACGAAGTGAACATATCCGTCTTCATCTACCCATGCAGTATCCCCGCAGTGATAGTATCCGTCATGGATTTGCTGTCTGTATTTTTCATCGTCGTTAACATAGTCTTTAAATAATCCCGGATTTGGACCATCATTCATTTTAAAACAGAGTTCTCCTTCTTCACCGATTTCTACTCTGTTGTGGTTTTCATCCAATAATTCCAAATCAAATAATGGGGAAGGTTTTCCAATTGATTCTAATTTTGCATCTAACCAGATAAATGTTCCAATAGATAATGTAGTTTCAGTTTGACCGAATCCTTCTTTAATGGTTAATCCAGAAATCTCTTTAAATCTTTTTGATACTTCTGGAGGAAGAGGTTCACCTGCGGTTGTAACGTAACTGAGATTTGAAAAGTCATATCCCTCAATATTTTCTTTGATTAAAAACCTGTAGATTGTTGGAGGAGCGCAAAATGTATTTACTTTATATTTGATTACTCTTTCAAGCAATTCTATTCCATTAAATCTGTCATAATCATAAATGAATATTGAAGTACCACTGATCCATTGTCCATAGAGATTTCCCCAAACAGCTTTTCCCCAACCGGTATCTGCTGCAGTATGGTGAAGTCCATCTTCAACAACATTATGCCAATATTTTGCAGTTGGGATGTGTCCTAAGGAGTAAGTATGTTTGTGTGAAACCATTTTTGGGAGTCCGCTGGTCCCTGATGTGAAGTAAATTAAGAATATCTCTTCAGCATATGTTTTATCTTCACCGGTTGGCCTTTCAAAAATTGGGCTTTGTTCATCTAATGCTTTATTGAAGTTTATCCAGCCGTCCCTGTCGGTTTCAATAACAAGCTTTTTCAAGTCAATATCCAATTCCTTTTCAGCTTCTTCATAATCCGGAAGCAATGAATCTTCTTCAACAGATACAACAAGTTTCACATTTGCCTGTTTTAATCTAAAATCAATATCATGTAGCTTTAACATATGAGTTCCAGGAATAGCAATCGCTCCAATTTTATGTAATGCCACCATACAGAACCAGAATTCGTATCTGTTTTTTAGTGTAAGCATTACACAATCGCCTTTTTTGATACCTAAACTTTTGAATAAGTTAGCTGCTTTATTTGAGTATTCTTTCATTTCTTTAAAAGTAAAGACATGTTCTTCATCGTTGTCATTTGTCCAAATTAAAGCGATTTTTTCCGGATCAATTTCAGCATATTTGTCAACTACATCAAATCCAAAATTATAATCATCATCATACTTGAGTTTAAAATTTTCATAAAAATCTTCATATGATTTAAAATCAACTCTTTCAAGAAAATCTCCTATTACAGATGTCATATTAACTACCTTCTACATCAATACAGCTATAAATCTCGCTGGTTTATCATTAAGTGCTATCATAGCATGCCTATGATTTGAATCAAAAAATATTGAATCTCCTTCATTTAATATTATTTCATTATTGTGGATGTATATTTTCACTGATCCTTCTAGTATATAGTTGAATTCTTGACCTGGGTGTGAGTTTAGTGAAGGAATAGCATTTTCCTTAGGGTCTACTGTTACATAAAATGTTTCTGCTTTTTTGTGAATAAATTTTGAACATAAGTTTTCGTATTTGTATTCTTTTCTCCTATCAATTGAAACACCTTTTCCTGCTCGTGTAACATCAAAAATACTCATTCTACTTTCTTCACCAGTTAAAAGTAAACTTAAATCTACTTGGAATATGTTTGCAATTTCGTAAAGGAAACTAGCAGGAATATCAGTTTCGCCAGTTTCGTATTGTGTGTATGTTTTCGCATCAATATTTAGTTCTTGTGCAATGTCTTGTACTGAAATATCAGAAAGTTCTCTCAATTCTTTAACTCTATTTCCAATATCTTTATTATATTCATTCATACCTAACACCTTAAATCTATAACATATTATAATTATATATAATATTATTATATAAAGATTATTAAAAATCCGCTTTTTCCTTAATTTTCTTTTTTTTTAAAAAATAATTTAATTTCGTGTCAATATCTATGAAAATCAACTGTCCTTGAACGTACTATCTCAAAATAAAAAAGGTTTGAAGATTAATTATTTCATTGAAATAAAATAATCCTCATTCAATAACAAAAATCAGAGCCATAACGTTCCTTTTTAATTTCAGTGATTCGAGCCCTTATTGTAGAAGAAATTTCAGGACAAGGGTCATCAAGATACATGCCATATAAAACGAACAAATCAGTGATGCGGTTTTGACCAGCATCCAAACGCATTTTCCAGTCCAAAGCATTGAGAGCGATGTCAACCAGGATATGCTCATCAGAAACCCTGTCATAGGCATACCATCTGTATTCCTCATTTTTATCGTATTTTGCAATATATCCTAAGGTGAACTCGTTTTCGATGTGCTTCAATGCGAATTTCCTTATATGTTCCTGTGAAGCTTCAAAATACAATCTTATGAAATAACGATCGTCAAAACTGCTCATGAATTTAATCTTGGAGGTAGATTCGTCCTTTATTATTGTCCAGCTTATGTTATCCAGAACGATTTTCTCAAAGATTGAATCCCCCATCAGCCTTTCATCAGCAGTCACATAAACTTTATTGGCAAGGTGAGAAAATTCAAAGACATCCCATGTCTTTTTGTCAAGAACCTTAAAATTTACCACATTATCTTCAAAAGCCTTTTTGTAAGTCATGTTTTCACCTTACAATTAATTTTATCAGTAAATATATTTAAGTTAATTAAATAATAATCTTTATCTTAATTGTGCAAGAATCTCAACGAAAGTAATTGCTTTATGTTATTTATATTCTCGCCCATGCAAATGATTTAAGTGAAGATAATTCTTCAACTAATCTTAAAAATAAGATTTTTCAAAAAAAATGGAGGGAAAAAATGGTTCTTTTCGATGAAAAAAATGTAACTAACATCGATTCATTCGATTGTTTGGATGAAAAAAATGAAGTAAAGGAATTTGATGAAAATGTAATGGATTTGGTTTTTATCTTGGATAAAAGTGGATCTATGTATGATTTAGTTGATGATACAATCGGCGGTTTTAACTCATTCATTGATAAAGAAAAAGCAAAAGATGAGAACACCTTAGTGACTCTTATTCTTTTTGATACACAGTATAATGTATTATATTCAAGAAAACCAATTGATGAAGTAGGAAAACTTACTCGTGAACATTATTTCGCAGACGGATGTACTGCATTATTAGACGCTATTGGAAGAACAATTGTCTCTCTTAAAAAAGAAGTTAATAATAAAGTTCTATTTGTAATTACTACAGACGGCTTGGAAAATTCTTCAAAGAAATTCTCCAAAAGTCAGGTTAAAGAACTTATCCAAAGTCAGGATTGGGAATTCTTATTCATTGGAGCTAATATTGATTCATACGCAGAAGCATATGCTCTTGGAATTGATGAAGAACATGCCGCTAATTATGAAGCTAGTTCTCGTGGTATAGGTGCATTATTTGATTCAGTCGGGACATATAAGCGCGCTTACTCAAAAGATGAACATGAAAGAGGTGTCAATTGGAAAAAAGAAGGTTTAGATTAAATTCTAAACCTTATTTATTCTATAAAACTGTATATATTGTTGTTAACTTTTTTTATTTGTTTATTTTTTTTAGCTTTTTCTATTGAATTAAATGCTTTTCTTTAACTAATTTAAATAATAGTAATGACATATCCTTATTCATATATAAACATGTGTGGGGTATACATGAAATGGGAAAAAGCAACTATATTTATAAGCAGTACATTTAATGATATGCATGCAGAAAGGGATTATCTTATTAAAGAAGTATTTCCTGAGTTAAATGAATGGTGTGAAGAGCGTAAAATACGTTTATCAGATGTAGATTTAAGATGGGGGGTAAAAGAAGAAGATTCCGAAAATAATGCGACAGTTGGAACTTGTCTTCGCCATATTGATAAAAGCCGTCCATTCTTTTTATGTTTTTTAGGTCAACGTAGAGGTTGGGTTCCTGATTTTGAAAAAGATATTAATGATGAAACAAAAGGAAAATATCCCTCAATAAATGACCTGCATCCTGATAGGTCAGTAACTGAGATGGAAATTGAACATTCGTTACTGTCTCCATTATACAGGGTATTGGATGAAGAAAACAAAATATGTCCTCCAACTAGGCATTCATTATTCTTCTTTAGGGATCCCGCTTATGTTGATGAAATTTCTCCCTCTCAAAGATTAATTTATACTAATGATGATGCGGATGATGTTGAACATGCTAATGAAAAATTAGATGAAATTAAACAAAAAATTCGTAAAAAAGAAGAGGAAGAAACTGAAGAAAATAAAAATCGTAAAGATGAAGAAAAAATTTATGTTGATGTAACTGATTATAAAGGTACTTGGGATAGTGATTTAGAACTTCCAGAATTATCTCACTATGATAATAATGAAGGTAAAGGTAGATTAACTGATTTTAAATGTGGTGACAAATCACTTAAAGAAGTTTTATTGGAACAACTTAAAAAACAACTTGAAGCTGAATTTCCCGATAATGTACCGCAAAAACAACAAACCCCTCTTCAAAAAGACATTGACCAACAAGATATATTTTGTTACTTAAACAGTGAAGGATTCATCCCACGTCCTACTTATACTAAATACTTAGAAGATTATGTTGAAAATTCCCATGATAATAAAATTTGTTTGGTAAGTGCTGAAGCGGGTTTCGGTAAAACAATGCTTCTTGCAAAATTTGCAACAGATTTTGAAGAAAAAAATAATGGCATAAAATTATATAAAAGATTTT
>JAEIGA010006712.1_pt1 | contig 17513 bp, 15 predicted proteins | sample 9270691 | NCBI WGS metagenome assembly JAEIGA01 (sample SAMN17057246, study PRJNA624740) | gut metagenome | biome: biome; isolation source: fecal sample | host: Bos grunniens | place: China: Xizang | collected 2019 | reverse complement strand
GTTGGAGAGGGAGAAAATCTGGAGGTTGTTGAGTATGACTATACCTTTGTAGACAATGGAGATCGCATTGTCCTTTCAACTAATGGTGATGTGGACTACATCGGTGGAGATGCTGTTGTTGAGGTTGAGTCTACTTTGGGCTCGGGTACTCTTATGCATACAGGAGGTACAGGTGTGGCATTTGATAATGTGAAAGTGTTTACATTTGACGAGAACGGTGGCGGTCAGCGTACTGCAAATGTTCAGTATTCCGTTATAGCTAATTCACTGACATATTATAAGGATATTACTTTGACTCAGAAGGCTGTCGGCACCCCTCTCTCTCGATATTATTATATTGGTTCAGGCAAGAATGTCAAGAAACTTCAGTCTGCTACTAATCAGAATATCCAGAATCATCTCAATATCGTTATTCTTGGTGACGGTTATAAGCAGAAGGACTACGCTGAGGGCGGTCTCTTTGAGCGAAGAGCTACATCTGCAATGGAGAATTTCTTCGGAATTGAACCATTTACCACGTATCGTAATAGGTTCGATGTATATATGGCTGGATATAGTTCAGTAGATGAGGGAACTGATATTAGTTCAGAAAGCTTAGATCTCAATACCTATTTTGATTCATATTGGTCAGGAACATCTACGGCAATATCTCTTGCAGAGTCAGGTAAGACGAAGGTTATAAATGCTGTGCAGAATGATCTTGGACTTACAGGCGGAGCATATTACAGAACAATTGTGATCATGCTCATCAATACTGATGCAAATGCAGGATCTACCTTCTACCCTGAACAGAAAACCGGAAGTCTGAGCGGTGACGGATATCATTCGTTCTCAGTTGCTTGTGTAGCTGCTAACTCTACAGGTTTTGGTGGACTTGTCAAGCATGAGGCAGGTGGACATGCCTTCGGACGTCTTGCGGATGAATATATTACCGTGACAGAAGGAACTACTGTTTCGGATGCTGATAAGACAAGCCTTGCAAATGCTCATAAAGTAGGCTTCTATACCAATGTGACAACAGATTATAATAACTATAGTCATTGGAAGATGTTTACAGATGCCGGCTACTCGTCAGATGAGGTCGGATATTATCAAGGAGCATGGAGAGGAAGTTATGGTGTATGGCGTTCTAGCCAGACAAGTATCATGCAGAGTACCGGTAATACTGGTTACTTCAATGCTGTGTCTCGTTACGCAATCTGGAGACGAATCATCCTTCAGGCAAAGGGTATTGAGAATGATACTATGGTTGACTTCGTAAGCTATGACCAGAAAAACCGTAAATAATTTAAACATTAGATAAAATGAAAAAAGTAATAGCAACTCCAGATGCGCCTAAGGCGGTAGGACCATATTCTCAGGCAATTGAGGTAAATGGAACTCTTTACATCTCTGGTCAGATACCTGTAAATCCAGCAAATGGTGAGGTTCAGACTGAGATTACAGCTGCGGCACATCAGTCGCTCAAGAATATAGGTGCTATCCTTAAGGAGGCTGGCATGACCTATGACAATGTAGTGAAGACTACAGTGCTTCTCGCTGACATAGCTGACTTCAAGGCTGTTAACGAGGTTTATGCTGAGTATTTCACAGGTGACAAGCCTGCAAGGGCATGCTATCAGGCTGCGGCGCTTCCTCTTGGCGTAAAGGTTGAGATCGAGGCGATTGCGGTTAAATAATGAGCCGAAAGTCACTTACATACTTTTTAATAGCTATAGCTGCCACTCTTGTAGTGGTGGCTGTAGCTTTTTTGCGTTATGATAGTGAAGAAGAGAGCACGGAGCATGAAGTGAGCTGCCTTACGTATGCTGTTCCCTCCAATGCTGTGATGGTGTCATTTTTATCAGAGGCAAGAAATCTGCAGCATCCGATTTTCACATCTTTTGATTTTGCAGGCAGGATAGCTGCGTTCGTTGCCGAAGGAAATGCCGGCGTTATTGCTGACAGGCCTGCTGCGTTGTCTCTCCAGTATTCCGGAGAACTGGCACCGCTGTATGTATTTGATGCTGGCGAGGCATCGGATGTGCTTTCGCCTGGAGTCGAGGCCTTGATGGATTTTGTCCGAAGAAATGGTTTTCAGGCTGAATACGTCAATTGCTCGACACTTGCGCCCGGCTCTGCTGTGTCTTCAAGAAGTCTTGTGCTGGTGGCAAGGACCAATACTCAGATCAGTACCTCCAAGAGACATCTGAGTGAAGGCAGTTCCATCAACGACGCATCGGGTTTTGCTGACGCTGTCGCTGTGTCATCGGAGAATTCGATGATGATTTCCTATGAGCATGTCAGGACATTGTTTGAGAAAGGATTTTCAAGGCAGGCTTTCAATGACAGGTATGGTAAAAGGGCTTCACACGAGTATTCTGCTGCGGCTTCTTTTGTCAGTACCTTTGGCGACTGGGCAGTTCTTGACCTTGGTGCTGCGTCGGGACTTCATTTTGTGCAGACTTATGCTTCGAGTTCGGATTTTATGTCGGTGATGTCTCATCCTGCACCGTCTGTTTCTGAATTGGCATCTGTTCTGCCGCATAACACAGTGTTTGCCCTGACCCTTCCGATGACATCATCATCGGTGTATGTCTCTTCCTATGAAGAGTATCTTTCGTCTGTGCAGAAGCTTCTCTCTGTTCAGGCCGAAAGACAACGTCTGAAATTGATCACAAAGACGGACCCGCGCAAGTTCGCAGATGCTCTTGCACTTACTGAAGTCGCAACTGCCGCGATTCCTGTGGGGAAGACTTATTGCAGAGTCAATCTCCTGAAAGGTGAAGGCATTGTTGATTCTGCTGATTCTGTGGTGGTTATGCCATATGAATATGCAGGTTATGTGGCTTCTGTTTTCGGTAAGGCTTTTTCCTTGAAGGATGAATCCGCTGTTGCCTGCATTGACGGATGGACTGTTACCGGAAGCAAGGAGGCAGTTGAGGAATATGTCAGGTTGAGATCGTCAGAGCCTGCTCTCGGCGATATCATTCGCGACTCGGGGGAAAAGGATTTCTTTTCACAAAGGATGGGAACCTGCTTTGCCTATATTAACTATCCTGCAAAAGATAAGTCACTTTCAAGACTGCTGAAGAAGAATTTTCAGGGTCTGTATGACAGTATGAGAGAGGGAGACGGAGTTTCTCCTATGGTGTTGTCCGTATATACTATGGACGGCAGACTCCACACTGATATTGATGTCTACCATTTTAAGGTGAGTCAGGATATTGTCGTGGAGAATAAATAGAGTATTAACTAATAAGACGAATATGGAATTTTTATCTGTAAACAAGATTTTTGAGGAATCATTCAGAAAGAATTGGGACCGCCCTGCAATTTCCAATTATCAGGGTATGACCTTGCATTACAGGGATGTGGCTCAGAAGATCGAGATGATGCACATCATGTTTGAGCATTGCGGTCTTGAGAAAGGTGACAAGGTTGCCATCTGTTCGAGGAACCAGGCCAACTGGGCTGTGTCTTTTCTTTCTGCAATGACTTATGGTGCTGTGCCTGTGCCGCTTCTGCATGAGTTCAAGTCCAGCAACATTCATTATCTTGTCAATCATTCGGAGGCTAAGATCCTCTTTGTCGATGATGTGATCTGGGAAGGTCTTTCAGAGACTGAGATGCCTGATCTGCAAGCCATCATCCAGGTGAATACTTTTAAACTCCTTTACTCAGCAAGGGAGCAGATTACAGAGGCAAGGGCTCACATCAATGAACTTTTCGGAAAGAAACATCCTATGGCGTTTACGTCGGATGATTTACATTATTATGAGGATTCAGCTGATGAGCTTGCCGTAATCAATTATACTTCAGGTACATCGGGATTCTCGAAGGGTGTCATGATCCCTTACCGTGCGATTTTATCGAACCTTCAGTTCGGCCGACAGGTGCTTCCTGGGCTGGACAACACCAAGAATGTCGTGTCGATGCTTCCGTCTGCGCATATGTACGGACTTATGTTCGAGCTTCTTTATGAGCTGAGTGTCGGTGCGCACGTTCATTTCCTTTCTCGCGTACCGAGTCCTAAGATCATCATGCAGGCGCTGGCTGAAGTCAAGCCTTATGTGATCATTGCAGTGCCTCTGGTAATCGAGAAGATTTATAAGACCAAGGTAAAGCCTATCCTTGAAAAAGAGGGAATCAAGTTCCTCATGAAGCTTCCTGTGCTTAGTCAGATGGTGTTGAACAAGGTGAAGGATGAGTTGATAAATGCATTCGGTGGCGAGTTTTACGAGGTGATTATCGGTGGTGCCGCTTTCAATAAGGAAGTGGAGGCATTCTTCAAGAAGATGAACTTTCCGTTCACTGTGGGCTATGGTATGACAGAATGTGCCCCTATCATCACTTATGATGACTGGAAGGAGGAGAAGCTTTATTCATGCGGAAAGGCTGCTCCGAATATGGAAGTCAGAATCGCTTCTGCGGATCCTTGTAATAAACCTGGCGAGATTCAGATCAAGGGTGCGAATGTGTTCCTCGGTTATTATAAGAACGAAGAGGCTACCAACGAGGTGATGACTGAAGACGGCTGGTTCCGCACTGGTGATATGGGTGTTCTCGACGCTGATGGAAGCCTGTTCATCAAGGGACGCACCAAGTGTATGATTCTTGGTCCGAGCGGACAGAATATCTATCCGGAGGAGGTCGAGACTGTAATCAATAGCCAGCCATATGTGGTTGATTCTCTTGTAATTGAGGATAACGGTGGACTTACTGCCCTTATTTATCCTGATTACCATCAGGGAGCACGCGATGGCATGAAGCAGGAGGCTATGGTGAAGTATATGGAGGGAACACTTTCTGAATTGAATGCGATTCTACCGAATTATGCCCGCCTCAAGAAGATTGAGATCATGTCGGAGGATTTCGAGAGAACTCCAAAGAAGAGCATCAAGCGTTACCTCTATCAGAGATAATATTATGGAGAAATTTGATCAGAGCTACATTCAGATGGCCGGTGTATGGGCCAGGAATTCCTATTGCAAACGTCGTCAGGTAGGAGCCCTTCTCGTCAAGGACAGGATGATTATTTCCGACGGATATAATGGAACACCTTCGGGATTTGAGAATATCTGTGAGGATGAGAACGGGGTTACCAAGCCTTATGTTCTACATGCTGAGGCGAATGCTATTTCTAAAGTGGCTCAGTCCGGCAACAGCAGCAAGGATGCGACTCTTTATGTTACTGCTTCGCCTTGTATGGAATGTGCGAAACTGATCATACAGGCTGGAATCAAGAGGGTCGTTTATCGTGATGCCTATCGTCTGACAGACGGTATAGATCTTCTGACCAGAGCCGGTATTGAAGTGGAACAGGTGGATTAGTTGGGCTGACAGATGAAAAAAGGTAATTTCAATATTCTGGTTGCGCTTTTGGGTGCAGTCATCGGCGTTCTGATGACTTTGCTTGCTACAGGAACATTCAGAAGGAGTGATGTGGTGGTAAAGTATGACGGTGACTATAATCATTGGCGTAAACTGAATCTCATACTTGACCAGATTGGAAAGGAGTATGTGGATACGATCGATATGAAGGCTCTTACCGATGCCGCTGTTGTGGCTGCATTGGCTGAGCTTGATCCACACTCGGTCTATCTGCCTCCGGTAGAACTTAATGAGGCTGAGACTGAACTGTCTGGAAATTTTGAAGGTATCGGCATCACTTTCAATGTGCCTAATGACACTGCCATTGTGCTGAGTGTGGTGCCTGGAGGTCCTTCCGAGAAGGCAGGCCTTGCTCCTGGAGACAGGATTCTGAAAGTAAATCATAAGGATATCGCGGGAAACAAGACTCCGCAGGACAGTATGGTCAGGATGATGAAAGGTCCGTCTGGTACTGAAGTCAATCTGCTGGTCGGCAGAGAAGGCGAGAAGGTTTCATTCGATATCACTCGTGGAAAGATTCCCGTTCATAGCGTTGATGCGGCCTTCATGATAGATGATACGACTGCGTATGTGAAACTTTCAAAGTTTTCGAGAACTACATATTCGGAGTTCCGTGAGTCTGCGCAGAAGTTGCTGGACGGTGGTATGACCCGTCTGTTGGTTGACCTGAGAAGTAATGCCGGAGGATATTTCGACCAGGCGTTGCTGCTTTCTAACGAATTTCTTGCGAAGAAGGATGGAATCGTATATATGGAAGGTCTCAGACGCCCTCGCCAGCAGTATGATGCAGACGGAACGGGTGTTCTGCAGGATGTGGAACTTTCGGTACTCATAGACGAGTATAGTGCATCGTCCAGTGAAATTTTTGCCGGTGCAATCCAGGATAACGACCGCGGAGTGATTGTGGGAAGAAGGTCTTATGGAAAGGGTCTGGTTCAGGAGCCTGTCTATTTTACTGACGGATCCGGTCTACGACTGACGGTTGCGCGTTTCCATACTCCTTCGGGCAGGTGCATTCAGAAACCATATGACAAGGACTATGCATATGATCTGATCGACAGATATGCAAGTGGTGAGATGTTGTCTGCCGACAGTATGAAGGTTGATACGGCCTCGGTGTACTATACGGTCAACGGACGTCGTGTATACGGCGGCGGAGGTATAATTCCTGATATCTTCGTTCCGATTGATACTACAAAGGCAACCAAGTTCTATGTCAGGTGCAACAAGAAGGCGACCGCCATGAGATTTGCATCTGATGTATTTGACAGATATAAGTCCGAACTGTCTCAGATTGAGGATTTTGCTGAGCTTCAGGCCTATTTTGACAAGATTGATATCGAACGTCTTTTCCTCAGGTTCGCGGCTGATGTCGATGGCATCCGACCGGTTCCAGGGGAATGGGATGAGTCAAAGGAGTATATGCTCCCTCAGATAAAAGGTCTGGCAGGCCGCTACTCCAAACTTGGAGAGGAGGCGTTCTACAGGTTCTTCCTACCTGTTGACAATACCATCCAGACAGCTCTCGATTCTCTTGCAGATCAGTGTCGCTGACGTTACGGAGACTACTTCGACTTCGCAGTAGTCTCCTGCTTTTTCACCCAGTGACGGGAATACGCACATCTTATTGTTGCTGGCTCTTCCGCAGAGTTCGTCAGCATTCTTTTTTGAAGGTCCTTCTACAAGGACTTTCATTAGTTTGCCTATTTCCTTCTGATTGCTCTTGAGGCTCATTCTGCCCTGGAGTTCGATGATTTCGTTGAGTCGCGCTGTCTTGACGTCCTGCGGGATGTCGTCAGCATACTTCTTTGAAGCAAGTGTGCCGGGACGCTCTGAGTAGGCGAACATGAAGGCTGAGTCGAACACTACTTTTTCCATAAGTGTGAGAGTGTCCTGATGATCCTGCTCGGTCTCTCCGCTGAATCCGGCGATCACGTCTGTGGTGATGCCGCAGTCCGGAATCACGCTACGTATCTTCTTTACTCTTTCAAGATACCATTCGCGGTTGTATTTGCGGCGCATCTTTTCAAGCATGATGCTGCTGCCCGACTGTACCGGAAGGTGGATGTGCTTGCAGATGTTGTCGTACATCGCCATTGTGTAGATCACCTCGTCGCTGATGTCCTTAGGATGCGATGTCGAGAAACGGACTCTCAGCTCAGGACTGATCTTCGCCACCATTTCAAGCAGCTGTGCGAAATTGGTGTTTCCATTGCTGTTGTTCTTGTCCTTCCAGTAATATGAGTCGACATTCTGGCCAAGAAGCGTCACTTCCTTGTAACCTCTGCTCCAAAGGTCTGTGACTTCGTTTACGATAGTGTGCGGGTCGCGGCTTCGCTCTGCACCACGGGTGTAAGGTACTACGCAATATGAGCATACGTTGTTGCATCCGCGCATGATGGAAACGAATGCCGAAACTCCGTTCTTGTCCAGACGGACAGGTTTGATGTCGGCATAAGTCTCTTCGTGCGAGAGCAGTACATCGATCTGTGGCCTCTCTGGGGTCACTGCCTTAAGCAGCTTTGGCAGCGCTCTGTAGGCATCAGGACCTGCTACAAGGTCAACCTTTTCAAGAAGCTTTTCCTTGAGACGTTCGGCCATACATCCAAGAATGCCAATGATGACATCCGGACGTGTCTTCTTCTGAATTCTGAACTGGTCGATCCTGCCCCAGATTCTCTGCTCAGCATTGTCTCTGATGGAACAGGTGTTGGCCAGAATGAGATCAGCTTCATCCATGTTCTCGGTAAGTGTGTAGCCTTCCTCCTGAAGAATGGCGAGTACAACCTCGCTGTCATTCACGTTCATCTGGCATCCGTATGTCTCGATATATACTTTCTTGCTCATATTCTGTACGACTTTTCTATAGACTTGCAAAGATAGGATTTTTAAACGAATATCTTTATCTTTGCATTATTCGAAATGTTTAATGAAGTGGGTAAAATGAGAAGAATATTGATGCCTGTGCTGGCGGTAATGCTGTTTTTGATTACCAGTTGCGGCAGGTTTGATGATATAAAGGTCAACTCGGCAAATATTGAAAATATCCAGCCTTACGGTCTCAAGGGACTGGATATGACCCTAAAGATAGAGGTGGACAATCCCGCTGCTCAGGTAAGTCTTTCAGAAATGGAGGCGGTTGTGAAGAACTCTGGCAAGGTTATTGGTAGGGTGACCGTCGATCCGTTCACAATGAAGGCCAGAAGGGTTGAAATGTACGACCTGAAAGCCAGGATGACGTTGGATCAGTCAGTGTCTCTTTTTGATATCCTGATGTTGTTTGACAAGGGAACCTTGGAAACATGTGTCGTGGATGTTACCTTGAAGGCAAGGCTGAAGAGCGGTGTTTCCAGAACTTTGAATGAAAAAGATATACCTTTGAAGAAACTTATAGATTATGCAGACAAGACTCGGAAATAATATCGTTATAGTTTTCATGGCAGCAGTGGCGCTGCTTCTTTCTTCGTTTTCGGCATCAGCACAGGAAGCTCCTGAGGGATATGAGTATGTTGACTCATTGATTTACGTTCCGGTTGCTGCTGTCGATTCTTCGTATGTGGGAAGGGATGTGTTCGATCTTGACATTGATCAGCCTTATGTTGTGAAAGAGTCTATGAGACAACATATTGCAGATAATGCGTCAAGAGCCATCAATGGTTTCAGGGTGAGGATCTTCTTTGATAACAAGCAGACAGCACGTGTGGAATCCGAGAAGATGCTCAAGAAGTTTGAGTCCAAGTTCCATGACGTCCCTGCTTACAGGACATATACAAATCCGTATTTCAAGGTGACTGTAGGTGACTGCAGGACCAAGTCGGAGGCGATGGCGCTTCTTGCGCGTGTAAAGAAGGAGTTCCCAAGTGCATTTGTAGTAAAAGAGAATATAAAGTATCCGGCAGTTGACCGTGATCATGTATACGAAGTGGATACAGTGCAGGTTTTGCGTCCTGTATTGCCGCAATAATCGTAATCTATCAAATTTGGAGTGTATGTTGAAACAAGGACTTGAGCTCAAGCAGACTCAGAAACTGTCTCCGTTGCAGATTCAGACCATAAAGCTCATCGAGCTTCCAATTCAGGAACTTGAGCAGCGTATCCGCAAGGAGCTTGAGGAGAATCCTGTATTGGACGAGGATCTTCCGAAGGACAAGGAAGAGGATGAGGCTCCAAGAGAGGTGTCACTCTCTGAGTATAAGGAGGATGATTCCATTCCAAGTTATCGCCTGCGTTCAGATAATTATTCAAAGGATGAGCGCCCGCAATACAATACTTTCTCTGTGAAGGAGAGTTTTTCGCAGAGTCTGAGGGAGCAGTTGGGTTACCGTAATCTGACGGAACATCAGTATGCTGTGGCTTCGTTCCTTATCGGAAGTCTTGATGATGACGGCTATTTGAGAAGAAGTATAGACAGTGTAGTGGATGACCTGTCGTTCCGTGCCAATGTCGAGACTACTGAGGAGGAGGTTCTTGAGATGCTGAAGGTCATTCAGGAATTCGATCCTGCCGGAGTCGGTGCAAGAGATCTCAGAGAATGTCTGCTTCTGCAGATCAGACATTGCAGGAGAACTCCTGAGGTGGAGATTGCAATCAAGATTCTCAAGAATTATTTCAATGATTTTACAAGCAAGCATTATCAGAAGATAATGACTCGTATGAATATCTCGGAGGATCAGCTCCGTGCGGCAATGGCCAAGATTCTGAAGCTTAATCCTTCTCCTGGAGGACAGATTGATGATTCTTACACCGATCAGGCTCAGCAGATTGTACCAGACTTTGTTCTGGAGTATACAGATGGAGATCTCAGATTGTCGATGCCGCGATTCACTGTTCCTGAACTTAAGGTGAACAGAAAGTACGCGGATCTTCTTATCGAGGCTGCAAATTCTTCTGAGCGTGAGAAGAAGGAAGCTGCAGCCTTTGTGAAGAAGAAACTGGATTCTGCCAAGTGGTTCGTCGAGGCAATCAAGCAGCGTCATAATACTCTGTCCAATACCATGCAGGCCATTATTGATTATCAGAGGGAGTATTTCATCGATGGTGATGAGACTCATCTCAAGCCGATGGTCCTTAAGGATATTGCAGAGAAGACTGGATTTGATATTTCAACCATCTCGCGAGTGGTGAACTCCAAATATATAGAGACTCACTTCGGAATCTACTCTCTGAAATATTTCTTCTCTGAAGGCTTGGAGAATCAGGAAGGTGAGGAGGTTTCTACACGTGAACTGAAGAAGGCACTTCAGGAGTGCGTGGACAGTGAGAACAAGCATAAGCCTCTAACTGATGACGAACTTGTTGTCAAGATGACCGAGAGAGGATATAAGGTGGCTCGTCGTACAATCGCCAAATATCGCGACCAGCTTGGAATTCCAAAGGCAAGACTTCGCAAGGAACTCTGATTTTGTTAAAGAAAAAGAAATTATTTTAAAAAAGAGAAAAATCTCATCCGCTTTCACCACATATTTGTGCTGAAGGCGGATTTTTCGTTTACATTTGATCCCCGACAACAGAATGTTTCAAGTGTATGAAGATAAGGGAATTATGTGCGGAGGAACGTCCTCGTGAGAAGATGGTGGCTCGTGGAGCTGGAGCTTTGACGAATGCTGAGCTGATTGCGATATTGCTGAGAACCGGTATGGGTGGGAAGAATGTTGTGGATGTTGCACGCGAACTGCTCAAATCGGCAGACGAGAGACTGCGGAGTGTGGCGGCGATGCCGTTGGAGAGATTGTGCTGGATCGATGCAATAGGAATGAGCAAGGCAGTCACAGTTGCAGCGGCTTTTGAACTGGGTCGGCGACTGTCATTGGAGATGGCCATGGCCGATGACAGGCAGATAGACTCTCCGGAAAGGGTATATAGAGTGATGCTGCCGATTCTTCGGGACCTCGATCACGAGGAGTGCTGGGTTTTGTTTCTGAATAAGTCCAACAGGTTGATCGGGAAGGAGATGATGACTGTTGGAGGACAGGATTTTACTATGATTGACAAGAGGGCAGTGGTGAGGCGTGCTTTGGAAAGAAGGGCTGTTTCATTGATCCTGGTGCATAATCATCCTTCCGGTAATGCTTTCCCGAGTCATGAAGATATCAGGCAGACAAGGGAACTGGCCAAGGCTCTTTCCGCGTGCGGTCTGCAGCTTGTGGATCATGTGATTGTTGCCGGAAGGAGTTATTACAGCTTTTCTGATGAGCAGGTGATCGAAAAAGGAGGAGGGAAGGTTGGCAGACTTGTTGCTGAAAAATTTTGATGTGGCAGAAAATAAGGATATATTTGTAAGGATAACAAATCTGCAAGAAAATGAAGGTGATCAATCTTGGTGAGAATAATTCTATTCTCAATAAGTTCATTGCACAGATGCGCGACAAGGATGTGCAGAAGGACAGTATGCGTTTTCGCAGAAATCTTGAGAGGGTGGGAGAAATCTTTGCGTATGAGATAAGCAAGACTTTGGATAATTCGGTCAAGCCTTATGTGACACCACTCGGTATTGCCAATATTCCTACCTATGACGATAAGATTGTTGTGGCGACGATTCTGCGGGCGGGACTTCCTCTACATCAGGGCGTTCTGAACTTTTTTGATGAGGCGCAGAATGCGTTTGTGGCTGCATACAGAAAGTACGACAAGGCTGAGGATTTCAATATCCAGATCGAATATGCAAGTGCTCCTGATCTTGAAGGCAAGACTTTGATCCTCACTGACACTATGCTCGCTACCGGAGCATCACTTGAGCTTGCATACAAGAGACTATGTGAAGAGGGACAGCCTCATCATACTCATCTTGTCTGCCCGTTGTCGAGTGCCTATGCTGTGGAATATCTGCAGAAGATGATGCCTGAAGATGGTGTGACTTTGTGGGTGGCAGCAATAGATGAGGAACTTACAAGTCATTCATATATCGTTCCTGGTCTTGGTGATGCCGGTGACCTTGCGTTCGGTAAGAAGAAGTAGTCATATACGAAAAAACCTCGTGATCTTTCGATTACGAGGTTTTATCAGGGTGCCCAGTGGGATTCGAACCCACGACATTCAGAACCACAATCTGACGCTCTAACCAACTGAACTATGGGCACCATTTTGAATTGGACTGCAAAGATACGTAAAATTTTTAAAACTCCAACATTTGGAAGTAAAAAAGTGCTTTTCGAACGAACTTTTTATTACATTTGTAAATACTAACACATAATACTAATAACTTATGGCCCGCGAAATAAAGTTCTCCCTCGTCTATAGGGATATGTGGCAGTCTTCAGGAAGATATGTTCCTACAGTAGCTCAGCTTAAGGAGGTGGCTCCGGCAATTGTCGATATGGGATGTTTCGACAGAGTTGAAACTAATGGAGGTGCATTTGAACAGGTTAATCTTCTCTTTGGTGAAAATCCGAATAAGGCAGTACGTGAGTGGACTGCGCCTTTCCACAAGGCAGGAATACAGACACATATGCTTGAAAGAGGTCTGAATGCATTGAGAATGAATCCTGTTCCTGCTGATGTCAGAGAACTTATGTATAAGGTCAAGAAGGCTCAGGGTACGGATATTTCGCGTTCTTTCTGCGGATTGAATGATCATCGTAACCTTCGTCTGAGTGTTGAATATGCCAAGAAAGGCGGCATGATTTCTCAGGTGGCTCTGTCCATCACAAATTCTCCTGTTCATACTGTCGACTATTATATGGGAGTTGTGGATAAGGTGGTTGAGTATGGATGTGATGAGATATGTCTTAAGGATATGGCAGGAATCGGACGTCCGACTTTCCTTGGTGAACTTGTCAAGCAGATAAAGAAGAAATATCCGCATATCGCCGTTCAGTATCATGGTCATAGCGGTCCGGGCTTTTCTCCTGCGTCTATGCTTGAGGTTGCACGCGCCGGTGCAGATTATCTTGATGTTGCGGTGGAGCCGCTTTCGTGGGGTAAGGTGCATCCGGATGTGATTACTATCCGCGAGATGCTGAAGGCAGACGGCTTCCAGGTGAAGGACCTTAATATGAATGCATATATGGAGGTTCGTGCGCTTACGCAGAAGTTTATAGATGATTTCCTCGGATACTGGATCGATCCTAACAATTCACATATGAGTTCGCTTCTGGTAGGATGTGGTCTGCCGGGTGGAATGATGGGCTCGATGATGGCTGACCTGAAAGGCTTTCATGGTGCGATCAATGCTTCTCTGCGTGCTCAGGGCAAGGCAGAGTTGTCGCTTGATCAGCTGATGGTGATGCTTTTCCAGGAGGTGGAATATGTGTGGCCGCGTCTGGGCTATCCGCCTCTGGTGACTCCGTTCAGCCAATATGTCAAGAATACTGCTCTCATGAACCTTATGAGTCTTCTTAAGGGACAGCCTCGTTGGACAACTATCGATAAGGATACCTGGAACATGATTTTGGGCAAGATGGGAACTCTTCCTGGTCCGCTTGCTCCGGAGATTGTCGAATTGGCAAAGCAGAAGGGATTGGAATTCTATACAGGAAACCCTCAGGATGCTTTCCCTGATGAACTTGACAGATTCCGTGCGATGATGAAGGAAGAGGGATGGGATGTAGGACAGGATGAGGAGGAACTGTTTGAGTTTGCAATGCATGAACGCCAGTATCGTGATTATAAGAGCGGCGTGGCAAAGGAACGTTTCCGTGCAGATCTTGAGGCGGCTAAGGCTAAGGCCGGTGCTCCTATAGTTGTAGAGCGTCCGGTAGTGGAGATGCCTAAGTTTGATGTGGATGCAATTGTCGCTAAATATCCTTCTGCTGTTCCAGTCCAGGCTCCGGTCAAAGGTCAGGTGATGTGGCAGTATGACGTGGATGATGCTTCAACTGCTCCTGTTGCAGGTGCTGAGTTCAAGGCTGGTGAAGCAATGGGTCATGTGCAGACCTATTATGGCTTTGAAGATGTTGTGCCTGCTGTAGATGGAAGAGTGGTTGCTGTGTGTGCAAAGCAGGGTGCGAGAGTTGTGAAGGGTGAGATTCTTGCCTTCGTTCAGCCGATGTCCGAGAAATAGTCTCTTACAGCAGCATGCTGTAGGTTCTGATAAGATTTTCCGATGCTCCTGAGGAGTGCAGCTCGATGCTGAATCCTGAGGGGCATCTCGTTTCAATACCTTCCTTTTCCATTACGTCCTGCAGGTGCCTTGCTACTGCTGGAGCAGGATCGATGATGACGGTTTCACGTTCAGGAAAGCTGGCTTTGGCAATGTCTGATATCGTGCTCATGAGGAAGGGATAGTGTGTGCAGCCGAGTACGATGGTGTCGGCTCCTGCCTCCAGAAGCGGCAACAGGCTTGTGCGTACTGTCTGTTCTGCTGTCGGGCTGTTGATGTCTCCGTTTTCAACCAGCTCTACGAATCCCTGGCCGATGTGCTCGACGATCTTTACATTCTGAGCCCATTTCTCGCGTGTGTCCAGATATTTGGTTGCTTTGAGTGTTCCTGCGGTAGCCAGCACTCCCACCACGCCGGTTTTTGTGGCTTGTGCCGCTGGCTTTATTGCAGGCTCCATACCTATGAATCTGACAGGGAACTCTTCTCTAAGAGTGCTGATGGCTGCTGCTGTGGCGGTGTTGCATGCAACTACAATGATTTCGCAGCCTTTGTCAAGAAGGAATCTTGTGATTTCACGCGACCGATCGATGATGTATTCGCGTCCTTTTTCACCATAAGGGCAATGTGCATTGTCAGAATAGTAGATATATTCCTGCTCAGGAAGTATCTTGCGGATCTCCCTGAAGACGGATAGTCCGCCAACTCCTGAGTCAAAGATGCCAATCATGCCGCAAATATACGGATTTCTCTTTTGCTACTGTAGGAAAATTGACTAATTTTGTACGATTTATTTACCAGTCAGGATAGTTATTCAAGATGATAAGTGCAGAACAGATCAAGGAGTTGCAGCAGCGTGTACAGGTTTTGGGACGCTGCATAAGTGTGGATGATAAGAGGGTAGAGGTGGAGAATAAGACACAGAGGACATTGGCTCCGGACTTTTGGGATGATCCGAAAGAAGCGGAGAAGTTCCTTAAAGAGCTTTCCGGAGTGAAGTTTTGGGTGACTGGGTATGATAAGGTTGCCTCAGATGTTGAAGATCTTAATGTCCTGCTTGAACTGGAGGATGACGATATAGATCAGGCGTATGTTGCTGCAGTTGAGGGTCTTGAAGCTCTGGAACTGCGCAATATGCTCGGCGAGGAGGGAGACAACCTTGGTGCTGTGCTGACAATCAATTCGGGTGCCGGCGGTACAGAGGCGAACGACTGGTCTGCTATGCTGATGCGTATGTATGTGCGCTGGGCTGAGAGAAATGGCTACAAGGTTACTGTGACAGATGAGCTTGAAGGCGAGGATGCCGGCATCAAGTCTGTGACCATGCAGGTGGAAGGCGATTATGCCTTCGGTTATCTTAAAGCTGAAAGCGGTGTTCACCGTCTTGTGCGAATTTCTCCTTTCAATGCACAAGGTAAGCGTCAGACAACATTTTCTTCAGTGTTTGTATATCCTTTGGTGGATGATTCGATCGAGATTGAGATCAATCCGGGAGATCTGGAATGGGATACTTACCGTTCCAGCGGTGCAGTCGGACAGAATGTCAACAAGGTTGAGACCGGTGTCCGTGTAAAGCATATCCCTTCTGGAATCGTTGTTGAGAACACAGAGACCCGTTCGCAGCTGGACAATAGACAGAATGCTTTGCGAATCCTGAAGTCAAGACTCTATGATATCGAGCTGAAGAAACGTCAGGAAAAGCAGGCTGAGCTTGAGGGTCAAAAGAAGAAGATCGAGTGGGGCTCACAGATCCGAAGCTATGTCCTTCATCCGTACAAGATGGTCAAGGATTTGCGTACGGGACATGAGACATCGGATACGCAAGGAGTGCTCGATGGCGATTTGAATGATTTCATGAAGGTTTTCCTTATGGAGAACAATAAGTAAAGAATGCCTCAAGACCTTCCAGAGTGTTTTTGAATTGAATCTTTCCTCCTGAGGCATCGTATGCCTTCTTCATCGAGATGCTGATGTTGCGGATATGCTGCGGGAATCGTTCATTGTCCGGTTGTATCAGTCTGTCTGTGTCACATCCAAGTATCTTTCCATATGCCAGCGCAGTCTCATAGGTGTTCAGGTGATTTTCTGCGCCGAAATTATATACTCCTCCGGGAAGTTCAAAGGTATGCGGGATGTTTTTTACCACCTCTTCAATCCAGGTGATGCCTCGGAATTCTCTGGTTGCAAAACGTAGGGGTGTGCCGTTTTCTATTGCATTTCCAAAGTTTATTACAAAGTTTCCGTGGGTCTTCATTCCGGGCCTGGATGTATCATACATCCATGTAGCTCGCAGAGCCACGCTGCTCGGGCAGATGCGTTGTGCACGCTCCTCTGCGAGCAACTTATGTGTGCCATAGTGGTTTTCTGGTGCTACGGTCAGATTTTCTGTGAGTAGTCCGAGTTCAACGTTGCCGTTATAGATCTGGTCGGAAGAGAACCATACCATCTTGATGCCATGTCTGGCTGTCGCTTTGGCCATGTTCTCTACACTGACAACATTGACTAAGTAGCTCTCCTGCGGATGTTCTTCGCAGTATCCGGTGTTGGATAGTGCTGCCAGATGCAGTATGACATCAGGTCTTGTAATTTGGATATATTTCTCCACATCATCTTCAGATGTCACGTCAAGCTGGCTGTGGCTCGGAGTCAGCAGCTCATAGCTTTCCTGCATGGCCTCCACTACGCGACTCCCTACAAATCCGCTTGCACCGGTGATAAGTATCTTTTTGCTCGCTCTCATTTTGCAAATGTAATCCATTAGTTCTATATGGCCACAAAAAATACCGTCTTTGTGGCCGACCCCACGAAATTTTGCTTGCTGTCCATAAAAAATGCTGATTTCGTGGACGGGGACGGAAAAATGAGCCTGCCGTCCATGAAAATGGCGGTTTTCGTGGACGGGGACGGGATATTTGTTATATTTGTACGATGTTATCGAAATGGTGACATAAAAAAGGAAAATCAAATTTATGAAAAAGCTATTCATTACAGTCCTGTTGCTTTTATCTGTCATCTCTATCTCAGGGATAAATAAAGCACAGGCACAGAACATACAATTATTCTATGATGCCGGAAGAGGTTGCGCTACGTCGACGGTTGAAATGTT
>JAEIGA010006711.1_pt1 | contig 17513 bp, 14 predicted proteins | sample 9270691 | NCBI WGS metagenome assembly JAEIGA01 (sample SAMN17057246, study PRJNA624740) | gut metagenome | biome: biome; isolation source: fecal sample | host: Bos grunniens | place: China: Xizang | collected 2019 | reverse complement strand
CCGAAGAGCATGAGCTATCCGAGGGAGAAAAGATACTGCTTGATTTATTTAGACGTGTGCCTACTGAACAACAGCAGCTTGTTTTACAGATGATCCGTGCTGCTTTAGGAAGCCAAGAATAATGACAGTAGCCGCCATCAGCGCTCGCTCCGGGTTATCGTTTTCACGAATGAGTTTAATTAGTTCTTGTTCGTTGTCTGTCATTTTCTTTATTCCCCTTCCATTTTTTTAATACGAACATACGTTCTGATTTCAGTATAATTTATTAAATCGGAATTGTCAAACAAATTTCGACATCACTTTCCATGGCAAAATTATATTCCAAAGAAGCGCAAAAATCAACATACTAATTTGTCAAAATGGGATGTTATTTTTATCATCCTCGTACCATCATTTATGTATCTTGGAATATCATAAATGTAGTGTAAAGATACAAATATTTCAACTCAAAATACATCGACATCAATTAGGAGAGACAAAAATGTTACGTGACCGTGTCATTGAAGAAAAGAAAAAGCTTGGTATCTCGGCAAAAACAATGTCAGAACGCTCAAAGCTACACATTACCGAGGAAACCATCAGCCGCTTCTTATCAGGCAAAACCGCTGACCCCGGTCTTGGTAGTGCTTTGGATATAGCCGACACCGTAGGACTCGCCCCTTATGAGGCTTTTATGGATGCTACCCTTGCCGCAGAATTCAAAGCGTTTTTGGAATTAAAATCGAAGAGTGAGGAAACCGAAGCCGAGCGTATAAGGATCGTTGCTGAAAACGAAAGCCTCAAAGCAGTGAATGCCGCCCTCACCGATAAAATTGCTATTCTTGAAATGAAGCTGGAACTCAAAGAAGAGCTTATTGAAGTCTATAGGCATTTTACCAAATAACTAAGATGAAAAGAATTTTAAGGATTGGTTGCTGTTTGTGTATATGTCTGCTATTGCTCACAACAATATCATACGCACACGCAGGCAGAACAGACTCAAACGGAGGGCATTATAATAACTCTACAGGCGATTATCACTATCACCACGGTTATTCAGCGCACGATCACTATGATATGGACGGAGACGGTTATTTAGATTGCCCGTATGACTTCGATGACAAGACAAATCACGGCAACAATTCCGGCGGCTCAAGCACTACCGAGAACAACATAAAAAATAAGAAAAGCAAAATAACCTTTTGGGATGTTGTAAAGACCATTCTTCTCTTAATTCCTCTTTCGATGGTAACGCTATATTGTCTATATATTACTTTAGGAATGATCAGCATTATAATAGAATGGTTTATCGAGAAGTGCTTTAAGATACGCATCGAAGAATCTAAGATGCAGTGGATATTACATATCTTGATGATAATTGGACTTGTAATATTAGTACCGCTTGAAATACTGTGTATATTGGGAATACTATAAGTAAAGGAGCAGACAATGAAAGAATACACGTTCGTCGCCTACTGCACCTTCGGCAAAGGCGATTCGGGCGAGACCGAGGTTGACGTAGCTCTTACAGACGAAGAAGCCGAAAGACTCGTTAAATTCGGTACACAGCCCGACATATACTATAATGAGTTCTCCCGGTGTAAAGAGTTAGAAGATTTGTATAATAGAATCTATCGCATTGCGGTCGAGCAAATGACGCAGGAAATGATAGAATTCGGAGACGAAGATTATTCGGATAATCCGAATTGGCAGATTGACGATGATTACGCTTGCGGAGTAAACTTCCCAAGAGAATTTGAAGATATACTAACCGAAGAATAACAAAAAAGGAGGAGGTAACTTGGACGATCTATTAAGAATTGGAGCAGCATACATCAGAGTATCGGACGAGAGACAGGACGAGTATTCCCCCGACTCTCAGCTTAAGAAGATACGAGAGTATGCGGCACGAGAAGGGTATATGATACCCGAAGAGTATGTATTTTATGACGATGGTATATCGGGCAGAAGCGTTAAAAAGAGAGATGACTTCAACCGTATGATTGCCATAGCAAAGGAGAAGACGCACCCCTTTGATGTGATCTACGTTTGGAAATTCTCTCGTTTCTGCCGTAACCAAGAGGAGAGCATGGTTTATAAAAACCTCCTCAAGAAGAAAGGTGTATCTGTTGTCTCGGTCTCCGAGCCTATCCCGGAGGGACATTTCGGCTCGCTCCTTGAAAGAGTTATCGAATGGATGGACGAGTTCTATCTTGTCAACCTCGGAGCAGAGGTAATGAGAGGCATGACCGAAAAGGCATCGAGAGGAGAGCCAACCTGCGCCCCACCCTTCGGATATATCATGAGGGATGGGAAATACTATCCTGACGAGGAAAGCGGCAAGGCAAATATTGTGAGAGAGGTATTCACCCTCTATTCAAATGGAGTCAAGCAGAAAGAGATAGCATTGATCCTCGCTAATAAGGGAATCCGCACAAGGTACGGAAAGAAACCCGAAAACCGATGGGTAGATTATATGCTTCATAACTCATGCTATATAGGTAAGATTCGTTGGTCTACTGATGGTACAAAAGCTGTGAGCAAAAGAAACCTCGATAACGAAAATATCATGGTCGTTGACGGACACCATGCACCGATCATATCTATGGAGCTTTGGGATAAGGTACAAAAGATGCTTGACGAGCAGAAGAAGGCATACCCCAAGTACGCAAGAGCATCTCAACCGGTTGACTACTTGCTCAAGGGACTTGTTAGATGTAGCGCCTGCGGTGGAACACTCGCCGCTGGAGGTACAAGCGGTAAGGCAAAAACGCGCAACCTTCAATGCTGCAATTACTCAAGAGGATCTTGCAGGACCTCACACTCTATCACCATTCCAAGGTTAGAAGCAGCCTTTATAGAAGGTCTTGAGAAAGCCCTCGGAGAGAAGCAATTTACCATAGTTCCAAAGAAACCAAAAAAGTCCGACATCACCTCCATAGACTATGATAAGCTCATAGCAGTTGAGGAGCGCAGACTTGAGAGAGCGAAGCAAGCGTACCTTGCAGAGATTGATACAATAGAGCAATACGCCGAGAATAAGAAGACGATCACCGCGCGTATCTCGGAGCTAAAGGAGAAGCGAGACAAGGACACCCCTGTGGAAGTCGATATTAACGCCTACTCCAATAAGGTCTCGGAGATAGTGGATTTCATCAGGAGAGGAGACGTAACCGCCAAGGCAAAAAATGAAGCCCTCCACACCATAATAGAAACTATAGTGTATGAAAAGGCTAAAGGCAATTTGGCTATTTATTTTCACGATATTTAATCATCATAAATTACAATTAGGTCCACCAAGCTGTAATTTATGATAATCACTACAAACCAAGTAAAATAGGGCATACCATAGGTATGCCACTTCTTTATTCCTTTACGATAAACGCATCAAAGCCTATCGCTTTCAGTTTCTTGTGCATCGCCTCTGCATTCGCCTTGACGAGATACGCCCCGACTTGCACACGGTATAACGTGTTCCTCTCGCTTTGGATTTCTACACCCATTGTCTTTAAGATACCTTTTGCGATTGCTTCCCCCATCGTTTTTCTTTTGCCCTCTGTGGCTACAATTTGGAGGTCTGTGGCATTATCCACAAATGCACACTCCACGATCACCGCAGGAGCTGAAGTTTCTCTGATGAATCCGTAATAGTCCTTTCCTTGTGAGTTCTTCCTTATCTTCGCGCCTCTTGAGTTCTGCCCTACCTTCACGATCTCTGCAAGGATATTCTCTGCAAGTGCTTTGGACTTCCCTCCTCCGTAGTGATAGAACACCTCCGCGCCGTCACCTCCGCCGGCATTATTGTGGATGCTCACCGCAATATCAGGAGCATAAGCATTACACTCCTTTATCTCCTCGCTCAATGGATCATTCTCATCTTTGGTACGGCTCATCTTAACCTCTACACCGTGTCTCTTAAGCTCGTCTCTGCAAGCAAGCGCGATAGATAGGTTTAAGTCTTTTTCTTTTGCACCATTTGCTATCGCCCCCGGATCACTGCCACCATGTCCTGCTGAAATAAATACCTTCATTTACACACCTCCCTTCAGCTTATCGAGCCTCGGCTGCACCGCACCATTCCACGATGCCGATATTCCTGCCGCCAATGCTCCTATTAAGAGACCACCGATAACATCACCCTCAAACAAATCTACACCCTGTGTACCCAAAGCAGCTACAAGGTAAGCAACAGCAGATTGCCAAAAGGTCTTTAATGCTCTAATGGCAACATCCTTCATGATACCACCCCCAATATGTATTAGAAAAGGGCATCCCGGGTAGGATGTCCTTCTCATGTTTTAATCATTGGTGTGCATCAATGTATTGGATAGCTTGCTGCATAAGGTCGGATTGAGTATTCGTGTAATTAACGGTATCAACGACTATGTTGTTATAGCCCATTGTCCGTCCGTCAAAGCCATTGACTACTACTGTTGCGAGCTTCAGACAGACCTCGGCAAACACCGTCCACGAAGGCTCAAGGATTACCTGAAGGGCAATCAGCGACATCCCGCCGGCAACAACGCTCATCTTAACGAATTTCGTGCCGAAGGCAAGCGACTTGTGCGCCTTAGGAGTCATATAGAGAGCAAACCGAGCAAATGCGCTCTTGCCATGCGCCGTTGTCATCATATCGGGAGTGAATCGAATCTGCCTGACTCTGTTCGCCCGCATGATGGCTTTCTGCTGAAGCTTTGTCAGCTCCGTTTTCGCCTTGATCTCGGAACGGCATAGCTTTGCATATTTTTCGATGTACTCGTCATAATCAATGCTTGCGACAATGAGGTGCTGCATCCTCGTCTTTTTAAGCTCCTCGGAGATATAATAGGAGCAGAACTCGTTCAGGCGCGAATATCGAGAGTTTGCAAGTACATCGTTCTTTAAAGCCTTAAAACGCGCTTCTGAGTCCTTGTATGCATCCGTGGCGATGCCAACACTCGTTCCGCTATCAACGCAGCACACATACATTGCATAGGACGCGAAAAGAAGCAGAAAGAACTCAAGCCCAAGGTCGGTAATGCTCGATACGGTCACGAGCCTTATATCCGTGGTCATTACAACGATAACCACAAACAGAATAAAGGCGATCATCAGAGTCCGGGCATTACCGATGATGTACTGCGATACCTTTTTCCGCTCGGGGATCTTCTCAAACTCTCCCATTAGCTCACCTTCTTATACCTATCGGAGATGTATGTCAGGACCGTACCGATAGCGCATCCAATAAGCCCCATCCAAAGGACGGTGGTCATATCGTGCATAAAGTTGCCGAGGTATACCATCACATAGGCAATCACAAGCAACACAAGCCACACCATAATAGGAGGCGCGTGTTTAAGGTCGAGGTGATCTCGGATGAAGCTGAACACCGTGCGCCTGAACACAATGAGAATGACGATGATGATCATCACCGAGCCAACCCCCATAGAGTGATTCGTGCCATGCGTTTCCTTCCATAGCGGGAACATCTCGCAGATGGCGAAAATCGGCATAGCGCAGGAGATAAAGATACCGAGGATCTTGAACACCCAATAGAGCGTCTTACGCTTTTTCTCCGTCATGAGCAGTCACCTCCCCTTCGGCATCGGCAATAGCATTGACGGCGGCACGATGGCGAGAGTAAAGCTCCTCCTTCTTGGAGATCGGGATGTTAGCGAGGACAAGCAGCTCTGCCACCTCATTAGAGAGTTCAATTGTAGCGAGCCTTGAGGTCTTGAGGAATCCTTCTACATGAGAGAGAGTATTCTCAAGCGCCTGCTTCTCCTCGGCACTCTTCCTGATCTCTCCAAGAAGCGACTCAATCTCGTCCTTGTATTTGTTGACTACATCCGCAATCCCCTCGACTCCGGCAAGAGCTGCTTTAATGGTCTCCGCGCTATTCTGTGCGACCGCAATCGCATTGTTATTGAGCGTACCGATAGAGCCGTTCAGCTTGCCATGCTTTCTCACTTCATAGATGATAGTGAGAAGAAGCGTACCGATTACGGAGATTTCCTCGATGTGCGACTTGACATAGGAAACGACAACCTCGGTAGCGGATTTCTCGGATGCTACTGCCTCTGCCGCCGAAGCGGTGACGGTAAACACCGTCACCATAAGCATCACACAAAGCATAAGTACAAGAATTTTTTTCATCTGTTTGTTCTCCTTATTTGATCAAAAAGTTTAGAGAGTTCGTATCGAAGATACTGCCGAGCATATCAACCTTGTCCTCCATCGCATCCACTCGACATCGAAGCTCCATAAGCTCCACCGTGGTCGGAGGAGGCGGAGCAATCCTGCCCGCTTTGACAGCTACCTTTTCAAGCTCATAGGTCGTTCCCTCGGAGTCGGTGAAGGTAGCAATATAGTCACCCGATACTCCATTAAAGAGAGGAGGCATGATATTTTCACCGAGCGAGATTCTGATCTCGGTGCTGCCGATTTTAAGAACACCCTCTCGATCACACGCGATTCGCTTCGGATCACTCCCGCAAATCACTCCTCTCATGTTTTTAAACGTCTGTATCCTCATGTTTGCCTCCTTCCTCGGTATTCCTCGGTAAGCCATGTCGGGCGCTTCGGGATCATCATCGTGCTTGTGATGTCAAGCCATGCCCTATACCACTCCGATAGGTCTGCTTTCTGCTCGTCTGTGAGCAAGTCATACCACAGTTGCCCGCGATTGATGATAGCGAAGCATTCCCTCTCCCGAAGTTCCCTCAACGCCTCTTTCGCTCTATCGGCAGAGAGAGACGAAGCGATCCTTTCGGCATCATCGTGCCTGATGATTCGATATACTTTCTTGCTCATATCATCCACCTACCTTTGCGAAATACTCTTGCGTAATAGTCGGATGCGCGTACTCGTTCATCTTGCCGTCCGCTCCAATGATGGTTTCCGTTCCACCCTTCCAAGCCTTGTACGATTTCGGAATTTCGATGTCCTCGACCGATATAGGCTCTGCGGTGCGGTAGATCGTTTTCCCTGCGGCGAGCTTTGCGCGGAAGGTCTCGACATCGGCGCAGTCGTCCGAGCGGAACATCAGTTGACTGTTATATACGGCGAATGTATTGTTGATATAAAGCGCCTCATCTACATACCACTCGAAGTCGGAGGAAACGCCGTATCCGTAATCAAAGTAACCGCTTGAGTCGGGGAGCATGAGCGGAGGAACAGAGAGCGACACAAAGAAGCCCATATCGCCCATTCCTGACACCGTACCCATTGTGATGGTAGCGGTAGCAGGGTCGAGCTTTTTCGTATAGCGGTAAATCTTCCCTTCCTCGATGTCGATATAATCATACTCGCCAAGCTCCACGGTCTGAGGCAGTTGGTAGATGCTTTCGATGTACGGATCATAAGGCTTAATATCACCATAGTTAAGCATTGGTTTAAATACAAGATTGTTGCAAACCGCACCTTGTCTAATACAAATAACTACATTAGCTTGCGTAAATGCTTTATTAGAGAAGTCTTTTGTTACTCCGCTTCCATAGTCGCACATATCACCAGCATAAGTATTGTTATTATCAAAACTTGCTATAATGTAGTAGGTTGTCGAGCTACCACCTATCGGACAGCCTGAAAGCGTAAATTTTCCAGAAGGAATATTAAATCCATCATGTTGTCTAACATGGAAATTCACACCAGCAGTAGCAGTACCATTAACAGTTACTGTTCCATCATCTTTGACAGTAAAAGTTAGTCCCCTGTTTTCAAAACTTTTGTCTTTGTAGGGATAAGGGATAAGATTATGTCCCACACTCACCACCTTGTTGATTTTCGCCATCTGCAAGCCCTTGAAAGGCTTGTTCCACGGCAAGGCGGTTGTGCCTCTTTGCAGATACGGACGAAAAACAACATTGTTGAAGGTTGCACCTGCGCTAAATATAATGTACGGAGTAAGTTTATACGAGCCGCTTCCTTCCACAGTGAATGATTTGCTAACACTTTTGTTCCACGCACCGTCTTTATACAAATCACTCATCAAGTTACTGCCTATATTTGAGTCGAGTATATAGTTCCCTGCCGTGATGTCAATCTGCGGAGAAAAAACGAAAGACCCGCTTTCACTTGCCGTTCCGTTTACCGTAATTTCGCCTGTTTCCTTGTTGATTGTAAAGGTCACTCCGTTAACCGTTTTTGAAGTGTACCAATTCTCGGGCAGAGGAAGAATGTTTGCGGATGCTACACTCGCGCCCTCGATGCGCTTGACGAAGGTGTTCTGATTGTCAATGATGTCCGAACCGTCTGCCGTCACTCGCGTGTCATACTGATGCTCCAATTCAAGCACCGAGGTCACGCCGCCACCGATGACAATCTGCTCAACATTGTGGAGCCGGACGGCAATATCTTTTGCATGGGCATCTTCTACCGCATTCCAAGCACCGCCCACAACACGAAGGAATTTACCCTCGTCCTCGGAGGTTACGTTCGGAATGGGATTATTCAAAATGTAGTCGCTCTTTTTAGGATCGGTCTGATTGAAGTCAGGTCTCTTCATGTTAGTCCCGACCGTATTTCCTCTAATTTTCATACACTAACCTCCGTTACGCACACTTCCATTGTATAGTCTTGTGTGGGCTTGTCTCCGATTGCAAAAACAGTAACCGTACCACCGTCATTCTCCGTCACGAATGCAATGTCTTTATCGTGGAAGATGGCGAGCTGCTCCACACTCGGCAAAAGATCCACCTTGCTATTTGCGGTTACGCCCTGAATGGTAACAACCTGAGAGTAGGGATCTTCCGCGCCCTTCCAAGCTGAAGCGAGAAGCTTTACAGTTGTGTATGTAGGCATGAAGCCACCTTGGGCCATAGCCTTTTTTATTTGATTCACTAATTCGATTCGCCCGTTTTCTGCCTTCTGCCTCAAAGTCTCTGCATTAATACGTGTGTTTTCCGCCTCTCGCCTTGAAGCCTCGGCATTAACTCTCTCCGTTTCTGCCGTCTGTCTTGAAGCCTCAGCACCAAGCATCGCATTGATAATCGTGCTGTCCTCGTCCGTGATCAGATTGTCGGTGCTTGCTACCCTCTCGGATACCACCATCGTAAACCGGGCAGAGGCTAATTGATTCCCCTCCGTGTCGATCAGTACGATAGTACAATCGTGGACACCCGGCACAATAGCGGTTTTCGCCGTGATCTCGTCCTGTGCAAAGTCGTATTTAATTGTGGTGTTCCCCTCAATCGCACAGTACGCCTCAAGGATAGTGCCGCTCGGTCTCTTAATGGATAGCATTGCAAGGCAATCGCCTGCAATGGCATAAGGCATCCCACCATCCGAAAGGCTGATGAGGAAAACTCTTGCCGTGTCTCCGAGCGTGACCGGAAGAGATACTTGCGACTGCGTACTATGCAAGTCCAATGTAAATCTGTATTTAGAAGAGTTCATGATTCGTCCTCCTTAAAAATCACTTAAAGGATAACATAAAAGAGGAGGGATATAAAATCCCCCCTCTCGTAAGATTAGTGCCAAGGTGCTTCGCCAAGGGTACTTCTGCTCCATCCCTCTGCAAAGTAAAGCGCATCCTTTTGATATGTCGATATCGGAAGGGAATTGATAACAGCCATTCGGTCTCTCTTTTTGGTTTCACCACCAATGTCCTTAACCTGAATTCTGTAATCAATATACATATCTACGGATATGCCCGAATTTGCAACGGACGTGCCGTAGTCCTCAAGCACCGTGTTGTACTTGGTAAACCAAGCATCGTCCACGGAAGCATCGGGATTCTTCTGAATATAATCCCAATACTGCACCTTTGAGGTGGCTTTGACCTCCGTACTTCCGGCAAAGTTGATAAGCATATTCTTTGCCTCATAACTTGAAATCTCGCCTTCCTCGTAATACTTCTTGACGGAGCTTGTGAAGCTGTTGTTGAAGCTTGCCTCCGCTTCCTCGCGGTCCTTGCCATTCGCCATGTGGGTGCTGATAATCTCCTCCTTCATGGCGTTCGCCATTGCAACGTCACCCATAGAGATCGCCGTATAGAGCCACTCGGTTTCGTATACGCTTTCTGCTTTTTCCTCCTTCGTATCGGTGGTTTCCTCATCATCAGGAAGCATATCCTCATACGCCTTGACGATAGCCGCCTTGACATCCTCCATGATGAAGTGTCCCTCTCCGACAATCTCATTGAGGATGCGCTCGTACTCTCGGATGTTACCTTCGCTCAAAGCCTTGGCAGCCTTCTTGACGCGGGAATCGTTCTCTCGGAGAGCCTTGCGGATGGCAGAGGTGATAGCCTTGTCATCGTCAAACTTATCTTTAAGTTTTTCGACTTGTTTCTCTTCCCCCGAAAGCATTGCCTCATACAATTCATTTCCAAGCTCTGCATTTGTCAAATCATACTGACTAATCTTCAGGGTAGGATCATACGCGCCTGCGGTGTTATTCCACAAAGCGACTACCTCGCGCATTGCTCCACTCACCGAGACACCCGTCATAGAGGATATAGCCTTTGCCGTCTGATAGATGGCATTGTAGACGGTCTTGGAAGTCTCCTCTCCATCAAGCTCCTCTCCAAGCACCTCGGACCACGTCTTCACCGCATTCGCCACTTGTGTCATCCACGAGGTCGAAAGGTTGTCGGACGATACAAAGCCTACGCCAAAGAAGGACAGCAGGAGGTCGGCAAAATCCGAGATGATCGGAATCTTGTTGAAGGGTATCAAATTGGTAACAAGATTCTCGCCAAAGGCTTCCCCGAATTTCTCGATGAATTTCTCCTCATCGTCATCTCTCCAAGCATCTGCAAGGCTTTCTGCAACGGAGGTAATGAGCTGAAGAATGAGGTAATTTCCAACCGCACGATAGACGATTTTCCGAGTCTTCTTCCATGCGATTTTTGCCGATCCCGTGATTCTCTTTTCCTTTCGGAACTGGAAGTCTGCATCCATGACAATGTTTGCGGTAAGGGTAGGCTCGGACATATATGCCGTTGCAAGCTGTGTCAGCCCGCTCTTGCTTCTCATGATTTGAGACCTTGTGAGGATGGAATCTACCACCTGCGTTGCATATACGACCTCACGGAGCTTGAGTCCTACTTCCTGATAAAATTCCTCCGAGCCGACCTTGTTCTTGGTTGTCTTTGCTACCTCATACTCGCAGGCATTCCACAAAGCACCCCAAGTTACAGCATCTGCCCACTCCGGACCTTTCATCGAAAACTCTACAATCTTCTGACGAACGCTCGTAGTACCCTTTAACTGGTCTTCGATGCTTCTTGCGATATTGGTATCGTAGAATCCGTAGGACTTCCAAAGAGCAATGCCGCAGTATTTTTTAGCCTTTTCGATTTGCGGCTTCTTCGTCAATCCCAAGGCAAGGCTCTTGGTAGACAGCACCAGCGAGGCTCTCGGATAGGACGTGAACTGAAGGAATGCAACACGAAGGTTGTTTCCGACCGAAGCTGTTTTTTGCAGCCGCATCATGCTCATTAAGAAGGAATTGTCACCGTTATCGTTGTGTCTTCCGTTGACATCCTTAATGAGATTAAGAGCATAGCTCCAAGCCTTGTCTCCGTAAGCGCGAGTCATCGCCTTATGCACACCCCTAACGCTTATCTGACCGTCAGCGTTGACCGTCTTCTCTCGGTAGTTTGCCCACTTCATATAGTCGAGCAGCGCAAGACCATATGCATTGAGCTTCGCCATATCCGATGCGTGTTCGATGAATACATCAAAGATATTGCGAATAATAACCTCGTTGTTCGCACCCGGTGTCAGAGGCTTTGTTGCCGAGATGTTGAGCAGACGATACAGATCGCTTTGCTGTGCCTGAGGATCTTTTGCCGAAAGATTTTCATCGTTCGACTCAATGGGATAATAATTGGGATCGGTGAACTCTTTTGTGAGGAATCTCTTCATAGAGATTTCGTTACCCCACTCAGAGCAGGTCGTTGACATGAACTCTTGGATAGCGTCTGCGACCTTTCTCTGCTTCTCGGAAAGAGAAGCCACGATGGTGTCAATGTCTTCTTGTGTCAACGTAGAGCGACTATCTGCCGCCTTCTTTGCTCCCTTCTTGATGCCAATCACTCGCGTTCCACCGCCAAGCAGGTGCTGTTTTCCCTGATCTCTGCGAGACAGACAATAGATGCCCATCGCGTTTGCCGTGGTAAGAGTCAAGGCACTTCCGCTCGGGAGATGAATGGTATGTGTATCCTCACCCCAAGCTTTGGACTCCTTGTCTGTCCACGTCTTGTCCTTGAATTCAAAGATACTCTTTGCAAGCCGAGCGAGCTTGTCCTGCCCGTCCATAAGACCTGTGAATATGGATTCTCCACCTTCGCCAAATCTCTTGAATGCATAATACGGAAGGGCATTGTCCCAGTTTACGAAGTCACCTACCGAATTCGTTTTAGCGGCTTCTCCAAGAGACTCAAGGAAGGATATCGTGTTGTCTCCGAGTTCCTCCACGTTTGCAAAGCGCAGATTGGCATAGAGCGTACTCATTTCCTTGATGGCATGGTTAAGGGTTTTGATAAGCTTGGAGAGCTGCTTGATCTCCGTAGATGCCATTTTGTTGATGACATAGTCACCACCGGTCATCATATTGGAGATGTTTTCTGCCATCTCACGAAGCTTATCTACGAATTCTACAGGGAGATCGAGATAGCCCGAATCAAGCACCTTGTCCGTATCAACGGCAGGATCTTGTGCCTTTTTAATTCTCTCGATGGCGTTGGCGAGATTGTTCATGGCATTCGCTACTCTCTCGTCATTGTGCGTAGGATCTCCGCCCTCTTGCAGCCTCTGTGACGAAAGATCAATGCCCTGAAGGAATTTTGCATAAGGCTCGCGGAGAATATCCGGGCATTTAACATCGTCTTTGCCGGGATAAGAAATCCACTTTGACGTTTCAAGGATCAGCTTTTGAAGCTTCGTCTTTGCGTCATTCTTATCACGAGTTTCTCTCTGTCTCTCAAGAGCTTTCTTCCTCGACTCCTGATAACGAGTCATAAGTTCTCTATGTGTCTTTGTTGCCCTTTCGCGGTATCTCTCAAGAGCCTCCTTGACTCTCTGCTCCCCCTTCTTCCGAGCCATAGCCTTCTCCCTCTCAAGTACGCCCTTGAGCGCCTTGGTAGACTCAAGGTTTAGGAGCTGACGGTCATAGGTATTGATGCGGTTAGCCGTCTGATTCGCCTCAAACTGAAGACTCCTTATAGCCTCGGTGTCTCTCGGACCTTTCTTGAAGGAAAGCTCCTTAATCTGCTCCCGGAGATCGTGAAGCTTCTGCTCCTCGGCATTGATGAGGGCAATTTTCTGCTTGTACTGCTTCAGCTTTTCCCTCTCAATATCGTTCTGCGCCGCCGTCTCAAGTGCGTCTGCAAGAAGAGAACGGTTGGAGTAGGAGCCGGGATTGCGGTCTTGGTACTTAATAGGCACACCAACCCTCTCAAGCTCGGCACGAAGAGAAGGTGTAACAACATTGTAAGGAACATCGATGTTTTCGCCCTCAAGAGTCTCAGCGACTATAGATGCGACCTCGGAATCGGGAACGATTCTCAAAGGCTTAAACCACCTTGAGAGGAATACCCTTCTCGCCTTGTCACCCTTCAATTTGGATGCAACCGGACCACTATGCCACTTCGTCTCTCCTACGGTATCCTTGGCAAATTCTGCACGATAACCGCTCGTCAATTCGCTCGCAGGAATCACACCCTCCACTATAACAAGATTTGGTCTCTTGTATGCGGAGGAGAATTGGTCGTTAAGAGGAGAAGCTGATGTATGGAAGTACGGATTGTATGCTGCTTGGATGCTGCTTCCATTTGCCTTGTCAAGCTCAAACTTGTTGCCGTTACGGATAAGGTCCGGTCTTTCAACCGCCTGCTCCCACGCACCGATTTTACTCGGAGTAACAAGCTTCTTCTTACCATCATCCGATTTGACCTTTGCAGCCATAGGAGGATAGAGTTCGCCATCGATCACCTGCATCGCACGATATACTGTGACGTGTTCCTGATTCTCAAGGAAATTGAGGACCTTCTTGTCGGTAACACGATCAGAGTAGAATACCTGTCCCTCATAGAGAACGGAGTCCTTCATAGAGTCGGTGATTGGCATTGACCAAACGCTTAACGAAGCAGCCAGTTCTTGTTCAATGGCGGCAACAGTTCTTTCCATACTGTCAATAGACCTTTGAACAATCGCCCTCTCGTAGCTATCGTATTTTTGAGCAAGCTCTCGCTTTGCTCTTTCAATGTCTCGCTTTACATTCTCAAGTTCGGTTTCTTTTAATACCCTTTCCCTTCCTTCCACGGCTTCTTTTGCAATATCCGCCTTGCCAACAGTAGCATCCCACCGTTTGCCGTACTTGCGGAGGAACTTCGGCATCTCCTGATCGTACTCGATGCGATATCCATCCTCAAACGCAACCGCGTCTGGATTCTTCGCATCGGATAAATTCATTTCTCGGTTTGTTCTTCTCTTGGGATTCCATCTTCCCATTTGGATGTCTGCCGTAGTCCAACCGAGAGTGTCGTAGCCTTCCTCTGCTGCCATACGAATCAGTCGCTTCAGAGCATACTCGTGGTAGGTGGTGCGGAAGGGAGCGTCAGGAGCTTTCTTGTAGAAGGCATCCATCGCACTGTCGTAGGCAGCCTGTGCCTCACGATACTCACGGAGAAGCTTTGCCCCCTTCTCCGTCTTCTCGATGGTTTCCCACTCGCCTGCCAAGCCAGTCATCTCCGTCGAATAGTCCTCGACAGCGAAGAAAGCCTCCTCAGCCTTGGCTTTCAGCTTCTCGACGCGGGCTTCTTCTGCGCTATCTGCGTATCCGTCCTTCGCTCCTTCGTTGTGCCAGTCGGACTGAATCTCCTCAACGAAGAGCATCTTCTTTCCGTCGACCTCGAAGTCCTGAACGCGAGCGTGAGCGATGACACCCTCGGCATCGTCTCCCCAGTGCGCTCTCATTGCCTTGTTGCTATAAGAGGCATTCGGCATCTGGAATACCAGTTCGCGGTAGTTAGAGCCACCGTCGAGCTTGTACTCCTTCCATCTGGTGTGGTCGAGTCCCTCTGTGATCTCTTCCTTGACGGTCTCAACATCCAGATACGATTCGCCAGTGTTCTCCGAAACCAGCTCACCCGCATAGTCGTAGTAGAATCTGTCAACGATGTTGCCGTCTTCGTCGTACCATGCGTAAGCGTACTGGTCATCGTTTTCGAGCTTTCGGATGTCCACCTTAGGCGTATCGGACATCTGCTCCACGATCTGAAGCTGACTGCCTGCTACGAACTCCTGCAGCTCCTGCTTGGTAACGGACTTCTTCCCCTCAAGGAATGCCTCGATACCACTCCACTTGATTTCCTCGTCCTTGACACCTCTGCCCTTGAGGTAGGGTACAACACCGCCGGCACCCATCTTCTCAAGACGGATACCGTCAATAACCTTGCCCATGTGGGAGTAGAAGGTTGGAGCGTAGGTTGCCTTTTTGGAAGGTCTGTCGGAATATCGAATATCGCTATTCTTGGGATTAAATCTCTCGGAAAGAGGAATAATGTTGCCATCATCGTCGTAGGTCACGGGATCGGCGGATTTGACCTGTTCGGGATAAAAGGCAACATACTGATAATCGTAATTGTACTGTGCCTTAATACCATCGTATCCAGCTCTGCGAAGGAGAATGTTTGGCAATTCAGTACCGCCAAATCTGCCGTTATCTCTCGCAATTCCTAACGCCTTTTCCCTGTCCTCAAGCAACACTTGAAGCAAGCCGAATCCTTTTCCTGCGAAACGGATTCTATTTATTTCAGCATCGGTAAACCCATATTGATGTTTTAACATTCGTGTCAGCGCATCAAAGTTCTCGTCTTGCGGCACTTCTTCTTGAGTGTTATCGAAGTAGTTAGTTGGATTGAGATAGAATCTCTTGGCTTTCCCATAAGCCCAAGCCAAGTCCTCGTTGTCCGTAAAGTATGAGCCGTTTCCGTACTGTGTTGTACCGCCTCCCCCACGCTTAGTGTCAAACGATTTGATTCTGTCAATACTATCCGATCCATGCCAAACCGGAACAGTATACCCTGCCGCCTTCGCCGCCTCATCGACCATCCTCTGTGCGGTTTCCATATCTCCCCGATTTACCGCATCGAGGTAGGAGGAATCTCTATCCGAATACTTCTTTGCCGAAGGTTTCACGATCTCCTTGGTGATTCTATCAAGCACCTTGGGCATAGCCTTTGCAACATCTGCATCCTTTGCCTTCTGAGATTTTACATAGTCCGTGAGAAGCTTTGTAATATACTCATTGTCAAAGATCGGCTTAACGGGCATCTGAGGCAGATACTCGCCGGTATTTTGGTCGAACGTCTTGAAGTCAACGAGGAATTTGTGATAACCCTCGGTATAAACATAATCACCATTCTCGTCAACATTAAGGAAGTCGGAGAATCTCGGAATAAGGTCATGCTTCTTACATACCTCAAGGAATTTGTTGACAAACTCTACCTTGTTGGTAATAGGATGACCTTCTGCCTTGGCAGCATTGATAACCTCGGTATAGATGTTAATCTGATGAGAAGATTTTTTATTCGTCTTGGCATCTCTTTCGGATTGGAAATCTTTATAGTTATCCCATGCCGCTATTCCCTTTTCACCCAAAACCTCACCACTCTGCCCGGTATGGAAGGGAATAATTTGGTCGATAAACTTGCTCGTCATCGCTGCCCTAATCTGAGTCGCATTGATACCGATAACGATATTACCAATGTTAGGATTGTCGATGTTATCGAAGAAGTCCGGATGATTGATATCGATGCCTTCAACGGTGTCAAAGTCAAGGACTACCTTGCCATTCTCCATATGGTATCCAAGGTCTCCCTTCGGAATAAGCGAACGATTAAGCTTTTCCCCGGTATCCTTCACGGCTCTTGCATATTCATTCACCTTCGTATAGCCTTGGAGCGAAAGTCCAACAGTAGCACTATCGGTAATAACCTGAATGATGTCTATCAGATGGAACATCTCCGCATCAGAGAAGGAGTATATTCTCAAGCCTCCGAGATCATTTTTCCTCTTAACAACGGCAGGCGTGTATTTGAGGATTTGTCTCTTATACTCGGCTTCATTGAGAAGAAGTCTGACCGACTGCATACCTCTCGCATTATTGAACTTCACCCAAGCCTCCTCCATTGCAGGATTTTTGGCTTTAAGGCTATTTCTGCCCTCAAGAGATATAAGCTCGTATATCGAAGGAGTATAGGCATCCCCTTCTACAAGCTTGAACGCCTTGAGCTGATTGGCATTGAACGGAGTTCCGTCAGGCTTTGTCTTGCTTCCGTTTCTATACAGAGCGAGCGAATCAATGAAGTTCTGAGCAACGATGCTATCAAGCTGCCGTCTGTCCTCAACGTAGCAAATACCGCAAGCGACCTCCATCCCTTCTTCCATCATAATGGTACGGATTTTAGCAAGGTCCGCCGCCTCAAATACATGGTTAGGGAAATTACGGAGGACTCTGTTCATTACCTCGGTAAAGGCTCTTCTCTTCTTGCAGATATTAGAGAAATCCACCGTACCCTGTGGATAATCCGAGTTTTGCTTTAT
>JAEIGA010006710.1_pt1 | contig 17518 bp, 10 predicted proteins | sample 9270691 | NCBI WGS metagenome assembly JAEIGA01 (sample SAMN17057246, study PRJNA624740) | gut metagenome | biome: biome; isolation source: fecal sample | host: Bos grunniens | place: China: Xizang | collected 2019 | reverse complement strand
TGGGAACGGTTGCGGGAACGATTGCTGAATAATGTTGATGAGTTCTCATGACAAGGTGTCTGCAACTGATGTAAATTAGCGGAAAATTGTGAGTATAGCATAGCTATATATACACCACACACATGCGATGGTTGTTGTGTTTGTGGAGTAGAATACAAGAAAAACAGAAATAAACAATATTATCATGACAACAATTAATTCATCAAATTCAATTATGCAGCTGGCTACCAGATTTGATAATCTTGGTGGTTGGACAGTTGAGCAGCAGTTCGTGCTGCAGATGGGATCTAGCTATCTTTTGGCTCATGGAATCGGAACTCCAATTACTGAGGATCCGACAACAAAGGTGAAAGTTGAAAAGGCAGGCAAGTACACACTTTGGGTACGTACCAAGAACTGGACTGCTTTCTGGTCTGAGGGAAAGACTCCCGGCATTTTTCAGGTGAAGATTGATGGTGTCGCTGACGAGGCGGAGTTCGGAATCGGTTGCCAGGGTGCAACTCGTGCAGAGCGTGCTGCATGGTATTGGCAGAAGGGCGGTGTCTATGAGCTTGCTGCCGGAGAGCATGAGATTGCATTGCATGATGTGATGGGACTTGACGGTCGTTGTGATGCAATTCTTCTTACAACTGCAGATCAGGAGCCGGGAAATACTCTGGAGGACTATAAGAAGCTTCGTGCAGAACTTCTTCCTGCTCCGGTAGTGGAGAAAGGACACTATGACTTTGTTGTTGTCGGTGCCGGTATCTCAGGAATGTGTGCAGCTCTTGCCGCTGCCCGTCTCGGATGCAAGGTTGCTCTTGTTCAGGACCGTTATATCCTTGGAGGCAACAACTCATCAGAGGTGCGTGTAGGTCTTGGTGGCCAGATCAACATCGATCCATATCCTGCTCTCGGTTACCTTCTCAATGAGATAGGCCCTGACAGAATCGGTAATGCCCGTGGTGCACACCACTACCAGGATGACAAGAAGATGAATGTTATCCTTGCAGAGAAGAATATCACTTTGTTTACAGGATATACTGTCACAGAGGTAGAGAAGGATGGAGACAAGATCAAGGCTGTTACAGCCGTTGAGGCTACAAAGCAGGACAAGATCCGTATCAGTGGCGATCTGTTCTCTGACTGTACCGGTGATGCTCACCTTGCAGCTATGGCAGGAGCAGAGTGCCGTATGGGTCGTGAGGCTCAGGCTGAGTTCGGCGAGAAGCTTGCTCCTAAGGAAGCTGACGGCTTCACAATGGGAGTCTCAATCGAGTGGTACTGCGAGGACTGGAACACACCATGCTCTTTCCCTGATTCACTTGACTGGGGTCTTGAACTTGATGAGTATACTGTCGAGCCTGTACACAGAGCAAACTGGTATTGGGAAGTTGGTATGCGTGACGATCAGGTTGCTGATGCAGAGAAGATCCGTGACTATGGTATGTATGTAGCATACAGTACTTTCTCTTATTGCAAGAACCGTTATTCGAAAAAGGAGGATTGGGAGTGCACTCACCTTACATGGGTAAGCCACGTGAGTGGAAAGCGTGAGAGCCGTCGTGTTGTAGGAGATTTCATCCTTCGCGAGCAGGATCTTACACGTCCTATCATCCATGAGGATTCGACATGTACGACAACATGGCGTATCGATCAGCACTATCCAGACCCACGAAACGCAGACAAGTATCCTGGCGAAGAGTGGATGTCAATCGGAGTGCTTACTCCAATCGATTTCTATCCTCTTCCATACCGATGCTTCTACTCTAAGGACATCCCTAACATGTTCATGGCGGGCCGCAATATCTCGGTTTCGCATATTGCCCTTGGTTCTACACGCGTGATGCGTACTTGCGGTCTCATCGGAGAGGTTGTGGGAATGGCAGCATCGATCTGCGCTAAGCGCAATGTAACCCCAAGAGATATCTATACTACATATTTCGAGGACCTTAAGGAACTTATGCGTAAAGGAACAGGACGTACAGATGTTCCATATACACAGTTCTACCACCAGGTTGACCGTACAGGACACCAGGCCGAGGACAGGTAGTATTGAAATAAGAACTATAACCAATTAAATATGGACTTTTTGAACCGAAGAAGTATCACGATTTTCTTCTGCGTGATTCTCGCTATGGCGGGTTGGTCTGTTCCAACCCTCCATGCGCAGAACACAACTGTGATAACAGGAACTGTCATTGATGAGACCGGCCTTCCTATGATTGGAGCGGGTGTTCTCACCGCTGATGGTAAAAGAGGTGTAATCACTGACCTGGACGGAAAATATTCCATCTCTGTCAGTGCATCAGATAAGGTCTTGAGTTTTTCGTATATCGGATATACTACACTTCAGGTCGTTATCGATGGAAGAAAGGTGATTGACGTTACCATGAATCCTGATGCCTCAAATACTCTTAATGAGGTAGTAGTCATCGGATATGGAACGACAAAAAAATCTGATCTGACCGGATCCGTCGCTTCAATGAAGATGACTGATATCGAGAATACACCGACTACGAGTGTCGATCAGGCTCTTCAGGGAAAGATTGCCGGTGTTGATGTGATGTCAACTTCCGGCGAACCTGGTGCAGGTACATCTATACGCGTTCGAGGAACGCGCTCCATCGAGGCATCAAATGAACCTTTGATCGTGGTTGATGGAGTTGTGGATGCTGTTATGGATCTGAGTGAGATCAATCCGGATGATATCGAGTCGATGTCCATTCTCAAGGATGCCTCATCAACTGCGATTTATGGTTCACGTGGAGCAAACGGAGTTGTCATAATTACAACTCGAAAGGGTGTTACAGTTAAGCCAAGATTGAATGCGAAGGTTACCTTCGGCGTTTCCACTCTTGCCCGTCAGTTGGATATAATGAATTCGTCCGAACTTATACGGTATAGAAATGACTATTCCTATATTGATACTTATATCCAGAATCCTAAGGCAAGCATCACTGCAAAGTATGACCTCAAGGATTATCCGAATGATACAGACTGGATAGATGCCGTGACAAGGACCGCGTTTACAACTACTGGTAACGTCTCCGTATCAGGAAAGGGCAATCAGACATCCTATTTTACTTCTTTGGCATATAATAAGACGGAAGGAGTCGTGAACGGAAGCGGCTTTTTCAGAATGACAGGTCGTTTCAACATTTCTCATGACTTTACAAAGTGGCTGTCTGCCAGCTTGAAGGCGAACTACACCTTTGCCAAGGAAAATCCAAATAAGGCTAACATAGGTGGAACGAATATGTATACGGGAGTAGTGTATCTTGCTCCATATATCGGAGCCTATGATGAGGTCAATCCTCTGTATGAAAACGGTACAAAGATCAACACTCCTGTTGTCGCAATCGATCAGATTGAATATCTCAAGACGCGTCAGAATGCTTCGATATCGGGTGAACTGACACTCAAGCCAATCAAGGGACTTGTAATCAAGAGTCAGAATACATACACTCCTCACCATGTCCATGTATTCAAGTACAGCCCTAGCACATTGCCGAACAGATATGATGGCCAGGGCGGTCTTGCAAACAGGACGGAGTACAATGCTGACCAGCTGATGTCGGAAAATACCGCAACATACAAGACTAAGTTCGGCAAGGATCATAGCTTTGATGCAATGCTCGGATTCTCGGCAAGTACCAAGACTGTACAGCAGATGATCGTTGCGGCGAACGGTATAATCGATGACGGCCTTAAATGGAATAATCTCAATGCAATCAGCAGCAAGGAAGGATATACAGTGAACTCCTCAAATGAACGCATTGTCCGTGAGTCTTTGTATACGCGCATAAACTACAATTATTCAAACAGATACTATCTGACCTTCACCGCCCGCGGAGACGGCTCGTCTAATTTCGCTGCGAACAATAAGTGGGGATTCTTCCCTTCGGGTGCATTCAAGTGGAACATCGGCAACGAGAAGTTCATGAGAGACTTCAGATGGATAGATAATCTGGCTTTGAGGTTAAGTCTCGGTAAGACCGGTAATGATGCAATTTCTGCATATAGGTCCTTAGGCGTGTACTCTTCATCAACAAGCGGAGCTGTGTTTGAAGGAAGTCAGGGCACAGGATTTTATCCTTCACGCGTCCCTAATCCGGATCTCACATGGGAAAAGACCACTATGTTCAACATGGGAGTCGACTTCTCAGTCCTGAAGGATAGAATCAGCCTCACACTTGATGCTTATTACTCACGTACCAATGATCTTCTTCTGACTTTGAAGACAATTCAGTCAACAGGTTTCGAAAACCGTTTCACAAACCTGGGACAGACATCGAATCGTGGCGTGGAGATAACCATCGCTTCCAGAAATATCGTGAAGACAAATTTCGGATGGTCTACTGAGTTTACATTATCTCACAATAACCAGATGGTAGACAATGTCGGCCATGAAGAGTATGTGTCTGCAATGGATTCAGGTGGATATATGATGTATGGTTACAAGAAGGGATATCCGTTAAATGCTCTATGGGGCTTTCAGTATGAGGGAGTATTCCATTCGATAGATGAAATCCGAAAGAACGAGATAACAAGGAGCTATGTCAGCCAGACAAGCATTTCAAAGGAAAATCCAAATTATTACACTTTGCTCGGACGTGCAAAATATGCTGACGTAGACAAGGATGGAGTCCTTTCCAACGATGACTTGATATATCTTGGCTCAGCAGATCCGGTAGTATATGGAGGTATACAGAATACCTTCATGTTCGATAACCTTTCTGTAGGAGTATATTTCGCATATTCTCTAGGTGGAAAGATTTACAACTACTCAGAACTTTACATGTCCGGAAGCTACTATACCAATCAGTATAGATATATGCTTGATGCATGGCATCCGGTCCGTAATCCTGACTCAGACTTGCCAAGAGCCGGAATAGGTACTTCACATGTTCCAAGTTCGCTTCAGGTTCATGATGCATCGTATCTTCGTCTGAAGACCTTGAGTGTTTCTTACAACTTTGACTTCAAGAAGTACAGGAAGATGATGATCAAGGGACTTTCTGTCGGATTGACCGGAGAGAATCTGTTCCTTTTGACATCTTATAATGGTTTTGACCCGGATGTATCCACCAGCAGTGAAACATCTACAGTGCGTCGTGCTGACGTCGGAGCATATCCACGCGCAAGGCAGATCGTGTTTAACCTTCAGATAAAGTTGTAATGACTATGAGAAGATTTTTAATTGCACTACTAGCTATATCAGCACTTTCAACGTCTTGCTCATTAGAGGAAAATCCTATGGGATATGTGACCAAGGAAACCTTCTATCAGACCGAGGACCAGTGCTATTCAGCTTTGAGAGCATGCTATACGCCGATACATTATATATATAATAGAGACTTCCTCTTCGCAACGGAGGCTTGTACTGACATCTGGTTTTGCTATACATCGAATGAAAATGGTCAGCTGGCAATCAATCCGGCAAAGTCTGGAGTGGCATTGACAGTATGGAAGTATGCATACAAAGGCATTGCACGAGCAAACGAATGTGTGGAGTGCATATCTCAGGCCCCTCTCAAAGAGAGTGTAAAGATGCCGATGGTTGCTGAAGCACGTGCCATGAGAGCATTGTATTATTATATCCTGACCTCCTTCATGGGTGACGTTCCGTTCTATATGGAATCAGTAAAGGATATCGATGCAATGGACTCTATACGTTCACTTCCTAGAAAGCCGGCTGAAGAAATCCGTTCTATCCTTTACGAAGACCTTAAAGAGAACGCTTTGCCGTATTTCACCACTGAGAACGGCTTGAAGTGCAGGGCAAATGAAGTGAAGAACGAGCATGCCGGATATGCGTTGACTTTGATGTTGATGGGCAAGTTCGCCATGTGGAACAACGAGTGGGAAGATGCGTTGTATGCACTGGATCTTCTTGAAGAGGTATACGGAGAGTTTACTGAAGGAAATTTCCCTTTGGAGGAAGTTCAATGGCGATACAAGAATGTTGATGAGAGCATATTCGAGATTCAGCATGCCTGGTCTTCAAATGGCGTTCAGTTCAGCGGAAATATTGCTCCAGTCATGGGACCGTCCTGCGCCGGAGAGTATTTGTATGACGGTGTATACATGCCGGAACTCAGCAAGACAGGTTCTTCTTCCACACCTCTGAGAGCGACCAAGCATTTTGCTCTTTTCCGATCGGCAAACAATAAGAGGGAGGAAAACTCCAGCAATGCATTGGGACTTTTCCCTGCAATGCCGATGCATCTGACAAACGAGACATATCTGTTTGAAGGAAAGAACAGCAGATACGTTTCAGAGATCGATATGAATGCTTTGGAGACAGGGGTTACTGCAAACGGCAGCGTGTTGGACCGAAGAATCGTATATACTTTCGGTCTGGGTAACCTTGAGACAGGAGAGACATTCAGTTCTTTACGTACCGGAGGTATGTTCTATGCCGGCCCTAAGTTCTGGTGTCCGGGCATGACAGCTACATATGACAGCAATAATTACAGAATCCTGCGTTATGCGGATGCAGTCCTGATGCAGGCGGAGTGTCATTATGAGCTCAGCAATCCAGAGAAATCTCTTCATTATCTGAACAAGGTTCGCGCCCGTGCCGGAGTTGCCGACTACAGATATGTGACAGATGCAGAACTCATAAGAGAGATTCAGAATGAGCGTGCACGAGAACTGGGTGGAGAATTTCACAGAAAGTTCGATCTGGTCCGTTGGGGTATATGGTATGACATGACTAAGCAGTTTAACGAAGAATCCAGAGTGAAGAGTAATATCCGTCGCTGTCATCGTTATTATCCGATCCCGGATACGGAGTGCGCTTTGTCAAATGGCGTTTTGTCAAATCCAGAATATAATGAGTAATATGAAGAATATAATCAGAATATTGACGCTTGCTGTTGTTGCCGCCGCTTTTGGCGCGTGCCAGTTTGAGAAGCATTATGATCTTTCAGTGGATTCATACGCCTATGTTCTTCCATATACCGGAGATACCTTCCCTGTATATGTGTATTGCTCCGGCAAATGGACCGCAGAATTCGATGCCGAGGTAGATTGGATACGTATCATTGATGATACAGACAAGGGCGAGGGAACCGGTCTTGTACGTATTGCATATAGAGATAATGATGAGGCGTTGCGAGAGGTCAATCTCATTCTCAGGAGCGGCGAGTTCACTCAGACAGTAAATATTTCCCAGAAGTATAATTCCACTCACCTTGAAGTTCAATGAGACGTGTCTTGACATTACTCTTTGCTCTTTGCCTGTGCACCTCAGCCGGTGCGCAGGGTATTGCTGCATTGTGGAATCTATGTCCGAAGGGAAAGGAGGTGACAATCGGTTCACACATTGTCGCAGAGATGATTGTAATCAGTGATTGTGACAGCCCGAACATGTCTCAGTCGGTGAATGTCTCAGTCGGTACATTGGAAACGAGATTGAATCGCAAGACTGTGTATGTGTCGACCCCGGATGGCAAGATCGGTCTTAAACTGTTGTTTGACCGACCTGGTGAAAATGCCCTTCATAGAGGGGATGTGATAGAGATTGACTTTTACGGATGTACAGCTTCGCGGTCTGTTTCTCCAGATGCTTTCACTATAAGTGGCATACGTGCGACTGACAATATATTGTCCCATAGAACAGGAGGACAGATCCCCGTCAAGGAAAAGTTTATTTCAGATCTCACAGACAGGGATATCAACACTTATGTGACCTTGAAAGATATAGATATCGTATTCAAGGATGGGTCATATTATAATGTTCATGAGGATTACACCACCAAGATGGACGGATGGGCTTCTCTGATGCGCGATTTGAGTGGAAATACCATTTATATGCTATTGACCAACAACTGCCCATGGAGAAGAACTGGAAAGGACCTTCCCAAGGGTATAGGAACATTGAGTGGTATCGTAGTCTATGAGCAGAACCGTCGCTATGGACCGGATATGGGACGATATAGCATCAGACCTGTGGATGAGTCTGACATCAGAATCGAGTCCGGTTCTTCTCCGTGGAAGACTCATGTGGGCTGGGTAAAGCCGGCAGGTTCAGGACAGAGTCTCGATTTTGAGATATCCGGTACGGTGAACGGACTGTTCAAGAAGGGAGTCGCCAATGATAAGATATATAATGATGTGGGAAATACCGCAGCTTTCCTTTGGACGGATTCAGGATCGGAAGTCAGAGTCTATTCGGGATATAACAGCTTATCTAAGGAGAACCACGGTTTTCTGTCAAATGCGTCTCTTATGTTCATCGGACGTAGTGTGGATTGGTATGAGTGGGATTCAAACGGCAATGTAATCGGTTCAAAGGCGTTCTATATCTCATTTAACGCATCCAAGCTGAAAGAATCTGTAGCGCAGCTTAATTTCGAGTGGTCTGCGGGCACCCAGGATGGAAACAAGAGCTGGTACTATCCGATAGACTGGAAGGTAGAGTGTTCTGTAGACGGAGAGAATTGGGTGTTGTTGAAAGAGAATACGACTCACTCGACCTCAATAATGCTGCACAATGTGCCTTGGGGCGACTGTATCGTCAAGGGTTCCGGTCATGACTTTAAGAAGAGACCGAACTATGATACGGCGATGGGTCCTCAGCAGCATTCTTATGTGCTTCCTGCAGAGGTGTTGGGAAAGAAGAAAGTCTTGTTGCGACTTTCTCCTGCCAGTGCAGATGTGGCCAGGGTAAGAGTCGAGGCTCAATCTTCATACCGCAGCGGCCAGGTCCGTTCGGGTGATACTGAGCGCCAGACCTGGATCAGATTTGAGTCAGTACAGATAGATTATAAAAAGTGATTATATAAAAGGATATGAAAAATATATTTCCTACACTGCTGCTTTGCCTGTCATTTGTGGCAGGATGTACATCAGGAAAAGCCGATTATGTGCTTATCGAGGAACTTGACTATGCATTTGTTGCAGAAGACGGTTCTTATATCAAGGATGATGGCACTTTTGCCGTGCCTGCTGAAGGTGGCAGCATGACATTCAGATTGCTGGCAAATGCACCTGTCACCCTTGTGCCAAGAGGTGACATGCCGCAGTGGGCACAGGTGGATAGACTGTCGCTGGATGGTGATGGAGATTTTACAGTCACCATGGAAGCAAATAATGGATTTCGTCGTGGCGTCACCTTTGACGTTTATCTCGAGGATTCTGACAAGAAGATTGTCCTGACTGCAAAGCAGGATGGACTGGTTCCTTTTTTAGAATGTTCTTCTCCATATAGAACAGTTAAGGGAAGTGAGTCATCCTCTGTCAATTTCATTCTCAAGACAAATCTTCCACGAGAAGAAATTACTGTTTCCCATACGTATATGTCAGGTTCTGGTAAATGGCTGAGCAATATCGATTTCGACGGTGAACTGCTTGTGTTGACAACAGCAGCCAACCCTAATGATGTCTCCAGAAAGGCAAGCGTTGAATTGAAGTATAAGGATGGATGGAATGAATATCATGTCATAAACCTATATCTGACCCAGTCATCTTCTTCCGATACATTCGGAACACCTTTGTCTTTTGAGGAGCTTCGTGCAAGATCATCTCAGGAGCAGACAAAGTATAATGAGGATTACACCATTACCGGTGTCATTGTCAGCGACTGCCATAGCGCCAATATGGATGAAAATCCATGTCTGCCGGAGGACGCGGCCGGCGGTATGACTAATCTGAACGTTTCGCAGTCTACAATGAACAATGTTATGCAGGTTGTCGATACGACAGTAGCAAGAAAGACTGCTTATATACAGTCAGAAGATGGCAGGTTAGGATTCCGCCTGGTGTTTGATAAGATGGAGTACAATAAGTTGTCTTTCGGTACCAGATTAACTCTTTCTCTTGCAGGAGCGACAGTGATAAAGGAAACAGATCCGCTCCGATATACGATTTCCGGACTTGGTGAGGAAAACATGCTGGAAAGCATTACCGGAGTTGCAGTCGCTCCGAAGTTGAAGACGATAGCTGAGCTTACTGATGATGACATCTATACTTATACCGGTCTCAGCGGAGTTGAATTTCCGGTTAAGGAAGGTTCGTATACCGACATTAGAGAAAATCATGCTTTGTGGTCTTCTGTAAACGATCTGACCGTGTCATTGACAGATACAAAGAGGTATTTCTATATGGACGGATATGCAAACCTGCTTGTTGATTCGAAGGGAAATGCAATCTGCACACCTGTGAACATGTTGTGTACATGGAGAAAGCCGGAGGCGGGAATCCCTCAAGGTGCTGGAACGGCGTACGGTATAATTGTACATAATGAACTCAAACGTTATGGTGACCCCGGAAGGTATCAGTTGCGAGTTGTAGATGAAAACGGATTTGCCGGACTCACCGATGCTTCCGGCTGGACCTTGATTGCAGGATGGGACAAAGGTTCTTTAAATCCGTCATATGGTTCGGCGACAATGACCTGCGAGAGGGCGAATGCGACAATTTCTGCTAAGCACAGTTATAAGAGTATTACAGCGCAGACATCAACGACTTGTGGAATATCATCTACATATAAGTCCATTAATATTGTGGCTCCGGTCTGCAACTGGTATAATTGGACAGATGGAGAGGTAAAATCTTTCAACGGACTGAAGATGGACTTCTCGACAGCCGGTATTTCTGGAGATCAGATAATGGTTGCCTTCCGTTTCTATGCAGGTAATCCTTCTATACCATCGTCATTCCAGGCATATCCGAGCCATTGGTGTGTCGAGTATTCTACGGACGGAGTCAATTATCAGCTTGCTGAAAATGCAGATCTCTCAGGAAAGGAGTATGTACATCTTAGAAACATAACCTTCACAAAGATTTCCCTCGGCAGCTACAGCATTCCGACTACTACAAGCACTGCACTGGGCGCGTCTGCACATGCATTCTGCCTTCCGTCTGATGCATTTGGCAAGGAGAAGGTATCTGTTCGTATCAGACCTTATGATACGGTGATGTCTGCATTGCCTGCTGTGTTTACAGGGGAAATAGAGAATTCGGCAGTGACAGAACATTCCGATATCAGTGACAATGTCTCATTCCAGGATATATTCATAAGATACAGATAATGAAACGTCGTATTATAAATATAGTCATAGCCATGATGTTTGCATCTGCTTCAGCGTATGCCTGGGGCGGATATGAGCATACCGTGATAGCCTATGCTGCTCAAGACCATCTGACTGAGAATGCGGCCCGTAACATCCGCTATTATCTCGATCAGCCTATTTATGAGTATGCTGAATGGATGGACTGGACTCCGATGCAGCCATACCCGGGATATGAGATAACCGGGACAGGACACTGTTCTGTGATGTGGTCTGATGGTACAATTGCCAGGACTCCTGCTGTAGAGGATGGGGAAGGAGACGGTTTCGGATGGATGGAGAGAGTCATTTCGACACTGAAGAATCATAAGAATCTTCCGGATTCACTGGTTGTCCTGCATTTGAGATGCTTTATCCATATGATGGGAGATTTCCATTGCCCGGGTCATGTCATAATCGTTGATAAACCGGAAAACGGAACCACCGTCCCTGTGAGTGTATGGAAAGCAAATCCGATCTGGGAAAAGATATACTACAAGAGCACAGCGACAAGAAAGACAATCCACTGGCTGTGGGATACACCTCTTCAGCACATGCATGGAGACTGGAGTTTCGAGCAGTGGCGTCAGGAACTGGACACATGGACTCCCGCTCAGAGACAGGAAGCGGTGATGGGTGATCTGGAGGATTGGCTAAGAGGTAATTCTCTTGTTGCTAAGGAGGTCCTTAGCTTCTCAAAACCAGAAACTATATATTCTGAGTCCTATTATACCGGTAGGGCCCATGAAATAACTTATCATCAGATGCGACTTGCAATATATCGTATGGCTGAGATCCTGAATGCATGTTTTGATTATGAATAATAGAATATTGAACATAATACTTCTGCTGTGTATTTCTTTTAATGCAGGGGCGATGTCTTTTGGCGAGATACGTTCAATGGGTGTGTCCGGCAAGAGCGTGGCATTATCAGGCACTCTGGAAGCATATGTCACAAGTGACTGGAGAAGCACGAATACGGAGACCGGAGAGAATCTTGCAGACTGTATCGTGAATGTCGGCGCAAGTCTGCAGACAGCATATGTTCAGAACGAAGACGGAACATTAGGCTTCCGCATCAAGTTCAAGTCCATCTATGGCAACAGACTTGAGAAAGGCAACAAGGTCTCTATCGACCTTACCGGCTGCTCTTTGTTGAAAGAGGATAAGCCTCAGAGATATACGATTGCAGGAGTTGACCATAAGGCTGTCACAGTCATTTCCCGTGATAATCCAATTGTTGCAAAGAAGAAACATATAGCAGAACTTACTGACGAGGATGTATATACATATGTGACTCTTGAGGGAATCGAATTCCGCAAAAAGGAAGGAGGATACATCAATGTCAATGAGAAGATCGTTCAGATATCATCTTTGAACCAGGGACTAAGTCATCCGGATGTTCCGGGATATAAGTCAGCTCAGGAAAATGCTGATGCATGGCCGACCCTTCTTAGGGATGATCATGGCGAAAGTATCTATATGATTGTCAACTCGACCTGTGAGTGGCGACGCAATGGCATGGGGGTTCCTAAAGGAGTAGGACAGGTGTCAGGAGTGATCGTACATGATGACCTTCAGCGTTATGGCAATGACCTTGGACGATATAGCATACGCCCGATGGATATCGTATGCTTCAACATTCCGAAGAATGAGGATTCGTCATACGGTGTCGTGTGTGCATGGGAATGGGATTTCAACAAATATGCGGAACTGGATTTTGTCAATGCCGGAAAAGTCAGATTCCCTCGAATCGGGCAGGTGACCGATGACAGCATAAATGCAGAGACCGGAAACGGAGTATTGTGGACTGATACGGGAGCCTCTCTCACTTTGGATGATGAGTATGATGCAAGACACTCTTTTGACGGTTGGAAACCGGCTCGAATGACAGGATCCCGATCAAATGCAGCTTTACGTCTTGACTCAAAGTGTGGAGATTGGTATAAGAAGTCTTCTGTGGGTGGACTTTACATCAGGACTTCTCTTGAGGGAATCGAGACAGATGCCCTGAATTTCAACTTCTCATTTGTGGCTTCACGCGAGCATTCCAGAAATGCCGAACATTTTCCAGTTGATTGGAAAGTTTCATGGTCGACAGACGGCGTGACATTTACAGATTGTAGAAGCGATATTCTTCTCAGGCCGATAGCGTTCCATAATGTACAGCATGGTAGCCGTCCGGCGATAGTGCACAATGGATGCGCAGCAGGATTTCTGGAATTCAGCATCCCTCTTCCATTGGAATTGCTTGGAAAGGATGTGATTATAAAGGTGTCTCCAGCCTCGAAACGTACGGCAACATTACCTGAGACATATGACGGCCCATGTTGTGAAGGAAAGGCGACTGACGTATGTGATAAAGACGTGATTATTCGATTTGGCGATATTTCAATAACATACCTGAAAAAATAAAACTATAATATGAAGCTCAACTCATTACTATTCAGTACTGTCGTAATGTCCGGACTGGTCTGTTCTTGTCAGGATGTAGAGCAGGATATTGTTCTCAATGGTTCCGAGGTCGCATTTGTTGCATCGACAGAGGAGACCAAAATGACAATTTCAGAAGACTATAGGACGCTATATTGGTCTGCTGCAGATGCCATATCTGTTCTGGACGGAACCTCCAACGTCTTCTATGAGACATCTGATGAGGGTGCTAAGGTAAGGTTTACCAGCAATGATGGCATTTCGGATGATGCAGAGGATATATATGCCGTATATCCTTACAGTGAAGCTGCCCATAGAATAGGGGATGGTGTCCAGGTCATTATGCCGGCTCAACAGACAGTATCGGCTCCCGGATTTGATCCAAAGAGTTCATTGGCAGTGGCGTATACTTCGTCAATCTCTAAGGAGACTTTGCTGGATTTCAAAAATCTGTGCAGTTATTTCAAGTTCACTGTACCTTCTGAAGACGAGGTCGTTGAGGTCATCCTCAGAGGTGGTGAAAAAGAGTATCTGGCAGGAAAAGTCAATGTTACTTTTGATAAGGGTATTCCTTCATGCACTGTAGTAGACGGAATCAGCGAAATCACATTCCGCTCGGAAACTCCGATGAACGGAGTATATATCGTCCCTCTTCTTCCTTGCGTCCTGCAGGAAGGTTTGAGCGTGACTCTCAAGTGCCGTGACGGACGTTCGGCTGTACATAAGGTAATTGCCAAGGATGAGTCGGGACTTGAGTCTGCCGTGATTTTTGTGCGCGGAAAAGTCAATAAGGCAACTCTTGGCTTTGACCATCCTAAATGGAGAAGTGCACCAGTGGCAGAGGTCGTGGATGCTTCAGCTTCGACAGTGACATTCAGATGGTCTGAGAATGAGTTCTCTTCGCCAGAAACAGATTTTGCAGGAAGGTATCATATAGCTCTGTACTCTGATGAAAACTGTTCAAATCTTGTGCATGGGATGGATTTCGACATATCCAGCTGGACAAATGTAAAATATCCGGCCTTCTGCTTAACATCTCTTACTCCAGAAACAGATTATTGGTTTGTCGTTACTGATAAGGATACTGAGGCATCATGCACCCCTCTTAAAGTTACGACTGCAGCGGATGATTTCATGCAAGTCGGCCAGAATGCTGCAGAGGGTACAGTGATTCTGAAAGAGAATTTCTCAGAGCTCTACCATGGCGGAGATCCTGTAAATGTTGCTTGGGGATATGGTGAAGAAGGATTCATCGCTCCTAAGGATCTTATAAACTGGAATTCAGTTGACATGACATCAATGCGTCTTGCTTCATGGAAGGAAAAGACTGAAGGAGCGAACTATGCCGGTCCTGGCTATATCCGTGTCGGAGACTCTTCTTCTCAGAAGAATGCTATCCTGACTCCTGAACTGGCGTCATTGAATGCTTGTGCAACGGTTGAGGTCAGCTTTAAGGCGGCTCCGTATTCATCTGATTATGGCGTGGAAGGAAACTCTCGTCTGGGAGAGTGTTACGCCGAAGTATGGGTGGTCAATGGTGACAAGCAGGTTTCAGCAGGCGTTGTCGAACTCAATGATACTCCTACCCAGTGGACTACATGCACAATCAATGCTGTCAATGTTCTACCTGATTCGCGTATTGCCATCGGAGGTGCCTTCGGAGAAAAGACCCAGGCATCAAGTGGCAAGCAGTATTGCCGCATCTATCTTGATGATGTGCAGGTGAAACTTCTCAGATATGAGGAAGTTGTGGCTGTGATTCCACCGGAAGTGGAGATCAAGAAGACATTCTGGTCTGACTCGTTCATCGAATGGACATGCGGGGGCTCGCCTAACGGCTATAGAGTATACCTCGGCGATAGGATGATTGCAGAACTGGCGGCAGATGTAACGGGATATCATATTACCGGCCTTGATGCAGGGCAGACATATGATGTCAAGGTTTCAGCTCTTTATAATGCTTCTGATGAAGGTTATTCACGTCCTGTAAGTCTTACAACAGGTGCAATTTCTCAGTTGACCAGAAACGTGGGACCGACTTCAGTAAGTGTCGGAATAGAAAACAGGGCAGGAAATCCGCAGACCAACAATGCACCGTTGCTATATGTCGAACTGTATGATACCGATGATCTCTCTGCTGCTCCAACACCTTTGTATTCTACATATGTATTAGATGCGCAGATTCAGTCTCCGGGATCACCGATTGTAGCATCAAAGTTGCTTGCGAATAATTCTCTTCAGAATGATGCTCCGATAAATCTGGCATTCGGAGGTTTGGATCCTCAGAAGAGCTATTGGTTTAGGGTGAAGTCGGAGGCGACATACACATTCAAGAGTTATGTAAGTACAACAGCTACTGACGTTACGGTTTCTTCTCCTGATGGTTCTTCTGAGTATTCTGAGCTTATCGAGCTGAAGACAACGGCAAGCCATGTCATGGCAGATAATGAAGTTCTCTTCCAAGGATTTGATGGTGTCACCTTGCTTTCGGATATGGTGAATTCAGCTGCAGGTACAGTTCCTGGCTTGAAACGTGACGGACAGACTTTAGGCTCGTTGACTGGTGATTTGGCGGACTCATGGACAGGAACATGGAGTTTTGCTGTATTGCGCACTGGTTTGGGCAGTACTCAGTTTGCGCAGTTTGGTGGCAAGACCCAGTTGAACTCGACAAACCATAAAGGACCATTTGTCCTGAATAATACAAATGCCAATGCAACAGTAACAACGCCGGCATTCTGTAAGGGAGCAAAGATGTATATGCTTGACTCTAAATGGCATGGTCTTGATGGCTGGATGCTGTCAAATGGTACTTGGCCGGGTCAAGGCTATGTGCAGGTTGGTTCTTATTATGCTGCTGGTGACGGAAAAGACCAGCGCTTCGGATTCATTTCTACGCCGGCACTGTCGTCAGACAAACTGGGTTCAGAAGAAAAGGATTGTGTGATTTCTTTCAAGGCATTGGCAATCCAGGGACGCGGCATCACTTTGTATATAGGTCGTCACGACGGATCTGATTGGACCGAGCCGGTTCCTGTCAATATTCATAACTCTGCAGGTCTGACTGCAAACGCTGAAACTTGGTCATCATCAGATGATAGTCATAAGTGGTACGAGTATGAGGTCGAAATGAAGTTGAAGAATGGCGATATCGTTGTGTTTGCTAACGATGTGACCAATAAAAACGGAACAGCACTTTTGGATGATATTTCAATAAAAATAAAATAATAACAATAAACTATTATGACTAAACTAAAGGAACAAATGGGAAGAGAACAGTACTCCTCCCCTAAATGTGTCGAGGTTGAAGTTTATATGGATGGTGCCATCCTTTCAGCATCGACAGGTGTCAATGCCTCGCAAGAAGGTTATGATGTAGATAATGATGAGTTTAACTGGTAAAATGGACAGAATTATGAAAAAGAATTTTATGATGATTGCTCTGGCTTCTGTTCTTATGATGCCAGTGTCTTGTACAAAGAATGAAATTGATGCTCCTGTGGACAATGTCCCTTCAAATGACTTTGATCTTAAGGAGATGACGTTTGAGGCAGTTCCGGAAGATGGCGCTACCAAGACTTCGATTGATCTTGGAACCGGCGTTGTAAGCTGGAACGAGGGTGACGCCATCAAGCTTGTCTGGGAACTTAGCAAAAATGTCGGATCTTCAACGTCAGAGACCTTGACAGCAGAGAATATCGTTGAGGGAACTGCAAGCTTTTCGGTAGAAGCACCTGCTGATTTTGAAAATGAGACAACAGAGGAGACATCTAGACACATGTATGCTGTCTATCCTTCGACACTGGAGGTCGATTATTCAAATGGCTCGAGTCTTTATGTAACTGTACCTGATGTACAGGACGGAAGTTTTGCAAATGCAAGTGTTTCATTGGCTAAATGGTACTACGGAAAGCCTTTGGCATTCAAGAACCTTTGTGGCCTTGTACAGGTTGTAGTTGCTGATGAAGCAGTAAGAAAGATCGTCCTTGAGGCTAATACTGACATTGCCGGAAAGGTCGATGTCGGTGGCTTTGACGGAGGAGTTG
>JAEIGA010006709.1_pt1 | contig 17519 bp, 42 predicted proteins | sample 9270691 | NCBI WGS metagenome assembly JAEIGA01 (sample SAMN17057246, study PRJNA624740) | gut metagenome | biome: biome; isolation source: fecal sample | host: Bos grunniens | place: China: Xizang | collected 2019 | reverse complement strand
TTGTGGTGGTTAAATGGAAAGAACCAAAGAAATGATTAAGCTCGGATGCGCTTTCAGCAACCCAAAGGATATAAGCGGCAGTGGCAGAGGAAGTGTACTTGACCCAAGCGGAATCTGCCAAACTGTCATAACCATGTCCGGGGGGGTAACAAGCCGTTTGTGCTTATAAAGGTGAAAGATGATAAAAGTGGAAGAATTGGGCTACATCGATAAAGGCACTGGCAAGCATCAGAGCAATGTAGTCTACAACGGATGGGGGGGCAGCACCGACCATCACCCACTCATTCGGATTCAAGCAACCGCCAACGATGTTCGTGGCATTATGCCGTGCAAACTCGACAAGAAGTATGGCGGTATTCACGGATTTCACGCATCCGAAGAACACAGAGTCAAGGGACTCAATTGTAAAGAGGCAAGTGCGGTGACTCAGAGATACTACAAAGGTGTCAACGCTGACTGCGACAACATGGTGTTGGAGATCATATGGAAGTAATCAACATGGGCAGTATCTATGGCTTCAAAGGCGGCAACTACGCAGGACTCGTGTACGCTGCATGGGGCATAGCACCGACCATCATGACGGCCCAGGGTGGCAACAGAATGCCGATGACCATACTGGCCCACAAGGCAGGAGAGGCAAACAGATACGATGTCAGATATCCGAAAGACAACAATCAATGTGGGAAACCTCTGGAATAGTGACTGGCACGGCGGTTATGGTGGCACGATCTTTGGCACTAGGGGACTGAGTCCTGCTATGAACTCCATGAATGGTGGCAACAGGATGCCTTTCGTGATTGCTGTTAAGCGGAAAGACATTAAGCCTGACTGTGAGAGGAATTATATATGAAAAAACTCCTTATAATTCCACATCTTGCAGATAAGGATGGATGTTGCAGAGCAATAAGGGCAACGATTCACAAGGTATCGCCAACGGATTTTGATCCGTACACGAGAGGCCATGCGGCATGGATAACCGGTGTGATTGAATTGTGGAAGAAGCAGGACGAGGGCAAAGATGAAACCGATAGACACTAAGCCGATACTCGTTGGTGGATTCGGAAAGATTGCCTATGGGACTCAGTATCACATGGGAAACAGAGTCTACCACAGCAGAGCGGTATCTATGGGAATCTGTGCAAGCCCAGTTGGAAATCTCGGAGGGCAGACATACTGCTATTTAGTGATTGAAAAAGTTCATAACAAGCCTCGCAAGCAGAGGCCGTGAGCGCAGTGGGGGGGCAGGAACGATCGTGGCGGCATATGGATACAGACTGCCGAGATAAACCCAAGACCCTACTGCAATGCGATAACAACTGTGCAGAAAGACAACTTAATTCTTGAAATCCATAAGATTTCTGCCAAAACGGAGAAGACATGATAGTCGGTGCATATACACTCAGAATGGAAAGAACTGAAGAGGGAAAGAGGCTCAGAAAGAAATATGAGTCACACGAAATAAAACATGGCTTTAACGAGTACAGAACGCCTGCCCCCGCCCGGACGGAATCAGTAACACGATAAGCACTGTGCAAAAAGACAATCTTATATTGGAGATACACAGGGTTGATAAACATCAGAGTAGCAAATAAAAAAGGCTTTGTTGAGCTCAAGGATGGGGGGGTTGCCGACCTACTTTATCCCTCATCAAAGACTCGGAGAGGAAGGGTAATTGATAGCGGAATGACATCTCCTACCGTAACAAGTGAAACGAATGGCATCTGTCAGATTCACGAGGATGCCGAATATGAGTATCGAATCAGAAAGCTGACATCACTGGAATGCTGGAGAATCATGAATTTTCCTGACGATGACTGGCTTGCGGCTAACTATGGCGGTCGAGACAAGATCCAAGCAGCCGACCCTCAGTATGACAAATCTTCTGTTACTGCATGGGCGGTATCTGAGCCGGAGAAAATCGAGATGGCTAAGACCAATCTGTACAGACAGGCAGGAAACTCAATCGTGCGCGGTGTACTCATGGCGATATTCAGCCAGATGGGCATCCAAGGCACGAAGAAATGGAATGACATGACAGACGAGGAGAGGTACTCGCTTATCTACAAAGGCTGTTTCGTGAACAATGACTAAGAAAACACAGTATGAAATCGGAGACTATGTCGAGGTGAAAGACGGCGGCTGTAAAGGATGGCGATGGCATATAGAAACGATATATCCTCTGAGCCGGAACAAGCTTCTGATCTTCATCACAGACGAGCGAGGACAGGGATTCGGATATTTCCAGGAGAAGCAAATCAGATTGCTGAATGCAGATAACTGAGTATGAGAGAACCTTGATACGCACAATGTGCGATAACGATTTGGTTATGACGAAAGCTGCAAAGGAATTGAACTATCACCGGAACAGCGTGTTATACCAAATCAACAACCTTAAAAAGAAGACTGGATATGATCTGTCCACCTTCTACGGAGCTGTCGCACTTTTGCGATTAATCGGAGAGGAATAACCCCAAGGTGGTTAGTTGTCCTAACGGATGGCTACCACCTTTTTTGTTACCATTTAAGCAATTTACACAGCTGATGAGACTTAAATTTGTATAATTTTTTAGTCGCATTTTTGAGACTTTTAGTATCATATATGATATACTTCTTGTCGTAGGAATACGACAGCCTACGGAAAGGAGAGAACTTATGAGTCACTATGAACCCGGGAAGGAATACTTCCTCAAAGCGAGGTTGGCTGACATCTGCCCAGACGGTCAGTATCAACTCAGAGTTACAGTTCCGGTCAATTCACCACTGAAATCCGAGTACACAGATATCTACATGGCGAACGCACCTGGACTCCTGCTGACAGCAGAGGAAGTTGCGTCAACCGTAAAGGATGCCATGCACGCAGAACTGGCTAAAGCGAATGCGGCGCTCACCAATGACATCGGAAAACAGAACAGGGATATCGTAAACCTTGAGAGAGCTGTCGAGGAACTCCGTGTAGAGAATGAAGCCCTCAGAAAGCAGATCGGTGAACTCCAGAGGACTTGCGAAGAAAACACCAGTGTGGCGATTGATTTGGCAAATCAGCGTGACAATTTTAAAAAGCATCTTGAAACCGCCCTCAAGGATTTTGCCGAAAAAGATAAGGCTTGCGAAGAGGCCTTGAAGGACAAGCAGGATCTTCAGAAAGCTGTCGAGGCCCTCAACAAAGACATCGATGGATACCGTGCAACAATCCAGAAGATGGCATCCATCATTGGATTTATTTGCGGAACGAAAGGCGGTCAGAATGGCTAAAGAGTACAAAGTTGGTGAGAGATATTATCTTCCCGTGGCTATTAGCAGCATCGACCCCGGCTATCAGTATCCTATTGAATTAGTGTTTGTTGACTGCGGTGGTCGTGATACGACTGATACAGTACTTATTTCTGACGAACCTGACCTTTTGCTGACGGCAGAGGAAATCTACGCAAGCCGGAAGATGGCGGATGAAATTGACCACATAGAAGATATGCTTGACTACGGCAGACAGAAGTATGACGAGATTGCAGAACTCAAGGCGAAGGTTGCCAAACTGGAAGCCGAGAACGCAACTCTGGCTGCTGAACTTGAGAAAGAGAAAGCCAATACCAACGTGTGGGTGAACACAGCAGAAGAGCGTGGTCGGTTGATAAGCGGCCTTAAAGAATCTCTGCATGAGGCGTCCGAGGAGAACTCAGCGAACGATGAAGCACTCGCACAGACGAACATCAAGAGAGCGGAACTGGAAGCCGAGAATAAAAAGCTGAAACAACAACTTGCTGATGCAAATGAACTGCTTTCTGACGCACAGGCCCAGGTCAAGGAACTGACAGAGGCTGACTGCATGAGGCTGCAGGAGTTCAAGCCTATCCTTGATGAACGCGACAGGCTTAAAGCAGAGGTCGCCACAAGAACCGAGAATGTCAAGAACCTCGTAGAAGAGAATGATCGGCTGAAGAAACTTCTGAACAGCAAAGAAGAAGGTATGCGAAAAATCGAAGAGTATGCGGACCAGTTAAAGAAAATTGCTGACGATCTTGGGGACGAAAACGAAAAACTGAAAGCAGAGAATGACCAAGAGAAGAAACGCACCCAGGTATGGAAGGACTCCTCAGAAGAACACCGGCAGAGAGCAGAAGAACTTGGGGCTGATGTAAACCGTTACGAAATGGATATCGCCGACAACGAGGCGAAGATTCAGAGACTGGGACAGGAAAACGATTCACTCAAAGCGGACATCCTTGAACTGAAAGCACAGATCAATGCGTTCCGGCCAGACCCCAAAGAGTCTGAAGAACTAAAAAAGAGAATTAATATGCTTGAGAAGCTTAAGTTCAGCCATATAAAAGTCATTCAAGGGCTTACAAGGCGGCTTAAGGAAAAGGATTTTATGATCTCGGCACTTGTCAAAAAAGGCATTGAATTAGAGGAAGGTGGTGAATCCAATGGATAATTCAGAAGCGGTCGATGTGTTAGTTGAAATGCTTGCTGATGCAGACGACCGGCAGACAGAGGCACTTATGATGGCGATCCAATCCTTAAGTGGATGTGGACATGATGCGTGTGAGTTAGGGGGGTGAGTAATGGCAACACCACACAAGTCTCAGAACTACGGCAAGACGGATACACTGGGCATGAGACTGGCATACCTCAGAGAGCAGAGACGGATGACGCAGCTTGACTTAGCGTTAGAGATTGGTCATATGAAGTCCGTAATCGCCTACTGGGAAAGGGATGCCCACGTACCATCTGCGGATGTGATCCGTGAGTATGCAGAGTATTTCGGTGTGTCAGCACACTGGATTTTGTTCGGCGAAGACTATGAATCATGAATAGTACCGAGAGGTACAGATACAGGCAGAGCATTGGCCTGTGTCCGATATGCGGTAAAGTGAGACCGGCTGAAGGGGCTTCAATGTGCGACCGGTGCCGAGAGGCCAAGAAAACCGAGGCAAGGCTCAGAAGAGCGCAAGCCAAACAACTAGGTATATGTCCGGCGTGTTTCAAGGCCAAACTGTATGTGGGCGAAAAGGTCTGCCCAGAGTGCTATGAAAAAGCGAAAAAATACAGAGATGACCACAGACAGGAGAGAGCCGACAATCAGAGAAAGCATAGGTACGACCGCCCCAAGGATGATACCAAATGCATTCACTGCCGAAAGAGACCGCCACAGACGGGATACAAGTCATGTGCGTACTGTAGAGCGAGGCTCAGAAACAAGCACAGGAAAATTGATCTAGCCCCAGTAGAGAGACCTTCATATGGTCTGTGCTACTTCTGCGGAGAGCCTGTTATAGACGGCAAAAAGGTCTGTCGGAGGCATTACGATTTATCGGTAGCCAATCTTAAGAGAGCATCCACCAAAGATCACTGGTGGCGAAAAGATGAACACATAAGGTATGAACACATAAAGAAAGGAAAGATATCATGAAGAAACTCGTATCGTTATTGCTCGTAATCGCAATTATGGTAACAGCAATTCCTGCACAGGCAGCTTGCAGTACTCCGAACTGCGTCAAGAAAGCGGCCCAGACGGCAATGGAAGAAACCGGAATGGGTGTCTGCCTCGTGGTCAAGACCGATAAGACCTGCAAAGGCACCGCCTATATGATGACCATGACCAAAAAAGGCAACGCCAAGTGCGACCGGTCCGGTGCCGTGATCCTTGGCAAGAACACCAAGGTGAAGAAGGGCTACACATACTTCTTCCTCAGAAACTACTACTTCGAGAAGAACGTTACCACATGGAAGTCCAAGGGCGTTCAGTACCGATGGAGATATCAGATGCGTATCGATTGCGACCAGGATGCTGATTACGGAATGACTCTTCACAGCTACATCGAATATAAAAATCCCGGCAAGGCATGGAAGACTTGCAAAGGTGTTTCCAAGAATGTAGATGGCATCGCAACGTGTAAGGAGTTTGCCAACTACCTGAGATCTATGGCAGACCCTGATTGCCCTGTCGTATTCATGTAACCAAGACAGCGGTTCAGCCTATATACCGTGCAGAGCGTACTTCTGAGGCTGACAGTGTACGCATGATGAGGAAAGAAAATGGAATTAACGAGTGAAACAATAATCCAAGGCGTCAAGCTGCGGATGAACAAAGCGAGAACAGACAAGAAGATGTCTGCCTTTAAACTGGCCCCTGAGATCGGTGTCGGATGGTCAATGATATACCGGTGGGAGAGCCTTGATAACGAGGTCCTTCCGAGGGTTGAGAACCTGGTTAAGTTCTGTAAGTCACTTGGTGTCAGCACAGACTATGTCCTGCTCGGAAAGGAATGACATGGAAGGAAGATACAATCCTAACGAATGTGGGTGGTCGATACCGTACTTCGGCACTCCGTTGTGCAGACTTCAGACAATGCCTTGTGCGTTGCTTCAGAACAAGAAGTGCTATATGCAGGAGTCAGATGAGGCGGTCGAGGCAATCGGAAAGCTTTTAAAAGAAGAAGGAGAGAAAGAAACATGAGAGTGGCAGACTTAGATGAACTGTGCAAAGAGATGAAAGAGGTTTTCGAAGAGGTCGAGGTGAGCGATGACTTTAAGAAAGGCTTCAGCTATGCCATGAATATCGTCCAGAGGAAGAGAGGCATCAAGATCCATCGTTGGGAAGATATCAAGGTCAAAGGCCGTCCCCTGGTCGCCACAAGCGAAACTAGGGAATTGTCATGAGGACGGTCAAGTATATCGTAGCACTGGTTACAGTAGCACTGGCGGTATCCTTCATCGGATATCTGTATGACGAGGAGCGGTGACTGATGGACGACAGCTACATCTACTTCCCTATTACTGGCAGAGAGGCAGGATTTCTGCTGAAGAATTCGTAAGGAGAATAAAAGGTGAATGACGAAAGACTTGAGCAGCTGAGACACAACTTCAGAAACCGGAATCTATTGGAAGAACTCGGTTGGGGTGCTTACAACATCCACAGCGGATATCTGAGCAAAGCAGATGCTGAATTCATCAACTGGATGTGCAATGCCGCTTACAGAGAAATCAAGAAGCTGACAGACCGTGATCCTGCTGACTGTACTGGATGCATCTACAAGGAAGGTATGGGCGGCCCGTGTGATTCCTGCTGTAGACCGTATCGTGACTACTATGAGGAGTGCTGAGATGGACGGTCAAATGTCTCTGTTCCCAGAGATGAGCGATGCTCTGAAGAAGAAAATTAAGACGGCTGACAAGAACGAGAGGAACTGGAAGAACGCATTTCAGAAATGGAGTGACAAGAGAGCCATGGATGGCTCAGACCCAATCGGCTGTTGCGGATACGGCATCATCTGTGACTACTGCGAGGACAACGATTATGGAAGACCTTGTGTGAGAGCGTTAGGGAAGATGTGTCGAAAGAAAGGGATCCTGTTTATCGACTACAGCAACCGAGACGAGGAGTACTTTGAGGAGTTATGGTATGGTAGATGCTGAAACAGAAAAGTTGCTACGGCGTTTGGATCTCTATCACGAATACTGCCGTGGAAAGGTTGTAATAAGTGACCACGCAGCAACAGATAAATACAAGCGGTGGATCGATGTGAATCTCTACGGATTGGTAGGATATGCGTTGTGTCCGTACTGCTACGATAAAACCTATTGGCGGTGGCCTGAGGCTAACTGGAGAATCAGTTCAAGGGAGCGTTGCCCTAAATGCGGAAACCGTGTTTATGCCGCTGAAGACTGGTTTGGAAATAATGTGCCGCCTAAAGAGGATGTTCCCGACATTAATGTTGGTAAGATGACAGGAGAAGACGGGTGAAAGAACTGATCTATAAGAAGGATGCAATCAAGGCTCTTACCATATATCTCAACTACATATACATGGGCTTGACTGGAAAACCGTTGTCAGCGGACAAGTGTAGGGATGCTGCAGAGGGCGTTATCGGACAGTTGCCGACAGTACAGCCGACACAGACTAACTGCGAATACTGCCATACAGACCGTGACGGATATGTCTTCCCGTTAGAGAAAAACTCCCATGCTTTTATTGACCATGACAAGATCGTTTTAAAAGCTAACGGATGGCGAGGGGAAGCAAAAATCAAGTATTGTCCCATATGCGGAAGGAGATTGACAGATGGCACTGATTGATACACAGGATGCCGTGAGCGCAATGTATGACTTATGCGAGAACCTGGATACCGAGAACCCGCATATCGATGCAATTGTAGATACACTTGAGGGAATAGTACCGGCACAAAAGCGTAAGTTTAATGATATGTCCAGTGAGGATTTTGAAAACTGGCTCCGCAGTCATGGGATCTGCAATCCGTGCATTGACGATTCGATACCGTGCGATATCCTGCCCCTTCTTATTGATGATGCAATCGAGGAAACGGTAGCTGCTCAGGTTGATATAACGGATGGGCAGATGTACAAGAAAGCATTCTCCGTTGCCTGTGAACTGCTGATAGGGGCGAACCTGTTTGGCATTACAGAGGAAACGATGTTTAAGGAAATCATGGACAAAGACGGGATCGTATCAAGTCTTAGATATGAGAGATACATCTTGGATAACCTTTCGAGATTGACAGGAGAAGATGATGACACTGATTGACAAAGAAGCAGCGTTAGATGCGCTGATGGCAGAGCGAAAACATCTACTCGGCAACGGGCAGATGGGAGCAGAACATATCCTCACGCATCATGGGTACAACGTGATTGACGAGTTACCACCAGTGCAATCGACACAGGAAATCATTCGCTGTAAGGATTGCAAGCACTGGAATCTTCAAGTTGGAAACGTAAAAGGTGACGGATTAGGGAGTTGCGACTTCCACAATGTCAACCTTGTCACAGGTGAGGGATTTTGCTATTGGGCAGACAGGAGAGGTGAAGCAGATGGACAGGAATGAGGCAATCGAACATCTGAAAGTTGTCCTTAAAACCTGCGATGTGCAGGATGAGGAAGCTGTAGAGATGGCAATCAAGGCACTGGAAAAGGAAGCGGAGCATCAGGCTAAACTTGCAGAAATCAAAAGCAGATTCAAGGATTGCTACTACAACAAGGGCTATGAACAGGGCAAGGCAGATGCCTTAAAGTGGATTCCTGTTACGCCAGATACGATGCCTGAAGAGAACAAGGTAGTAGTTGTCTGCGGAGAAAAAGGCACATGGGACTACGGGACATACAGAGGGCACCTTAACAGCGTCAATAACTGGAACTGGAAGAAAAACACAGTAAAGACAGTTTATTGGTGGATGTACAAAGAAGATGCCCTGCCGATGCCGTGGAAAGGAGAAGCGGATTGATTGTATTTATAGATTTTATTGACGGAAGCAAAAAGGAAATCGATGTTGATGATTACTGGCAGGGAGAGCAGTACTTGAAATATACAATCTTATATGGTCCGGACAAAGGCGAGTATGTAGTTCCTTACTGTCAGATTAAGACATACAAGATCGTGAGATAAGGAGAATGACATGGGAGAAGGAGTCATTTACACAGCAGATGACGAGGAACCAGACTGCGGATGCTGCGACCATATTGACGGCCCGGATGACTTCTGTGTTAAGTGGTGTGGCCCGGTTCATTGTTGGAATGGATACAGCCGAACGGTTTATGAATCAGTGGAAGAGGGTTTGCAAAATGAGGTTTAATATGAAAAAAGCAATTGCGGTACTGCTTATAGCGTTAATGCTGACAGGATGCCATACGGTAACCAAAGAACTTGGCGGTTCGATGACTGTGGAACTTGAACCTGGTCAGAAGCTTGAAGAGGTAACATGGAAAGATACTGATCTGTGGCTACTTACAAGGCCGTTCAGAGAGGGCGAGGAGCCGGAGACCCATACATTCCAAGAGGATTCTGAGTGGGGCGTTATGGAAGGAACCGTAACCATTATCGAGAGCAAGTGAGAAAGATATGTACGAGAATATCGAAATAAGGGAATCCACAGCACGGAAGAACTATGAATGTGACTGGTGCGAAAAGATCATTCCGAAAGGCGAAAAGTACATCCGGCAGAAGTTCATCTATGACGGAGAGTTCTGCACCTGGAGAGCGCACTGTGCCTGTCAGAGAGTGGTTGATGCTATATGGGATTACGCAGATCCCGACAGTGAGGGGCTTACCAGTGACTACTTCATGGATGCCTGTGATGATATCTGTAAGACATTCGTTTGTCCAGACTGCCCCAAGTGGAACAAAACCGACCATGGATGTGCTGATGGCGAGTGGTACTGTATAGACCGTATGGACGAGTTCTTCAAGATGCATGAACTGTACTGCACCCGTGAGGGATACGGCAACACATGGCGGTGCAGAAAGAAGGAACAGAATGGGCAGACTGGTTGACGAAAACGATGTATATAGCGTGCTGACGAAATATTATCATCATAAGACCGCTACACAGCACATAGCTTTGATAGATGCACTTGGCACGGCAAAACCGGTAGAAGCAATTCCTGTTGAATGGGTCAAGGAACAGATTAAGTGGTTACACAGTCTTGATAACGAATTTGCGGAAATGACAGCAGGACAGATTGAGGCAATGTTGAAAAAGTGGAGAGAGGAACAGAACAATGTATAAGTACACAAAGATCGAGACTCCCTTTAAGAGGGACATGGATGGCAGCAAGGCCTTGATGGAAGGTGTCTTCAGAGACGAGGCGGTCGAGTATCTCAAGGACTGCCAGTGGGTAGGAACCGAGAAAGTGGACGGCTGTAATGTGGGAATTTTCTGGGACGGACACAGAGTTCACTTCCAGGGGCGTACTGAAAGAGCGCAGTTACCGACTCCGTTGCTCGACAAGCTGCAGAAAATGTTTGGCGGCGATGTCAACGAGGAAATCTTTGAGCAGATGTTCGGCGAGAAGGAAGTGGTTCTCTTCGGAGAGGGATATGGGCCTAAGATTCAAAAGGGCGGCGGTCTGTATCGTGACGATGTATCATTCATACTGTTCGATGTCTATCTTCCTGCGTCCAATCTGTGGCTTAAGCGTGATGCCGTGTTGGAGATCGCTTGTGCATTCAACGTAGATCCGGTGCCTGTTGTTTTTCAGGGAACACTTGATGATGCGGTCGCTTATGTAAAGACTAAGCCTTTATCACTGGTAGCCAAGAAGTATTCCGGCAAGGACTATGTCATGGAAGGTATCGTCTGCAAGCCCAATGTTGAGCTTATGACACGCACTGGAGACAGAATCATGGTGAAGGTAAAAGTAAAGGACTTCTGCTGAGATGAATATCAATCCAGACATTCCTGTGATTTGTGCGGAGTGTGACAACGTGGCTATTCATGGGCATTTCCTTTACTGTGAGAAGTCAGGGCAACTCATTTACGGTTCTAAGCCCAAATGGTGTCCATTACCGCCACTGTTTGAAGAGGAAGGGGAAGAAGATGGGGAAAACAATTGATGCCGGTAGGATGGCAAGCGAGATCAATGATGTGGTAGCGGATATAAGCCGCACACTGGAACTGGATGTGGGGAAGTCGGTAGCTCTTGGACTCCTGCTTGAGAAGTGGGTAGAGTCACAGCCGAAATACGCCGACAACGGATCTTCGGATGACGGATGGCAGGATATCTGCAAGGAAGCGGTCGAATATCTGAATCAGAAGAACGGCACTAAGTACAGAGCCTCTTCCAAGAAAACTCAGACTTGTGTGAGGGCCAGGGTCAAGGATGGCTTTACACTGGAAGACTTCAAAGCGGTCATTGATGCAAAGGTTGCCCAGTGGGGTGATGACGAGAAGATGTCAGAATACCTCAGGCCGGAGACTTTGTTCGGAAACAAGTTCGAGGGATACCTTCAGAATGCCACCAAGACAAGAGGCGGTGTTATCGAGACATGGAACTATAGTCAGAGGACAAGCAGATGGCAGTGAGGAAAGCAGCGTTCGATGCGGATATGGTCGCCAAGACCATTGCTTTGATGAAGCCTGACGGCGAACTGTTTGAGGTCCGTATCATATCGGGATCACGCAAGCCCATAAGCGGATATTTCACTGACGCAGATACCCTGTGCAGAGAGCTCAAGAAGTGGGATTTATCTGACTCCAATGTCTACATATCCCTTAACTCATTAAACTCGGCGTGTTATGCTAGAACGCAGAAAGACCGTTTTCTGAACAATGTCAAGTCGAGCACTTCCGACTCGGATGTCGAGGGATACGAATGGCTGATGGTCGATGTAGACCCCAAGCGACCGAGTGACACATCACCCTCTGACGAGGAACTGGAAATCGCCAAAGAAATCGGAAACAAGGTATTCGCATTTATGCGACAAATCGGATTCGAAAAGCCCCTTTTTGCACTGTCTGGCAATGGGGTCCACCTTTTATACCGTATTTGTCTCAAAAATACGACAGAACGCAAAGCGCAGCTTGAAACGTGCCTGAAGACTTTGTCCCGGCTTTTCTCCATCCCTGGTGTGGCAGAAATCGATGAAAAGAATTTCAATCCCAGTAGAGTCTGTAAGCTTTATGGGACTCGGAGTGCTAAAGGCTCTGATACAGCCGAACGCCCTCACAGGATGTCCGAGATCGTTGGTAGCCCTACAAAGATTAAGGCGACCGATGCAAAGTACGTTGAGAAGCTTGCCGGTATGTATCCGACCGAACCTGATAAGCCGCAGGAATACAATAACCACAATCCTCAGAAGTTCGATTTGGAATCATGGCTGACAAGGTACGGCTTCAACTACAAGAAGATTGAGTACAAGGATTCCGAGAAATTCATCTTGGACCACTGCCCTTTCGATTCAAACCATAAGGACAGCTGCGTGTTCAGAAACCGGAATGGGGCATTGTCTTTCTTCTGCTTCCATAACTCCTGCACAGGAAAGACATGGCAGGATGTACGCATGAAGCTTGATCCCACATACGAAGAGCGGAAACAGCAGTACGCCAAGCACATGATGTACGACCGCCACAACCGTACTGTCAAGAAGATCACTTACGATGAACAGAAGGGATCTATCTTCCTCACAGCACTCGAAATCCTTGATTCTAAGGCCGAGGATGAGACTTTCGTACCGACAGGCATAAAGACTATAGACGAGAGGTTAAGAGGCCTTAAAAAGGGCTATGTGAGCGTTCTAAGCGGTCTCCGTGCCGGTGGTAAGACTACCATCCTCGATATGATTGGTCTGACGGCAAGACAGGCAGGAAACAATGTGGCCTACTTCTCCGGCGAGTTATCTCCCAAAAATTTTATGAAGTGGATGAACTTGCAAGCTGCAGGAAAGGGATATGTCGAAGCAACGCAGTTCATAGGCCATTACAAGGTCCCGTATAAAGTGCAGAAAGCAATAGCTGAATGGCTGAACGGTCACTTTTGGCTTTACAACAATCTGTACGGCAACGATTTCAATGCTCTCATATCCGAGTTCAGAAAGATAATTCAGAAAAACAAACTGGATATCCTCATCATTGATAACCTCATGGCACTGGATACAGAGGGCTTGTCAGATGATAAATACAAGGCACAGAGCAAATTCGTATTGAAACTCAAGCAGCTTGCGGTCGAGGAGAACGTACACATCCTTTTTGTAGCACATCCGAGGAAATCACAGGGCTTTCTGAGACTGGACGATATTTCCGGTACTGCTGATCTTGCAAATGCGGTTGACAATGCGTTCATCATCCACAGGGTGAATAACGATTTCAAGAGGCTGAGTAAGGCGATGTTCTTTTGGAAAGAAGACAGTGAGCCTGGAAGCACTCTTTACTTTGCAGACAATGTAATCGAGATAGCCAAGGACCGTGATGGTGGTATATGCGATTTGTTTATCCCTCTGTATTACGAGCCGGAGACAAAGCGCATGAAGAATGATCCTGCCGAGAATGTCATTTACGGATGGAACTATCCCGACATCAAGAAATACGGTGAGCCGTCCGAAGAAGAGGCTATCGGGTCCTTTGATGCATCTGCATTCGGTTTGGAAGAATTTGAGGAGAGGGGCGAAGACGAGGAGTTGCCGTTCTAAAGAAGGAGACTGGTATGATAATTGTTTACAAAGACAGAACAGTGCCGTTTGAAAGTACTGCGCTTGAAATCAATTATGACAGAAACGCTGATTGCTACTATATCAAGGCCTATATCGGAGACAAACACTTTGCGGTAAAGACGGCAATCCCTACATATTGTGATGCGAAGCTCGTTTTGAGAGACATTGTTGCGGCATATAAGCGAGGAGACAAAATTTATGAGGCTTAACAAAGAACTGCTCCAGTGTATCGGAGTATCACTTGTAACATCTGCCATGTTCACGGCAGGAAAGCATATCGGTAAAGAATACGGTCGCACGGAGATGTACAGCAGGATGATGAGGCATATCTTAAGGGCCACTTCCAAATCCTGTGAGTACAAGATGCCGGTCGAGGACAGAAAGCTTGCGTTCGAGGAAGTCGGTAAAGCAGCGATCTACAGAGCGATGATATCTCTTAAGGCCGAGGCCGAGAAAGAGAGGCCTTGGTAATGGCTCCGAGAGGAATTAAACCGCTTGTCATACCGGATGACATGGTAGGCAGAGACCTGATGCGGTGGCTGTTTGGAGAGGCAAGGGATACTTGTAGGGGATGCAGACACCACAGGCGTTATGTGGTCAACGGCAAATATGTATACAAGTGCAGAGCATATGGCTCAACCGATGATACTACCCAGTGGGCGAACACCGGGAAGAGATGCGGCCTATTCAACCGTCCCTGGGGCGAGAAACCGATCCTGCAGCTTATATATGAGGGAACGCTTCACAGAAACCATCCGCTTCCACAGGACAGCGTGATGCCTAGATTTATTGAGAGGAGAGGCAGAGACGATGTTTAAATTCAATGTTTTCGACAAGGTGAGAATCACGGACGAAAACGAGTGCTATGTCGATGATCCCAAGATGGTAGCCGACCATGTGAAAGACCACTACAACGCAACGTGCTATTGTATGTCGAGTCAGCCGTCTGATGACGATGTGGGTCAGGTCCTTGCGAGATGGGAAGATTCCGGCCAGAACATCTACTACGTTCGTGTTTACGAGGATGACGAGTGCAAAACACCTTCCTGTTACTGCTACTGCATGGATGAGGCCGGTCTTGAGAAACTCGGTGGAGATATCAAGGTAGGCGACTTCGTAGAGGTGACAGATCCTGAATATGTATATTCGACATATTCAGAATGGGTAATTAAAAACGTCCACGATATCAGACTGATTGCCACATGGGCATACAGCTCGGCTCCAACAAAGATTTACTACTATGAAGTCTTGGCGATTGCCCCCCACACACAAGACATTGAAAATACACTCGCATTCATCAAAGCACCCGGCCTCAGTGGCTGTTGCTACGTGATTGATATCAGAGGACTCAAAAAGTCCGCGCCGTCAAAAGAGCACCAGTCGGGCAAACTTTATTTCTGAGGTGACGCATGGCGACAAACAGCGCAAGATTCACCAAGGAAGAGGACAAGGACGCATATGATGTCCTTTATTGGAACGAGGCGTTCCTGAAGAAATTTTGGGACTGCCGACCGGATAAAGACCCTGATGAGTTCGCCAAAGAGGTCATGGAAGCGTCCAGTAAATTTACGATGCATTTCGCTCATAGTCCGAGAGTGATCCGTGATCTCGTGCAGGATTATGTATCTGTCGATATTCAGATACTGATTCTGAAGCGGCGAGAGCTCGACCAGGCGTTAAGGGAGAAACGATGACAGATTATTTGATGTGTTTTATCAGCTATACATTTGTGGCTTGCACACTGGTGGGAGCAACGATGGTGTTTAGCGGCGTTGTATGGGCGCTCAAGGAGTTCCTTAAAGGATTCCTGTCTGTATTAGTAGGCACGATAAAGGCAGATACGATATGCGATGAATATTTCCCATATGCACTCTCCGGCCTACTGATACTTCTCTTGTTGCTGACGAACGTGAGGTGCTGAGATGCCGGTAGGGGATATAAAGCCGGTTGCCCCTTTGGATGTGGAATTTTGGAGTTCTGACGGAGAATACATTGGCACTCTTAACGAATGCGCTTCAATCGATGCCGGTGCTCCAACAGAAGATGTCAATATGCAGAACATTCAGTTGGTCAATCGTATCAATGAGATGAACGCAGCACTGAGTAGCTTGACGGCAACGTTCGAGTTCACAATGTCTAATATCCCAAACGCTTTGAAATTTCTTATTGGGATTGAGGACAACAACTGGCGAAGGATGCACGGCATGAAGCCATGTAGAAGACCGCTGAAAGAAAGACAGCGGAGAAAGAGGTATTAATGTTTTTTGACGGAATTTTCCCTCTTATGAAAGAAGGAGCAAAAGCAAAGCTTCCCCACTGGGCAGGATACTGGGAGTGGGACGATGAAAAGAAGACCATTATGATGCACTGCCGTGCCGAGGAATCTGATACCGGGGAAGAGGTACTGGATATCCGAGAGACCCAGAGAGTGGAATACACACTGGCGAATATCCTGTCTGGCAAATGGATTATCGCTGATGAGAAGAACTGCCCCAAGCTTGGCGGCGATGCTTTGATGGATTTTGGCGATGCCATTCACATGGTGAAGAAATGGAACAAGAAGATCGCTCGTAAGGGATGGAACGGGAAGAATCAGTATATCGAACTCGCCCAGAGGGTCAGCTACATGACCGCTGATGGTGAAGAGGTGAACGTGGATCATGCGGCCCTCGGCAATGCTGCTCTTGCGTTCGTAGGCACTTCAGGCGTACAGCTTGGATGGCTTGCCTCACAGTCAGATATGCTTGCGGATGACTGGTATGTTGTCGAGTGAGTATCTTCAGTATTTGGAATACCTCTTGGACTGCGAGGACCCATACAACGATAGCTTCAATTTGATGAGACCTGTACTCAAAGAAAGCATAACCCACAAAACAATCTTTGAAAGGATAACAAAAATAATTATGGCAAGACAGAATGATGCAATGCTCGACAGAGCAAAGGAACTGGTAGTCAGATATTTCAACGAGCAGAGCGAGAGGACAGACAACTTCAAGCTGACCAAGGATGATGTCTTCGTCGTGTGGTTCTGCAAGACACTTCAGAACTGGAAAGCTATGGTATCCACGACCGTATCTGATGGTATGTACTACGAGGTCACCCACAACGGTGATAAGGGCGAGACATACCTGGATGCGTATAAAAAGTGGAAAAACGTGCGCTATCCAGATGACTGAGAAAGTCGTAGTAGCGACCGTATTTGCCGTGCTGTTCGGACCGTATCTGCTGTATGGGCTATGGTGTAGCCTCGGCATCACATTAAAGGAAGACTGATTTGAAAAATTTGTGGGGTGGTACCAGAAATGATACTGCCCCGTGGAGATGGATTGAAATGAAGAGATATGTGATCTGCGATGAAGAAGGATATCCGTTGGATGTGACGGCAGATAGGGGAGAAGCTGATGCCATTGTTGCGGCTGATCCTACTCTGCATATCGCTGTAGCCGAGGAGTGTGAAGTGGTAAGCGTCGAGAAGGAGAGAACGTGATAGACCTTTTTGGACTGGTAGGATGTTTTCTAGTCCTTGTGTTTGGGATTTATTCGCTTTTCAAATCGGACAGCATAGACGAAATGTACCGAGAGTAC
>JAEIGA010006708.1_pt1 | contig 17520 bp, 18 predicted proteins | sample 9270691 | NCBI WGS metagenome assembly JAEIGA01 (sample SAMN17057246, study PRJNA624740) | gut metagenome | biome: biome; isolation source: fecal sample | host: Bos grunniens | place: China: Xizang | collected 2019 | reverse complement strand
GTTAATCTTCGTACCCTGACTCTGATAGCGGTCAGAGTTCGACACGTCCATCACGTAGTTGCCGCCCTCGCGGTCCAGCCGCTGGTACTGTAGCTGCATCTGTCCGATGGTCTTCGCCCTCAGCTCGATGGCGCGGTACACCGCCGAGATAGCCAACGCCATGCGTGGCGATTGCACCGGCACGATGTTCTCCTCGAACGACCCGCCGTGACCCTCCAGCTGTTTCTTCGCATAGTCCGTCGTGTCCGTCGTCGATGCCGGCACCCCGACGGTTCCCTGACCTATCGGAGCCTCGCGCTGTCGGAAGCGGAAAAGATTTGCAAAAATATTGTCCATATCTTATTTCCTTTTTCTATTCGTACAACTTTACGTCTGAGGTTTACCGCATCCAATTCGCCGCCTCCGTCACCTTCACGGGCACTTGCTTCGCTTGTGGAAATTGCCAATCCATCCACGCGCTGATCATGCGCTCGGCAATCTGACCGCCTATGCGGTAGGCATACTTGCGGCCAAGCCTTGCCACATGGTAGTCTTCGGGGTCGGCATCAATCCGCTTGTCGATGTCGCCGGCACGATTCACAAACTCATCCAACACCGCCCACACGAGTTTCATCATGCGGCGGAAGTCCTTGCTTGGAATGATGAACATATTGAAGGGGTGCAACGTGTGGCTGTCGAGAGCCTGATGCCACGCTGGGCTGAAGTCAGAGAGCTGCTCGTCGATGATCTCCGTTGCCAGTTCCAAGTCTTTCGGGTTGGCAAACTTCGCGTAATGTTCGCGGACGCTGCAACCGACGTCATGCAACTTGCACACTATCGGCTCCTGAATGTCCGGCACGTTGCTCAGGAATTCCCAATACTTGCGCCACCCGCAGAAGCCTATCCACTTGGGTAGCGTCTTTTTCTTCGATAGCCGCCAGTAGGTCAGTACCTCGCTGTAGAACAGTCCACCCAGTCCGTTAGGAGCCACGTCACCATCGAAGTCGCGTGCGTCCATCACCTCGTAGGCTGGGTGCTTCACGCGCTGCACGAAGTCCTTGTGCGTACAGATGTATATCTTCAACTGCTTGCTCGTTCCTTCCACGGGTCCGAGTGGGTAGCCTGGTGATGGCTCCCACAGCTTGCGGTGCTGATTCAGCCATACCATGTGCCCATGTTTGTCGGCCTTGTACCATGAAGCCTTCTGATAATGAAGGAATAGCGACGTGTATATCTCACGCGAGAACGCGAGGCCGTTGCTCGCTGGCTTATTCTTGATGATGTCTTCCAGGAACGAAGCACCCGTGTCGTACCAGTTGTTGCGGTTGTCCTTGCCGCCTGCCTGCAAAGCATAGCAACGCTCAGGATCATAGAACCTAACGCCCGTAGCCTTGCACTTCGCGCTGTTGATATACAGCAGCATCGGCAGGTAGCGATCAATCTGGAAGGGGTTGTTGGATGTGCGCCAACTCTGCACGAATCCGGCAGCGCAGTTGTCGCGCACCCACATCACATCCAGCTGCTTCTGTATGAGCACGTCGCCGTCCAACAGGATGAAGTCATCCGTCAGCACGTTATCCATGAGCCACTGCACGCTCATCATGTGTTTGGCCGAACCATACACGCCACCAAACACCACGCCCATATCGTCTGAGCGATTGGAGCACTTTGCCAGCTCCTTCTCGAAGTCCAGGCACTGCCCCTTCGTGTTATCAATCACCGTCACGCCTGGCATCTTCACTGCGAATGGCCGCTTGTCCGAGTTGTCAAACACCGTGACCTCGTAATCCATACCGCCATGCAGACGCAGGCTCAGTATTGCCGCCTCCGTCAGTTCGGGCGTGTTGTAATGTACGATTGCTATTTGTTTTCTCATCTTTATCTGGGTTTAGTTCAAATCTCACTCGATGACGGCTGTGGTGTCGGCTTCCCGTTCTTGTCGTTTACTACCAACTGCATCAGGAACTGAAGCGTGTTTTCGCGGTAGTGGTCGTTGAAGGTTTCGGGGATAATCTGGTACACCTTGCCCTGGTACTTCACGCGGCTGCGCTCGTTCAACTTGTCAGTCCAGTTCATGCGGACAATCTTCACCGCGTAGGAATCCAGTGCACCAGCATTCATCGCCGACTTGCCGCGTTGGTAGTCCACGTTGGCATGAAGCGGTGTGCCTTCTTCCCACTGGATGCCTCCAGAGTCCACACCGTATTTCCCCACCGTTGCCGCCTTGCGGTTCATTGGTATGATGATTTCGTGTCTGAATCCTGATTGATAGCTCATTGTTTCTTGCTTTTATCTTAGTTCAAGAATGTGTGTCGGGTTTACTCCAGCGGGCCGTCACCTTTAAATGAGAATTTCCCTGACATCAAACTGCCGACAGTTCCGGATGTTTTAAACGAAGTGATGATGGCATTGCCTGTTAGTTTGTCGGCAGGGAATCCTTCAACATTCAGTCGGAGCGTACAGGACTTGCCGACCATATTCACTCCGTTCTTCATCGGGGAGTCTGTAATGATATTCCTTGTACCGTCAAGATAGAGTGTGGCGCGAACGGTGCTGCCTGCGTCGGTGTTGCAGAAGACAATGCCGTTGTTCTGATATACTCCGACAGCGACAAACGATGCACGAGATGCAGCGAAGGTTGGAATGGTGGCATTTATTCCTAATGCCGTCTTAATGGCTGCTGCCAATTCTGCTGTCATTGCGCAAGCGTCATAGCTGGTGATGACTACGATGTCGCCGGTGTCGATGTAGTTGGTGAGGTCATCAATCATATCCGCAATCGCCTCCGAGCTGTCGTATGTGTCGTATGAATAGTTGACCTTTGCGGCCAATCGTCCAGTCTCCGAGTCCCACTCGAATGTTCGCAGTTGGAAACCGCGAGTGCCGCCTGCGTATTTCTGTCCGTCAACCTCAACCCAGCTTGCGGGACCAACGCTGCTGTTGTTGTGACTACTACTGAATGCCCTCACCATGTGAGCCGGCATCCCATTGCTCTTCAATAGGTGTTCTGTTGAAACACTCCATTTCTTGATTCTCGGTTTGATGTGTTCCCAGTCCGCATCGGTAGGGCTGCTAACCTTGACGGTGCTAACATCCACATCCAGCGTACATGACTTTGCGGCTCCGATCACCACACCGTCAACACTAAGCATTAAGTTTCTACCGTGATATATCATAGTTCAATCATTTTAATCGTTGTTTGTCCCTCTCTCCAGTCTCGCTTCAGCACAAGCGGATAGTATTCTGTTGAATCGTAGTCGGCAATTTTGTTTGTCGGGTCGATGTCCGGAATGTCGGCTCTGTCAAGTTCCAAATTCAGGACTTTCCTTGTCTTGTTTCCCCATGCGGCCATACGGTTAGCCAGTTGCTGTTCTGGGTGTTCTTGGTACGAACCACCGAACTCAGAATAGGTCAGTTTCTCCACGTACCCAAGATTCTCATCGAGAATGGTTGCGGTTCCACTACCACCAGTGTTGAATGATGCAAGCATCACATTCTCCTCTGATTCGTTATCGTATGCCACACCGCTATCTGCTGTATATTCTAAGTCATTGTTGCTTGTCGGCAAGTAGTATTGACGCAATCCTACTATTTCCAATCTTAAATTCTCCATGAAAACGGAGTGTATTAAACCTGGCAATATCGGCAGGATACTGATATTGTAGGTCTCAGAACAAGTATATCCGCATATTCTAAACTCCAATATTCCACCAATATCTACACTCGAACTACCGTATATTCCAAGCCCTTCATACGGCATATAGGGGTCGTCCAAAGCTCTGTTGCAGATGATTTGTCCTGTCTGCTCGTAGTTGTTGTCTTCTGTTCCGACTGCAATCTCGAATGAAGGCCAATAGCCATGATCTGAGGCAAACATTCTCCAGTTATAACCATCATAAAAATAATTGCCAATCCTTAACATACAAAACAGCGTTCCAGCCGCTCTGTATTTTTTTACTTCATCGCCAACAACAACCGCATGATAGGTGGTTGCGCTAATTGACAATATTTCGTTTTTCTTCAGGCAGATTGGGAACCTTGACTTCATACTGAACAACGGAAAGCTGTTTCCATGATTCCTGTATATTAAATCCATTCTTGTGCTCCACGAATAATTATGCTTGTGTTGTAATGCTGTATGGTCGCCTTTAAAATATTCGTATTGCTCGAAATACACACCAATATCCTTTGTGTTATCGTCTGGGTCGGGCATTGATTCAAAGTTGATGATGGAATCTTTACTCTGAAACTCTCCACTTTCCTGAATGTAGAAATAGTACATACCGCCGTAATTTATACTCGTAGGATATTGTACATATTTCTCGATGTAGTCTTTCAATGTGGATTCATCAAGTTTTGGAGTTTCGGCATCCTCTCCACGATCTGCCGTAACCGTTGCTTTCTTGATACCTGGCAGATAGTATTCGTCGTTGTCGTCGCTGGCGAATGGGTCATCTTCCATTTCGTACAGGTCCCAATTAACTGTTCTTGGTGTCGGGGCTGTTTCACCGTCTGCGATAGAATTCAATCCTTCATCGTCAATCGACTGCCAGTTAAGACTTGCGATGTTACTGTCTGGTGATGCAAAGTATAATGTGCGGGCTTTGATTCTGCATGTCCAACCGAAGAATTTACAGATACCTTCCAACGCCTCCAGTTTGTTCATCTTCGGCTTTAGTTCAACACCGATGCCGCCCTGTGCATCCATCACCTCCTCAATGTCTGCAAATACACTCCAGTTGATGCGTATCTTCAACCATTCGCTGATGGCATCCTCTCCCTGGAATACATATTCAGTTGCAAAACCAGCTGTCAGATAATGGAGGATTTTGGCAATGTTGGCCGTCTCGTATAATTCTGGATTTACCTCTTCACTTTCGAGTTGTGAAAGATGACACATCAGAGGAAACTTCCTTGTCTGTCCGTATGCCAGGTATTCACCATCGAATGTGCGTGGCTGTATATAACCACCCCACACGTCAACCCAAGTGTTATCCTGCTGCTGTTTGTAGAGGACTACAGAACGGTCTGTGCTATTCTGTGGCACAAGGTCGTGCCAGTCGAAAGAGTTGCCTGCGAGGTCGTAGCCGTTGTCTTCAATCTGAATGTAGCCGCTTTGCGTAATCACCGGCTCAAACATTGAATCGGTGTCTTTTTCTTCGGTCGTGAAAGGACTCTCGGCACCTTGCAACTCTACGTTAGTGTTGCCAGTCTTACCGTAGATGCGGGCTTCGTAGGTGTTGCCGTCGCGTGACTTGAATCTGATATACCAATATGCCATAGCTTACTTCATTTTAGTTGTTACAAGTTCACCGCGTCCGCTTCTTCTTAGAAAGGCATTGGCCCCAAGAATAATCTGTTCACCCATCACGTAAGGAAGACTGGTTATACCTCCCTGCTGGCCGTTTTCGAGGGAGTTCGCCAGCGTTTCTGTCTGCGCATGGTTCAGCACAACCTCACCAGCATTCAATCCGACGAGCTGGCTACCATCGACCAGTCCTCCGATATTGTCACCTGAATAACTGTTCCCCTTGATGATACCACCTTGCGCATATCCGGTTGCGGAGTGGATGCCGGAAATCATTGACACCATTGTTGCGAGTCCCGTTGCCGCGAACGCAATCCAAGCCCAAGGGCCTCCTTGTTCTGATGCCATTTTTGAAGCTTGCGCATATCCGAGTGCCACCGTTGCGATCGCCTGTCCGATGGTGCCGATAATCTTCGCGGCGGGATTTTCAATCTGTCCTAACGCACTTGATACTTGACCTATAGCCTGAGCTGCATTCTGCCATGACTTGTCAACAGTCTTCGCCTCTTTTTCTACCGTCTTTGTGTCAATATTTACCTTGATGGGTTCAATGCCTAGCTCAGCCAGTTTTGCATTCAGTTCATCCACGAATGCCTGCAACTCTTCATCTGGTATTTCCATACCTTCGAAAAGTTTCTCCATTAAGGTTGCAGCAGGACCAGACATATCCACACCGCTTTTCATTCCTTCCGTTACAAGGTTCTGAATGAATGATGATGTGTCGGCTTCATTTTTGAATCCCATATCGGCAGCTGCTGTCGATGCGAATCCTTCTGCAAAAGACTGGCTTTCAATTCCTGCTGGAGAAAGAGTCGGGAAGTCTTTCTCCAGTTGTTCGAATACCTCGTCAACGCTCATGAGTTTGTCTCTCAGGTTGACGGCTGCGTTGGCAAAGTTGACAAAGCTCGTCAGGTACTTGTCATTATCTGACAGGTGCCAGGCATTCAGGTTCGCGTCGGCAATCTGTTCGAGGAGTTTCAGCTTTGTTTTCTGAAGGTCTTCCTCGGTCATCAGTCCCACAATCACCTTCTGCTCTGCGTCGGCGAGTGCATTGGTATAGGTTGCCTCTGCTTTCGCCATATTCGCCTCTGCCTGTGCTGATGGGGACAGCTTTGTGGAACCGCCGCCACCACTTTTCCCACCTGCCTTTGGAATGTATATCGGTGTGGTTCCGCCTCCGCCACCAAATAATCCATTGCTAAGCAATCCTCTGTATCGTGACATCATATTATTATATTGTTGTCTGAGGCGATCCATCATCATGTCAGCAACATTGTTGGATACAATGTGACTACTGAAGCCGTCCAGCGCGTCCATAAGCATACCGATAGGGCCGAGCGCGTTCATGGCTGCTCGTTCAATACCAACCAGCACACCTTCACCTTTGATACCCATTCTGCTGAATGCTCCTGTCACAGCTTCCAGTCCTGGAATCATAGCGTTGACAGCAACCTGTAGCTTATCCAAGTTGTCGATGACGACACCAAGACCTTTCACCACCTTCGTCAGCTTTTCAACAAAATGTGTTTCAATCTTGTTGCCCATTTCCTCCCAGCCGTTCATCTGGAATGTTTCACGCATTGCAGCATTGAGTCCTTCCTGCGCTTTCTCCAAGTCTGCCAATGATTGTCCGACCTCTCCAGTCTGCTTCTTCGTTTCTTCAAGGTTGGTGTTCAATTCAGCGATTGCACGTCCGAGCTTCATACCTTGCATGGCACCCTGACGACCGAAGACCTGCTGCATTACAGCACCGGCTTCTTTGCTGCTGGCGTTGGCACCTTCGATGGCTTTTGAAACCTGTTGTAATGCCTCGAATACCGTCATGCTTCCGTCGCTCATCTTGCGGGTCATCTCCTGTCCGTCAATACCCAGTCGTGCCAACGCTTCGCTGGTACTGTCTGTCATCAGTCGAATGTTCTTGATACCCATCAGAATGGCATTCATATTCTGCTCGGAGAATAAACCGCCTTCTGAATTTTGAACGACCGCAATCAGCTGACTTGCACTAACTCCTGCATCACGGAATGACGGCGCAAACTGCTGCACCATACTAAGCAACTTCGGTCCATCACCTTGTATCATACCTTGCATACCGTCACGGATGAGTTGCAATGCGTTATCGCTGGTTTCTCCGAACTGCGTCATCAATACGTTTGCTGTGTTGACGGCTTCGCGGAAATCTACATCGTATGTGCTGGCGATAGCTCTCAGTGAGTCTGTTACATTATCAGCTTCGCCACCTTTCAACCCTGTTGTAACGGTTGTAATCTGGTCTTGCTTAGCCAGTTCGCTGTTGTAATCAGCCCACACCTTCGTAGCGGCGGCAACGGCAGCGGTTCCGGCAGTAATGGCGGCTGTCATTCCAACCGTTCCTGTCGTAACCATTCCCAGCAGATCGCCGTTAATACCCAGCTTGCTTCCAAGATCACCCAGCACAGAACTGAAATCGCCAGTCTTTAAGGACGCGCCACCGATTTCTTTTTCAATATTCTGAAGCTCAGCTTTTGAATCAAGGGTGCGCGTCTTCAACTGGTCAAGCGATTGTTTTAATGCTCTACCAAAATCACCATTCTTTTCCTCATCTGTCAGGCGTTTGTATTGAGCAGACAATTCAACGAACGCCTGTTTCAACTCACCGAGCTTACCGCGAGCTGTGTTGCTCACGGTTTGCATCTGTCCGAGTGATTGAACATATTGCTTCTGATCTTTCTCCAAGACAGCCAACGTGCCACCTACCTTGCGGCACTCATTTTCCATCTGGAGCAGGCCTTGCGTGGCTCGCTTTATCTTACTGTCATACTCGCCCGATTCGAGCTTTAGTCTGGTTATTACGTCTGCCATATCTTAATTCATTTCTTTTCGTACCAATTCATCAATCAGTTTCGACAATTCATCCGCCGCTTTCTGCATCGCCGTATGACTGCTATTGCTGAAGAAATTGCGAGCCTTGATCCGTCCGCGATTACCGCTCAACCGTCCGCCTCTGGAGCCTGCCGTTCTTGCATCTGTACCAGCGTTCAGGAATCGAAGGATGAATGCGCGGTCGGCACCCTGATACGACATCACCTGTTCTGTTCGCTGACTGCGAGGAACACGATTACCGCCACGACCGAACGGGTCTTTCGTTCCCTTTCGTGGTGGTGCATAGAGTGACATTGCGCCGTGTCTTCTTTTGTCGAGGATTGAAACACTACCGCCTAATATCCGCTTATACACCGCCGTCTTTACCGCCTTGTATGCTTTGCGCGGATCAGCCTTCATGTTTCCTTTGGCAGAATTGGAAACAGCTTTCTTAACTGTCGCCAATACTTTCCTGACCAACGCCTGCACCTTCTTCTCCATCGCAGGGTTGCTCATCATCAGGGCTTCAAGGTTCTTTTTCTGCCTTACAAGTCCGTCAACTTCAAATGCGCCTGATATATCTGCCATATACCATTCGCAGCTTTTTATGTTTGGGGTTTACCGTTGGCAACTGCCAACATTTTCGGATGTGTTTTTCATAAACAAAAAAAATGGGGAGCCGCTGCTCCCCTTCAATTCACCTTTAAAACTAAACCTAACAACTTAAACACTAAAAATTTAAAATCAAAAACTACTATGAAAACACATGATGTCGGTGGAGGGTGCGGACTCAAACCGCCGTGCCAATCAAAGATTCCGATAGCCTATAATGTTAATACTATAGCAGTCCCTCCATATATATTTTACAAGTCCTTATATTCCACCATCGCGTCAAAACAAGGACACTCCTTGATGCGCTCCCAAGGGTCGATAATTCCGTTGTGGTTCGTGTCCTTGCTGGTGTCACGGTGTCCCATGATGATTGCTTTCGGATATTTCGTCTTCAGTTCCTTCAACAGGTTCCTGAGTCCTACTTTCTGTGCCTGCGTCCGATTGTCGATGCCGTTGGGGTACTGTTTGGTTACACCACCAATCCACGCGACATTGATGCTATTCGGATTCATCCCCTTTACACCGTTGCTGTACTTGCTTTCCGGCCATAACTGCGTCACGCTGCCGTCAGCACTCACTACGTAATGATACCCTGGCCTTTTCCATTTCTTGATGTTATAGAAGAAGTTCAGCAGCTCTTTCGGGGTGGTGTTCTGATCGCCAGCAGTACAATGTACAAACAGATGAGTGATTGACCGCTGGTATTGCTTGCCCTGCTCAATGAGCTTGTATTTTTTGATGTCAGTCTTCTCGCTGATGAGATTCATTGCCGCGAGGGTCTTGTCGCCAACGATACCGTCTGCCACCAGTCCGTTCTTGCGCTGAAATTCCTTCACCGCCGCTTCCGTTGCGGGTCCGAATATGCCGTCAGCCTTGATGCCCAGTACCTCCTGCACGGCCATCACCTTCAATCCTTTGTCACCTTTCTTGATTATCATGCACTTTCCTCCTCGTCGTCTTTCTTTTCAATGGTGATACTCGTTTCACCCTTCTGAAACTTCACACTCAGTCCCAGTTCAATAGCACGGAAACCATACAACAGGGTAGGGAAGAGCAGCAATTCACCAACGGAGGTCAAAACGGAGCCATCAATACTCCCCATCGGTGGGACGAAGAACCCCCCAATAATCAGCCCCACCGAAACGAAAAAGCATACAGCGAACGTGATACGGGACAATAGATATGTCCTCGGCTCGTCAGCCTTTTCTTTCTTTAAAACACGCGCAATTCTTTTATTCATATTTTTATTCTTTAATGAGATTGCAACGTGCAACCCCTTCCATATATCCGTGATTTTATGGTTCTGGGTTTACTGAAAAAACCACCGATGCTCGCTTGCACCGGTGGATTCAAAAATATAATCTAACCTTTCAACTAAACTATGTTAAATTTAAAAAAGGAGGGCGACCGCCTCACGGCGATCATGAGTCTCACGACTTGATTTTCTTTAATATGAAGTAGCCACAGACAGCAGCTATCAGGAACAGCGCAATGTTGCCAATAGTCATTCGGAACGATTGCCACTTGCTCAGCTCTGCGGGTACTTTCTTTTCGACAGGGTAGGGGACAGGCACCGAGTCTGTCTTCGATTTGTAGATGGTATCAATCTTCAGCCGTTCGCGCCACTCGGTCAGCCAGCGCGTCTTCTCCTTATATACCGTATCGCCTTTCACGTATTCATGGAAATAGACCGAATCACGCACATGAATGCTGTCATGTTGCACGTGGTTCTGGTATAACGTGTCGGTATGGTATTCAGGCACCGTCACGTATTTTGTGGTGGTACAGCTGCCAAACAGACAGCAGAGGCCGAGTCCTACAAAGAACATCAATATCACGACGAACAGATGCAAGCATCCGACCTTCATATTTTCTTCATCAGTCATGTCATCATACATCTTGTCGTCATGATGTCTGTAGTTCCAGGGACTTAGTGGGTTGTTGTAATCCATATCTTATTTCAATTTTAAATAAAAAACCGCCAGTATCGACACGGTGCCGTTGGCTTAACCCCGAATAGACTTAGCGGTTCCCAATCGGTTAAAAGAATCCTTCAGCAGAAAGACATTTATACGGCATTTTTGCCGTGATGGTTTACTTTATGATTATACAAAAAAGAGAGGCACCCTTGCGGATGTCTCTCTGGGTTCGCCATACTCGGAGACCGTAATCTCTAAGTGGCTTACCGCACGTCTGCGGCCTATGTTAGTTTCTTCAATGGTGTAAGGTCTGCAAGTCGTTCGTCAACGATGTCAACGGTCATGCCGAGGGCTTCGGCGATGGCTTGTATTGTTTCAAGCGTCACAGCATACTTGCCAGCCTCTATGCGGCTGATGTGTGTGCGCTGTAGTCCTGCCCGCTCTGCAAGTTGTTCCTGACTCATCCCAATGTGTAGTTTCTCTCTTGTGGAGTCTGGCCATAAGAAAGTCTTCCGCAGTGCTGCTATGCGTAGCCCTATGCGGTCGCGTGTTGCTTGTTTGCGTTCGTCTGTCATAGTTCCTTTTATATATTTGTGAATAAATCAAATTGTTTCAGTAATCTCTTACAGTCGGCCTTCGTGGGTTCTACGTCCCAAGGGCTTTCAATCTCTGCTTCACGATGTTCGCTGATGATACGCTCCATTTCCTTGATGCGTGCAGCTTGTCTTCGATTCACTTCCATAGCAGCCTCTAAGAGGTCGCGCAGGTGATTTGCTGTCGCGTCATCATTGCGATAAACGATTTTCTCCCTGTCGCGGTATTTCCATTTCACCACCTCTTTTTCTACTACGCGGTCACGATATACTACACGGTCACGATAGATGATACTTGCCTGTGCTTGTTGTCTTCCTTTATCGTAGCGTATGCCACCATTCTGATGTAGATCGTCAACACGCCCGTAGTTGTATATCACGCCTCCGTTCATGTGTAAGTCCTCGACGTGTCCGTTGACGTAAACAATACCGCCTGCTATGTGTAGGTCTTCTATATTTCCGTTGATTGTCCTGGTATCCATTTTCTCTTATGCCGCTTATAGGTTGTCGCCCTGTTCTGAATTGTTTTTATTTAAAGGTTGGGAGGGTTGCCCCTCCTTATTTGATTTATTATGCTGTCATTCTTCTCTCGATAGTTTTCTCAGCGTTCATGTCTTCGCGCCAGCCTTTGTAACTCTTTCCGTTTACCATGCTGTAACGCTCACGAAAAAAGAACTTGGTGTCATCCTTTGGCTCCTCGAAACAGGCGATGGTCTCAAACCAAGTCCAGTTCCACTCGCTGCGTCCGCTCTTACCAGCGATATTGTTCATGCCGATTTCGTAGCCGAGAAGTGTGCGGTGCTCAACGTACTTGAACTTGCCATCCACATAGTCCAGAACCTCGTATGGCTTGCCATAAATAGCGTTGATTTCGTAACGAACGTTGTTCTTTTCACAGAAGTTCTTGAGTTCCTTAAAAGTCTTCATAATCTTGTGCCGCTTATAGGTTGCCGCCCTGTTCTAAATTGTTATTGTTTAATGTTTACGTTGCAAAGATAAGGGTTTTCTTTGATATGTGCAAGTATTTACACGTTTTTATTGCTGAAACGTGTAATATTTAACACTATTTAAACAAAACGGCGTGTTTTATCTTGCACATACTTCACTTCATCCTCCAGACTCAGCAGCTTGTCTTTTGCCGTTGTAAACTTTTCCTTTTGCAAGCCGGTCGCCATTTCATAGGTAATAAAGGTACGCGCGATAAAGATGCCGTCCTCTACATCACCCAACAATACACCATCGTTGACGGCAAGCATTCGGTGGTAGCGTCCGTTATAGCGGACACTACGCCCCGCGAGTTTCTGGTTGTCGATGATGCAACCGCCTGCCTGCTGAGCAAAAAAATGACGAATCAAGTCCAGACTGTGCTTCTGTACGTTGCCGCGTTCAGCATAGCGGTCGAAGACGTGCTGTGCAAACACCGCTCTTTTCACGATTGAAGATTCTTCCATTCTACACAGATAAACAGTAAAGCCTCTGTTCTCGCGTCTGATTGCTAACGATATAATAGCGTGGTTTGTGTCGAATTTCCGCTTAAGACACTTAATGATGAATATGTATTGATTCTTGCGCGGAGAAATATATTCATTGAACCACACTGCCGGAAAGCGGCTTGTCTTCAATGCCTGTCGGCGGTATTCGTCTGTACGATGTCCTAACCACCGCACCACGTACTCACGGTCGCGCTCCAGTTCCTGATACACTTCCGTATGTGTCATTGTCTGTACAATCATAATTGCATCCTTTCTTTTAGTCTCGTAATTCTTGGAGTTATTTTCCATTCTGCAATGCACTTGTATATCGCATCTTTCTGGCCTACGATCAGGCACACGCTCTTCGCTCGCGTTACGGCTGTATATAAGAGATTGCGCTGCAACATGATACCCGCGCTATTCATCAGCACTATCACCACAATGTCGTACTCAGAACCTTGCGACTTGTGGATGGTCGTGGCGTAGGCCAAATCCAATTCACCTAATTCTTCATCAGCATAGTGCTGTGCTGTTTCGCCATCATCGAACATTACATAGATACTGTTGCCGTCGGCTGCCGTCACCGTACCCACGTCGCCATTGAATACTCCTTTCTGATAGTTGTTCTTTATCTGCATCACGCGGTCTCCCTTTCGGTATATCGTGCCGTAATACTCTGTCTGATGACCGTCAGGATTCAACGCCTCCTGCATGATGACATTCAGCATATTGCAACCCGACGCATTCTTGCGATTAGGACAAAGCACCTGTATCTCTTTGCCTGGGTACTTCTCAGGAAGTCGTGTTTTCACCAGACTGATGACCTCTTTCGCTGCTTTCTCTTCGTCCTCTACATTGTCAAAGAAGAAGTCTTTTGCATTCCGATTATCAAGGATCGGGAAATTGCCGTTGATGATGCGGTGGGCGTTGTAGATGATATACGAGCCTTCTGCCTGTCGGTGTATCTGCGTCAGTTTCACCGTCGGCACCTTGCCACTGTCTATCAAGTCTCCCAGCACGCGCCCTGACCCCACGCTCGGCAACTGATCATTATCGCCAATGATAATGAACTTCGCATCCACCTTCATTGCCCGCAACAACGATTGCATCAGCAGTAAGTCCACCATTGAAGCCTCGTCACAGATAATGACATCAGCAGCCAAAGGATTGCTTTCGTCGCGGATGAACTTGCCCTCCTGAAACTCCAGCAGTCGGTGGATGGTCCTCGCCTCTTGGTAAGTCATTTCCGACATACGCTTTGCCGCACGGCCTGTCGGAGCGCACAGCTCGTAGGTATAGCCGTAATACGTCAGCACCGCCAACATACCGCGCAGCGTCGTGGTCTTACCCGTGCCAGGTCCTCCTGTGAGGATCATCACGCCCTCTGTCGCAGCCTTGCGTATCGCGTCGCGCTGTTCTGAGTTGTAATTGATACCCGTCTGTTGTTTCGCCATATCCACAATAACCTCCGCATTGGTCGGAATAGTGCGGTTCTTTACCATTGTCATAATGGTTTCGGCCACATACCTTTCCGCATCCCGATATTTCGGCAAATACAGCGCGTCCATATCTTCTACCAGTAGCCCGTCAGCAATGGCCGCATCAATCTCAGGCTTCACCATTTCAATGTCAATATCGAGCACGTTCTTATGCGCTGCCTTTGCTGCCAACATCACGCGAGGCATACAGCAATGCCCTGCCTGCTGCATCTGTTCCTGTAGTGCGAATTTCAGTCCGGCACGGATGCGTCGTGGGTCTTCCTTTCCGTATCCTAACTTACTGGCCACCTCGTCAGCCCGCTTGAAGCCGATGCCGTCGATGTCCTCAGCCAGTTGATACGGGTTGCGCTCAATCACACCCTTTGCAAATCGCTCACCGTACTTGTTCTCTATCGCACGCCGCAACCAGCCCGACAGTCCCAATTTATGATAAAAGATACTCCGCTCACGCTCCAGTTCGTTCTGTCGCTTGCGGTCCTCTTCCACCTCTGCGCCAAACTTTGCAGCGAAAGCCTTATGAAGGTTCTCGGCTCTCATGTGCCCGATACCGTCAACCTCCAGCAGCCGCTGCCAGTCGTTCAGTATCACGTCGAAGGTCTTGCGTCCATACCTCGCCACAATATCCTGGCTCAGCTTCCGTCCGATTCCCTTCACGTTGCACTCGCAGATATATCCTGCCATTCCCCCTGTTGTCATAGTTCCTTATTCGTGTAATTCGTTTAATTCGTGGTTTCTTTCATGATGGGTGATGTCGGCTGTGGCGGTTCTCCGCTGAACATAGCAGCGAGGTCGTCGGGCAGTAGTCCACGCCGTGCCTGTTCGCGGCCCAGTATGTCCTCCAGTCCGTGGCATAGTTGCCAAAGCAGTACCAACTGCTCGTCACTCATCTGCTCCGGTCGCAGTTCCTTGCCGTTGAACTTGGCCGACATGCGTAGGTTGTTCGATGCACCGAAGTACACCATGCCGAGTTGCACGCGCACCTTGCTCAGCATCTTCTTGAATTTCTCTTGATTGATTTCTTTCATAGTTCCTTAAATATTAAGCCCGAAAAACGGGCGGTTTTTGCTTAATGTATAAAAAATGAAGAAATAAGCAGGTTTCAATCTGCTTAATTCTCCAACAATTTATATGATTGCACGTACTGAATCCATCGGGTTGATGTCGATAGCGTGTTTCAGTCTGGAGACTTGCTCACGATTGATTACCATTTCACCCGTCTGCATCTGTGCGACACCTACCTTTGGCGGTGGTGGAGCGACGATTCCTCCAGATGGAAACGTGATGGGATTTATTCTTTCGGCTGCTTGCCGCAACAAGCCCATGCCAACAGCAGCAGCGCAGGCGGTTTGGACTACTTCATTCAGCATCTTGGCGATACGAAGCCGTCCTTTCCTTTGCTATTTGGTGCGAGGGTTGCCGTTCGACGTCCGGCATCCCTTCTTCAACTTTCTTGGGATTCGTTCTTTCATGGCTCCACCGTTTTGTTTAAGATGCGCTTCCAAAGTGAGCGGGCGTATATGTTCGTGACATGGATTTCGTGGCTGCGTCTCATGGTCTCTTTTTCGTTTTTCAACTCCGATAATGAACTTGAAAGTGTTTCTATCTGCTCGTTCTGTATCTGAATGACTTTCCCCTCGATGTATTCTACGCCCTCATGCTCTTTGTTGTATGGGAGGCGATACTCCCAAAGGTTCGTGTTACCCTTGTCCTTCATCGTCTCGGCTTCGGTGCGGATACGGTTGGCAATGTCGTCGGACATTTCTTCTTTGGTGTGGTAGTTTATTATCTGAATGATGTTGCTGGAGTAGTGGCGCAAGTCGCTTTGCAAGCGTTTTATCATCTCGTTCAAGAATCCGATGTCGTACTTTTGCCGGTCGATGATTCCTTGCAAACTCTTTACAAGCGAACCTTCGTCTTTCCATTCCGTAGGCTGTGCATTGTTGGTGTAGATGATACCCTCGACGTGCTCAATGGTTGCGTATGGGTGTCGTATAGCAAATTCCATCGTGCCGCTTGTGTCATTCACTCTTACTACGTGGTTCGCATGGTCATGCTCCACCATCTTCATTTGTTGGTCGTTTACTAAAACGTCACCATTCGATGTCTTAATAATAATCATAGTTCCTAATCCGTTCAATTTGTTTAATTCGTGTTCAAATTTGATTTTTAATCATTTCAATTAACACTCTTACATCTCGCACGTCAATATATTCACGGCCTTCTTCTGTCAGGATACCACTAACCTTGACATGATCGATAAATTCATCAACTGTAAAATTGTTTGTCACTACCATAATTTCTAATTTTTAATGATTACTGCCTTCATACCTCAGATACACATCCATCGCTTCCGCGAGGGCTTGCACGGGATCGACCTTGCACGAATCGGTTTGCGCTCTTTTCACGGGTCGAACATTATCGCGCCCGTCAATCTCCAGCACGCAGTTACCGAAACACCATGGCCACAGGGGACTGTTGCTAAATGATATGAACGGCACGGGGGCAAACATCGCGTCGTACAGATTCTCCGTCGGCCCGCTGAACTCGCTGTTCAACTGCGAGACGGGCATCACGTACTTCTCAGGGTCAGCCACGCCCATTTCAGATTGCAAGCACGCCTTCAGGGTGTTGATGGGGTCTGGAGCGCGATACTTGTCATATCCGAAGTAAAGAAACTGACAACCGCCACGATAGAGTTGCTTCAGCCGGTCGGTGAAGAGTGCCGGTTGGAACACCTTACCTGGGCTGACGTGCAACCACCCTTGCTCAATCCACGTTTCCAGCAGCGGACGGATGGCAGACTTCATCAGCGACTCTTCCTTTATCCAGAAGTCCATGTCGGCAAAGAAGAAATTGCCGCGTCCTTGCGGGTTTTTCTTCACTGCCAGCCACGATGCGCCGTGCAAGTCATCACCCATTGAGAAGTCAAATCCTGTGAAGATGACCCAACCGCCAAGATGCGTACACTGGTCTATCCTCATGTCCGTCTGTAGCGGTCGCACGTCCTCGGCACGAATCCAGTTCTTAACCGTCGAACTCTGCCACATATTAAAATCCTTCGTCAGCACCTCTTGCTTGGTGTCCTCCGTTCCCGTCGCTGCTTCGTGCAGTCGTTCGCGGTAGTAGGTGGGTTGCACGGTGGTGCCGATGGAGCGGTTCACCTTCTTGAAGAGTTCCGTGTCGTCGAGCTTCGTCAGGTCGTCGGTCAGCTCCCACTTGTCGAGCTGGAGCAGGAAGGCACACCAGTAGTCGTCGGGGGTGCGGTTCGGCTGTCCGAGGGGGTACTGCATCTCGCTG
>JAEIGA010006707.1_pt1 | contig 17521 bp, 36 predicted proteins | sample 9270691 | NCBI WGS metagenome assembly JAEIGA01 (sample SAMN17057246, study PRJNA624740) | gut metagenome | biome: biome; isolation source: fecal sample | host: Bos grunniens | place: China: Xizang | collected 2019 | reverse complement strand
GAAATAAATAAATTACTTTCAAGGATATTCACCACAACGATAAATATCTGTCTAGTTCGCCAATAGAGCCGTTAAGTGGAGTTTTAGTCGCATAAAACGTTGGATATTTAAGATGTATGTTCATACAAGTAAATGAAAGGCTGTCGCTATTTCATAGTATAACATATCCTATTTGCGATATGGTAGGAGTAATTTTTACAAATATTGTGGGATGTTCCATAGGAGAACTTGTTAAGGCAAGATGTGGACAATTGGGGGTTGTGGTAAACAATCTGTTACTTTGGTAACTTCGGTGGTTCAAATCCACCCATTCCAACTATTTTTAGGGAACTTACAGCAATTTTTAATTATCAACTACTTACTAATAAAAGACTAATTAAACTTTATAAAAAGTCCCCTTTTTTTTTAAACTGGCCCATTCGTCTATCGGTTAGGACGCAAGATTTTCATTCTTGAAAGAGGGGTTCGATTCCCCTATGGGCTACACAAACGCGGGTATAGCACAACGGTTCGTGTTCCAGTCTTCCAAACTGGCTATGTCGGTTCGATTCCGACTACCCGCTCAAATACATAGTTTTAATTGTTTAATAATAGTTTATTTTTTAATTGTTGGGATGTGCCTTGTTGCGAAACAAGGCACATTTTTTTTATATACAATTTCACACCACAAAAGTACAACTAATTTTTGACATATGCAAGTTTTTTGGCAATTATTTTTCAACAATTTTTTTTTGAAAATAAATCCGTTTTTGCTTGCGTATGTCATTTTTTTATATTACTTTTGCACAGAGTTAAGAAATAAAACATAAACAATTAAAAAATAAAGACTATGGATAAGATGAATTTAAGAATGATGAACAATGTATTTAATTTGTTTGATAGTACAAATGAGGTTGTGGAAAAGGCAGTAACTGATTTCATTATCAATACTTGGAAAAATGAGGAAACGATTGATTGTTTAGACATTTCAAAACATTATATTAAAGTAGATGTACAAAATTCAATTACTGATGAATACATTTTATATACTCTTAATGAGGTGCTTGTTGAGAATGGGGATAAAATTATCATAAGTGCTTTTGATAATCTTGATGGCTATACTAACCTACATTGGGAAGATTTAACCCTTATGGATAAAGTTCTTATTGCTAAATGGGTATATAATAATGTTGTAGAAAATTTAAAAATTATATAAAAAAATATCCGTAAAAATTTGGTAGATTAAAATAAAATGCTTACCTTTGCACTACGATAATAAACAAATAAAAAAATAAAAACTATGAAAAACTTGATTGCTTACAAATTTGTTACTTGGGATATTAAACCTTTGGAAGAGTACGAATTTACATTACCTTATAGAGCAAAAGTCAAATTGCTTAATGGGGAAAAACTAACAAGAGCAGAAAAAGATATGCTTGTATCAAGTGTGTTTTATTATTTTGGTGTTATCAAAATGGGCGGTTGGGCATTTGATTTTAAACCTTATTTAAAAAGGTATCTTGTAAAACAATATGGCAGTTGGCAAGAATATCGCGCGTTTGATAAAACATCATTAAGAAAAATGATATTTGGTAAAATTGAAAAAATTGTAGAATTTACATAAAAAAATCTTGCAAAACATTTGGTGGTTACAAAAAATTGTATTACCTTTGCAAAGTCAAAAAGAAACAAATAAGACTATGAATAGAACTGATTTTCAAAAAGAGATTGAAACAATTAGAAACAATGAAATAGCAGAATTGATTGATGCACTCAATGAGTGTGGTGGTTCATTCAGTTTTGGTGAAAAGTGGATTGAAGAGGGTGGAGAAGTGCCTACCATTAGAGTGAATATCATACCTTATGAAACATCAATTTGTGATGTGGTAGTAACTAACATTGAGATTGATGAAAATGGCAAACTTTTCATTGAGGGAAATTGTGAGGAGTATGGTGTGGTTTATCTGCGAGATATGACTGATATTATTGTGGGAGATTTATCCAACATTAGGGATATAATTTTAGATAGTTTTGATGAATAATTTTTATCAAAATACTTGCACAATTCAAAAATTTGTATTATCTTTGTAAAGTCAAAAGGAAATAAGTTTAACAATTAAAACAAAAAGAAGATTATGAAATTGAACGATTTGATTAGAGAGGAAGCAAAAAAGAATGTTGGTCGCTATAACTTTGCACCCGATAAGGAAGCAAGAGTAAGACACCACCTTATTTGTAAGCGATTGGTGGAGTTGGCAGATAAGCACAACTTTCCAATGACACTGATGTTGTACATTGCAGTGGGTACAAATGCTCATAGAAAACCCGTTTTTGAAAAGGGGTATGACTATATTAACCCCGACAAGGTGGAGCAAGTTGTAAAACTTTGCGAGGTCTTTGGCAAAAAGTTTGGCGCAAAGGCACGAACAAATGACAAGGTAGTGCATATGATTAGTCGCTACTATGACATTATGGGTAAGAAACCTTTGATGTTCAAGCAGTTCTGCAATAACATTGACAAAGCAACTTTTAAGATTGACTCTTTTACGCAGTCAAGGGAACTTGCAAAGGTTGTGTTTGGTAAAAATGCAGTCTATTCAAAGGGTGGTTACTTTACCAACATTGTTGAGTTGGAGAAATAAAAAATTAAGGGGGAATTGAAAAATTCTCCCTTTTTTGTTTGCATATATCAAATATTTGTATTACCTTTGCATACACATTTAAAAAATAAAGATTATGAAGATTGAAACTAAAATTAAATTCTATGAGGGATACATTCCACCAAAGCGCCGTAAAATGCAATATAACGAGGTTTTTAAGAATGTATGGGTAAACATTAAGGAAACCACATTTGATAGTCTTAAACTTGCTTTTATAGACCATTGTAATAAATGGAGAGTGTATTATTATAATGGTAAATTGTATAAGCAAAAACCATTTAATCGTAACCTTGCGTATAATGATGAGGTGGATAATGTGCTTGACGATTTGATTTTGTGGCGTAAAAATGGTTCTATGTATTATGCAAAACCAAAATCAAATGCTCTTTGTTATGGGGATTATAGTAATTATGAAACACCAAAAGATATTGTGAAACGATTGAAATATGAAATGTCGCAATACCTTATTGTAGATGGTGTGTTGTATGAAACCATTGTTGGTAAACCTTATTATAATATATATACATTTGGTTTGGGTGGTAATCACGGAGGTACTGCATTGTTTGTATCTTATTCAACTGCACCAAAACGAATGATTAAGGAAAGCAAAGGAATGGCATTTGCTATCAATGATACTGAAAAGGCGATGACAACTGCAATTCAAATTGCAAGTGATAGGAGAGATACAAATTATATTGAGTTTATCAAAAAATCAAAAATTGATATAAAAATGCCTGAACTTTTTAAGTAAAACACTTGCATATATCAAATATTTGTATTACCTTTGCAAAGTCAAAAGGAAATAAGTCAAACAATTAAAACAATAAAACTATGAACAACGAAATGATTTTGGGTAGAGAAATGGTAATCACATCTGATTTGTCGCAGTTTGTAAATGTTCCTCGTCTTGAGGGATATAGGAGTAGTGGTGTGCATTATATTTATAAAGCGAAATTTCCAACTAATATAGTGATTGGTAAAACCTATTATTATATTGATAAAGAAATGCATTTGGTAGCATTTAGAATAAAAGCATTTTCGTTTACACAAGGACACCCAAGTGATGGCAAACTTATGTGTTTGGTAGAAACACCTTTCAAAACATTTTGGAGTAGTAACATTTTGTCTTCTCCTATTTTCAATGATAAGGAAGACTATTACAACTATCTTGCAAGTGGTCAAGGTAGAGTAAAAGTGGAGTATGCTTATTTAAGTAATGATTGTTCTCATAATTTCAGTTTGAAAAGAACATACTATTGGAATAAGGCAAACCATAGACCACAAGTAACTGAAACAAATATACATTGTGTTCTTATAACTGATACAAAGGTATATTTTGGTGTTGATTATATGCACTCACAATATAGTTCAAGGGAAATGGGGTATGCAAGTGGAGAAGATTGCATAAAAGCAAATATAGATGGTATGAAAATCATTGAGTTTGCAGAACCAAAGGTAACTATCAATTTACACATTGAAGAACCTAAAGAACCCAAAGTGAGAGTTTTAAAGTTCATAGATTGAAAAAAATATTTTGCAAAACACTTGCATATATGAAAACTATTTCGTACCTTTGCAACACAATTAAAAAATAAAGACTATGAGTAAAACAATTTATGTTGTATCGTACACATCGTACTTTGAGGAAATTTACAATAATGTAATAGCATTTGATAATATAGATAGTGCTATTGATAGTGCTAATAATTATCTTGCTGATGCAAAAGATGAAATGAGAGCAGATTTTGTCCTTAACAAAGATTTCACTCATTACAAAGGTGGTTATCAAGAAATTGAGGTTAATGACAATTATAGTCCAACCACATTTTTAATTTCAATAAGTAAGTTTAACTTTGCTTCATAAATACAACTATGGAAGAACATTTGAAAAGTGGAGAATTGATTATAAGAATATGCCCTGCAACAAAGAAACCCGTATTGTGTGAATATGAGGGTAATAATAGGGTGTTGGATTTGCATAACGATACACTTGCAGAAGACATAAAAGAGGTAATGGAATTTCTTAAACCTTATCTTTAAAAAATGTTAAATATTGGGATAATATTTTGTTATCTCAATATTTTCATATATATTTGCATTGAATTTAAATTTAAAGATTATGACAGAATATAAAGTAGAAGATTTTGAAAAAGCAACGCAAAGTAAGTTTGTAAGCAGACAGAAGATTAAGTTGGCAGACCCGATTTTTGGGGATAACAAGAAACACATTCTTGAGTTTGATTTGTTTGATGGTTTTGCTATTTGCCCCAACTATAATGGCAAAATGTATTTTATGGAATACCCCAAGTTGGAGTTTATGAAACTTGCCAAGAACATTGAGCAGAACGCAAGAGAGTATCTTGAACTTGATGAGCATACACCTCTCACAACTGAACATGTCCTAATGGCATATAATCGCCTTTCTATTAACGAATAATTGAACGAGTATGGCAGTATATACAATTGAACTTAATTACAACGCACGAATTGTAAAAAGTGTAGAAGCAAATGATGAGGGAGAAGCACTTGAAAAAGCGCGTATCCTTGCAGAAGACGCAGATATGAAAGAATTTACACTCACTGAAGAAATGGTAAGTAGAGTGGTAGGAACGAGATAATCTTCTTTATATATAAATTCTCATAATGTTTGGTAGCACCTCCTAATGGGGGTGCTTTTTTTGTATACAATTTCACACCACAAAAGTAGCATGTTTTTTTGAATTATCCAAATTTTTTAACAACTTTTTTTTCATTAATTGTAAAAAAAATATTGAAAAATATTTGGCAGTTTCATTTTTTTGTATTACTTTTGTGGTGTGGGAAAGGATATATACATAACCTGTTATTACCATAATATCACGGAAATAATTTTAATTTTTTTGAAAAATATTTTGCAAAACGCTTGCATATGTGAAAACTATTTCGTACCTTTGCAAAGTCAAAAGGAAATAATAACAATTAAAACAAATAAACTATGGTAAATGAGAGTTTAACATCTTTGAGAAAAAACGCAAATGTATCTTATCTTGGTGGTGTTGCCAAAAGTGCAAAAATGACCTATTCTTACAAGAATGGCACTGCAACCTATTGTTTGTACCTTGCACCCGCAAATATGAGTGGATATGAGGTTTGTCCCAATAGCAAATTTTGTCGTGCTAATTGCTTGAACGCGGCGGGTAGAAACAAGGGAGATATTATTTCGCGTGGTTTTGAAGAGAGCAATATCAATAAATCACGAATTAAGAAAACAAAACTTTTCTTTGAAAACAGAGAGTTGTTTATGCGTTTGCTTGTAAAGGAGATTGAGAGAGAGATGGCAATTGCTGAAAAGAAAAATATGGAGTTCTCTGTTCGTTTGAATGGTACAAGCGATTTATCACCAGAGGACTTTATTCTTGATGGCAAAAACATCTTGGAGATATTTCCTAATGTGCAGTTCTATGACTACACCAAAATGCCACAGAGAATGGCACTTGCAAAGAAATATCCTAACTACGATGTAACTTTGTCTTTCAATGGTTACAATAGCAATATTTGTAGGTCTTATCTTGACAATGGTGGTAAAGTTGCTGTTGTGTTCTTGGGTAAAATGCCTAAAAAGTTTATGGGATTTCCCGTACACGATGCAAACGATTACGATATGAGATACCTTGACCCAGCTTCTCATATAATGGGTTTGCACTACCACAGAACGGGTACTGACTATGTGAATGGCAAATTTGTTGAACCTACAACAAAGTTTGTGGTAAAAGAGGATGACCCTCGTTGTGAGTGGTAAAAAATAGTAGGTAAGGTACTTAAATAAGTACCTTATCATTTGCATATATTAATTTTTATTTGTATCTTTGCATTAATAATATTGAACCTTATAAAGCATAATACTATGATTTGTTCAAGATGTGGAAAAAAGTCTGATACAGACAGAGCTGAACGCAATGCTGAAATGTATGGCGTAACTAATATATTCGCGTGTCCTTATTGTGGTAAAGCACATTCCATTAAAAGAATAACACGAATTGACATCGTACCCGTTTCTGTTTATCCTTATGATGAGGATGATTGGGGTAATGTTGTGATTAGTGATGAGGAATATGAAAAAGTAAAACGATTGAAAAAATGAATATTATTAATAGTTGTATAGTTGGAATTATAGCAAGGTTATTTATATGGTGGGTATGTATGAGTATATGGAATCAAACCATTACTGATATATTCTCTGTTAGAGAAATAACTTATTGGGAAACAATAGTATTATATATCTTTTGTCATTTTATGACTCAAATATATCATTATAGACGAGATGAATGAAACATTAAAGTTGTTCCAAGAATGTTTGGAAAAGGTTCCTGAAAACATATCTAAAGAAGTGGATAAGTTTTTTGAGGGGATGGGGTATGAATAATCATACTCCATTATATTTATATATAAATTTATTATACTATGAATAAGACATGGAGAATGATTGTTAGATTATATTTAAAACCGCTTTGGAATAAAATTCTGGAAACTATTAAAAAGTTTGTTAAAGATAATAACATTACTTTTAATTCTGTTAAAGATAAAATCAAAGAAGAAAAAGAAAAAAATAATTAACAATTTTTAAATTACGGTAAAGATTTTTTTAATTTATTATGCTTATCTTTGCATAGTAATTAAGATGACCACTAGGTACTTAATTAAGTACCTTTTTTTAATGTATATAAATTATGGCAGTTTATTTTATTAGTGATTTACATTTCGGGCATAAAAACCTTTGTGAAGGTCTGAGAGGGATGAGCGCTGAAGAGTCTGATGAACTCATCATTAAGAATTGGAATAAAAAAGTTAAGAAGAGAGATGTTGTATACATTCTTGGTGATGTTGTAATGGAAGACCATCGTAAGGTGGAGGAGTATATGAATAAACTACATGGGATTAAATATGTCGTTGGAGGCAACCATGATACACGTAAAGTTTGTGAAGCGCTATCTGCTATGGGAATTCCCGTGATGGGTTGTGTTAACTACAGAGGATTTATATGTACACATATTCCTATTTCACCTTCAGAAGTTCAATTCTTCAGAGGAAATATTCATGGACATATACATCTCAAGGGTAAGATGGATGACTTCGTATATGAACCCACAGACCCTATAGGACGTTATTATAACGTTAACTGTGAATTCCATGATTATACGCCCATCGCTTTCGAAGAGATTGAGGAGTTTTTTAATAACATTGATAACAATCAAACTGAAGTTTAATGGAAATTAAATATATCAAAGGAGACGCTACAGAACCTCTTATAATCGGTGATAAACACTCAGTAATATGTCACTGCTGTAATGCTCTCGGAGCATGGGGAAAAGGGTTTGTAGTGCCCTTGGGGAAGAAATATCCAATTGCTAAAGAAAAGTACTTGGAATTAATTAAAGCGTCTAAACCCGAAGATAGACTTGGTTCTGTGTCCTTTGCAAGAGCAACTGATAATATCATTGTTGCCAATATTATTGGACAGTATTATACATATCCTAAAGATGGTAAAATACCTTTGGATTATGCAGCGCTTGAGAAGGGTTTCAGATTCATCATTGAAATCTTTAAAATGCATAAGATGCCTTTTACAGTACATATGCCTAAGATTGGTTGTGGACTCGCGGGTGGTGATTGGAATAGAGTAGAAGAAATAATAAAAAATACATTTATTAGTTCAAATATTGAAGTTTACGTATATTTATTGTAAAATATAAATTATACCATGAAAAGAATAATATTTGTTGCTTCCATAGAAGATTGGACACAATTGGTTTCATTGCCCAATTGGGAAGACTATAAAGAATGTGTGACATTCAATGAAACTGAAGAGTCAATTAATAATGATGAAGACAATATCGTGACAACATCATTTGCTCATCTAACAACTGACTTGATTCAACACTATGATGTATATCTTTATAGAAGGGGACGTATGATAAGAATTCAACTTGGACGTAAACTTCATAATGGAGATACATTAAAGGCAACTGATGACCTTCTTACAATATTCAAATTGAATCTTTTATAAATCATTAACTAATATCATAATATTTATTAAAAGAAAATAATGTATCTTTATATTTATGAAGGCAGTTAAAGATAAAAAGAAATTTGGATATAATAAAAAACCTAAAAATAAATCTACAAGAAAAGGGTATCAATTCGATAAAGAACAAAGGAAACAAAGAAGGAAATTTATGAAACAATTGAAACATAAATGTGATTTCAATATCCCTTGGACTGAAGAAGAGAAAGATATATATCTGAACCTAAAATTCTAACATAAGGTACTTAATTAAGTACCTTTTTATTATTAAACTATGACAACTACTGAATTCAATATATTAAAAGACAATGTTTATAAACAATATGAAAAAACCCTTGAAAAGAAACCTTATCTTACACAAGGGCAAATCATTTATAATATATTGAAAGAAGAGTTTCCTAGAATCGTAGGAAGAATCAAAGCAAAACAAATTGACCCAACTGAAGATGATAATAATCTAATCGAATTCTGGAATATTCTAGAAAAAAAATTAATTGTTTAATATAATCTGGAAATTTCTGGTTTATTCTGGTAATTTCTGGTTTTAAAAAAATATAAAATCCTTACCGCATTTCTACGGTAAGGATTCTTTGTCCTGGAGGTACTTAATTAAGTACCTATTTTATATATCATAAAAGTCTAACATCAATACATTCTTTTTACATTGTTCAATATATGTTTTATTATACTTCTTTGCATGGCGTCTAGGTAATGGCAACTTATCTATCCATGATGTACCATATGCTTTTGCCCATCCCATGGTCCAATAATGCTCAACATATTTTAAACCATGCTTGGGGTTACTATACAATACTTCACCCTTTTCTATAATGCAACTCATAAAGACTAATCTATCATCACTATATTCAGTAATTAATAAATCAACTAATTTCTTATACTCATCTATATTCTGACCAATTAAGAAATTCTTATCTAATGATAACTGAATATAAATCTTTTTAGATTCATCCTTCTTCAATTCATCTTGAATCATATGAATAGCATCCATTAACTTATCAGTATAGATACACATACCATGACTGAAGTGCCAATCATTTCTGTAATAACATACTTGAAAATTAAACAATACTATACCATCACTAATCTGTTCTGATATACTACGAGTCTGACAACGACTTGTCAAATGCAAAATAGGAGCAAACAAACGTTGCCACCATACCAATTTACTACTAGTACCACTATTATGTGTACCAAATAAAAGTTTCTTAGACATAATACTATTAAGTTTATTTAATAATAAATATCTAAGAAACCGAGAAATAAATCAAATAAAAATTTAGAAAGTTATGAAAAACGATTTTCCAACCGCTCCCTTAATTGCATATAACTGTCTACCAATATCAAATCACTCTTACCAGGTACACAAGAAGCATACATCCATTTACCTTCAGTAATACGTTTTAATTGATACTCACTATAATTAATCTTGCTGTCTTGGAGATACTTCAAAAATATCTCAGCACTACTGAACTGACGAGGACGATTGTTTATGTTACTCCATTCATAAAAATAAACAGTGTAACCACATCCACCATAGTAACGACTAGTACTATTATAATAATTGTTAACAGCAGTATTTTGCTTCTCTATAAATTCTTTAAATAACGCATCAAAACGTTCATTGGGACGTTGTTTCATATTCATCTAATTAAAAAGGTAAATCATCACTATTATTGCTTAACATAGACTCTTGAGATAATAACTCTTCAGCATTACCACATACAGTCCATGACAAACCACCAAAACTACTATCACTAATCAACCAAGGTTCACCCTTAAAACTAGCAAAACTTGGGTCAATACAACAGTGACTGATACTACGATTCAATAATTGCTTGGTCTCATACTTACTTACGTAAATACCCTCACTATCCAAATACTCATTGAACTCATAAAGATTATAAAATATCTCTTTATCATCAGGGTTATTTATATCACGATAGAAATAAATTGTCACTTCATCACTATCGTATAAATCTTGACCATCTGTATCATATAAAGGAATACATTTACCCTTCTTACCCTTACCACGCTTACCACGCTTGGTACTCTTCTTGATTACAGCAGTATCACCTATAGTGTTCTTTTTTTTTTGACTATTGGTTACACCACACCCTACACCACGAAATAATGAGCCATAACCACTACCATCGTAATCATCATAGTAATCATCATAGTAATCGTCACCATACCAATCATCGTACCAATGACCTTGACCATAATAATTATATTTGGGTTTTGATAACTCTTCCAAATATTCCTCAAATAAGGTAGTAATATCAGTACTACACTTTTTTAATTCTATCATAATGCAAATAACGTTAAAATAAACAATCCACTTATAAAAATATATAACATACTGAATAATATACGGTATGTTGATTTATCACCCTTATTAATCTCATACATCTTACGAATACGCTTTACACCTAAACGTAATTCAGATTCTTTAAATAAAGCATCAGATGTACTGATATTTGATAAATGCATATTATAATAATCTACACTCATCTTCTCATCAATAAATCCAAACATAGACTTATCTAACTCATACCAATAATCAGAATAATCACACATCTGACACTCTAACTTAGTAACCTTATCACCTTTTACATTAGTATCATAACGCAACTGAATATAAGCATCAGGATATATATTCATCAACTTCTTACGAGTTAATAAAAACATATTACCAAAACAATAATATACAAATAATAAAGATACTAATACATATCCCATTATCCATATACCATATTCACCAAAATCTATTTTTAATAAATGTAATGTTACAAATATAAAAGATAAGTAATTTACAAATACTAAATATTTATCACGTCTTAATAACATATTTCATATCATATATAAAATTCTACAATGCAAATGTATAAATAAAAAATGAATTATACAAATATTTAACCAAATTTTTTTTACTAAAATTTTTCCAGAAAATTACGGACAAAACAGTTTTTTTGCCTATTTTTTTTCTAGAATTTTTTTCCAGAAATTATACACAGAACAGTTTTTTTAACGATTTTCCTATATATTATCCTAAAAAAACTTTATTACCATATTATCAGTTTTTTTATCCCTTAAACAACTATTTATTGTTATATAATAATGTTAAAAAAAGTAAGTGTTATGAAATTAAATCTTTTAAGTGAACAAAGAATGAGACAAATCGTTAAAGAATCTATAAGAAAAGTAATTATGGAAGATGAAATGTATGGCGACTATGATGAAGAAATGTATGATGAAGATTATGGTGTTAATGAAGCATATACATGGAGCATTTATATTGGTGATGAAGAAAAATTTAAATCAGACAACACATTTTCTTCCATAGAAGAAGCAGAGCAAGACTGTGAAAATAAAATGAATGAAATTGGTTATTATGATTTAGTAAAACAATATAACGACAATCCAAATTATCAAACAGAAAGAGGTGATAATTATGTAATCGCTTATGTAGATGCTGTAGACCCTGAAAGTGGTGAATGGTTTGATACTATGTTATATCACAATGGTGAATTTTGGATGGATTAATAATCTTTTCTATAGAAGAAATAAAGCAGTTGACTTTTATATATTGTTCAACTGCTTTTTTTTATATTATATTAGAGATATTTTAACCTTTTGTGGACTATTGTCAAAGGTTACTTCTTGAAATAAATTGCTATTTATCTCATAATATCCCCCAATAAACGTAATCTCTTGTTTTCTTTTATCGAATTTAGGTTTATTGTCATATAATTTCAATATACCTGCTCTATCTCTTCCAATCCACAATTCCATAACTTTTCATATCTTTTATACGTATTGCCATCTTAATCCTTTATGTTTATATTGTAATCCTTGGCAACATCTAATAATTCCATTTTCTTTAAATCCATATCTATATGCATCTTTTAAACTTTTATAGATTGTTTCTACTCCGTTATCATCAATAGATTTAATTTGGTGTGCTTGTTTTTTGTATGTAATTTCTGACATACAGTTTTCTCTTGCTGTACACCATTCTAAGTTTTCTACATTATTATTAGATGGGTTAGCGTCAATATGGTTAACAAATTGTTTATTATCTGGGTTTTCTATGAATGTTTCACAAATCAATCTATGTACTGCATAGGTTTTATTATTTACTTGTATTCTTAAATATCCACAAGTAGTTTTAGAACCATATGTTATATGATAAGTTTGATTTTTTCTTTTCCACCTTATTCTTCCTTTATCGCTACATTCAATTTCTAATGTTGGGTGTTTTTTCCACGTTTCATTTGGAATTATTTCTTCTACAGTTTCTTTTTGTTTATTATATTTTATTCCTTTTCTTTTACTATTTGGATTGGCATTTATTTCTTTTTTTGTTGCATAAGCAAGATTTTCTATATTATTATTATAATAATTTCCGTCTATATGCAATGTAAACAAATCCTCATTTAATCCATGAAAGCATTCTAATATAAATTTAGGTACATATAGTGTTTTACATTCGAAATGTGTATTATAAATTGTTATGACCAATCTATTTGTAATTGGTCTCGCGTATTGTTTTTTTATAATTTCTTTCTTTTGTTGTCTATTATAATATTTTAATCTTCCCAAATTAGATGCATAATATCCTTTATGTATTGGGTGTTCTTTCCAAACTTCATTTTCATAATTCAAATTTGGATTATTCACAAATTCTAGATGTTTTTTTAGTTCTTCAGTCATAACCATTATCTGTAATATTTTTTTATTCCCCATAATACGTTATTGCCTCATTTATCTAATGAGGCAACATAATCGTCAAATTCTTTTTGTGTAATTGATGTTATATCTAAGTTTTGGTCTGTAAAAATTTCCACAATATCCCAAGTAAACCACTGTGGGTTTTCATGTTCAATCATTTCCCCACCCTCACAATGTAGTAAAAGTCCACCAGTCAAGTGGTCATTATCATTTACAAAGACATCTTCTTTTTTAAAGAAATATTCATTCTTAAAAGAATTATTTACATCCTCTTCACTACCATAAGTAACGGTAATTTTAATAATTTCATTTGGCAATTCGCCAATGATTTCTGTCATTTTCTTTTTTAAATCAATAAAAATTTTCATATTCTATTATTATTTTATTATTATTTATTCTCCCATACATATTTGTCGAATTAACTCTATATCAAAATTATCTGTTACACTAAACATTCCCATTGAATTCAGATAAAGAAATCTTTTATAACCTGTTTCGCCAAATGTTTTTTTTAATAAACGTCTGTCTTTTTGTGTAAGTTTGAATTTAAAAAAGTTATTTTCATCAACAACAATGATTTCTGTATGTTTTTTATTTTTCATATTTCTTTATAATTTACTTCAATTTTAAAATCATTTATTGTGATAAAATTTGGAATCTTTCGTTCACAAATATACATTTCAATGATATTTTGTGCCTTAACTTTAATAAGAGAACGTGTTAACTCATTAATCGGTGTTTCAAGAAATTCATTTAACATTGATTGAATCTCTTTTCTACAATTTTCCAATTCATTACGATATATTGGTGCATCAACGTTAACTACAACATAATACGGATAATTTGTTTTCATATAGTTATTTCTTATATAGGTTAATTTCTTCAAATGGATAGAATTTTTCTTCCACTATTACTTTATCTCCCTCATTATATTTGTAATAATGATTCCCGCCATTTAAAATTATTTCTTTATTGTTATATTTAACTGTCACATAGTATCTTCTATGTCCGCCTTTTCCCGCAACCCCATGGAAGCGAGAAGTCTTATTAACTACAGTTCCCTCATATCGTATTGGTTTTTTATATACATTAATAACGCTATCTGCATTATACATACAATATTGTTTAACTGTTATATGTGTATCAGTTTCGCTTATGATTACATCATCTTTTTGTATTACAACGCCAACTATAATCCAAATGAGCAAGATTACGATTCCTATTATAAAATATGTGCTTCCTTTCATATTTTTTTCATTTTATTTTTTTATATTTGATGGTCTGAAACCATTTATTGCTAATATAATACCAATCAATATTTGGGTAGTTTGCCTTTCCCCATTCAAAACCACAATTAATTAATCTACACATACAATTATTTTTAACACAAGATACAATAAAATAAATTGGATTACTTTTTTCACCGATAGACTTCCTATAATGTGTGTCTTTTATCAACGCATCCAAATATTGTTCATAAACTTTTTGTTTTTTTAAAAAACTTATGAATAGTTTCAAATTCTTTTTACTTTCCATTCTACCATCAATAGTAATAAATATGTCTTTTTGGTATCATACATTCTTTTGACATAAAAAGATGGTCATAATCACTTGGATTATATTTTCCTGTTAGGATTGTATCTCTGAATGCGTAAATTGGTATTTCTTCATATAGATATAATCTTATTGGTTTATCATATGTATTCCACCAATTCAGAAATTTTCCGTTATCATGGAATGTTATATATTCCGCTTTTTTTGTTATTTTATTCCAAGTTTCTTGTGTTATAGGTTTATTATTATATAACACTTTGTTTTCCACCAATATTTTACCTATTTTATTTTGATTACGTTTTGTAATTACTATATAATAAAGTCCCATATTATTTTATTTTATATTTTTTTCAATGCTTTAACTAAGTGGTCAAATGTTCCTTTTATTTCTCCATCCCATTTAACTCTATAAATTACTGTTGAAGATTCTTCTTCCCATTTCATATCAACAATTTTTCCATTAGAAAGATATGTTTGTGTTGAATGTTCAACTTTATCGCCAACTTTGAAAGGAAATTGTTTTTCAAATTCCTCAAGTGTAAACATTTTTACATTATTATAACCAACTTTAAAAGGGAATTGTTTTTTAAGTTCTTCAAGTGTAATCATTTTTACATTCCACGCTTTTGAATCAATAAACCAATCAATGAAACCAATACTAGTAATATACCAATAGAGACCTTTTATAAATTCTTCTCCACTGAAAGTATATTTAGTTCTTCCACCTAACATTTTCAATAATTTAATTACTTCTTTGCCTCTTTTGGAGTGTCCTTTTATCCCTATTAACATATTTTCTTTTTGTTATTTTGATACAATATATTCCAATATTTGTTTTTCTACATTTTTAATTTTGTTCTCTGCGTAGTCCAATGTTATATAAAAGGTTAAGATAGAACCAGCGCAGATTCCCATTATATAGACAATCCATTTATTTTTTGTATTCTTTGCAACAAAAGCAAATAAAAGAAATGCAATTAAAGTTAATATAATACTCATATCAATTAAAATTACTTCCAATTTTTATAACTGTCGTCACAATCATTTACTGTATTAAGCAGATGCTCATTACCTTCATATGGAATACATTGATGGTATCTGTTACCACCCATACACACAAATTTATCGTTTAATCTTTTGTTCAGTCTTTCAAAAAATTGTGTTTTCCAAACTTTATTATCATAATCTCTCACTAGCACCTTATCGAAAGGTTTAAGATTTGAAATGTCAAATTTCTTGGGGACTAACTCAAAATGATGTTCATCTGCAAATTTTAAAAAAACATTATCGTTTAAAATATATCTATCATTTTTTATATTTTTAATATTATAATGTCTATCAGAACCAAGTGGTTTTATCTCATCCCCAACCTTAAACCTCGGTTCGTTAATTAATCCAAATTCATCATGGTCGTTAAACGAAATCATTATTTCTGAACCAAGATATTTTGCTATATAATAGTTCGGAATGATTTTAATAATTTCGTAAATATCACCAGTTTTAATACGTATAATTTTATCTCCAACCTTAAATATTGGTTCAATTATCTTCTCCAAGGTTTTTGTGTATGAATTCCACTTATAACCCGCTTCTTTCATTTTTTGGAACAAGACTTTACATTGTTCGTTGGTGGCTAGTTGAGCACTACCATTAATTATAGCATCAACACAATGTGTTTCATAACCTGTATGAAATTCCCCATCACTAGTTATAAAACAGTAAGAACTATACCATATTCCATGAATACACTTAAAAATACAAGTCCATCCATTATCATAAGATACCACATCCCCATCCTTTGCATCTTGAATAGTCCAAGGTGATTCTATATTATTTTTTTCCATCTTATTTATTTTTTATTTTTTGTAATTTAAATTTCTTCCCATTCATTTTGTTTTGTTATTGAGAATCCATCTTCTATATCAAAGACATATTCACCAAGATTAAACATATAATGGTTAGTTGTAATTTGTTTAATTGTATTCACATATCCTGTTTGTTTATTTCTCACTCTCATTCCAATTTTGAATATTGGTATGTCAATAGGTCTATATGAATTAACTTCTTTGCAGAATATTGTATTATTTATACAAAGTTCGTCATCATAGTATTCAACTTTGATATATGGTTCTCCATCTTGACTATGAATTGGTTTCATAGCAATAATATTCTTTGTTGGTATGATATATGTTTCAATATCAGTTTCACATTTAAAAGTAATTTTTTCCATATATTTGTTTTAATTTGACTATGCAAATATATAAAAAAATAACGAGATATACAATCATATCTCGTTAATATTTGTTAATTACATATCTTATTTTTTCCCATTCGTTATATATGGTATACCAAAATCTGTATCCTTCATCTGTTTCATCCCACACAAATGCTCTATTAATGAATAAGCAACGATTTTTTAATTCATCTTTTATGAAATCATTTACAGTCACTTGATTATTTAAATTCGTTCTTACGTTATATCCATTATTTGAAAAGCAATTACTTAAAAATTTAT
>JAEIGA010006706.1_pt1 | contig 17524 bp, 10 predicted proteins | sample 9270691 | NCBI WGS metagenome assembly JAEIGA01 (sample SAMN17057246, study PRJNA624740) | gut metagenome | biome: biome; isolation source: fecal sample | host: Bos grunniens | place: China: Xizang | collected 2019 | reverse complement strand
TGCGAGGGGTACGGGGAGCGCAGCGTCCCCGTCGTTTGGTGCCTCTCTAGACTGCGGATGGCTAGAGAAAGGGCCCATGGGGAGAGGTGGAAATGGCAGGCTGCGGCCTGCCAATCAGATAGGTGAGCGGCTGACGCCGCAAAGCCGCGCACGCGCGGCCCTCCAGAGGTGATGAGGCGCATCGCCAGCCCACGCTTGACTGTCACAAAGGGGCAGAGATGAGTCGCCGATGGACTGTGGGGCATAAGCGACGCCCCCCGCCCCCCCATGGCTTCGGCAGAGGGTGGGAGCCGCCAGGGGTGTTCCCCACACCTTCGGATAGGGCACGGGGTGCTCCCCGCGCCTTTGGCGAGGGGTACGGGGAGCGCAGCGTCCCCGTCGTTTGGTGTCTCTCTGGGCTACGGATGGCTGAAAATAGGACTTTTTTCGGGTGTTTTTCGCGGGAAGGCGGGTAGCCTGTGCTTAAAGTCTCTTTTTCATCATTTTTCAGTGCTTTATGGCGATTTTTAGCTTGCTTTTTTTCGCTTATTTTGTTATTTTTATTTAGTTATATCTATGGGCAAATAGTCTTTAGATATCGTCAGCTGCTGATTCGCGATACAGCCGTCTACTGTCGCACAGCGGCTCGGCATGCGCCGGGATGGAGGCCGTTGGAATCGGTCACATCTACCTTTCGGAACTCCTGTGGATACGATTCGCAGGACATTTGAACCCCCTCAGTGAGGTGTCAGGCATGGCCATTGACAATGATTATACATTCGGCAAGTTGAAAGCGGCAACGCAGCCGCCGAACTTGATTGAAATCCAGACGAAGTCGTTTGCGGACTTCTTGCAGTCTGACGTTGCGGCGAGCAAGCGTCAAAACAAGGGTCTCCAGGCGATTTTCAAAGAAGTGTTTCCCGTGGTGAGCAAGGATGGGCGTTTCACGCTCGACTTCGTGCGCTACAACCTGGAAACGCCTCGTAAGACCGCTTTTGAAGCCCTCCGTGATGGCGAAACCTTCTCGGCACCGTTGCACGCGACCTTCCGTTTGAAGGACGGCGACGAAATCCGCGAAGATGACGTTTTCATGGGCGACATCCCCTTGATGACCCGCGATGGTGCATTCATCATCAACGGCGCAGAGCGCGTGATTGTGTCGCAGTTGCACCGTAGCCCGGGCGTTTGCTCTGAAAAGACGCCGCACGCAAACGGTCGCGATTTGCACTCTGTGCGCATTATTCCGGACCACGGCTCCTGGATTGAAATCCAGTTTGACGCTTCGGATATCATGTGGGTCTACTTGGATCGTCGTCGTCGCACGCGCAAGTTCTACGTGACGACCTTCCTCCGTACGCTCGGTTACAGCACGGACGAATCCATTCTCAATCTCTACTACACCTTCCACACGATCTCGACGGCAGACCGTTGGCCGGAAGATGAACTCGCTTCCTTCGTGATGAAGGACGACCTCATTGATATCAGCTCTGGTACGGTGTTGGCACGTCGCTATGACCCCGTCACCTCGGCATTGGTTGAAAAGGCAGCAAAGGCTGGCTTGCCGATGTTTGACGTGGTGGACACCTCTTTCGACAAGGGCCTCTTGCTCAAGACGTTGAAGAGCGATCCGACGCACAGCGAAGAAGAAGCCGTGCGTGACATCTACCACCGTTTGCGTCCGGGTGATCCCGTGACGGATGCAAATGCACGCTCCTATGTGCGTTCTCAGTTCTTCGATGCTCGTCGTTATGACCTCGGCTACGTGGGTCGTTACAAGGTCAATCAGCGCTTGAACCTGATGGACAAGGTTGACCTGAAGCTCCGCGTGCTCTCCGAAGACGGCGTGGAAGTGGTGGAAGCTCTCCGCCTCTTGCTCAACATCACCGCTGGCCGTGAAAACGTGGACGATATCGACCACCTCGGCAATCGTCGTATCCGCACGACGGGTGAATTGCTTGAAAACGCCTGCCGCACGGGCCTTACCCGTACGGAACGTTTGATCCGTGAGCGCATGAGCTCCTTCGACAACTCTCAGAACGGCGGCGTGCTTTCGCCGGTGCGTTTGGTGACCTCGAAGAGCCTCTCGGCAATGATCCAAGACTTCTTCGGCCGCAGCCAGTTGAGCCAGTTCATGGACATGACCAACCCGCTTTCGGCTCTTGCTCACAAGCGTCGTCTCTCTGCATTGGGTCCTGGCGGTCTCTCCCGTGAACGTGCTGGCTTCGAAGTCCGCGACGTTCACCCGACCCACTACGGCCGTATCTGCCCGATTGAAACGCCTGAAGGTCCGAACATCGGTTTGATCTCCTCGCTCGGCATCTACGCGCGCATTAATAAGTATGGTTTCATTGAAACGCCCTATCGCGTTGTTAAGGGTGGCCAAGTCACCACGGAAATCGTCTACATTGACGCAGACGAAGAAGAGAAGTACGTGATCGCGCAGGCAAACGCTCCGCTCGACGCAGAATCTCGCTTCAAGAACCCGATCGTCAAGGTGCGTTGCCGTGGCGAATTCATGACGGCTGCACCAGAAGACATTGACCTCATGGACGTCAGCCCGATGCAGGTGATCTCCATCGCTGCAGGTTTGATTCCCTTCCTTGAACACGACGACGCAAACCGTGCACTCATGGGTGCAAACATGATGCGTCAGGGTGTGCCATTGATGCGTACCGAACGTCCGCGCGTGGGCACTGGCCTCGAAGGCATCGCCGCAGCAGACAGCTGCGTCACGGTGTTGGCGGAAGAAGATGGCATCGTGGCCTACGTTTCGGCTACGGAAATCATCGTCTCGAAGGATGGCAAGTACAACCAGAAGGTCCGCAAGGGCGAAAAGGTCTCTGGCTGCCGTCGTTATGTGCTTGAAAAGTTCCGCCGCTCCAATGCGGGCACCTGCGTGAACCAGAAGCCGATTGTCAAGCTCGGCCAGGAAGTCAAGAAGGGCCAGACGCTCGCAGACGGTCCTGCTACCGACTCTGGTAAGCTCGCACTCGGTAAGAACCTGCTCGTGGCCTTCATGCCGTGGCGCGGTTTCAACTTCGAAGACGCTATCCTTATTAATGAACGCTGCGTGAAGAATGATACCTTCACCTCCATTCACATTAAGGACTTCGAATGCGGCGCTCGTGACACCAAGCTCGGCCCCGAAGAAATCACCCGCGACATCCCCAATGTCGGCGAAGACATGCTGCGTAACCTCGGTTTCGACGGCGTTGTTCGCGTGGGTGCAGAAGTGAAGCCTGGCGACATTTTGGTCGGTAAGATTACGCCGAAGAGCGAAACCGAACTCACGCCTGAAGAACGCCTCCTGCGCGCCATCTTCGCCGAAAAGGCAGCAGATGTCCGCGACACCTCCCTCAAGGTCCCGCCGGGAACGAAGGGTATCGTGATGGACGTCCGCGTGACCAACGCAGACGCTGGCGCAGCTCTCAAGGCTAAGAAGAATGCCAAGGCTGCCAAGGGCACCCTCATGGATGATGGCGAAGAAGCGCTCTCCTACTTGGAAGACTCTGCAATGCCCATCAACACCGCCGAAGTGGAAGCACGTCGCGTGGAAGATATCCGCAAGCGTCGTGAAGCGGCCATCTTCGACGATATGGCAAAGACCTTCGAAGAACCCCTGTTGAACACCAAGTTGCCGGTGGACATCCGCGACCTCAATGGCGAAATCGTCATCCCGAGAAACCGCAAGATCACCAAGAGCCACTTGCTCAAGCTCGCCGAAGCACATGATCGTCTCCAGACCATCATCGAACTTCCCGAGATCCAGACCATTATTCAGGACGCCAAGAATCTCTTCATCCCGCGCTTCGCCGAACTCGATATGATCGGTATCGAAGGCCTCGGTGAAGATGGTTTGATGGACGAAGATCGCGTCGTCAAGCAGGTGCGCGTCTTCATCGCTGAAAAGAAGAACCTCTCTGTGGGTGACAAGCTCGCAGGTCGTCACGGTAACAAGGGTGTCGTCTCCCGTATTCTCCCGGACTGCGATATGCCCTTCTTGCCCGATGGTCGCTCGGTCGACATCGTGCTCAACCCGCTCGGCGTGCCTTCTCGTATGAACCTCGGTCAGCTCTTTGAAACCGTTCTCGGTGGTGCTTGCTCGGAACTCGACATGCACGTCAAGACGCCGGTGTTCGATGGTTGCCAGGAAAGCGAAATTGACGAACTGCTCAAGAAGGCTCGTCAGCACCAGGAAGACGCTGCAGCACCCGGCTCTGTGCCGTGGATCAGCGCCGATGGTAAGACGCAGCTCTTTGACGGTTTGACGGGTGAACCCTTCAGCCAGCGCGTGGTTGTCGGCACGATTTACATGCTCAAGCTCCACCACTTGGTCACCGATAAGATTCACGCTCGCGCCACTGGCCCCTACTCGTTGGTCACGCAGCAGCCGCTCGGCGGTAAGGCTCAGGCTGGCGGTCAGCGTATGGGCGAAATGGAAGTGTGGGCACTCGAAGCTTACGGTGTGGCTTACGCACTTCAGGAATTGCTCACGGTCAAGTCCGACGACGTCACTGGCCGTACACGCATTTACGAAACCATCGTCAAGGGTACCAACACGCTCGAAGCCGGCACGCCGGAATCGTTTGCCGTGCTCCGCAGCGAATTGCGCGGTCTCTGCCTGGACATGAAGCTCCTCGGCGGCCCTGCGCAGGAACAAGCCGAAAGCGTCCCCGCTGAAGCTGTTGCGCCTGCTACCACCCCTTCTTTGTCTTACTAATTGATCCGGAGGATTCTACATGGCCAATTATGCCACATCTAAGGATATTTTCAATCTTTCGGCAAGCGCGCAATACGATGCCGTAAGCATCGCGCTCGCTTCCCCCGACACCATTCGCGAATGGTCGTACGGTGAGGTGAAGAATCCCGAAACGATTAACTACCGCACGTACCGTCCGGAACGTGACGGTCTCTTCTGCGAACGCATTTTCGGTCCTACCAAGGACTGGGAATGCTCCTGCGGAAAGTACAAGCGTATTAAGCACAAGGGTATCATCTGCGACCGTTGCGGCGTGGAAGTGACACAGGCTCGTGTCCGCCGTGAACGCATGGGTCACATTGAGCTCGCAGTGCCGGTTAGCCACATTTGGTTCTTTAAGTGTAATCCGAGCCGCATCGGTGCGATGTTGGACCTTCCCTCCTCCGTGTTGGAACGCGTCCTCTATTACGAAGACTACCTCGTGACCGACCCGGGCGAAACCCCGCTCAAGGAACACCAGCTCTTGACCGAAGCTGAATACAACGATGCCATTGATAAATACGGCGCCGATGCATTCGAAGCTGGCATGGGCGCAAGCGTGATTCGCACCTGCCTCCGTCGCCTTGATTTGGATGAAATCAAGACCCGTTTGGAAGAAGAAATCGAAAACACGCGTTCCAAGCAGAACCGCAAGAAAATCACGAAGCGCATGAAGATCGTGGAAGGCTTCCGCCTCTCTGGTGCAAAGCCCGAATGGATGATCCTCGAAGTGCTTCCCGTGATCCCGCCGGAACTCCGTCCGCTCGTGCCGTTGGAAGGTGGCCGCTTCGCGACCTCCGACTTGAACGACCTCTATCGTCGTGTGATCAACCGTAACAACCGTCTGAAGAACCTGCTCCAGCTCAAGACGCCGGATGTCATCATCCGCAACGAAAAGCGCATGTTGCAGGAAGCTGTGGACGCGGTCTTCGACAATGGTCGCCATGGTCGTCCCGTGGCTGGCGCAGGTGGTCGTGCACTCAAGTCCCTCAGCGACATGCTCAAGGGTAAGACCGGCCGTTTCCGTCAGAACTTGCTCGGTAAGCGTGTGGACTACTCTGGTCGTTCTGTGATCGTGGTCGGCCCGCACCTCAAGTTGCACCAGTGCGGCTTGCCGAAGAAGATGGCACTCACCTTGTTCGAACCCTTCATCATCCGTCGCTTGAAAGAGCTCGGCCTCTGCCACACCGTGCGCACGGCCAAGAAGATGATCGAACAGCAGAAGCCCGAAGTGTGGGACATCCTCGAAGAAGTCACCCGTGGCAAGACCGTGATGTTGAACCGCGCTCCGACGCTTCACCGTCTCTCCATTCAGTCGTTTGAACCTGTGCTCATTGAAGGTGAAGCAATCCGTCTCCACCCGATGGTGTGTACGCCCTTCAACGCAGACTTCGACGGTGACCAGATGGCAGTGCACGTGCCCCTCTCGGTGGAAGCACAGCTCGAAAGCCGTCTCTTGATGCTCTCGACGAACTCCATCTTCTCCCCTGCCAGCGGTGACTCCAACAAGACGCCTACACAGGATATCGCGCTCGGCTGCTACTTCCTCACGGCGCCTTCGCAGGCTGATAAGAATGCGAATAAGGCTTTGGGCAAGAAGGCAACTCCGGACCCGATCAATGACCGCCTCCCGCTCTTCGGTTCTACCGATGAAGTGATGCTGGCCTTCAATGATGGCGCACTCTCCGTACACGATCGTATTTGGTTCCGCAATCCTGACTACGGCATGCCGGACCGCAAGAACGGCAATCCCGATGCGAAGATCATCGTGACCACCGTGGGTCGTGTGATCTTCAACGAAGTGTGGCCTGAAGAAATGGGCTTCTGGAACGACAAGGTCACCAAGTCCACACTCGGCAAGTTGATTCTCGCCTGCCACCAGGCAGTGGGTCACAACCGCACCATCGCAATGCTTGACCAGCTCAAGGCGCTCGGCTTTGAATGGGCATGTCAGTCTGGTGCGTCCATGGGTATCAAGGACATGATTCACCCGGCCGACAAGGATAAGATCATCGAGTCTTCCGAAAAGGAAGTGCAGAAGGTCCAGAAGCAGTTCGGCCAGGGTGTCATCACCGAAGCAGAACGTAAGGGTAAGATTACCGACATCTGGTCGTCCGCTACCGAACGTATCGCAGACTCGCTCTACAAGACCATTGAGCAGAACATCTCGCCTGATAACGCGAAGCCCACCGACATCAACCCGATTTACATGATGGCGGACTCTAAGGCTCGTGGTTCTCGTACGCAGATTCGTCAGCTCGCAGGTATGCGTGGTTTGATGGCTAAGCCGAACGGTGAAATTATCGAAACGCCGATTACCGCCTCCTTCCGTGAAGGTCTCTCGGTGCTCGAATACTTCATTTCGTCTCACGGTGCTCGTAAGGGTCTCGCAGATACCGCATTGAAGACGGCAGACGCAGGTTACATGACCCGTAAGCTCGTCGACGTGGCGCAGGACGTGATCATCACGCGTCAGGACTGCAATACGATGTCTGGTATCGAAGTGGAAGCCGTGATTGAAGGTACCGATGTGAAGTTGCCGCTCTCCAAGCGCATCATCGGCCGTACGACACTCCATGAAATCCGTCACCCGCGCACTGGCGAAGTGATTGTTCCTGAAAACGAAGAAATCACTGAAGCCCTCGCAAAGGCTATCGAAGACGCAGAAATTGAAAAGGTGTGGATCCGTTCCGGCCTTACCTGCGCTTGCAAGCATGGTATGTGCGCCAAGTGCTACGGCCGCGACCTCTCCACCGGCAAGACTGTGGAAATCGGTACGGCAGTTGGTATTATCGCAGCACAGTCCATCGGTGAACCTGGTACGCAGTTGACGATGCGTACGTTCCACGTCGGTGGTACCGCTTCGACGATCGCTGAAGCTTCCGAAATCGTCCTCAAGCGCGAAGGTATCGTCCGTTATCGTGGCTTGCGTACGGTTAAGACCGATGCTGGTGACATCATCGTTCTCAACAAGAACGGCTCGATTGCCATCACCGACGAAGAAAACGTCGAATTCGAAACCTATCCCATCCAGATGGGCGCAACGCTCTTCGCAGAGGATAATAGCAAGGTTACCGCCGGCACTAAGCTCGCCGAATGGGACCCGCACTCTGTGCCGATCATCACCGATGCATCCGGTTTGATCGTTGAAGAAGACTTCGAAGAAGGCATCACGGTCAACACCGAAATCGACGAAGCCTCCGGTACGCGCAAGCGTATCATCATGGATGCTCGCTCCAACCTCTATCCGCGTATCCTCATCAAGCAGTTGCCTGCAGGTGTGACGGAAGTCACCCCGAACGAAATTGCTAAGCTCCCGACGCTCGGTGTCTACTCCATCCCTGCTGGCGCAAATGTGTTGGTGGCAGATGGCGACATCGTGAAGGCTGGTGATGCGCTCGCAAAGACCCCTCGCGGTGAAAACAAGACCCGCGACATTACCGGTGGTTTGCCGCGCGTGGCAGAACTCTTCGAAGCTCGCACGCCCAAGGACGTGGCAGAGATCTCCGAAATTGACGGCGTGGTGGACTTCGGCGAAAATGAACGTGGCAAGCGCGTCTTGATCGTCAAGGACGAGGCAACTGGTTTGACCGAAAAGCACCTCATCCCGATGGCGAAGCAGATCGTTGTCTTCAAGGGCGACCAGGTCAAGCGTGGCCAGCAGCTCACGGAAGGCTCCATCTCGCCTCAGGAAATCTTGCGCGTCTGCGGTGCTCCTGAACTCCAGAAGTACTTGGTCAACGAAGTGCAGCAGGTCTACCGTCTGCAGGAAGTGCAGATTAACGACAAGCACATCGAAATCATCATCCGCCAGATGCTCCGCAAGGTTCGCATCGACAATCCTGGCGACACGGACTTCCTCTATGGTGAACAGGTCTCGCACCACATCTTCAAGGAAGTCAATGACCGCATGGCGGAAGAAGGCCGTCGTCCTGCTGAAGGTAAGCCCGCGCTCCTCGGTATCACCAAGGCCTCTCTCGAAACCGACTCCTTCATCTCGGCTGCCTCCTTCCAGGACACCACGCGCGTCTTGACGGAAGCTTCCACGATGGGTCGCGTTGACGAACTCCGTGGCTTCAAGGAAAATGTCATCCTCGGTCACTTGATCCCTGGCGGTACCGGCTTCCCGATGCACCGTTATGTCAAGTTGCTCACGCTCGGTGAACCGATTTCCCAGGAAGAAATGGATAGCGTCTACGGTAAGAAGGACGAAAATGGTATCCCCACCGACTCCATTGACATCCCCGAAGAAGAACGTGGTGATGATCCGGATGCGCTCGCTGACTTGATCGCCCCTGGCGAATTGGCAATGGGTATTGAGCAGTCGATTGACGCCGAAGATCCCAATGACTACGAAAGCATCCAGAACATCTACGATGAAACGGATGCAGACGATATGATGTAAGCGAAACGCTTCATCCTACAAACGAACGGGTGTTCCTTAAGGAGCGCCCGTTCGTTTTTTTCTTAATCACACGCACCTATTTCTTCCCAAAGCCACGCTACTCTTCCCGAACACCTCACACTTAAAATACATCTAACGCCTCAAGGACGCATGCTTTAATCTCAAGCTTTCACTACTTCGTAATCTCAAGCCGTCACTACTTCGCCCCTTTGTACGACTTCCTAACCTTTTCTAAAAAGATTTAAACGTGCCCTAACAAAAATTGTACGATTTAAAATTTGCACAAATCGGACGGGTAATCTACCGATGTGACAAGACGCATTCTCTAACCGCATTTACGCGGTTTCACCCCTTGAAAACCATCACTATTGCGTGCGATAAAGAGGCGGTTTTGATAAAATATCCGTCAATCTTCGGAGGACGAAATGGTCACATTTATCAGTGGTGTTGATACAGATGCGGGCAAGAGCATCGCAACCGGGTGGTGGGCGCAACAGCTCATGGCTTCTGGGAAGCGTGTAATTACCCAAAAACTGGTGCAAACTGGCAATCGCGATCTTTCCGAAGATATCTTGCGTCATCGCGAGATGATGGGCCTTCCCCTCCTCCCTGAAGATGAGGCTCGGCTCACCATGCCAGAGATTTACACCTATCCGTGTTCTCCCCATCTGGCGGCACGATTGGACAACCGCCCCATTAATCTCGACAAAATCACCGCCGCCACCGCCGAACTGAATGCACGCTATGACGAAGTCCTCTTGGAAGGTGCAGGCGGCTTAATGGTGCCCTTAAGCGAGACCCTGCTCACCCTTGACTATGTCCAAGCACAGGGTTACCCGATGATTTTCGTCACAGGTGGCATTTTGGGCTCCATTAGCCACACTTTGCTCGCCTTTGAAGCCCTTGAACGTCGCAATATCCGCCTCACACACGTCCTTTACAACCGCTACCCTGGCCGCAAGGATCGCATCATTGACGATGAATCCTGCGCCTTTTTGCAACGTGAAGCGGCGCGTCGTTTCCCCACTGCCGAGTGGCTTGAATTCCCCATTTTAGATCTTCCCCATGCGTCCTGTCCGTAACACCTTTCCCGTCAACCTCTTACTTGAAGCACACACCGTCCTTGTGGTCGGTGGTGGGCGTGTCGGCCTGCGTAAGACGCATGCACTCCTTGAGGCGGGGGCTCGGGTGCGATTGGTCTGCCCCGAGGCATTACCCGAATTTGATGCGCTTCCCATTGAGCGCATCGCACGCGTCTTCCAAGCGGAAGATTTGGAGGGGTGCACCCTTGTGATTGCGTGTACCGATGCAAAGGTGGTGAATCGATCGGTCTTAGAGGCGGCACGTGCAGCAAAGATTCCGTGTTGTTGCGCAGATGGGAATTGGGCCGATGGTGACTTTATCGTTCCGGCGACCCTCCGCACCAACGATTTACTGTTGAGCATCTCCACCAATGGCCGTAGCTGTCGCACGGCGAAAGAGGTCAAAGACTCCCTCGCACGCCGCTTGACACGTTGCTCGCCAGGGATTCTCTTCATCCACGGAATTGACACTGCGATTCCCTTACCTCCCCCTGCGGTACTCTCCGACAAACTCTCCTTCCTTTCGGGACTTTACGGGTGGGCCTTCCTGACCACGTGCAACCGCACCGAATTCATCGCCTGGGCCGCCCCTGAACTCATTGAGAGTGGGTTGCTGCAGCACGCCTTTCACTTGCCAACGGGCGCCTACACCTACAGTGGCGCCGACGCACTGCGTCACCTCACCTACGTCTTAGCGGGATTAAAGGCACGTATGATTGGCGAGTTTCACATCGTTGGACAAGTGCGTGATGCGATGGACGCGGCGCGCGATGCGGGCTGGGCTAATGGTCAACTCTTGCGCGCTTATGCTGAAGCATTACAAGATGCCCAAACCCTCCGCGCGGCGATTGCCCCCCACATCCCGCAGGTGGAGGTGGAAGAATTGGCACTCGAAGGCGCCACAGGACGCATTGTTATCGCTGGCACAGGAAGCCTCGGCCGTGCCGCCCTCGCAAAAGCGCGCGCCATGGGCCTTGAGGTTACGATGCTCTACCACCGCCATCCGATTGATGGCGTGCCCTGTTTACCCCTGTCGCAATGGCAAACGGCCCTCTCTGGCGCAACGCGTTTCATCTCTGCGCTCACCGTGACCCAACCCTGTTTTGACGCCGAGGCGCTCGGCATTCCCGCCTATGACCTCGGCGCACCACGCAATATCACCGGGGAAAACGTGCGCGACTTGGATGCATTACGCGGCGATTACTTGGCGAGAACGGGAGCTGTTGAGACCATTTTACGCATTGCAGATGCCACTTATGCGGAGATTCCCCGTGACTAATCGCACGTTTATTGTTGGTGCACGCGACTCTAAATTATCGGTGCTCCAGGCCCAAACCGCACTTGATCGCATCCATGAACAAACCGGATGGCACTTTGAATTGCGCCCCTTCTCCTCCCCTGGCGATCGAGACCAAACCACCGATTTACGCCAAACCCCTGGCAATTTCTTCACCAAAGACCTTGACGATGCCCTCATCGCGGGCACCATTGACTGCGCCATTCACTCGGCTAAGGATTTGCCACCGGAAGGTTTACCCCCAGAATTAGACTGGTTTTGGTTGCCTTGGCGTGAGGACCCGCGCGATGCCTTAGTCTTACGCGAAGGCGTCACCGACCCGAAGCGCATCGGCATCAGCAGTGGCCGACGTGAAACGTGGGCGGCAAATCGTTTCCCTACCGCCGAACGTCTCACCCTGCGCGGCACCATTCCCGCACGCTTGCAACAACTTGACGACGGCAAATATGATGCCATTGTCATTGCGGCGGCCGCCCTTCACCGTCTGAATCAGGCCCACCGTATTACCGAATACATCGCGCTTGATGCACTCACGCCTCCCCCTGGGCAAGGCTATCTGGCCGTCACCTTCCGTAAGGCAGATGCCTCCTTACGCGCATTGCGCAATCTCTACCTCAAAGCCGTGCGCTTTGCAGGTGCAGGGGTGGGTGATGCAGAACTCTGTACCGTGGCCGCGATGCGTGAAATTCAGGCGGCTGACTGCATCATTTATGATGCTTTGATGGATGCAGCATTGCTAAATGACGTGGGGATCTCGGGCAAAACGGTTGAGAAGATTTACGTTGGCAAACGCAGTGGCCGCCATGCATTGAAGCAGGAAGCCATCACTGCGCTCATCTGTGAACACGTCCGTCGTGGCCAACGTGTATTGCGCCTTAAAGGCGGCGACCCAGGAATGTTCGGCCGACTCACCGAAGAGACCGATGCCCTCGCCGCAGATTACATCCCCTTCCGCGTCTTTCCTGGGGTCAGTGCACTCAATGCCGCGACCACCTCCACGGGACTCTTACTCACGCGACGCGGAGAAGCGCGCGGGTTCCAGGTTGCCACGCCACGCAGCACAGGAAAAGAGATGCCGCACGTGTGGTTTATGGCCCTAAGTATGGCGACCGAATTGGCGAAAGACTACCCGCCAGAAACGCCCTATGCCATTGTCTATGATGCCGGCTCTATCGCGCAAACCATTGTACGAGGCACCGCGGGTGAACTTGCACAACAGGCCCCCCTCGCAATTGACCGCCCAGGCCTCCTCCTCTTCGGCGACTTTACCACACGTGAGTTCCCGCTCAATGGCGCCTTTGCAGGACGCAAAATTTGGATTACTGGAAGCGATAGCATCACGCAGAAGGCGCGGCTTGCCGTGACAGATCACGGCGGCATCCCCGTGGCCTCCCCCCTTGTGCGCTTTGAACCCTGTGCCACCGTCAAGATTCGCCCAAGTAAAGCCTACAATCTGCTCATCGTTACCTCGCCAACGGCAGCCCGCATGTTGATGGCACAGATGACGAGTCCAATTCAATTCTTGCCCAAAAAGATTGCCGTGACCGGCCCTGCAACCGCAGAAGCCGTGCGTTTCTTAAACACCGACCTTATCATGCCCGAACGCGACTTTAGCGCCAAGGGATTACTTGCCGCCCTACCAGAAGATCTTAGTGGCATGAAAATCCTCCGCATCCGTAGCGAAGAAGCGGGCAGCGCCCTCGCAGAGGCGTTGAAGCAACGCGGCGCAAAGGTCAAAGATTTGCCAATTTATCGTACGCTCTCCTGTCCCACCACCGAACCGCCGCCGCATGACGCAGTCTTTCTTGCCTCCTCCAGTGCGGCACGAGCATGGTTGGACTCCACGACAGGTCACACCAAAGAGGTCATTGCCATGGGCTTACCCACTGCCACCGTCTTGCGAAAAGCGGGCATTGAACCCGCGGTCATCGCACCCGTACAAACCGTGGATGAAGCACTCTTTGCCTACGCTGTGAGGTGTTGCCATGGCTGAACCCATTGCCGCATTAGCCACTGCGCCAGGCATGGGTGGCGTCGCTGTGATTCGTTTGAGCGGTGACACCGTCTATGCCATCGCGGACCAACTCACCCGATTGAGCACGCCCCCCTCCCAACGCGCCCCTGGCACCTTCGCCTATGCCTCACTCTATGATGCAGAAGGCGCCCAACTCGATGATGCGATCCTCCTCTTTTTCCGCGCCCCTCACAGTTATACGGGTGAGGACACCATTGAGCTCCATGTCCATGGTGGTAAAATTGTGCCGCAGCGTGTCTTAGAGCGCCTCTGGGAGCTTGGCGCACACCCTGCCCAACCTGGCGAATTTACCAAACGCGCCTTCTTGAATGGGCGCATGGATTTGACGCAGGCAGAAGCCGTAGCCGACATTATCGCCGCACGAAGCCCACGTGCCGAACGTGCCGCGCGCGCCAATCTGCAAGGACGCCTCGGTGCCGCACTCGCGCCACTTTACGAGGACACGCTTACGCATTCCGTGCAGGTAGAGCACCTCTTGGATTTTGACGAGGGCGAACTCCCCGACGATTTCTTCCGTGATGCCGCCGACCGTTTGGCTGAATTGGCCCAACGCACAAAAGCATTGCTCTCCACTTGGCACGAAAGTCGCCTGATGCGAGATGGCGCACTGGTCGTCATCGCAGGGAAGCCCAATGCCGGCAAGTCCACCTTGCTCAATCTTTTGCTTGGATATGAACGCGCCATCGTGAGCGGAGAAGCGGGTACCACGCGTGACTCCATCGAAGAAACCTTCTTATTGGACGGTGTCCCTGTGCGCTTAACCGATACCGCAGGGTTGCGTGATGCACCAGGAGCTGTTGAACGTGAGGGCGTGGCCCGAGCCAAAGCGCTCTTAGAGCAAGCCGATGCGGTGCTCTACTTGACCGCACGTGAGGCCGATGACACCCCGCCTGAAGGTGCGATTGTAATCCACACCAAGACCGACCTCTCCCCCGCACCCGAAGGTGCACTGGCGATTTCTGCCCAAGGCGCTCCTGAAGCGGCACGACAAACGGTTTGTGATGCATTGCGCCGCGCCCTCCAACTTAGCGGAAATGAAACCGCACATGCGACGTTGGCGAATGAACGTCAGTACGCATTGCTCACGACGGCAGACAAAGCGCTCCGCGAAGCCATCCAAGCCTTTAATCAAGGCGACATCGGTTACGTGCCCGCCGCGCAACAACTCCGCGCCGCCGCCGAAGCCCTCGGCGACATTCTTGGCCGCACCTATGCCGATGACCTCCTGGATCGCGTCTTCTCAACCTTCTGCGTTGGCAAATAATCCCATTCTGCACAGGTCACTCATCTCGCGCTGCGCAGGGAAGCAATCCTACTCACATCCCATAAAAGAGTTTAAGAAGAGCATGTCAGTGTTGTCAAAACATTGATATCGCGCTATTTTAGAGTCGTGAATTTTAAAGAAGGGTTTCAATGCGCGAAGAAACGATTCTGATAGATTTGTTTTAGAATCGTAAATTTTAAATGGGCGTTTTCTTGTAATGCGCAATGCCTGCGATCCATACATTCAAAATTTATCGTGACTATGATGTCGCCACATTCCCACCGCACAGGACGGTTTTCTGCATTGTAAGTTACCGACCAAATGCCTGTGGATGTCTTAATTAGCGTCTGGTTACCATCAGCATCGTATTGTGGTTGTTCCATACTATTCGTCCTCTGTCAATCTAACAGAAGTGTCTGCATCGGTGTCAGTGAGAAATCCCTCAAGAACTAAATCAACATTTGTCAACATTTTTTTACGAATTTGAATCACGCGTTGCTTAGACGGCCCTTGTACGGCCGTCCATTTTGAGTATCCATCCAAACGTATTTTCTCATTTAACACATCAACCAGTTGCCCATCTGTATACCTTGACTCATTTAAGAGTTTACTTAAAGTCGATGCCAATAATAGACCTTGCTCTTTCGGCCATACAATGGCATTATAAAACAAAGCACCAACCCACCCTATCGCCACACACACTAACATTACGAATGACCTCATTTTGAAATATCCTCCTCTTTGCCTGGTGCATTTTCAAAAGCCCTTTGCGAAAAATTACGACAATTATGGCGAAATACAGAATAAATATCTGTCTGCCCACATTTTTCTTCCATTTCTTTAGCGAATTGACAATCTTCTTGTTTCGTCGTTTTTTTAGTGCAACAATTGTTGCTGTTTCAACAACCGAATCTCTATACACCTCCCCAAACATAAAAAAAACCATCAATGTCCAACTATTCTCATATCCCAACCACTTACAGCTCCCCGAATTCCAACGCCATCCAACTTGTGCGAAAGAAAAACAAAGGACACCTATTTGTTTACAATCTTCCCCCCAAACATCAACACATACCGCCTGATGTAGCATATTATTCAACGGATTATCCGAATCATTTCCTGTCATTAAATAAATATCATTTCCTCTAAGATCTACCACATTTAAAGGACGGTTCATCATCGCATTGAAAAGATTTTTAGTAGCTTCCTCCCCCTTTATATCCCGCCCGCACCAGCGGCCGTCAATCGGATTATAGTGGCGGTAGTTGTAATACACCAAACCTAAGGTGTCATCGTGGTATTCGGAGGAGAAGCGGAAGGGGTTATCGGTGGTGAAGGTGTTGTCCGTGATAGTGGAGGCAGAGATGGCACGGGTAACAGCACCAAAGGGGGCGTAGTCGTAGCGGGCTGCGATGCCATTGCGGGCCTCAAAATGGACGAGTTCTGACACATTCTTATTGCCATCGCAGGTGTAGAAGAGTTTATAACCTGTGCTGCGTTGCGTGAAGAGCGGTCGTGTGGCGATGGGTTCGGTTGGATCCCAGACGAAGAGATTTAACGTGAAGTACATCTTTAAATTCCTGCCGCGCTTTGAAAATCAATTCACAGAAAGAAGCATATACTACTGATTTAATTGCATGCCAGTATTACATTTACATGGCCTTCAGCAAGCGTTTCGATCATAATCACTCATCTTTTTGTAAAACAGATTGTCGCTCTTCAAGCGTTTGAATAGAAAGCAATTTGTACTCTACTACATCTTTGGGTTCTAACGAAAATCGTCTTAAGTAAAGTTCTGAAGCTAAAAGTTTATATTGCCGAGTTATATTGAACAGCAGTTCAAGTTGCAATCGTGTTTCTTCGCTTCTCAACTGTATCATTTGATTCCAAAACTCCACATTTGAAAAACACCTCATAAAATCTTTTTCAGAATCTGACCATAATTGAGAATGTCTATTTACGTTTGGTCCCATTGAAAGCCAAGATTGAATAATGTCGTGATATTTTTCATATTGCTCTTTCACAGACGCTTGTCTCTTATACGCCGTCCATACTAGATAATTTTGAATTAGTTCGTTATGTTTGCTTGAGCTACAAGTTTGACAAAATATAGGCGATGCATTATTAACCTCTTCGCACGATTCAATTTGCGTCAGTCGTTTCGACTCACACCCAAGTAATAACAAGATAAATACGATTCTCCACAAAAGCTTCATTGCTTCCTCATTTGATAGTTCTTAATCATTTTGTTTACAGTCTGATGTCTTCCAAATATCTCTTCGTCTCGTTGAAAGGCGTTATTCTCCTTAATAAACCTAGCTGACACTTCACGATACTTTTCTACTAACATATTATCTGCAAACCCATCTGCTAAAGAGCGGAGGTCTTCATCCGCACAAGATTTATACTTAAAAGTATGGGGACCTAATAATTCATCACGATAACGCATCCAAATGGCGATATGTTCATTTTCATGCTCTAAAACAATTTCTCTAATCTTTTTGAAAAACTGCTCATCTTCTTTGGATGTCGCCTTATACCAAATTGGAACAATTGCCGATGGCTTTGAATAATTCTCAAATATAACCTCAACAGTAACCTCTAGAATCGATAACCTTCCATTAACAGGGCATTCATCCCAATCCAAACACCTCGTTACATCTTTCTTTGGTTCACCTTTTATTGTAGGAATCGGAAGCCCTAAATTATCGTTTCTGTCCGCAG